>Ga0114969_10003328_pt1 | contig 12978 bp, 3 predicted proteins | sample M_130807_MF_Meta_FD_87316 | JGI IMG/M metagenome (GOLD analysis project Ga0114969, IMG submission 87316) | Freshwater microbial communities from Lake Montjoie, Canada to study carbon cycling - M_130807_MF_MetaG | ecosystem: Environmental > Aquatic > Freshwater > Lake | place: Lake Montjoie...
CCAACGCTACGGACGCGGGGATCGGGGAGCGATCCAATCCTCGTGCCGGTCGCCTCGGCCGCGTCGGCGCGGCGTCCACGGGCCGCCCCCTTTGCGTTTGCGTTCCGGGGCCCGCCCGCCTCATTTTTCCCGCGATGCAAGCCAGGTTTACCGGGCCGGTGTACGTGGTCCGCGACAATATCGACACGGACCAGATCATTCCCGCGCAGTTCCTCAACCTCGTGCCGACGATCGCCGAGGAATACGAGAAGCTGGGGTCGTACGCGCTCTGGGGTCTCCCGGACGCGGAATACCCGAAGCGCTACGTCGCCGAGGGACAACTGGACAGCGAGTATCCGATCGTCATCGGCGGCCGGAATTTCGGCTGCGGCAGCTCCCGGGAACACGCGCCCATCGCCATGGGCTCCGCCAACTGCGAGTGCGTCGTCGCGGAATCCTACGCCCGCATCTTCTTCCGCAACTGCGTCGCCACCGGCGAACTGTATCCCGTCGAGTGCCCGGACCGCCTGTGCGAGGCCTTCAAGACCGGCGACGTCGCCACGGTGGACATCGATACCAACACCATCACCCACCACGGGACCGGAAAGGTCTACCCGCTCAAGCCCCTCGGCGAGGTCCGGCCGGTCGTGGATGCCGGCGGCATCTTCGACTACGCGCGCCAGACGGGGATGATCGCGAAGAAGGCGTGAGCCACGCCACGCCATCCCGACGATCCAGCGGGCCGGCATTGCCGGCCCGTTTTTTTTGCCGGCCGGGATCGAACGTTCGCGATCGGTCCCGCGTCCCAACCGCCGGCGTCCAACCATTCCACCCATGAAACCCCGCACCGGACTCCTCGCCCCGTTCCTCGGACTGCTCCTCGCCACCGTGTCCCAGGGCGCCGATGCCGTCCGGACCGCGGGTTCCGTCGCCGCGGCCACCGCCAAGGACCAACGGCACGCCCGGGAATCCGACGCCTTCTTCGCGGGCCCCATCCAACGCTTCGAGGTCCGGTGTCCGAAGGAATCGCTCGAATCGTTGCGGCAGGACCCGCGCAAGCCGGTTCCCGCGACGGTGACCGTGGGCACCAACGTTTTCGGATCGGTGATGATCCACGTGAAGGGCGCGGCCGGCAGCACGCGGAGCGTCGACGACAATCCGGCGCTGACGCTGACTTTCGACAAACAGGCGGCGGGCCAGAGACTGCAGGGCCTCGACAAGATCCACCTGAACAACTCGGTGCAGGATCCCAGCCGACTGTCGGAGATCGTGTGCTCGGATCTTTATCTGGCGGCGGGGGTGCCGACGCCGCGGGCGACCCAGGCCCTGGTCCGTTTCAACGGGCGCGATCTGGGCCTGTACGTCGTGAAGGAAGGTTTCAACCGGACCTTCCTCGCGCGCCACTTCGCCCAACGCACGGGCAACCTGTACGACGGCGGGTTCCTCCGCGACGTCGACCAGGATCTGGTGCGCGAAGCCGGCGACGGGCCCGACACCCATGCGGACCTGAAACGACTCGTCGCCGGGGCGACGATCGCCGACCCGACCCGGCGCTGGGAGGCGTTGTCCGCGCTCGTCGACGTGGACCGGTTCGCGACCTACACGGCGTTGCAGGTGTTGACCGAGGACTGGGACGGCTACCCCTGCAAACGGAACAACTATCGGGTCTACCACGATCCCGGCACCGACAAGTTCGTGTTCTTCCCGCACGGCATGGACCAGATGTTCGGTCGGGGCGGGATGCCGCTCGAACCCGGGTTCGAGGGTCTCGTGGCCGACCGTTTGTTCCAGACCGGCGAATTCCGCGAACTCTACTGGCGCAAGATCGCGTCGCTGCTCGAGACCACGTTCACGACCAACCGGATGTTTGCCGCCATCGACGCCGCCACCGCGCGGCGGCAGGCCAACCCGCTGGCCCGGGGACGCGCGGACCTCGGCGAGATCGACGGCGCCGCGAACGACCTCCGCCAGCGCATCGCCCACCGCGTCCGCGACGCCCGCGAGCAACTCTCGCGGCGGCCGCGCCCGATCGCCTTCGATGACCGGGGCGAGTGGCATCCCGTGGACTGGGAGAACCGCACCGACGACGGCAACGTGAAGGCCACGCGCAGGGCGGACCGAAAGGGACACCCCGTCCTGCAGTTGGAAGCGCATTCGGCGGGCGCCGGATCCTGGCGGACGCGCGCCCGACTCCCGGCCGGACGCTATCGTTTCGAAGCCTCGGCCTCGACCCGCAACGTCGTCGCGCTCCGGGACCAACGCGGGCGCGGCCTCGGCCTGCGCGTTGGCGGCGCCCCGCGCCAGAACGAACTCGTCGGCACCGCCGCCTGGAAGACCCTGGCCTTCGATTTCTCGCTGGAACGGGAGGACGACGTCGACTTCGTCGCGGAACTGCGCGCCCGGTCCGGAACCGGTTGGTTCGATCCGGCCTCGATGGTCGTCCGCCGGATGCCGTGATCCCGAACGCCGACGACCACGCTACGGTGCCGGCATCAGGAACAACCGGCCCTCGCCCGCATCGAACGACAACTGGAGTCCCGGCATGTCCGGACTGTCGTCGCGCACCGGAATTTCCCGCCCGGTCTTCGGATCCACCTCGGTCACCCGCGACGCCTCCGCGGCGAAGGTCACCGTGGGCCAACCGGAATAGGCAAAGTGCTGGTTGGACAACAGCACCGCGCGGCGTCCGTCCTCGTGCCGGAACTCGCCCGCGAGGAAGTCCCCGTCCTCCAGCACCCGCACCGGTCCCGGCCCCTCGACCTTCTGCGTCCGCCCCGCCTGGATCCGTCGCACGCCGGTGCTGGTCAACCGCATCAGCACCGGACCGAGATTCTTGAGCACCCCGTTGATCCGCGTCGCCTCGTCGTAGTGCCGCGTCCTTCGGCCATCCGCGGTCAGGATGGCCCCGCCCTTGGGAAACTCGTCGCCCCGCGGCGTCCAATAGCAGAAATACATCACGCCCTTCGCCCCGTAGGCCAACGACGTGAACACCTGCCACCGCAACTGGGCCTCGGTCGGGTCGGTATGCGGGCCGTACGGCATCGCGTTGAAGAAATTCCAGAACGGGATCCCGGCGGCGACCGCCTCGCGGCGCATGGCCTCGAGGTTCCTGCGGTAACCCTCGCGACCGTCGCCTTCCGGCCGGAACACCGGGTAGTGGTCCATGCTCAGCAGGTCCGGCCGGGTCTCGGCCACGAACCGCGACAGATAGGCGTCGTAGTTGGTCGTGCCCAACTGCCCGGGCGTGGCGTAGTCCGGAAACAGGTTGATGTAGGCGAGCTTCCCGGGACGCGCGCGGCGCAAGGCATCCACCCGCCCGCGCAACCCGGCGAACTGCGATGCTGCCGGCTCGTCGGTCAGCAGGTAGCCCCAGCACGCGGGACCGTCCGGCAACGTGTCCGGCACCGCGTCGCCCGACACCAGCGCGCGCAGGTCGTTGCGGGCGCACATCGCGAGTTGTTCCGCGGCCGGCCGCGGCGATTTCCCGCCGCACAACCCGATCACGAGGTTGAAATTCGCCGCCGCGATCTCGCGGTAACGCCCCTCGTTGTCCTCGTCGGTCTGCGGCGCCACCCAGAAACCGATGGCAAAACGGTCCTGCTTGAACCGCGGGCCGATCGCGTCCGCGGCCATCGCCGGCGACGCCAGTCCGCCGAGAACCATCCACAATCCCGCGCCGACGGCGAGACACCGGCTCGGCAGCCACCGCGGCACTGCGGCGCGCCGGCGCGGGGATCGGGTGTTCCAGGACATCCGCGGCCTCACTTCGCGAACGCCGCGTGCCTCGGATTCCCGCCGGCCTGCAGGTAGGCCACCAGATTCAGCACCTCGTCCGCGTTCATCCCGTTGATCAGGCCCGCCGGCATCAACGACACCGGGTAGGGCTTGCGGCCCTTCACCTGGTCGAGCGCCACCGACGTCGACTCGTCCGGATTCCGGGGATCGGCGGTCACCACCAGCTTGCCGTTGTCGACGTAGGCACGGCCCACCAGCGTGGATCCGTCCGCCAGTTGGATTTCTTCCGAACCGTACTGGTCGGAAATGACCTTGGAGGGCTCGACGATGTTCTCGAGCAGGTCGCGGAGCGTGTAGCGGGAGGCGACACCGGTCAGGTCGGGACCGACGCTGCCGCCCGCGCCATTGAACCGGTGGCAGGAAGCGCACCCGGCGGAGTGAAACATCGCGCGGCCGTTCTCGAAGTCGCGTCCCTTGACCCCGCCGGCGGCGAGCGCGAGCGCCTGGTCCACGGTATAGGAACGGCCGGGGCCTTTCGGCGCGGCGAACTGGGGATCGGCCCCGGCGGGCTTGCGCGTCGACAATGCCTCGAGGGCCTGCCGTTCGGCGGGATCCGTCACGGTGGCGAGGGCGTCCTTGCGGATGTTCTCGAGGAAGCCGCGGAAGCTGTTGCCGCCCTGCCACGGCGCCGTGCGGGGGAACCATGCGAAGAACGCCTTGCGGAGCGCCGGCGTCCATCCGGTCTTGGCCTCGCGCAGGATGTAGGCGAAGGCGATCTGCTCCTGGTTGGGCCGGCTCAGGGAAGCCTGGGAGAATGCCCCGGCATAACCCCGGTTGCGTTCCAACAGCGCGTCGCTCGCGTACTTCAGGTCGGCGTCGTTGGCCGTCAGCATCAGCGGCACCGTCTTCGCCACCACCCCGGGCGCGCCGAGGTTCACCAACGTGCCCGCCAACTCACGGTTCAACGAACGGCTCTTCGAAGGATACAACGCGTCCAACCGCGCGATGGTCGCGGCGCGCACCGCCCCTTCGGGGGCGCCCTGCCGGATCAGCGTCAACTGGTAGGCGCGGACCACCGCCAGGCGCGCGGCCTCGTCGAGCCGGCCGAAATCCAACCGGTTCAGGAATGCCAGCAACTGGTCGCGATGCGCCGGCGTCCCCATCCGGGCCAGCGCCACGGCACCCTCGATGGCCGCCCACGGACGCTTCTCGGCCAACACCCGGTCCGCCCAACCCGCCACCGGCTGGCGTTCGACCGCCACGCGGGCCGCGTAGCGGATCCAACGATCCGGACTGGCGAGGTGCGGCCAAGCCTTGGCCACGGCTTCCGGCCCGGTGCCGTCGGCATGCAGGGCCTCGAGTTCGCGGCGCAGCTTGTGGGCCGCGTTCGGCTTCTGTGCCGGCACCGGCGAGGTGCTCTCGCGGCCGGTATATGTCACCCGGTACACCGCCGACTCGGTCCCGCGCCCGCCGATCGCGAAGTACATCGCGCCGTCCCGCGGATGGATCACCACGTCGGTGAGGGGCAGCGGCCGGCCGCTCACGAATTCCTCCTTCTCCGCGCGGTAACCCGCCCCGTCCGGCACGAGGTGGATCGCGTACATGGTCCCGTAGGTCCAATCGTTCGCGAAGATCGCGGTCTGGTAACGGGCCGGGAACTTCGAGCCCTGGCCCGAGACCACGCCGGTGGGACTGCCGGGACCGATGTCCAGCAGCGCCGGCAGACTGTCGGGATAGTACGAGGGCCATTTGCCGGCGCCCGAGCGCCATCCCAAATCGCTGCCGCTCGTCGCCAGACAGATCCGCGTGGGACGGTACCACGGCGTGCCCGCGTCCCATTCCATGTCGGAATCGTAGGTGAAAATGTCGCCCAGCGCGTTGAACGCGAAATCGTACTCGTTGCGGTAGCCGTGGCTCACCAACTCGAACGACTTGCCGTCGGGATCGGTCCGGCAGATGTAGCCGCCGGGCGCGAGGATGCCGCGCGCGTGCCCGTTCGCATCCCAGAGCCGCGTCACGACATGGTCTTCCGACCACGCCCGCGGCGCGCGGGACAGTTCCAGCGGCTTGGGCAGCTGGGTGTGGTTGCCACACGCCAGATAGATCGACTTGCCGTCGGGCGACAACACGATGCCGTGCGGCCCGTGTTCGCCGCCGCCCTCGATCCGGCGCAGCATCTTCTCCTCGTCGTACTGGTCGTCGCCGTTGGTGTCGCGCAACCGCCAGAGGCCCTGGCGTCCGCCCTGTTCGTTGACCATCACGTACAGGCTGTCGAACGCGCACAGCAACCCGTGCGCGCCCCCGACCGAATTCGTGAGGCGCTCCACCTTCGTCGGCGTCGCCGACCCATCCGCCGCCAGGGTCAGTCGATAGAGCCCCCCGCCCTGGTCGCACGCGACCAGACGGCCCTTGGGATCGACCGTCATGCTCACCCACGATCCCTGCACCGACTTGGGCACGGCATGGATGAGTTCGATCTTGAAGCCGGGACGCAGCTGGATGGAGTCGAGGGACGCGAAAGTCGGGGCCGGCGGGGTGCCCGCGTCGGCGAGGGCATTGCCCCAGGGCTGGTCGCCGTACTTGGCCAGCACCTTGGCGGGCTTCCAGTCGTTGCGCCCGGGCAACGTCCCCTCCCACGAACCATCGGTCTCGACGACCGTCGTCTTCCCGTCCGCCGTCTTGAGCGTGAGACGCGCCACCAGTCCCGCGATGTCGCCCTCGTTCTTGCAGTCGGCGCGGAGTTCGTGTTTGCCGGGTTTGAGCTTGCGGGTCAGGTCGACCTTGGACGGCTGGTTCCAGTCGGGATTGCTCAGGACGGGCTGGCCGTCCAGGAAAACGTTGGCGCCGTTGTCGCAGGTCAGCACCAGGATCGCCTCGCGGAGCGGTTGGGTCACCTCGAACGAGCGGCGCAGGACGGCGGCCGACTTGCTGCCGGGTCCGTCCGCCCAGATCCACGACGGTTCGGCATGGACACAGGCACTACCCAGGCCGACGAGGGCAAGGGCGACGACGATTCCGGACGGGGGCCGGAGCCTTGGCAACGGGAACATCCCCCAAACCAACACCGGAATCCACCGCCGGATCAAGCCCCGGAGTCGGGGATCTCACTCGGCCGGAACGATGCGGCAGAGGAACGCCTTGCGGCCGGTTTCACCCGCCGAAAGCCGGTCGATTCCCGGCCGCTTCGCTCCGGCTCAGGGCAATTGCCGCGCGCGATAAAAGATCGTCCCCCCGGCCGGCGGGGCCAGATCCACCCTCCGCGAGCGCTCGGTCATCGTGACCCGGGATTCGTCGTTCCAGGGAATCGGGAGCCCGAACTCGAGGCTGCTCTGGAGTTGGTAGCCCACCCCCAGTTTCCCATAGAGCATCAACCGGCGCGGCGATCCCGTGTCCCGGACCATCTCGACCAAGGGTTCGGCTTGGATCAACACGATGCGTCCGCTCCGGGCGAACACGGTCGAGATCGGCGTGCCATCGGTCTTTCGCACCGCCAACCCGCCCGGCACCAGCGGCACGAATGCCGAATGGCCGTCGCCCGTCGCGGTGCATCCCAACTCGACGATTTCCGCGCGGGCCTGGAAGGCCGATCCCGCGCGGGCCGTGACCTTCACGTGGTAGCGCGTGTCGCCCTGCTTCAGGATCGTCGCCGAGCCCACCTCCGGCACCAGCGCCGCGATGGTCAAACCGCCGACACGCCCCGGCGGCACGTCGAGGTCGAACTCGACGTCGGCCGCGGGTGCGCTGGCAAAGAACTCGACCGGCACCGCACCCTGCTCGCCCCCGGCAACGATCGCCTGGCCCACGTTCAACTCGGCATAGTCGGTCACCGTCACCTGGAAGGTCCTGGAGTCGCCCAACGCGGGACTGCCGTCGTCGGTCACTCGGACCGTGATGCTGTAGACCCCCGGCGCCTGCGCCCGCGACGGGGTCCACTTGAACAACCCGCTCGCCGCGTTGATGGAGGCGCCCTGGGGGAATCCCGCGTCCAGCGCGAACGTCAACCGGTTCGCCGGGATGTCCGCGTCGTTCGCCGAGAAGGCATGGCTCAACAGGGTGTTGGCGCCCACGATCAGATCGGGAACCGACGCCAGCACCGGGGCGGTGTTCGCGCCCAGACGGCGCCAGGTTTGCACCACCCGGCCCTCGCCCGGATTCCCCGCGACATCACGGATCCCGCCCAACCCCAGGGCCAACTCGTACAGGCCGCCCTCCCGGGTCAGGTGGTCCAACCCGCCGATCCGGTAGACCTCGTTCCCGAGCGCCTGGATGGACACCAGTCCATCGACAAGATTCGCCCCCCCGTCCCGGGTGAGCACGAGATCGTCCCGCGTGAAGGTGGCCGCGTCGATGGCCTCGGAAAACGCCGCGTCGAGGCTCGGCACCGAGGAATCCCGCGGATCGGGCGACACCGATTCGAGCGTCGCCGTCGGGGCCGCGCGGTCGACGTAGACGGGGTGGAAGACTTCCGGCGAGACGTTGCCCGCGGGATCGACCGCGCGCACGCGGAGGCGATGGGGGCCTTCGGCCAGCGCCAGCGTCTTGTGGAAATTGCCGCCCGTCACCACGGCGTCCCCGAGGTCCGCGTTGGCAGTGGCGTCGAAGACATGGACCGTGAGGTTCGGTTCTCCCACCACGCCCGCGAAGTCCACGTTGCCGACGCTGGTGATGCCGTCGCTCCCCGACGCCCCGAGATCGGGTGTGATCGAGAATCCGCCGGGCGGCGCCGGCGGCGTGGTGTCCATGACCCACGACGCCGTCGCGGATCCCTCGCCCGCGTTTCCCGCCAGATCGCGGATGCCCGTGGCGTCGACCGAGAGCGTGTAGTGCCCCTCCACCCCGCAGACCCATGTGAACCCGTCGATCCGATAGGTCGCCGGATCGATCCGCGTCACCCCGACTTCTCGGGTGACCAGATTCGGTCCGCCGTCCCGCGAGATGCCGACGTCGTTGGCATCGAAAGTGGCGGGGTCGATGGCCTTCGAGAACCGCACCGTCAGCGAGGGGACCACGATGTTGCGCGGATTGGTCGCCACCTGCTCCAGCACCGCGATGGTCGGCCGCCCGGTATCCATCGTCCAGCGCACGGCCAATTGCCCGATGCCCGGGTTGCCCGCCGGGTCTTGGACGCCCGTGGCATCCGCCGCGAACACATAGTTGCCCGGGTCGGCGGTGACGCTGCCCAAACCGTTCACCCGATAGGTCGATCCCCCGGAGGACGTGATGGTGATGCCCGGACCGACCAGATTGGGCCCGCCGTCGCGGGTGATCGAAAGATCGTTGTAGTCGAACGTCGCAAGGTTGATCGCCTTCGAGAACACCACGTCCAGTCCCGGGACCGGCAGGTTGCGGGGCGAGGGCACGACGGCCTGGATGCCCGCGAGCACGGGTCCCGTTCCCGCCAGCGCCCATTGCACCGACGCATTGCCCGTCACCGCGTTGCCGCCGAAGTCCACGATGCCCGAGCCGAGGACGGCGAGTTCGTAGTTGCCCGCCTCGCCCGTGACGCCCGAGAGACCCGCGATCGCGTAGGTCCTTTCGCCGGTCCTCGAGACGGTGACCGCCCCCGTGACCAGATTCGCCCCCCCGTTCCGGCTCAGGACGACGTCCTCGGGCCCAAACGAGGCCAGATCGATGTCCTCGGTGAAGACGACCTCGACCGACGGGACCGGCCCGGTCTGGACGACGGGATCGACCGGCCCGACCCGCTCGATGCCCGGGGCGATGGCATCGTCGACGCGGTAATGGAGCGTATAGGACCCGGTGCCGTCGTGGTCGAACAGGTGCAACCGGTGCTCGCGGAGGGCCCCCGCCAGCGAGGACGGGAAGCTCCGGTCGGTCTGCCAGACATTGTCGCCCACCCGCATCTCCTTCCCGTCCGAGCGCACCGCGCGGTACAGGCGCAACCCGGCGCCGGGATCGGGCAGCGAGAAATAGTTCCACCCGCTGGTCATGCTCGCGCGGACCACGGCGACCGGGTTGCCCGTCGTCGCGTCGGCGTCGGCAACGGCCCCCGCGATCAGGTTCACCGGCGCCACCGATCCGTCGCTGAGATAGACCGTGTCCGGCAGATCGTTCGGGTCCGCGATGTCGTTCACGAGGAAGTCCGGCAGGGAATCGTCGCCGGGACGGTCCGCCAGCACCGCGTGGATCAATTCCTTGATCTCGACCTTGTCGATCAGCGAAAGCCGCGGATCCCCCAGGCCGTCGACGTGCTCGAACGTCGCCGAGTAATCGACGAACTTGCCCTGCAGGGTGGACACCAGAAGCCACTTCGCGACCTGGCTGCGGCCCGGGTCGATGTTCCCGAGGTTCGCCGTCAGCGAGGGTTCGACCGCTTGGTCGCCGACCTGTGTCCCGATGATCTTGAAGTCGATGAGCAGGCCCTTTTCGTTCTCGATGATCTTGGGTTGGGCCGAGGTGATCCGGAAGTTCTTGGCCATGCCCCTGCCGGTGTTCTTGACCCGCAACCCCAGCACGAAGGGCTCGGACGGCTCGGTCTCGTCGGTGAACGGATCGTCGCCGTAGACGTCTCGTTGCTGGAAATAGGTCAGTTCGAGGAAAGGATCCGGATACACCGTCAGGGTCGACGGGAACAAGGGAACGACCACTTCCTGGTTCGAGTCGGGATCGATGTAACGCAGGGTGCCGCCGAACCGGTAGACCGCGGGTCCCTGCGGCGCGGCGGTGCGGTTGGGAACGAACGTGAACAGCGCGCTCCCCGAACCGTTGGCCGCCACCACGCCGGTTCCATCGACCGCGCTGAGACCTTTCAACACCGGGCCCTTGATGCCGAACCGATCGTTCGCCGGGGTCCCGTCCTCCGCGCGGATGTCGAGGTTCAACCGGACCCCGGTGAGGTTCAGGGCGGGATTGCCATTGTCGATCTCGAGGGTCCCGAGGAACGCCGCGCGGGTCATGACGGCGGCCTGCTCGATGCGGATGCGGACGCGCGCGCACACGCCGGCGCTGCCCGTCTCCAGGCTGGCCTTGGCGTCCGCCATGGCTTGTTGGAGTCCGTCGACCAAGTCCACGAAACCTTCGGCCTTGGAAACGGCCATGGCGTCGTTGGCAGCCTGCAGCAGGGCCAGCCAGCGATCGAACGCCAGAAAGTCGGTGCTCTGCCCGGCAGGCACCTGCCCGACGTTGAAGATCCCGCGGCCCCAGTAATCGATGGTCCGATTCCACCGGTCGGCAAACCTGCCGACGTGCGCGGCGGTGATCGGGGACGGCAGTTCCATCGCCAGCAACTGCGCCCGTTCGGCCGGGGTGATCGACTCACCGCCGTCGCCCGCCGCGTCGATCCCGGCCAGGAAAGCATTCATCCAGGCTTCGAGGGCAACCGTGTCCTTGACGCGAAGCCAGGCGTCGTCGCCGAAAGTCTCGGCCATCCCGTCGACCAGTTTCTGGAGGCGCGCCAACCGCAGTTTGACGACCTCCGTGGGATCGGGCGCGCCGGTGGACAGCAAGGTGGCCGTGCGCCGCTTCGGGTTCGGGATGTCGTCGCAGGCGGTGATGTAGTTGTAGGCGCACTCGACGATGGTGATGTACTCGGCGAACGGGATCGATCTCCCGGCAGCCTCGCCGCAGCTCACGACGGCCTTGAAGCAGTTGTAGGCGGATCCCCGGGTCAACCCGGCGCTGACGCCGCCGGAGACGCATCCGTAGGTGTCGGTCCCGCAGGAAATCCACTTGTTTATGGGGATCAGGCTCACCACGCAGTTGGCGACCGCCTCCAGACGCTTGTTGGTGCAGGGATCGCAACTCGACAGCGATTCCACCGAAGGGGGAGAATCCACGACGGTCCCGCCGCCGCCGCCGCCACCCCCGCCACCGGCCCCACCGAGGAAATACGCGAGTCCGGCAAACAACGCCTCCGCGTAACAGGTGTTCAGCCCGACATCGATCCCGGTATAGACCGGATGATAGACGTGGTCCTTTCCGCACTCGTAGAAATAGAGCCCACCCAGCCAGACGACGCAGTCGCCACCTCCGCCCGCCTGGGGTTTGGCCTGTCGCCCGGTGCCCGCGGCGGCCGCGGCCACCGCGTTTTTACGGCCGGCCGGTGCCCCACCGTTCCGCGTCACGGTGACCGGCACCGAGATCGCGCTCTTCGCCGGCAGCACACCGAGGGATTCGCTCAGGGCCACGAAGGTGAACTCCGGATGCGTGGGCAGGTTCAACTTCAGATCCTGCGCGGCGATCAGGCCGTGGTTCACGAAGTTCACGTCGATCTGCGCCGATTCGCCCGGGGCCAGATCCGGCAATTTGGCGGGCGCCTCGATCGTCACCACCGGGATCGGCACGTCGACCTCGAAGGTCGATTCGAGCGTGATCTTGTAGTGGTCCTCGATCTCGGTGGGCACCACGTTCCAGCGGTAGGTGACGGTTTCGCGCCCGACGAACACCTCGGTTTCCCGGGTCACTCCCGCGACGATCGTCCAACTCCCGTGGTAGGTCTGGTGCTTGTCGGCCTGGGCCTCCAGCAAATAGACCCCTTCCCGGACGTCCGGCAGCGTGACGAACCCGGCGGCATCGGTGACGCCCTCCGCCACGACCACCGAATTGTCGTACGGATCCCGCAGGCGCACCGCCGCTCCCACCACCTTGGGCGAACCCGCGACATGGAAGGTATAATCGTCGTTCACCGCCACCCGGACGCCGCCCGTCGCGTCGGATACGGAACGGAACTGGAACGGCACTTCCAACCGCGTCTCCTTGCCCTGGAGCACGATCATGCCGTCGAACTTCTGCAGCGGCAGGTCAATCGCGGGCGTCAACGCCAGGGTCACCGTCCGTTTCTCCCCGGCAGCGATCGACGGCATCGTCGAGGCCGACGTGAGGGACAGCCACGGAGCCGCCGGCAACAGCACTTCCAGATCCCCGGACGGCGCCCCGCCCGTGTTGGCCACCTCGAACGCAAGGATCGATTGGCTTCCCCGCACCATGCCTTGCACCAGCGTTCCCGGCGTCGCCAGCAATTGCGGCTTCAATGGCGTGATGGCGATGACGACGGGAATGTCCAGGACCGCGCCCTCGGCGGAGGTCAGGTGGATCAGGATCCGTCCCCGCGAGAGCGACGCATCCCTCGCGTTGATCCGATAGTCCAGCCTCCCCGTCGACTCGCCGTCCAACCGGCCCGGCGGCGTCAACTGCACCTCGAGGATTCCCGGCGCCCCCTGCGCGGCCGCGGGCCGCGCAATTGTCTTTCTGTAATTTCGGCGGGCATTAGTTCGTGGATGGATTTGAGGGGACCATGCCGAGGTA
>Ga0114969_10003329_pt1 | contig 12975 bp, 11 predicted proteins | sample M_130807_MF_Meta_FD_87316 | JGI IMG/M metagenome (GOLD analysis project Ga0114969, IMG submission 87316) | Freshwater microbial communities from Lake Montjoie, Canada to study carbon cycling - M_130807_MF_MetaG | ecosystem: Environmental > Aquatic > Freshwater > Lake | place: Lake Montjoie...
TACATGGGTATTTTACATTAGATATTGGTTGTATTACAGTTGTCTTTTGTTCGTAAACAGTATCAACATACTTCTTTATTTCCTTTTGTATCCATTCAGCACATTTTTTATGTGCTACAGAACCAGGAACTCTGGGACCAAATGCAACCTGTTGTTTAATTAATTCATAAGCATTGTCTGCATTAAAATCAGGAGCTGTTGCAGAAACAACTTTATTTTCTACTAGTTGCGGTGCTAAAGAAACTTCATTGCTATCATCATGGCAGGAAAAAAGAAAAAGAGAGCAAAAAATAATAATGCTTGCGATGATTTTTTGAAACATAAAAAGAAATATTGAAGAAACTCAAAATTAGATAAATAAAAACGGGCAACCAAAAAGATTAGCCAATTGAATAAAGTATATCCTGTAAAATTATTTCATGTTCACTTCTTCAGCTTGAAGAATTTCCTTTATTGTTCCACCATTATCATTACGATGAACAATAGCAATAATTTGGCATTTATCTTTATTCCAAATAATATCAGGTGTAAAAGATATTACCTTTTGTATTACACGTCCCTTCTCCTTCAACACCAAAGTATTTAATAATGGCATACCAATTACAGGTGTAATCGCTTTACGCAATACATGGTTAAATTCATAATCTGGTACTTTTACTCCATTATCTAATTGCGCCCCTATCAATCCATTTTCTACAACAAAAAGTGAAAGCATTAAGTTGTTAGAAGTAGTATCTGTACATGCTATTTTTACAGTAGTACTTACCTTATTTTGGCCAGCATCATAACTTGAAGTCAGATGAATATTAATCGGCGAAACCTTGGCAAGTTGAGTAGTAATTGCCGCATTCCAAGGACCACCATCGGCTCTTAAAATCATCGCTAATCCACCCACTATAGTTCTATCAAATGTTGCAGCTGGTTGACCTGCAGGCTGTCCAATAAAATCAATTAAATCAACTGCATCTTGATTTTCTAAACTAAAATAACCTTGTGATGGGATGTCCTCTTCTAAACCATGATGTATTGCCATACTTATAATTCGATCAGGATGGTTGGTTATCATATCCTCAATTTGAATAGTGGCATTTGGGCAGTTAGTACATTTATTTCCAGTAGATTCTTCAATACAAACCTTTTTTAATAGTGGCGTTTCAGGAGCTGCTAAATAGGTAGTGTCTACGCTGCTTGTATTCCCATTCAAATCTAAACCCACTGGAATTTGTTCTTTACATGCAAAAAGAAAAAGTGCAAAAGGGGTAATATAGAATAGTATCTTTTTCATATTTATAATTAATAATTTAAATTAAAAGGTTGAAGTTACGCCCATTTTAAATCCACTAAATGCTGGTTCATATCGACAAACACCTCCAGTACAATTAATACCTTCTACTTGTTTTACATATTGTGCTGTAAAACGATTTGGACCTTTTGTATACGCCATAAATAAATTTGGATAGTGGAGTGCTTTTTCTACATGTACTTTATTTGGTTTAATATTATACATATCTGACATTGCTAAGCTCCATTTTGGCGCAATATTAAATTCAAACAAGGCAAAAGCCCAAGAACCAAAATCTTGTTTAGTATTCATATATTGTATTTCAGTACGTATAGATTTCTTTTCATTTAATTTATAAACTACTTCAACAAAAGGAGTAACAGCATGTATAGTAGGATATTGCGCTTTTTCTTTACTTTGATACAATACTTGATTGTAAATTAAATATTGTGTACCCAAATGAAAAATAAAATTCTTAACGCCTCTAATTTCCAATTCACCAAAAGCTTCTCTGTACAAAGGATCACTATGTAAAGTATTAATATGTGTGTAGGAAAAAGTTAAATTTAAATTGTCATTTGGCGAAATGTAAGTGCTTACTGAACCTCCAATTTCGGATAAATCTTGTGAAGGCGGTGTATAGCGAGCAATTAATCTTTGCGGACGAATTTGAGCAATAATAGGTTGCCAATTATAAATACCGCGCAATAAACTTTCATTGGGTGAACTACGCATCACAAAGTTTTGAGTTCTTTTAAAAGAGGCATTTATACCAAATTTAGATTTTGCAAATCCTAATGTTGAATAAATAACATTACCGCTTAATTTTTGTAAACCTTCCTTTGCAGTAGCAATCGCCTCCGATGATTTTAGTGCACCTTCCACATACCAAGTAAAATCACCAGCATTTAAAGTATTATATATCGTAGTGGCAAATGAATTATAAACTGGTGTGAATCGTTTTTCAATAGGATAGCTATTTACTGTAGAAACGATAGCGTCCATACTATTTTTATCCATTGTTCTATTTACGATACCAATACCTGGCGTCATGTGTGCATTTTTGCCAATATCCAAATCTCCTTCCGCTGCAAAGCCTTTAATAATAGGATTATAACGTTCAAATAAAATTTTAGTTTGCCCCGAAAATGCTTTAACAGTTAAATTATTATTCAATTTATATTTTAAATGCAGACCAAATAAAGCATTATCAATCAATAAACCACGATCCTCATATGCCCGAAAAATAATACCACTGCCTATTTGATCATATACATGACCAGCAGTTATAGTTAAATTATTTACTTCTTTACTTAAACTAAACATACCTAAACCAGCTTTGGTCAGTGCACTTTGTGGATTTTGTAAATTTGAATTTTGAAATGCATCAAAACGAACTGTTCCTGTAAATCCATATCCAGAATAGCGAAGACCAAACCAACCTTCTCCACCACTCAATAAATTATCATATAATTGATTATCTGCAGCTTTTATACTAGTATCCCGTTGGAAAAAATTCATATTCATCATTAAATCACCAGTAATATTACCTTGTGAAAATGAATGCAGACTGCTAATCAAAAAAATTGCTGTTAAAATCTTTTTCATAAAGTGTAAATTTAAATGATGCAACAAATGTAAAATAGTTATGTGTATTTTTTACATAATTATCTATACTCCATCAAGTACCAAAAAATCTATTGAATACCCAGTTCTTTACTTAATGCTAACATCCTATCCATTGGTTTTTTTGCTGCTAATCGCAATGTTTCATCCATCCATAATTCAGGTAACTCATATTTCATGCATAAATACAATTTCTCCAGCGTATTCAATTTCATATGTGGACAATCATTACAAGCACAAGCATTTGTTGGTGGTGCTGGAATAAAATGTTTACCTGGTGAATTTTTTATCATTTGGTGAATAATACCTGTTTCAGTAGCAACTATGAATTCGGAACAATTATCCTTTTGTGTAAAAGATAACATTTGTGAAGTAGATCCAATAAAGTCAGCTATTGCTAATACAGCTTCTTCACATTCAGGATGGGCAATTACTTTTGCTTCAGGATGTCTAACTTTTAGTTTAATAATTTTTTCTAAACTAAAAATTTCGTGCACCATACAGGCACCATTCCACAATACCATATTTCTACCTGTATGTTTATTAATATAAGCTCCTAAATTTCTATCCGGTGCAAATATTATATTTTTTTCTTTTGGTAGACTTTCAACTATGGCTTGTGCATTACTAGATGTACAAATTATATCACTTAAAGCTTTAATACCTGCACTGCAATTAATATAAGATATAACTACATGATTTGGATGCTGTACAATAAATTTTTCAAACAAAAAAGGTGGGCAACTATCACTTAATGAACAACCTGCATTTAGATCTGGTAATACTACTTTCTTAGTTGGATTTAAAATTTTTGCAGTTTCTGCCATAAAGTGAACTCCTGCAAATACAATCATATCCGCATTTGTAGCTTGTGCTTGCCTAGCCAATCCTAGACTATCACCAATATAGTCTGCTATATCTTGTATATCCGCATCTTGATAATAATGCGCTAGAATAATTGCATTTTTTTCTATTTTTAACTTCTCAATTTCAACGAACAAATCTAAAGTTGGATCAATGTCTATATTTACATAACCCATTTTTTGTATGTTGTGCACATCTTGAATCATAGTATTAATAATATATTTTTTTTAAATAAAAAGAAAATTTACAATTGCTATTAGGGCTGTGAATTAGTGTATAAAAAAGAGTTATACACGATGCAAATGTGATACTATTTTGTTTATACAGAATCAATTCACATTATTTATTTTAATATCAACAATTCAATGATGTTATAAAATGGTATTCATAGGTATACATGAAGTTACTAGTCAAAGATAAGAAATGTGTAATCATCCTAGTTTTTAGATAAAGAAGCTATGGAGAAAATTAAATAAATGGGTAAGAAATACAGTTTAATTATTGAAAAATTTATTTGATGTGGATTAATCGTATGTAGAAAATAAATTGAATGTGGGAAGTGGATATGCTTTGGAAATAAACAGTAAAAAAAGGATTCTTTCAACAAAATGGTGAGGAGATTAAAAAGCTAATTGGATAAAGTACAGATTAAACACAAATTATTCCACACTAAAAATGGAATAAATCAAAGAAATAAAGTAAAAAAGTAAAATGAGTCTAAAAAAACTTTGAATTACCAAAGCAAAACTCCTATTTTTGCGCTCCTTAAAAAAATGTTGATAATATGTCGGTAATTCAAAACATCAGAGATAAATATATTGGTTTAGTTGTTGGAGCTATTATTGTAGCCCTTGTTGGTTTCTTAGTCATGGATGCCATGCAAAGTAATGTACGTAATATATTTAGTGGAGACAAAGGTCTATTAGCTAGTATAAATGGCACTCGTATTGAGTATAAAGATTTTGAAAGTAAAAGAAGCCAGTATGAAGACAATATGAAATCACGCAGTAAGGACGGAACCTTGACAGAACAGGAACGTAGTTCTGTGCAAGAACAAGCTTGGAGTGATATCGTAAATGAAACCTTGATTGGCGAGGAACTAGAAAAATTAGGGATGACCGAAATTGGAGATAAAGAACTTCAAGATATGTTAACTGGACCTTATGCAGATCCATTAGTACAACAAAGTTTTAAAAATCCAGATACTGGAATATTTGACCCAAGTATAGTAAGTCAAAATATTGCCGCTATTGATCAAGATAAAACTGGTCAACAAAAAATATTATGGAAAAACTTTGAAGAGCAATTAATTAGAAACAGAAAACAAAGTAAGTATACCGATTTAATAGCTAAAGGAATTTATATTCCTAAATTTATGATGGATGATGCTTCTAAACAACTAACGGCAAAATCGTCGATTAATTTTGTAAGTCTGCCATATACAATGATAGGAGATAATGAGGTTAAGGTTACAGACGAAGATGTAAAAAAATATATTGACAAACATGAAGAAATGTTTAAATCACAAGAAGCTACGGCAAAAACAGAATATGTTGCTTTTGATATTATTCCTTCAAGTGATGATACTGCAGCTAGTTTAGGTGTATTGAATGGATTGAAAGATACATTTACAAAAACAACAGACAATGAAGCTTTTATAACTAAAAATTCAGAAGATGTAATTAGAGACATGTATTATACAGAAAAAACTTTAGTTGCTCCAAATCCAGCTGAAATTGTTGGAACTGAAATAGGTACTGTAACTGGACCATTTTATATAGATCAAATGTTTAAAATGGTAAAAGTGATTGATAAGAAATCAATGCCAGATAGTGTTAAAGTATCACGTGTTGTTGTTGCATTTACAGAACAACGAAAAGAAGAGGATGCAAAAGCTTCCATTGATAGTATGGAAAAAATGGTATTGTCTGGAATGGATATTGCACAATTGGCTGCTACACGTTCTGATGACAAAGCCAGTGCCAAAAAAGGCGGTGATATTGGTTATATTACCCAAGAAATGGCAGCAAGTGATGTTGAATTCAAGAATGCTTGCTTTAATGGAAAAGTAGGAGATGTAAAAGTAATTAAATCAGAGTATGGCTATCAATTAATTAAAATAACGGATCAAAAGAATTTTCAACCTTCCGTAAAATTGGCAATTGTGAGCAAAGAATTGCAAGCTGGAAATCCAACTATACAAGCTGCATTTGCAAAAGCGAATACATTTATTGCAAAAGCCAAAGATGCTAAATCATTTACAGATGCAGCAAAATCAATGGGTAAAGATAAAAGAGTAGCAGACAATATGACTAAGTCACAACAACAAATTCCAGGTTTAGGCAGTGCACGTGATTTATCTCGTTGGGCTTTTGAAGCAAAAATTGGTGCTGTATCTCCAATCTATAATTTAGAAAATAAATGTGTAATAGCATTATTAGTTGGCAGACAAGAAAAGGGAACATTACCTTCTATAGAGACTGTAAAACCACAAATTGAAAATATATTAAAGAAGGATAAAAAAGCAGAAGCCTTAATTGCTAAAGCGAAGGGTAAAACTACTTTAGATGAACTTGCGGCATTAGGTGCTACAACAGTGAAAGCAGCAGATACGGTATTAATGATGGGTGGTGGTAATAATGAAATTGGTTATGAACCAAAAGTAATTGGCGCTTCATTTAATAAAGCTTTGATTAATAAAGTTTCTCCGCCAATTCAAGGTGATCAAGGTGTATTTTTTATTACTGTAAAAAGTATGGTTGATGGCGTTGCAGCAGATCCTAAAAACATGATGTATGAAATGCAAAAAGCGCAACTACAACAAAACACTAGCGGTCAAGCTGCACAGATAGTGCCTTACGTATTAAAGAAGAAAGCAAAAATAGAAGACAATAGAGCTACCTTTTTCTAAAGGAAAAAGTTTCCAATTATTGTTTTAGCTTTTTTATCTAGTAACTTCTATATGATGATATGCACTGCAAAATGCGCAATTACAACCAAACATTAGCGACTAAGTTGCACAAATAATGTCTTACCTATTTAAGATTAAATCAAAAATAGAAGACAATAGTGCTATCGGTTTTAATGGATAAAGTTTCCAATAATCGTTTTAGTTTTTTAGCAAACAATTTTTAATTGATGTATGCTTTGCAAAAAGCGCAACTACAACAAAACACTCGCGGAAAAGTCGCAAGGATAGTATTTTTCAATTAAAGGAAAGCAAAAGATAATAGAGTGCCTTAATTAAAGGATAAAGTTTTCAATAATCGTTTTAGCCTTTTGGCAAGCAATTTCTAATTGATCATTGATAATAACATGGTCAAATTGTTGTGCATATTTTAATTCTTCAGCTGCCTTATCTATACGCTCTTTTAGCGATTCTGGCGTTTCCGTACCACGCATAATCAAACGGTTTTTTAATTCTTCTATGGAAGGCGCTTTAATAAATAAACTGATCGCTTGCTTGCCATAATGTTTCATTAATCGAAGAGCGCCTTGCACATCAATATCGGTTAATGGATATTTTTGATCGTCCCAAATACGTTGCAATTCAGCTTTTAAGGTGCCATAATATTTACCTTCATACACCATTTCAAATTCTGCAAATTCGTGGTTTGCAATTTTGCGTGTAAAATTCTCAACAGTAATAAAATGGTAATTGACCCCATCTATTTCATTCAGTCGTGGAGAACGAGTACAAGCACTTACGCTAAATCGAAGCGAAGGAATTTGAGCCAGTAAATGATGAACGATAGTTGTTTTTCCAGAACCAGAAGGTGCTGTAATAATAATTAATTTTTGAGCCTCAATTTCATTCATGCTTATTTAGCAAGCAATTTATCTAAATCTTTAATACAGTCTTCGGCGCGTTGGTATTTACCAATGATAACACCATTAGCATCGATTAAAAAACATTGTGGTACAAACATAACACCATATTCAGCAGCGGCTTTACTTTGCCATCCACCTAAATCGCTCATATGATAAGGCCATTCTAATTTGTCTTTTTCAATAGCTTGAATCCAAGGTTCTGCATTTCTATCTAAAGAAACACTAACAATAGTGAAACCATTTTTCGCTTTCATGAATTTTTTAGCGCTGTATTTTTTATAAAATTCAACTAAGCTAGGATTTGCTGCTCTGCAAGGTCCACACCAACTAGCCCAGAAATCAAGTAGAATAACTCTTTTGTCGTTAATCGTAGATAATTTTATTTTTTCACCTTTAGGGTTATTGTATTCTAAGTCTGGCGCTTTTTGCCCTACTTCCATTTTTGTATTTTGGTATTGCGCATTCGCAAAGGAGAAACTCAACAAAGCGATAAAAAGAAAGGTTATTTTTTTCATATGAATTAATTAATTGAGAAATCAAATATAGTTTCTTTTTTGGAATTAGAGTTTTATGCAGCATTTGTTTTGTTTAACGATTGTAAAATAAAATATAGGTACAAAATTGGTAAGTACCTATTTTAGAAGTGTTTTGTAACAGATAATAGGTTGCATGTTTACTATGGAAATGCAGAAAGATTTTAGCAATAAAAATATATCTTTGCCCCGAACATGGCAAACCTCAATGTATATCAACGATTGCAACAATTGCGAAAGCAAGGCAAAAAAGCATTTGCAGTTTTGATAGATCCTGATAAAGTGAGTACTACTCAAATAAGTACCTTGGCTAAATTATGTAATGAAGCCAAAGTTGATTTTCTTTTTGTAGGTGGAAGTTTAATGGTAACTCAGCATTTGGACGATATCATTCATACCTTTAAAAAGCATAGTGATATATCCGTTATTTTATTTCCAGGTAGTCCATCTCAAGTGAGTAAACAAGCGGATGCTTTATTTTATTTAACTTTAATATCCGGTCGTAATCCAGAGTTGTTGATAGGCGCACATGTAGTATCTGCACCAATGGTAAGGGCAAGCGGCTTGGAAATAATTTCGACAGGTTATATGGTAATAGATGGTGGAGCAGCTACAACGGTTTCGTATATGAGCCACAGTGCACCTATACCGCACAATAAAGAAGATATTGCATTGTGTACTGCAATGGCGGGTGAAATGCAAGGCAAACATGTATTGTATATGGATGCAGGCAGTGGCGCAATAAGACCTATTAGTGAAAGCATGATACATCGAGTAGCATCGCAAACCAATATTCCATTAATAATAGGTGGTGGTATAACCGATGCAGAAAAAGCATATCTTAATTGTAAAGCCGGTGCAGATGTAATTGTAGTTGGTAATGCAATAGAGAAAGATGCAAGCTTAATAAAAGAAATAGCACAAGCTGTACATGGATGTAGTGTAGAGGCTTAGGTGGGATTTTTTATTGTTGTTGGCAAAAGATGATGAAAATAAATTTCCTATAATAACTACCTTTCCCCAATCCAATATTTACTATTTCACCCCAAAAGGAATAAACAATTTTACACACCTATTTCGGCCCATATCAAATACTTAGATAATATTAGATTTCCAATCCAAGGCTATTAAAGATTATTTGCTGCTTAGATATTCCTGAAAAATATTGTACACTTCTAAAACTATTTTAAGGCCTAATATGTTGGCAACCTTATTTACCTCCAGCGAACTAAAAAACTATACCTTTAGAATGCAGCAATAAATTTTTATCTTTGAAATTGTAAATTGAAAAATCATGAAAGATCAAATTATTAATATCGATTCCGAAATTCTAGGTGGAACACCGGTATTTTATGGAACACGAGTGCCAATCAAGAACTTATTTGATTATCTAGAATCTGGTGAATCCATAGATTTTTTCCTTGATGACTTTAGCGGTGTACAGAAAGAACAAGTAATTAAACTTTTAGAGATGTCGAAAAACCTTATTGAATCATCTGCAAATATTTTACATGAAAATTTTGCTTGATGAATGTGTTACAAAACATTTAAAACCGTTTTTATTAAACCATGAAGTATTTACAGTTCGAGAAATGGATTGGAGCGGGTTAAAAAATGGAAAATTAATGGCGCAATGCGTAGAAAATAATTTCGAAATTCTATTAACTATAGATAAAAATTTACAGTACCAACAAAATCTTGAAAAGTATCCTTTAACGATAGTCATACTAAATTGCCCTTCAAGTAAAATAGAAGACCTTAAAGAGTTTGTTCCAATATTTTTAGCTAAAACTTCAAGTTTGGATAAACATAAAGCTTATATAATAAATAATGATTGAAACATTATTTCACCCCAAAAGGAATAAGCAATTTCACACTCATATTTCGTCCCATATCAAATACGCCTAAACGGCCGGTACTAAAATTTTCGGGTACATATTTTAGTCGGCTTAAATGGTTTTGATAGGCAGTATTCAATACATTATTTACAGCAATATGTAATGAACAGGATGTATGTTTTTTATACAAAATAGAACTACCAATTCCAACATTTAATAAAGAGTAACCTTTGCTTGCCGTTTCTGTTTGGTAGGCAGAGAAGATATTTTTTTGTGCTGCAAAAATATTCCATTCGGCTTTTGCATAAGCATCTTTTAGTTTGTGATTGATGGTTTTAAAATTCCAACGAACATCTACATTCCAAAGCAGTGGCGGTATAGATGGTAAGTAATGTAAACTGTCGCCTGTAAAAGTAGTAATGCCACGTACATAGCTAATCGTGTTTTCGATATGCAAGCCGTCCAACGGATGTGGATGGATGTCCATAGAAAATTCAGCGCCCGTAAGTATAGCATCGGTTTTGTCGTAATAAAATGCACTTAGTTTATTGTCGTTATTTTCTGTTGGAATAGAATCATTGCCAATGGCATTTTTTAGTTTGCGAATGAAAATAAAATCATGAATATAATTGGCAAATACATTGGCAGTGATAGACACATGACTTCCATCATACTGGTAACCTAAATCGGCTTCAAAACTATTTTCGGAAGTACTGTTTGCATTGCCATATTCATAGCGCAAAGTACCTTCATGTACGCCATTGAGTGAAAGCTCGGCAATATTCGGATTACGAAAACCTTTACCCAAATTGAATCTAAAAGTATGATTGGCATTGGCTGCATAAGCAAGACCGATGCTCGCAGATACACCAATATAATTTTCAGATATTGGCTTAAATAAGTTGTAATTATTTATCCATTTTTCGTCGGCATGTAAGGATTGAAAGTCAATACGAGTACCCGCATTGAAAGTTAGCTTTTCGCTGATTTCTTTTTTGCCATACAGAAAAATGCCGCTACTGAATAAAGTATAATCCGGTATTAAAAATTCAATACCTGTATTTTTATTTTGTTGTTGCATACCACCAATGCCCAGGCTGATATTCCATTTATGCATAAGAGGAAAATGATATTTGATGTCGTAAGAAAATGTATGTAAATCCAAATCAAGACCAGCTTGCGTAGGCTTCAGTACATCACCAAACTCACTTCTTCGGCTATTTTGAAAACCTAATATAATTTGCAGCAAGGCATCATGTCGTAAATTAAATGCATTATCTAGAACCACTTTCGTATGTATAATATGTTGATGCGGCGTTGCATTTGTATAGCTTTTAAAATCTGCGCTATTAGCAAGTTCTTCGCTTGAAGTGCTATCATTTAGTTTCACTAATTTAATAAAATTTCCAAGAGAATCTCTATCGCCTTCTACCAAGCCAAGGGTTTGATTAAATGAACTTATACTTAGATGCGTGTGCCCCCATTTTTTGGAAAAACCTATACGAGCATACAAATCATTTTCTTTAAATCGAGAATTAAATACATAGCCATCGTATTTATTTTGATAGTCGCTAGCTTGCTTGTGTGTAGCTCCAATATTCCAAATAAAACCATGCTGGTTGCCAGCAATATGACCACCTATATTTATCATTCTATTATTGCTTTGGTAGTTGGCATTTATTTTTCCAGAAATAGAATTTGCGGCAGCAATACTTGGCGATTGAATATTGATAACGCCAGCTATACCATCGCTACCATATAACAGGGAAGCAGGACCTTTTAGTACTTCAATTCTGCCCGCAGTATTTTCGTCTACTTCAATACCATGCTCATCGCCCCATTGCTGACCCTCTTGCCGAATACCATTGCTCATCACTATTATTCTGTTATAGCCCAAGCCACGAATAATGGGTTTTGAAATAGCAGGCCCAGTGTTTATACTACTTACCCCAGCCACTTTAGCTACAGCTTGTATAAGATTGGTATTGGCTTGTTCCACTAAGTCTTCCGTATGAATGACATTGACAGTAAGCGATGATTTTTTGATGGCAGTAGCTTTGCTTTGACCAGTTATAATCACTTCCTTTTGTTCAATAACCGATGTAGAAAGTACGATATTGTACAGGGTAGATCCTTGAATATTTATTTCTTTTAAAAAAGTTTGATAACCAATATAATGGCATTCTATTAAGTGTTTGCCAGTAGCGGTAGTATTGATTTCATAAGCACCGTCTATATTACTCACTGCCCCTATTTTTAAATCAGGTATGGAAATAGTAGCACCAATAATTGGGTTGCCTTGTTGATCGTGAACGCTGGCATGTAGGCTGTTTTGCGCCATGGCTTGCATGGATATGCAGTATATAATCGTAAACAGAATTTGTTTCATGTGTTTAATTTTTTTGAAAAATGAAATAATACCAGTAGCATATATTTTTTTAACCTAAAAAATTCGCTACGGTATAAACAGAAGCCATAAGGATAGCTATGTTCTGTAATAAAATACAGGATAAAAAAAGGATTATGAAAAAACGGGAGGTCCTCGAAGCGCAGTTATACTGGCATTATTTGCGGGCAAAAACGGGGTACTATATGTTGAAATAGTTTTTGAAAAATAAATGCCAATAGATTTAGCTGTAAAGCAAAGCAAGGAATAAGAAATAAACTGTTGCTCTTGTTCGTATTTGAGTAATTCGCAATGGTGGTGTTCTTTATCAATTTGCAATCCATTCTTTACATTCAAATGCACATGCACCGTATCATGGTGATGCATAAAACCATGGTAAATTTCTTTTGGAATGATGTATAAAATAAAAATACACAGCAAACAAAAAGACAGGATATGACGAATACGAGGGGTCATGAAGGAGGCAAATAGAAATGTAATTTCTATGGCCTGTCATTCAATTATTAAGATATATAGTGGTTAATAAACAAGGAGTAATAGAGTTTAGGAAATGATATGTCTTCATGTAAATGAATTTTATAAAAACTTTAATCA
>Ga0114969_10003331_pt1 | contig 12973 bp, 7 predicted proteins | sample M_130807_MF_Meta_FD_87316 | JGI IMG/M metagenome (GOLD analysis project Ga0114969, IMG submission 87316) | Freshwater microbial communities from Lake Montjoie, Canada to study carbon cycling - M_130807_MF_MetaG | ecosystem: Environmental > Aquatic > Freshwater > Lake | place: Lake Montjoie...
AAGTCAGGATATAGTGATAATGTTAATATCGAAAGTATTCAAATAGTTGCAGATACAACGAGAATATATAGTAGTAGTGCAACTTACCCATCTATATTACAAGCACCAAATGCAGGATATATAAGAAAGATAAAATATACAGGTACAAATGATAATACTGCAAAAACAACATTATTTCTATCAATACAAAGTTTTAATGCAAAGTTTAGTGATATTACATTATATAATGATTTATTTACAAAGATTATTGGTGCAACAGAACTCTGTGGAGGTACGGAAACAACCGATGTTGAACTTCGCGTAACTGCAGATATTTTAGCAGCCTCCGGTTCAATCACTGCTGACATAAGTAATACTGATACTATACATACAATTTCAGATATCGTTTATCAACGGCAAATATTTTTAAAAACAAATGTTGATGTTGTTATATCTGAAAGTAGTAGTGTCAGAAAGGATATTAATAAAAATATAATTAAGAATTTTTTAAAATGTTTAATTTCTATTGAACCAGCATTACGTAAACAAACTGTATATGCACTTTATTATTATTATAATTTTGTTCAATTATATTCAACGCTTATTATAAATATATGCAATGTTATGTATGCAAATGTAAGAAACCCTAATCAACAACAACCTTTCTGTATAGAGACAATTAACACTACATATAGTGAAAAGTTTTATCGTTCAATATCTGGTGTTCGAATAAAAACTGCAGGTGGTGGATATACTGCTAGTGAGTATATACAATTCGTAGATGACGCAACTGAAACTGATTCATTTAAAAAAGTTGTAATTAATAAATTTGCGACAATAAGTGGAAAACCACCATTAGTAGGAGAAGATATAGTTATCAGTAATAGGGGCAAAGGACATACAGCAGTAAAGGATATCACCGGAGTAATAAAAAAATCAGATGTCGCCGGAAATTTAGTAGCAGGAACTGCCCCGACTACAACCGCCGTTATTACAACAATAATTGTACCTGTTGCAATGGCTAATAACCGTAATAATCAAGCAGAAAACATTGACAGATTCGAAGCTGTTTGTTATAATGTAATAACATCAATTACATTATTACAAAATGATATAATAAGATATGGAATTGACAATAATTTTAGAGATAAAAATATAGTTATTGTAGATTCAACATCGATATCAGCAAATAAGGTTAGAGTTAGAAAAAATATAGAAGATATTAATAAAAATAAGGTTATTATTATTATTGCAAACAAGCAAACTATTAAATTGTTAGATAAATTAAATGATGAAAATGACCTTGTAAATAATTATTATGTTTATGATAATAATTTGAAATATAATTATCTAATAAGTGATTATTATAGTTCAAATATTACCGAGGACGATGCTACAGTGAGAGATACAAGAGAAATAATATTAAACGCATATTTTGATAATGCTGAAGCGATTAGTGCAAATAATGATATAGATGATACAAAATTTTATGATATTTTTAAAGATAAAGACAATGCACCTATTACATCTTTTACTGCTAACATACATGAATTGTCTCCGCCGGGATCAGGAATATTTCTTTCAGTTAATAAAAAGGACTTAAATCAATATAGAATAGATTATAATTCGAATAAAATAGAATTGTCGAAATTAAATGAAATAATCGATATGAATGAACGCATAGTTAATAATAACAAAAGTTTATATGATGCTCAATTTAATAAAAATACTTTTTTAAATCGCCAAATATTAATATTTAATATAATAATTTGCATAATAGTATTAATATTGATTATTATAAATGTAATTAATGTAGAAAAAAAACATATTAAAAGTATTTCACTTGCCTGTATGGGTGTCATATTATTATTATTAGTAATATATTATATATCAAATATAACATATATAGAAACATTTGCAGTGAATGACAAAATTTTAAAATTAAAAGTAGAATATGCAAATACAAATCCTGCTGCGCACGGAACTACTAAAAAGAATACAATAGATGAAATAATTGGTGAAATTAATATTAAATTTATAAGTTATTTTGAAAAAATATCGGTTGTTTTGCCATCAGTTGACACGACTACTTTTTACAAAGAAATTAAAGATACAACGCAGTCAGATATTTATAAAAAGAATTATATTGATAATATATTAAAATCCAAGGTTTCGCAATCATCTAATGATATGAATGCATTAAAATATGAAGTGGAAAATAATAAATTATATATATTAACTCTATTAATATCATCAATAATATTTGTTGGATTATATAATATATATGTAAATTATATTAATAATGATAAGTATGTATCATTAATAATATTTATAAGTTTTCTCATATTTATTATAATTATTTCATATTATATTATAAACTCTAACAGAAAGGTAAGAACTACCTACAAAAATATATATTGGGGACCAGAATTATCAAGAGATTTTTAATTCATCATATTCTTTTATTTTTACATAAATTATATAAAAACTTATAACTTATATATCTTTAATGACTACAAAAAAAGATAAGAAAGACAAGAACAAGGATAATGACAAGGACGAGAGTTTTGAAGACGACGAAGAAGATTATGACGAAGAAGATTATGACGAAGAAGATTATGACGAAGAAGATTATGACGAAGAAGATGAAAGAGAACCTTCGGGTGGATATTTTAATAAATATGATGATGATGATGAAAGCAAAAAGCAAAATGTTTTTTTGATATTAAAAACATTACCAAAAAAAAAAGATAAGAATTCTAATAACTTAAAAAAAATAAAGAAAACAAAATACAACTTTTATAAAAAATATAATAATGACGAAAAAAGATATTTTGATTTATTACCAAATAAAGGGAAAGAAAAAATTAGAATATTAGAGGAAACATTATCAGCAAATAAGGATATATTAAGTATTCCGATGCGTTTCAAGATTTTGGATTTAGATATTAATGAAAGAACGAAGCGAAGCATAATATTTAAGCACGAATGTTTAAATCGAATGTCTACTGGTTCGGGGGAGTATCACAAAATAAATAATTGGTTAAATATATTAAAGGATATACCATTTAGCAAATATTATAATATACCAATTAAAAATACCGATGGAAATGTGAAGATATGTGCATTTCTTACTGATATACGAACAAAAATGAATGACCAAATATATGGGCACAAGGAGGCAAAAGAGCAAATAATACGTGTATTGGCGCAATTAATATCATTCCCGAAAGCAAATGGATACATAATTGGAATTCAAGGTTCTGCGGGAATAGGTAAAACGAAGTTGATTAAGGAAGGTATATGTAATGCGCTTAATTATCCCAGTGCATTTATATCTTTGAGCGGAACTGACGATTCCTCATTTTTAAGAGGACATTCTTATACTTACGAGGGTGCAACTTATGGAAAAATATGCGAATCTCTAATAAAGACGGGAATTATGAACCCTCTTTTCTTATTTGATGAATTAGACAAGGTTTCCAGCACATACAAAGGCGACGAAATTATAAATACGTTGATACATATAACAGATCCTGTTCAGAATGATAAATTTAACGATCGATATTTTGAGGAAATAGATTTGAATATATCGCGGTCTATGATAGTATTTACATTTAATGACGAAAAGTTAATTAACCCAATTTTACGAGATAGGATGATTGTAATAAATGTTAAAGGATATAATAATCAAGAGAAGATAGTATTATCAAGAGATTATATAATACCTGAAATACTTAAACAATACAATCTTAAAAAAGGGGATATAATATTTAGAGACGACGTATTGCAGCATATTATAAATAATATTGAAAGCGAAGAAGGTGTACGGAATTTAAAGCGCGCAATAAATAATATAATTTCATGGATTAATATGATGATATACGTTTCAATTGACAATGTTCTTATAAATATACCTTATGAATTAAACAATGATTTTTATGATAAATACGGTGGAAATAATACTGCAATTAGGAAAGATATATTACATTCTTTCTATACATAATTTATTCTATATATAAATAATTTTCTAATTGTGTTTATAAGTATATCTACAAAATAAAATCATGAATATTAAGTGTAATAATACTATTGATACATCTTCTGATTGTTCGAAGTTTATTTTTTTTGGTTGTTGGAATAATATAAACTGCGATAATGAATATATATATCGCAATATTGTTTTGGATTATATTGGTAAGAATGAAACAAATATAAAGCAAATATATCTTGCAGGTGATAATTGGTATACTAATAAAAAAACAATAGGTGATAAGGTGTTTAAACTTTATTTAACTGATGTATTACGCACAGGTTACGAGAAATTATATGGAATGAACAAAGATATATATATTGCAGTAGGCAATCACGATATAGAATCAGATATTAAAAGTAATCCCAGTGGAAAAAGTAAAACCAACAGTCCAAGTTATATATCACCAACTAATGCTGACAATAACTTAAAAAAAGACTGCAATATTAATACGCAAAAATATTATTTAAAACAGATAAAAAATGCATCTGAATTAAATAGTTATTTAGAAATTAGTGTACCAACGTTAGAAGGATTAAATGGGATGGCTGTAAATGAATTAAAGGAAGACATATTATGCGCAGAAGGTATAAATATATATGTTGATAATATAGGCGTTCGTTATAATAATGATAATATAATTATAATAATAAATACGAATAACTTCGACAAAATAACAAAGGGCAGAGCATATTTAAGTGAAATTGCTGACAAAATAAGCGAGGTGAAAGGGGAGCAAGTAAGGAGAAATCAAGGAAGTAAAAAAATCACAGAACAAATATTTGTGATGGGTCATATACCTTTATTTACATATAGAAAGAATAAAATAGATAAAATAGATAAAATTGCAGTACACGAAATCAATAAAAAAAAGTTAGAGTATAGAGAATTAATCGCATCGCTATTTGATATATTGGCAGACAACAATATAATATATTTATGCGCCGATACTCATAATTTTAGCGTTATGAGAATTGAACATAATGACAAAGTATTAATACAAATAACAGCAGGAACTGGTGGTGCTGACCCTGACATAATTAAGGGGAATAATGTAATCACACCTGTTAGTTCTAACGAGCAATTTCGCGTTAATGCAGAGGATAAATTATACAAAATAACTGCATATGCAATGAACTCATATGGATATGTAAGTATGAATATATATAAGACATATATTAATATATTTTATAAACAAATTATTACTGATAATGCTGAAGTAAACTCTTCCTCATATGGAACAAAAACGCGCCCATATTCCGACCCAATTAATAAAAAAGAACAACTATTTAATAAGTCATTAATACCTATATTAAGAAGACAAGATTCCTTATCTACGTCGAGACCATCTTCTGTGATTAATAAAAAAATGAGCAAAATTAATATCATTCAATATAAATTAAAGAGAAATACGATGGATGTAAAATTTGTAAATAAATTTATAGAAAAAAATTCTTTTGCAAATAATTCTATATACAAAAGCAAATATATATGTAATATTATGGAAACAAATCCTAAAGGTTATATAACTGACGAAGCTAATGAGATTATTTGTTTTAAAAAAGGCATTGAAAAACAAGTTAAAGCAAGCAATAAAGGTTCCCAATCTCCTAAATAAAAACGTTAATAATAAATAAAGGATAATTAGTACAATGGCTTACATATTATTATTATTATTTTTATTATCAATCATTTTAATAGTTATATATATATATAATAATAGTTATAGTAGTATAAATGACAAATATGAGAATAGTATCAATAATGGCCATATATATTTTATGAATTATAAAGAGACTTCTGCATTTTTAAGAGATGATAATGACAGGTATGTTCGCAATATGTCTGAATTAGATTTATGTGCAAGAAATGTGAAATCACATTTGGAATATATTAATAATATTGAAGAAACCGCAATATCATTTGAGCAATCCGAAAAAGATTTATTATCAAAATGTGCGACAAATGCTGATATATATTTTAAATCAGAAGCATACAAAGAATTAAAATATAGCAACCAAATACAAGGTAATAATATTGCAGATATTAAATGGATATTTGCTAATACATACGCAAATGGATTTAATAATAAAATTAAGGAAAACGAAGAAGGATTGCCTCATACACGTGAAAACATAATCTTTGTATCAAAAAATGTTTTAAAATATGACGAGTTAAATTTAACAAATACTTTGATACACGAAAAAATCCATATATTTCAAAGAAATAATCCTAAAATATTAGACAAAATAATTAGTGATATGGATTTAGTAGAAATGGATAAACAATCATTTAAATATTCTAAATATATACGTACAAACCCCGATACTAATAACAAGATATATTATAATAAAAATAATAAAGATATAATCTTTGTATGTCTGTACAGGAATAATAATCCAAATAGTATTAACGATGTATTGCATAATAATTATTCTACTGAACATCCATATGAAAAGATTGCTTATGAAATTGCAGGAAACTTTTATAAAAACAATGAGAATAAATACATAGATATATAAATACATAGATATATAGATATATAGATATATAGATATATAGATATATAAAAATATAAATATCTATTAGATTAGAGATATGGAAGAGGTTATTAAGCAGGCACCTGAACATATTTCATTAGAAGATATTGAAGTTATTTTCAAGAAAAATAATGAAAATGTTGTAGATACATTATTTGACTTATGGAATATAGATGTAGTTAAATCAAAAAAACAGGAGAATGAAATATGTACGAATAGTGATTTCCCTGATTTTAAAAATAGTGAAAATAAATGGGCAGATATAAGAGAAATATGCGATTCATATGATTTAGAAATGCAAACACAACTTCAAAATATGCGTAATAAAAAATAATATATTATAATAAATGGCAATTCGAAATTACAGTATGGAAGAGGTTACAAATATAGTTAGAGTACAGTTTCCAGCAAAAAAATGTACTGAATGGTATTGTAATTATAATGTAAGCGCACTAAATAATTTTTATAAATTATCATCAGGTTTTACATCTGGAAATAATTATGCGTTAAAGCGATTTAGAAATATGCTCAACGGAGACATAAACGGAACTGGTGGCATAGACGGTGATTATGACTTTTCCTCAAGGTCAAACTTCTTATATCTTAACAACGATAAGAAGGATTATTAATATCCTTTATATAATTAGATTTAAAAATATTATAAATGTTAGAATATTTATTTCAAAATTTTACAGGATTAGATATAATATTATTATTATTATTATTTTTAATCATAATATCGTTTGTTCCTCTAATAGAATTAAAATATCAAAGCGATTTATATGAGAATATAGATAAATTCAATAAATATTGTTTAAATGATGATGTTCATTTAATAAAAGAGTTAAATGTGAAAAGCTCATATATGTGGAATATGTCAATGTATTTATACGATTATGATAATATATCTAAATTTTTTTACAGAAAAGGCGAAAATTACGAAAGAGACTACAAAGAACTTAATCGTGATTTAAGTAGTACTATCTATGACTTTAAAATTATAGATAATATTATGAAAATATACAACTATTATTTAGGAAGGTCATTATGGCTTTTTATATTTCTAATAATATTTTTTATTAGTCAAATGTATATATTTATAATTATGGATACATACGATAAGCAAGATACATTTTTTTATTGCTTTTATAAAACATTGCAAGATAATGATGCTAAAAAGGAGTTTTTTAGGTATTATGTATATATATTATGTATATATATATTATTATTTATAATCTTCTTCTCTATAATATTAAAGAAATTAACAGAGTTATATGCGGATACTGATACATATGAATATATAATGTTAATGAAGGAGTTTGATATTATTTTAAAGGAAAATAATGAAAAAAATGCAGATATTATAAATATACTTAAAAAACATTCAAAATACAAAAATAATGATGTATCATATATCACAATAAATGATAGTAAAATTGTAAATGAGCTTATTGAAGCAATTGAAGCATATGAAATCAAAAGTCGTAAGGAAGGTTATGCCAATTTTTCAATAGAAAACAAAGAAAATTATAGTATTCGATTAAAAAATCTTGAGAAAATCGAATATTATAATAGTGATGAGTCAAAGAGCAAGGTGAAAAACAAGGTAGAAGATATTTTTAGGTTTATTTATGTATACATATTGTTTTTAATAGTTCCATTATATATCCTTTCTATATCACTGCAAGGGAAATATACATATATGTTATTCATAATAATAATACTAATTATATTCAGCATATCTGTATATAGTATTTACAATACTTTGCAAGCTTAAATAATACAATAACTTGCTATATCTTTTTTTCTTTATAAGGTTTAAAGTAAAAATTATAAATTATGATTGCTTCTACTATAAATCTTACAATATTTATAATCATGATTATAATATATTTTAATGAGTTGAAAAATGTATCTATGTTTATCCTTAATTTTAATTATATAAAGGATTTGTCAAAAATAATTATGGAACAAAAATGCAACAATATCTATTGTGAAGCGGAAACAGACAGATATAAAATATCTCAAAGTAGCTATGAATTATTGCAACCCAACGATATATTTAATGCCAAAACCTACATTATATTAATTTTCATAATATCAATATTGGTATTTTTATATTATTATAATAGATTATTTGCTGAAGGTAAAATTTGGGATAAAATTAATGCAAAAAATGAAATTATGTTAAGAGTTTATGTATATTCGCTACATTTCTTTCTAATGGCAATTTTAATAGTTATAATAGTCATGAGATATGTACCATATGACGACGCAGGATACTTAAACTATTTTAAAAATAATAATTTGAATAGTGATTTTAATAATTTCATTATAATATCTGTGGGTATTATATTTATTATTGTATTTACATTAATAAATATACAAGATTTTAAACAACTTATAATTGCTTTTTGCTTTATATTTTCATTAACATTGCTTATAAACTTACTGAATATTGTATTGTCTTTTCGTAATAATACCAAACCTATTTTGAAAACAAAAGAATTAAGATGGTCTCTCAAAAATTCATTAAAAAATATTATGGATAAATATGAAGATATCGGTAATCCTTCACATTTAGCAGATACGAAAAACTATATAGATAAATTACATAACAGTTTAGGAAATGGAGATGAGTATAGTATTGCGATTACCCGTAATAATGTCAGTTATATTATTAACATTTTGATTGCATTTAATGAATTAATTAATATTCATAATAAATACAATGATAGCGAAATTCATAAAAAAACAATAGATAGATTAAAAACTAAAATCAAACAAAATTACGAAAGTTTTGATAAAATTAACAAAGATATTTACAAACCAACAACTCATATATCTGATTTATCTTTGATATTTGATAAGGAAGTAAGATTACCTGCAGATTATAATTCGGATGAACATAAAAATAATGCAAATAGTATGAATGATGAATACATATATACTGCAGACATCTCATATGATAATCCAAATTTATTTTATGAAAAATATTGGAATATAAAGGAATTCGGGAATAGTGGAATGTCTGCATCATATTTACAGGATTATTCATATTATACGCCTTCATTCTCTAATTATATAATGAGCCCTAATTTATATAATATTTGGATATTAATTATTGGCTTTATTATTAGTATGGTATTAATCCCAATATTTTTCAAATGGATGGATTTTAATATTGCAGATAATGACATTTCATATGTTATTTCGGCAGAAACATTACAGTTTTTGTACCACAATTTATTACCATTAATAACGTTTTGTATTTTGATTATATATATATTAATATTTATTAGCTTCAATACCTCTTTTAATAAATATGTGATTTATAAATGTTTAGATAGTAGTTACAAAAGGTCGCTAAATAAATTAAATAATATTGTAACGCCATACATAAGGCTTTATGACAACAAGAAAAAAACGGGGAATAAAAATTACCTGCATCATTATATTATTGCAAATGTATTTTATTCGCTTTTGCAAGGACATATAATATTGGTGCCAACACCTGACGATACAGAAAAAATTAAGAAAAGCGAAGGCTATGATTCAATAATATCTGCAAGTAGAGAAATTAAAAAACTATATGACCTAATCAAAGCATTTAATATACAAACAAAATATACAACAAAAGATTTAAGAAATAAAGTATTTAAAAATATTCAAGATATATATTCTGATGACTCTTCTCTTATTAAATTTTTAGATAATGCCCTTAAAAAATACGCAATCTCTACAACTGTCTCCTTTACAGGCGGAGGTGGAAGTGGTGCAACTGGTACTGCTGTTGTTTCAAATGGGGTAATCCAGACGGTATCCATAACAACAGGAGGAAATGGTTATACAAGTGCTCCAACTGTATCTTTCACTGGCGAAGGTGGAAGTGGTGCAACTGGTACTGCTGTTGTTTCAAATGGGGTAATCCAGACGGTATCCATAACAACAGGAGGAACTGGTTATACAAGTGCTCCAACTGTATCTTTCACTGGCGGAGGTGGAAGTGGAGCAACTGGTACTGCTGTTGTTTCAGACGGGAAAATCAAGACGGTAATTATAACAACAGAAGGAAGTGGTTATACAGGTGCTCCAAATGTATCCTTTACTGGCGGAGGTGGAAGTGGAGCAACTGGTACTGCTGTTGTTTCAAATGGGGTAATCCAGACGGTATCCATAACAACAGAAGGAAGTGGTTATAATAATTCCTCAAAAATTCTTACTAATCTTTATGATATAAAAGAAATAATAGTATCGAGTAATCATTCTTCTATTGATGTGTGTAAGCTAACAGGATTGAATACGCCGGATTGCACTATTAAAAGTAAGTTGAATACAATGAGTGCATCAGTTATTGAACAAATAGATGCGGAATTTAAAAGTCTAGGTACTAATATTTATATTATTAGAAAATTAGCAAATGATGCTTATAGCAAAATAACTTCAACAATTGAATTGGCAAACCCAACAAAAATTACGAAGGCATCAGTTGGTCTAACTTCATCTTCCACCAAAGATGAAACTGATTATATTAGTACTTTCAATCTCAAAGTAAAAAATTACAAGTTTGCAAATATGAATAACAATATTTTAAACAATGATAATATTTTCAAAGAATATTACAAAAAATTGTTTAGCAATATATATAAACCTTATGTAAGTGGAAAAAAGCAGGATTTATACGAATATTTAGAGAAGATTTTAGAACCCCAAAAGGAAGCAATAACAACAGCAAGTGGGCTTACAACGTATTTAGAAAACAATATATACAAAGATAAAAATAAAAATCTTAAAACAATTTATAATATAATACAAAGATGTATTGATTTATTTGATGAAAATCAGTTTAATAATAATTTATCAGATTATAATAATCCAAAGAGCAAAAAAGATGGGATTAATAATTATAGTGCGTTCCAATTTTACAATAAAAATAGCAACAAGATACTACCATATCAGTTTATATTAAAATTAGGTTCCGCTTATGATGTTAAGCAATTTATAAGTGGTAATCTTAATACAATGGACGAATCAGAAGTTAAATTGGAAAGTTTACTAACATTTGACGAAGACCCATATATATCAATGGAACCTGATGTAAATAATAAGAACTTGCAGAAAATAATTGCAAAGTTCTTATTAATATTATGTCATATTAATTATAATAAATATACATATATTAATGCGACTGCGGAGACTGGTGTGACAGTAGCAGATAAACAAAAAAATATTTATGAGAGGAAAACAGAATATTTATATAGATTATTTTCAAATACATTATATAATGATACATATGTGATAAATGATACTTTTGTTGACATAACCGAAAAAGAGAAAGGTTCAATAACATCTCAATTACAAACACTTTATTATAATTTAACATATATTTATAATTATTTAGAAACAAAATATGTGAATATATCATCAAATAATAATAACAATTATTTGATGAATATCATAAAGAGCATTAATAAAAAGATTAATGATGATGACAAAATCTTTAATGACGGAAGCAAAGATGCTCAATATATATTTGCAAATTATATGAATAAGTCTAAAGATTTCGACAATGAAGAAGAAATATTAAATATTGCAAATAATATATCAACAACAAGCTTTGGGATTACCTATGCAGTTAATATGATTTTCTTGTTAATCTACTATTACCTTGTATTAAAAAAATAATTAATAATCTTTTTAACTATTAAATAAGACATACATAATAATGGAAGAATGCAATCCATCATGCGATGTTTTTGATGTTGAACAAGATTATAATAAATGTTGCTATAAATTAACAGATAAATTACAGGAGTTTTTACCGGCAGATATGTATCTGTTAGAATATAAAAATACGAATAAGAAGAATGAAAGCATAGATAGACTCAAAATATTTTATAATACATTTTTTCAAGAATATATTGTTAATCCGGATAAAAAAATAGATACTCAAAATAATTCTAAATATTTCGATATGTTTGGAATATTACCGTTGGAATTATTACCTGCTTCGTATATACCATTTAATTATAAAAAATACGAAATGAATTTAGATAGATTATCAAAAGGTGATTTATTTACAGAGGATGATTATAAAAGGGTATTTATAGATTTAGATTATAGCAAAGAAGTTAAGGAAGATGAAGTTGGCAAAAAATTCATTACAGAAACGGAACTTAAAAATTATTTAGAGTATTGCTTAAAGGAAAGATTGAATAATCCAAAATCAATATTTAATGCTTACAATATTAATAATATGGCAATTGTCGCAATAATATTTTGGATTATTGTTATTATTAATGGATTTAATGTGATATTTTACTATTATAGAGATATATATTCATATATTCTACTATTTATTACTATATTATTAGTATTAATTGCAATCATTTGGAAAATGATTTATATATTAAACATAGAT
>Ga0114969_10003332_pt1 | contig 12971 bp, 10 predicted proteins | sample M_130807_MF_Meta_FD_87316 | JGI IMG/M metagenome (GOLD analysis project Ga0114969, IMG submission 87316) | Freshwater microbial communities from Lake Montjoie, Canada to study carbon cycling - M_130807_MF_MetaG | ecosystem: Environmental > Aquatic > Freshwater > Lake | place: Lake Montjoie...
AGAACCATCAGTTTTATTATTAGTAATTACAACTTGATTATTAATAGCACCAGAAACAGACAAATTACTATTTAAGGTAGTAGTTCCAATTAATAACACATCACCCGTACCATTTTGAGTTATTTTTCCACCAATATTAATATCACCACTAAAATAAGAAGTTCCATAAACATTAAAATTTGAATTAGCGGCTCCTATTGTCGCAGTTCCAATACCAACATAACCAGTAGTAACGATAAGATTACTATTTAAAGTTGTAATCCCATTCACGTGTAATTTACTTGCAGGATTGGTAGTAGCTATACCAACATTACCAGTCGAATCAATTATAAAATTAATATTATTTGAATTACTACCACCAGCATTAATTACAATATTTTTATCAGCCTGTAAATAAAGATTTGAAGAATAATTACTAGTATTACTACCACCAACACCAATATAACCAGAATTATTAACGTTATTATTAAATCTAACCGAAGCAAATCCAGAACCATCTGTTTTATTATTGGTAATTGCAACCTGATTATTAATAGCACCAGAAACTACTAAATTACTATTTAAACTAGTTACTCCAGTAAATGAAAAATCTGCATTTCCATTTTGAGTTATCTTTCCACCAATATTAATATCACCACTAAAATAAGAAGTTCCATAAACATTAAAATTAGAATTAGTAGCTCCAATAGTAGCTGTTCCAATACCAACATAACCAGTAGTAACAATAAGATTACTATTTAGAGTAGTATTTCCAATTAATAAAACATCACCTGTTCCATTTTGGGTTATTTTTCCACCAATATTAACGTTACTGCTAAAATAAGAAGTACCTATAACATTAAAATTGGAATTTAAAGTATTTCCACTAGTAGCACCAACACCGACATAACCTTCAAATAATATATTACATAATGCACCCGATTGTATTAAATTACCACTAAGATTAATATTATTATTAAAATTAGCAGTATTAGATGTTGTTAAATTACCGCTAATATAAGTATTACCATAAACTTTAAATTTATAATTAGTATCAACATTACCACCAATAGCAACATTTGCACCAGTACCATTACCTAATGAAGTATTTCCAGAAGATTGTATAACATCACCGCTAAAATTAGTATTTCCAGTTATTTTTAGTTTATAAGTTGTATCATAAGTTCCGCCAATACCAATATAACCATTATCAGCAATAATTATATTTCCATTAGTTTGAAATAAATTACCTTGTATATCAGTTTGACCTATAATTTTAGTCATTCCATTTACAAATAGTTGTTTTCCTTCGCTATTGATAGTACCAATACCCATATTACCGCTTAAATACGAAGTTCCAATAACATTCAATTTAAAACCATTAGTAACAGTAGTATTAATACCAACATCACCATTACTATCGATAATTAAAGAATTTTGCGATGCATTAGAATTAATATAAAATTGTTTTTTCCATACACTTGAATATAAATCGCCAAATGAATAATTATAATTATCATCATAGCCAAATTTAAAATTAGCATTATTTTTAGATGCAATTATTGTACCATCGCTACCACTAATTGCGGGATCTCCAATATGTAAATAGGCGCTAGGATTAGTATTACCAATACCAATATTAGAATTAACGATTATATTAGAACTTGAATATATTGAACCATTCACATTTAATTTATAATTATTTGGATTATTAGTTCCGATACCTATATTTCCAGTTGCCATAATTCTCATCATTTCAGCATTTCCATTATTATAAAATAGGTGATTACCATTATTAGTACTTATATATTCGATATTACCATTTGAACCTGAATTATTACAACCATTAATAACAATACGTGTGTTATTAATATCAATACCATCTTTTGTTCCAATTATAGTAAAATCATTAATTCCATTTGAAATTTTTAATTTACCACCATCACCAATTTGAAGAATATTCGAAGGATTAGTAATTCCAATACCTATATAACCATTATTAGTTAGACAAAAAATAGTAGATATAGATGAAATGCCCCAGCTTAAATAATTATTAGAGTTATTATCTGCGATATTCACATATTTATTATAAAAACCATTCATAGAATTTTTACCAATAAATGATGATATATATGAATTATCAGCCATAATAGAAGACCCATTCCAAATACCTATAATATTAGATGATGATTCTATATGTAATGTTTCATTAAATGAAGTATTCGTACTAATACCAATACCAACATTACTAGCAGCCGTTAATATACCACTAATATAAGCAGTATTTGAAACATTCAGATATTTAGTATTTAATATATTTGAAATTGTAATATTAGAATTAGCGTAAACACTCCCAGTTAAATTAATATCAGAATATGTATTTTGTGTAATAGTTCCTGAAAATGTAGAATTACCAACAACATTTAACTGTTGACCATTTGTATTTGTGGTTCCTATACCGATGCTGGTATTGATAAGTTTTCCACTAATGTAAGTATCACCACTAACATTTAATTTAAACCCATTATTATTATCAGTATTTATACCTACATTACCATTACTATCGATAACTAAAGAATTAGATGATGCATTAGAATTAATATAAAATTGTTTTTTCCATACACCTGAATATAAATCACCAAATGTATAATTATAATTATCATCATAGCCGAATTTAAAATTTGCATTATTTTTAGATGCAATTAGTGTACCATCACTACCACTAATAGCTGGATCTCCAATATGTAAATAGGCACTAGGATTAGTATTACCAATACCAATATTAGAATTAACGATTATATTAGAACTTGAATATATTGAACCATTCACATTTAATTTATAAATACTAGCATCATCTATAACATTAATACCAACATTACCTATAGTATAATAAATATTGGATGATGAATTAGCCCATTCTTTTTTGTTTTCAGCACCATAAAGAATAATTTCAGATATATTTATTTCAGTTGCACCTATGCACTGGGTGAATACAAATCTATAATATTTATAAGATGTTACAACTGTTGGTAATTGTATAGTAATAGTTAAATTACTAGAAATTAAATTAGAGCCATTATATACATAATTAACAGTACCAGGTTGTGTTGTATAATATGGATTAGAAGTAGATATTACATTATTTAAATTAGAATTATAAGAAATAATATCCCAATTATCTAATGTTTCAGCATTTGTAGCTAATAAATAAAATGTACGTGGTAATTTATTATAAATAACGTTATAATTTAAGGATGGATCTATTGTATAGTATGATTTTATACTAAAAGAATTAATAATAAAACCATTTACATAATTCATTTGTACCCACATACCACTAATAATAGTACCACCATTACTAGTATTTGCTATAATTCTATTAGTATCATTAAATGGCGCATTATCATATAAATTTGTATTTCGATATGTATAACCTGTTAAAAAATCTCCATTATAATTATTATAATTTTTTCCATCTGATGTATCCCAATAATATAAATAATTTTTATTAGCAATAAATAGTTTATGCATGGATTTATCAGCCGAAAGATTACTATAACTGGTTGAGTTGAGTATATATAAACCATTACCATATGGAGATGTAGTTATATAATTTGAATAACTAGTTAATAATTGATTTTGCGGTGGATATATATTGCAATTAGTCATTAAGGCTCTTTTACGGTCAATTATCCTATCATATATAGTAGCGACTGAATTAAAATTATTATAAGATACGTATATATTTGATATATTTGTATTATTCTCATAAAATGCACTAGCATAACTATTAGTAGCAATAAAATTTCCACTATAATTAATAATATTGGGAGTATTGGAAGTTGATCTTGTTAAAAGAAGAGGATTATTAGTAATATTTTCATATGTAATAGTTATATTAGAATTAGCAACTAAATCAGATATAGCTTGTTGTAAAACAGTTGGATCAATACCTTGAGTTATAATAGTTTGAATACTTTTTTGAATATCAGCATATTGGGCTAATGTTGTAAAATTATTACTAGCTTGTGTAATAACATATTGATAATAAGTATTATTCAAATAAGTTTTGTTATAAAATAAATTATTTATTTCGGGGATTGTATAAATAACTGGTTTGTTAATAATATTATTATAATCAAGATTAATAATATTTGCACCATTACCAGTATAATTATCGGCATATAAATTACCATACAAATAAAGTTTAGCTGTAATACCTGATTTTTTAAAATTACCACCAATAATAACTGCATTCGTGTCATTAATATAATTAGTTAAAAATATCGTTCCGTCAACTTGTTTAGTCCAACTATCATAAAGATTAGTGGCATCTGCAATTTTTAAGTAATTACTATTTGCGTTAGTTTCTAATAAATATATGCTATTTGTATTAATACCATTAATAAATAAATTAGATGAATTGATACTTCCATTAACATTCAGATTATATGAAGCAGCATTAGTAGTTCCAATTGCAATATTTTGATTTGTATTATAAATAGTATTGCCATTAATAATCCAGTTATTTAAATTAGATAAGTTAGGAGCATTTGAAGTTATATTATTATAATTGATATTTGTAATATTTGATCCATTACCTATAAATGAGTTTGCATTAACACTTCCGCTAACATCTAATTTAAATGCAGGGTTAGTTATTCCAATACCAATAAAACTATTACTATTAATAACAAAAGTATTGGATGTAGCATTCGAATTAATTAAAAATTGTCGATTCCATGTTCTACTATCATTACTTCCAAAATCACCAAAACAAAAATTATAATTGCTATCATAACCAATTTTAAAATTACGATTGCTAGTATTTGAATCTCTTTTAGAAATAATTATACTACCATCACTAACAGTAAATGGAGAGCCAATATGTAAATTTCCGTATGGATTAGTAATACCAATACCAATATTTGAAATACCAAGAGATGTATCAGTATAAATATTATTTCCGTTGCGTAACCATTGATTATTACTAATATTAAGATAAATAGTATCTAATTCTCTATTATTTTTAAAAATAGTAGTAGCATTTATACTTCCACCGGTAACATCTAATTTATAAGCAGGTGAAGTAATCCCTATTCCAATATTACCATTATTAGTAATATTTAATAAATTAACATTATTATTATTAAAAATATAATTACCTGTTCCGGATAATGAAAAAGTCATATTACAATTGATGGTATTCATAGTAAAAATATTAGAATTAGAGCCATTTATAGTAATACCATTAAGATTTGTAAAACCATTTTCGACACTTAAACAGAAATTAGAAGTAGTCCAAATATTATTTTGCTGGACAAATCTAACTAATGATGTATTTGTAGTAGAACCAGATAATTCAAGTTTCTTAATACCTAAAATATTATTCATTTTATTTACTTAATATTTAAATTTTAAAAAAAATGTATATATATTAGAATATATGTTATTTAGTTCTATAAATTCTATGTCAGATTTATTTAATGGTTATGTAGTTGCACCACCTGGAACAACAAAAGGAGGTAAAAAATCAAAATCGCCATCAAACAAAAGTAAAAAAATAACAGTAGATGAATTAATATTCATATTAATTAAGAAATTTAAGAAAGATTTTAACAGAAAAATGAAAAAGGGCGGTGACGCTGATGATGCTAATCAAACTACTACTGCCGATGTAGCAACACGTGTAATACCAGATATGGGTGATTTATCATTTAATAAAACTCTTGATTTAGATCAAATGAATACATTTGAACGGGAGACATTTTAATAAATATCATGAATATTACCATCATATGGTTTATATTTGGTATCTTGTAAATAATAAATATTTTTTTCTTGTTTAGCAAATCGTTCAATAATAGTAATAAGTTTTTTTGAATAATTTGTAAAATCTAATATTGATTTTTTAAGTTCGCTGAATGAATTAAATCCATAATAATATTTCATTTTCATAGGTAAAATAATATAAATGGAATATAATTCTTTTAATATTGAATTTCGTAATAATAGAAATGTATTAAAATAGATATTAATATCATATCGATCTGCTAAAATAAACATATAAATTTTATAAAACTTATCAATCTGATAAATAATATTAGAATATTTTTCATAATCGTATTTTTTTATGAAACGTATATTTAAAATAATTGATAGTAAATTCTTATCCCTATATAAATATTTAATTTTATCGGGGAATTTTTTAAAATAATAAATATCATTAAAAGTGTATTCTCTGGCTTTAATATCTTTATTTAAGGATTCGATAATATTTTTTTCATTAGTTTTATTAATATTATTAAATTCATTAATTTTATTAAAATAATAATAGGCAATAATAAATATAATAATTATTGAAATTAGTATTTTTAAATTTTTGGTAGAAACGATGAAAAAAATAAGAGCAAGAATAATAATAGCTATATAATAATTATAATACCACATTTTATATTGAAACTCCGTCTATAAAATATATAACAAAAGATAATATAACTAAAATAACACCAATATAAAACATTCGATCATTTTTAAAAAATATATCATATAATGATGATTTGTTATTCGCATTAATATCATAATAAATAACAACTTCATTTATGATATCAATAATAGTTTGAATAGTATTTTTATAAATATCGCCAATATTTAATTGTGTAATATCAAGAATATTTTTATCCATTTTATAATTACAAAATATTAAATAACATCCATTAAATCTACGGCAGACATTACACTTCTACGACAACAATATCTAATTAGTCCCATATTATCTAATATTTCTTTAGTATGTATATCGCTAAAATATTTAAGATTAGGGTCGTCTTTCTTATCAGCTTTTAATTTATTTTTTTCTTGATGATAATAATCATATTTATCGGCAATTACTTTAGAACAAGTGAAACAACGTATTGGAATAATCATTATAAGTATTTGCTATAATTAATTGTATCATTTTTTTTTATATATTATTAATATAATGGATCATCTGCAAACTTATAGATTTGTATTACATTTAACCAAGCGTGTCGAAGAACTAGAAGCAGCGCTTGCAAAAGGTGGGATTACTAATACCGTAGCCGCTCCGACCGTCGATTTAAGTGATTTTACCAATCGTTTAGCCGCATTAGAAGCTCGCCCTGTTGTTGATTTAAGTGAAGTAACCGAACGTTTAGTGGCGGTAGAAGCTCGCCCGGTTGTTGATTTAAGTGATGTAGCCGAACGTTTAGTGGCGGTAGAAGCTCGCCCGGTTGTTGATTTAAGTGATGTTACCAATCGCTTAGGGGCTGTTGAAGCTCGCCCTGAATTATCACAGCGTTTATCGGCTTTAGAGTTAGCTGTAACTTCCTTAAATACAGCCAATTAAAAAACAAATATAAGACTATATTATTTTTATATAAATATTATGAATATTGATATTTATGTTATAAAATCTAACCATCTAAAGATTCGGGAAAAATCAATAGAATCTACTATTGCTGCTATGAAAGTTATAATGCAAGATAAATATAAGGTAAAAGTCATACCGATTACATCACCGAGCATAAGTGAAATTGAAGCGAATTTAAAAGATTATGATAAAACTATTAATCTTAATCCTAATGAGAATGACGATGAAGATTTTAGAAAATTGCAGGGACCGTTTAATTTAGCGCAATTATCTAATTTATATAAACATAAGAATGCATATGATTTAATTAGAAAAAGCAAAACAACGCATAATTATATTATAGAAGATGATGTATTGTTATTGCCAGAATGTATGAATAATTTTAAAGAATTGATATATAAATTAGAATCATTTGAATATGATGTATTATTAACATGTGTTTCCAATAATGAGGCTGGAAATAATCCTTTAAATATAGTATTATCATCTGTATATTTTAAAACATTAGTAATGAAAAGTTCATATTTCATAACACCGCAAACTGCAAATAAATTATATGAATATATAAATGTAATTCGATATAATATGAAATTAACATTATCAATATTTATAAATGAAAATAAAAGTAATATTAGGGCTTATGCTTTAAATAAAAATACAGTATTTGAGGGTTCAAAATTGGGAGTATTTCCGACAAGTGTAAATACTGCTAATTTCCTAATACAGAATGCATCATTTATTAAATTCATCGATTATTTAAATAAATTGAATAGTAATAATGATGTAAATATGAATGATGTATTAGAACAATATAATACGTATGGTAAAGATATACCCGATTTTCAACATATATTAGGACTTATATATTATAAAAAAAATATGTTTAAAGAAGCTATTGAAATATTAAAAGATGCAGTAATAAATTTCAAAAATAAAGAAGGTTATTTAATACAACAGAATGAAATAATTAATAATTGTATAAATATGCATCAATATTATCAGGATGATATTATTGAATGTTTTTCAAAACCAGGTAAATATTAAATTTATTTTTTAATCAATTTTAGATGTAAAAATTGAGGATCAAAAATGATACTTTTAATGTCTGTTGTGAAATTTGCAAGAATTTTTTTTAAATTAATTAAAACATTACAATTATAATATTTATAAATAACAGATAAATAAACATTTTCAATATTTTTAAAATGATTTTCATTATTTAAACATGTATCATAAATAGTTTTTCCACCAATAACAAAAACCTTATCAACTTTTGTGGAAACTTCGCAAAATTCGAATGCTTTATCTAAACTATTGAATGCATAAACATTATCACCTGTATCAAATTTATCATCTTTTGTAATTACGATATTGATACGTCCTTTAAGTGGTTTATATAATAGTGAATCCCATGTTTTTCTACCCATAATAATTGCATTATACTTAAAATCAGTACTTGTTTTAATAGTAATTTGTTTAAATAACGCTAATTCATTCTTAATATTCCATGGAATATAATTATTATAACCAATACCACCATCAAGAGTACAGGCTAAAATAATTGAATATAACATTTAAAATAATAATATTTATTTATTTTTAAATATAAAAAAAATTTATAAATCAATCATATATTTTACAGCACTTAAATCTAAATCTCTAACGCGAATAAATTCATATTTATCGTTAGGTAAAGGTCGTTTAATACAGAATGGAATTTTACCCTGTTTAAGTTCTTCTAATGCAACTAGTCGCAAATCCATATTAGATTTAATGGGTTCGGTGATTGGTACGAATGGTACATGACCTAATGATAATTGTATAGTTCGCTGACTAATAACTAAATTAAATTCATATTTAGTCATAATTAATTTACTAATTTTATTTTTGTTATTTAAAGACGTAAAAACTTTATTACATTCGTCAAATGGTTGTTTAAAATCATTTGATGTCATATTGAAAATAATAAAAGTTCTTCTTATATAAATAATCATTTTTTATTTTCTCTCCAAGTAAAACCGCAATTATCACATACATAGAAATATTTCATATGAGACGGATGATATTTAATTGGAATAATTTGTCTTAATTCATCTGGAATATCGCAATTAGTGCATTTAATATTATCATCTTTAATTCTTCTTAAAGTCGGGTCAAAACGTAAATAATTATTAATATGTTGATTATATAACAATTCATCTTCGGTATAAATAGTTTCAGATATTTTAATAGCACTTGTACTAACTTCATCTTTTTCGAATGAACAGTGTTTACAATAATAAACTAATTTTTTAGAATCATTAGTTTTAATATAAATCATATTATGGCATATTTCACAGAAGTTCATTTTATTAATTTCTTATATTATTAATTATCATCATTTTTTTTATATTAAAATTTGGCATAAAAAGTTTTCTATATATATTGGTTCTCGACCTTTATTAGATAATGTAAGAATATAATCAATATCAGCGGCAATACGTATAATTTCTAAAATCTTATCTTTTTTTTTATAAATTTTTATTAAATCCATAGCAATATCGCATATACTCAAATTAAATTGTGATAATTTATATGATAATTGTCGAATATCATGAATATTATATTTGGATTGTAAGAAGTCATATAACGGAGGATAATTAAATTTACAGAAATTTTCAGTAATTAGTAATGGTTCGTTAATATTTACTTGTGATAAAAATATTTGAAAAATAATATTTCTATTATTGGTAACTAATGGTGTTTTAATATAATTTAAGAATATATTTTCGATTTCATTTAATTGAAATAGTCGTAATCTTATTAAATAAAATCTACTTTTAATTGGCATTTCAATTTTAGAAATTTTATTAGTACTACAAATGAAATAAACATTATTATAAAATTTTTCAAGAATTATGCGAAAACAGAATGAATATGATTCGAGTTTATCGATATTTTTTAAAATAATTAGATGTTTATTATGATTTACTGGTTTATTCTTAATTATAAATAATAACATCTCAGTTAAGAATGAATAATCGGTTGGCATATTTGGATTATTTAAATCAATCTCAAAAAAATGTTGATTTTCATAATAAACAATATTTTTATTCCATATTAATTCTTTTTTATTATTATTATTAAATTTAATTTTTAATAATTCATCTATAAATAAATCAATAGGAAATCCAATATACGAATATAATAATAAATTATAATCATATTTTGAATATTTATCCAATATTAATTTATATTCAGGTATATCATTTATTATATTTATAAAATTGTTTTTAAAGTTTATCCATAAGGACATAATATAATTATAATAATGTATATTTATTATATAGAAAATGAAGTTTAATGAAAATATTAATACATTATCTACGATTTGCATTATACTAACATTTATTTATAGTATTGTTCTAATAGTTGATGAATTATTTAATATAGGCTATTTCACTTATAAATATACTTATTTATATAATTATGGAACTTTTATTGATAATTTTAATAATACTCAATCCATCGAATATGAAACTAATCGATTTAATGTTTATAATAATATCGATAAATTTTATTTATATAAGGACAATTTTAACATGTCTTATTTCAATTATTTAATTATAGTAATAGCAATATTATTGACTATAATAATATGTGTTGGATATGCTGTATTTTTTTATGATAAATTTATATACTCACAGCCAGAATCATGTTCTTTTACACCAGATGATCAACATATGTCATATATAAAACAATTTATGAGATGTATTTGCGATAATTGTCATGAAATTATTCCAAATTGTTCGTTTAATTACATAGTATTACTAATATTATTAATATTAATTCCAAGTAGTTATTTATTTAAATTGGTTTTTAAGGTTGATTTCACACCATCATCAAATACCTCATTATTTAATATAATATATATATTATTATTCATAGTTTTATTATTTTATTATTCATATGTTTTATATTCAAATTCTAATGATGAAAATAAACTCATAACAACTATTTCATATATATTATTAACAATAATATTTATTGCATCTGGATATATATTCAAATATATTTATAATACATATACTGGTAAAATATTTAATACTACAACATCATCTACATTATTTTATGATATTTATAAACAATCTGCACCAGTTAAACCAAAACAACCAATAAAACCTATGTATAAGGGTAAAGATGTTTTAAAAACGTTTGTATATAAAAAGGATAATGAGGAGAAAGATCCGGATTATGATATGATGAAGAGATTATATGAAGAATATAATGATTATTTAAAAAATTATGATAATGAAATTAAAATATATACAGAGAAATATAATATTTATAAAAATACATTAACACAATTTCCAGCTGAAACGAATATAATATCTATTATAATAACTTTGTTAGGTTTAGACAATAAAACAATATTAATTATTTATGCACTATTAATATCTTTATTCATATTTTCTGCATTTTTGAAAGAAGACGAAAAAACAATCATTAATTTATGTATTAAATATACTATATGTATTTTAACGATCATAATATTATTAAATGCAATTTTATATTATAATACTTATATTAATAAATATATTATTTATGAACCATTAGCACATTATAAAAATGATATAGTAATCGCAAATACTAAATTAAATTTATTAATTGATAGTAGCGACGGTGATAAATTTTATAAAAAATTAACAAATTCAGGCGATTCCGATAGTTCTACTATTAAATCAGATGAAATTACTAAATCAGATATATTAGAATCGATTACGGAATTAACATATGATCCTAAACAATTTAATTCCCCTAACTTAAAAACTATAAATAATAATATAGTTAATGTATATAATGTAAATAATCCAAATATTGATAATAATAATGTAGAGGTTGATGGAATATTTAGTGTTGATATCGCAACTGATTATACTGATACTACTGACTATTTTTTAACTAATATATTTAATAATATTAACAATTATAGTAATATAAATAATATACCAACACCAAATTTAAATTCATTTTATTTTCATTTTAATGACAATAAAATAAAAGTTAATGTATCAGATTACATATATAATTATTATTCATGGATATATTATGATCTATATTTTCAATTAAAAATATGCGATAAAATATTAACTTCTCCTGATATTAATAATGAATATCGTATTAAGTTAAATGATATAAAAACTAAAATTAAGTTATATATAAAAAATTATAATTTGGAAAAGTATAAAATACTAATATCAAATAGTGATATAACAGATTTAGCTAATGCATATGGATATACGGCATTTACATATAAAGGTTCAAGAAATATACCTCAAGATGTTATGAATATGGATATTAGCAACTTAATAACTATAATAAATAATAACTTTAAAAATGATTTGAGTTTAGGCCAGCCGGGCGGATATAGTAGTTCATTAACAGATAAAATAGCTACATATTTAAAAAATGCTGGATATTTATATAATGATAAATATATAAAAGATATAGAAGCATTAGCATTAGGAGCTACCACTAGTAGTGTAACTACAAGCAATATCAATACTTTAATATTAAATATTGATAATATTATTAAAAAATTAACAAATATATCAATACA
>Ga0114969_10003333_pt1 | contig 12970 bp, 9 predicted proteins | sample M_130807_MF_Meta_FD_87316 | JGI IMG/M metagenome (GOLD analysis project Ga0114969, IMG submission 87316) | Freshwater microbial communities from Lake Montjoie, Canada to study carbon cycling - M_130807_MF_MetaG | ecosystem: Environmental > Aquatic > Freshwater > Lake | place: Lake Montjoie...
CCTCCAACGCATACACATCGATGAGGTCGGGATGATTCGGCGCGATGCCCCAGCCCTGAACCGGGCCGGCCCCCGCCAGCACCACCGGAGAGCCCGGAATCAAACCGCCCGCCACATTCCAGCCCTCGCCCGATGTGATGTGTGCCTCGTACCAGGAGAGCCCGCCCTGGAACGGTCCTTGCGGGTTGATCAGCAGGCGCGTTGCCCCGTCCGCCGAGTGGACCGGCGCAACGGCGAACGCCAAGCCCCGCGCCTTCGTGGCGTCGGGCGCGATTTTGGCCGTGCCGCCTGCTATCAGCGCCCGCAACTGTCCGTCGAGCCCATAGAGCATCGGCAGGCGCAGCATGAACAAGGCGGCCACGTCCTGCCCGCGTACCGGCTCGAATCCCGGAAGCACTCGGCCCCGGTGCTGCGCGGCATAAAGATTGACCCCGGCCGAATAGCCGTCGAGCAGGGCGCGCGTCTCCGCGGAGAGATCGCTCGCGTAGCGGGCGGCTATCGCATCCCAGATGCCCAGGACTTGAACGAAATAGTCGTTTTCCGTGGCGCCGGACCCGTCGAGCGTGGCGAGCCGTCCGCGCGCCGCGAGAAAAGCGCGCTGGATCGTGGCAAAGTCGTCTCCCGCATGGGCGAAACCCAGACCGAAGGCGGCATCGGCGTCGCGCCGGCCCGTGATATGGGGAACTCCGAACCTGTCGCGGATTACGGTTGCGTCATACTTCGCCGCCGCGGCCAGGACAGGGCGCGTGTCGAACCAGGTAAGCCGCTCCTCATGCGCCCAGAAGAAGCTGAAGAACGCGAGGACGGCGAGAATCACGAACGCAACGAGGCCGCGAAGGACCATTGGCTTGGACCGCCCGCGAGAGCCGCAGACTCAACTGATAGGCCTTAAGGGCGCTTTCGGGCAAGGCGAGCCCGGCGGCCTTAGATGTGCTAACCTGCCCAAACAAACGTGGAAGGCCGCCCCTGTCTAAAATGTGATACCAGCTTCGGCGCTGGACGGGGTTTGCCGCTACAATGTAATTTGCTGCCGTCTTGGCATTCACTGCTGCGCCTTGAGCCGGAACATGACCCCCAAAAAACAACGACGCCTGGCCTTTGCGATTACACTGCTTCTTGCGGGCGGAGGCGCCGCTGCGCTTGCCGTTTACGCGCTGCAGGACAACGTCCTTTTCTTCTACAGCCCGAGCGACATCGCCGATCATCCGGAGAAGGTGCCGCAAGGCCGCATCTTCCGCGTCGGTGGATTGGTCGAAAAGGGAAGCTTCAAGAAGGACAAAGGTCTGGAAGTCCACTTCGTCGTGACCGACGGCAAGAACACCGTGCCGGTCGCTTATTCCGGCGTGCTGCCGGACCTGTTCCGCGAAGGGCAGGGTGTGGTCGCCATGGGCACGCGCGGCATGGACGGCGTCTTTCAGGCTCGCGAGGTTCTCGCCAAGCATGATGAGAAATATATGCCGCCCGAAGTGGTCGATGCCCTGAAGCGGTCCGGTCATTGGGAAGAAGGCCAAACCGGCCGGGGCGGTAATTCATGACCGGCGAACTCGGTCAGCTCGCGCTCTGTCTGGCGCTTGCTCTTTCCTTCGTTCAGGCGTTCGCCGGCTTCAACGGCGCGTCACGCGGCAGTGCGCGTATCATGGCGATGGGACGCGGCGCGGCCCTTGGCAGCTTCGTCTTTATCGGGCTCGCGTTTGCGACGCTGATGTACGCCTACGTCATATCGGACTTTTCAGTCTGGGCGGTGGCGGAGAATTCGCATACCGCCAAGCCCCTCATCTATAAAATCTCGGGCGTGTGGGGAAACCACGAAGGCTCGATGCTGCTGTGGCTGCTGATCCTTTCCATCTATTCCGCCGCCATTGCGATGACTCAGCCGACGGACCATCAGGCGAACGCGGAGCTTGGCTCGCGCGCGCTCGGTGTGCAGGCGCTGGTCGCGATCGCGTTTCTCGTTTTCGTTCTGCTGACCTCCAACCCGTTCGCGCGGCTTTATCCGCCGCCGTTCGAAGGCAACGGGTTGAATCCGCTGCTGCAGGACCCCGGTTTGGCCTTCCATCCGCCACTGCTTTATTTGGGCTATGTGGGATTGTCGGCGGCGTTTTCTTTCGCCGCCGCGGCCTTGCTCGATAAGCGCAACGATGCCGCCTGGGTGCGGCGCGCGCGGCCCTTCGCAACAGCGGCGTGGACGGCGCTGACACTCGGCATCGCGGCGGGCTCGTGGTGGGCCTACTACACGCTGGGCTGGGGCGGTTTCTGGTTCTGGGATCCGGTGGAGAACGCCTCTCTGATGCCGTGGCTGATCGCGACCGCATTGATCCATTCCATGATGGCGACCGAGCGGACCGGCGCGTTCAAGAGCTGGACGCTGCTTCTGGCGATTACGGCGTTTTCGTTCAGCCTGATCGGCACGTTTCTGGTGCGGTCGGGCGTGCTCAACTCGGTGCACTCTTTCGCCAACGATCCGAAGCGCGGGCTGTTCATCCTGATGATTCTGTTCGTGGCCATCACCGCGCCGCTGGTGTTGTTTGCCTGGCGCGCGCCGAAGCTGACGCCCGGTGCGCCCTTCGATCTTGCGAGCCGCGAGACCGGCATTCTCATCAACAACCTGCTGCTGACGGTTGCAGCCGCCACGATCCTGACCGGCACACTTTATCCGCTGGTACTGGACGCTACCGAGGGCATCAAGATTTCCGTCGGCCCGCCATACTACGCGGCAACCGTGGTGCCGATGCTGGCATTGCTGGCGATGGTCATGCCGCTGGGTCCCATTTCCCTTTGGCGGCGGTCGGACTTGCGCGCGGGTCTGTACGCTTTGCGATACGCTTTCGCCGCGGCGGTCGTGGCCCTGCTCGCGGCGCTGGCAATTGTACAGCCGCTGTCCGTGCTTGGTCTGCTGGCGGTGATGCTGGGCGTTTGGCTGATCGCGGGTTCCGTTACCGATCTGGCGCGCCGGGCCGGCAGCTGGCGCAAACTTTCATTCTTGCCGCCGGGTGCGTGGAGCGTTGCGCTGGCGCATGCGGGCCTCGGCGTTGTCGCGCTTGGCGTTGCCGGTACGGCCGTGTGGAAAAGCGAGGCCATCGCGGTCCTGGCGCCGGGCCAGTCCATGAACATTGCCGGTTACTCGCTGCGCCTGGATTCGACCCAGCGTATCGAGGGGCCGAATTACTTCGCGGACCAGGCCTCTATCACCGTCATGTCGGGCGGCAAGACGATCACTGTCGTGCATCCTGAAAAGCGCAACTATCCGGTCGAGCAGCAGGTGACGACACAGTCTTCCATCCGCACCACGGTCATCTCGGATTTGTACGTGGTGCTGGCCGATCAGCGCGACGGCGGCGGCTGGGTGGTGCGCGCTTACGTCAATCCGCTGGCGCCGTTTATCTGGCTGGGCGCACTCGTTATGGCGTGCGGCGGTTTCGTGGCGCTCGGCGGGCGTATCGCCAACAGAGTGCGCGTGGCCCGCACATCGGCGGCTGTTTCGGAGCCTGCGGAGTGACCAAGCCGTGAGGGCACTGGCATTCGTCTTGGCCGCAAGCGTGTTTCTGGGCGCGGGGCTCTCTGCGCCCGCTCGCGCCGCTGAGGAGCGCGGCACCTATGTGGCGCCGCTGACGGACCCGGTTCTGGAGGCCAGAGCCAAGTCGCTTCAGAAAGAACTTCGCTGCCTGGTCTGCCAAGGCCAATCCATCGACGAATCCAATGCAGACCTCGCCACCGATTTACGCCGCCTCATACGGGTACAAATCCAGCAGGGGATGTCGGACGACGACATCAAGGACTTCCTCGTCGCTCGCTACGGCGTCTTCGTTCTGATGAACCCGCCGGTGCAGCAGGACACAGCGTTTCTCTGGTTCGGGCCTGCTATTCTGGTGCTGGCCGGAGCGGGGGTGATTGGCGTGACTGTCTTGCGGGCACGCCGCCGCCTCGCGACGGATCCAGCAGGCGACCTTGACGCATCGATTTAGTGCTTTCTGTCTAAAGATTAATCTTTGCGCAATTGTAGAGCAATAATTCGGCATTATCTTAGCCATCAAGCTGGGGAATGCTCCCAACCACACCCTCATGGGAACGCTGCGATGACAAACGAAACACCGAATTCCAATCCCTCTCATACCTCCCGGCGCGCGCTTCGCATGGGCGTGGCCGTCGCCGCCATTGCGGCGATGTCGTTTGGCGCGGGCGGATTTTTGCTCGGCAAAGACCGCGTCAGCGAGGGCTTCATTCCGAGACAGACATTCTCGTACACCGAGTTGCCGGCCGACGGGCTGCGCAACGTGGCGGCTGTGACGGGACGCCAGCAGGCCAACCCGCCCCGTCTGGTCGATCAGGGCTCGCCCTTCAGCTTCGCCGATCTGGTGGAGCATGTGAGCCCTGCCGTGGTGACGGTCGTCGTGGACCGCGAGACAGCCGGCGCACAAGCCGCCGGCGGCCTTGACGACGTTCCGGCGCCCTTCCGGGATTTCTTCCGGCAGTTCGGCGGCGATGGGCAGGGACAAGGTCAGGGCGGCGGTGGCCGTGGGGGCCGCGGTGGCGGCAACCGGCAACAGGCGCCGCAGCGTTCGCAGGCGATGGGCTCGGGCTTCATCATCGACCCGACCGGTTACATCGTCACCAACAACCACGTTATCGAAGACGCCAAGAAGATCTCCATCAAGCTGCCCAGCGGCCGCGAGTATGAGGCGCATCTGATCGGCGCCGACAAGGAAACCGACGTCGCGCTCATCAAAGTGGACGGCGTGAAGGACATGCCCATCGTCGCGCTCGGTGACGACCGGCGTCTGCGCGTCGGCGATTGGGTCGTGGCGGTCGGCAATCCCTTCGGCCTGGGCGGAACGGTGACGGCCGGTATCGTCTCCTCGATCGGCCGCGACATCGGAAGCGGTCCGTACACGGATTACATCCAGATCGACGCGCCCATCAACCAGGGCAATTCCGGCGGGCCAACCTTCGACCTGACGGGCCGCGTGATCGGCATGAACACGGCCATCTTCTCGCCGTCTGGCGGCTCGGTCGGCATCGGCTTTGCCATTCCGGCTTCGACCGTCAGAGGCATCGTCGATCAGCTTAAGGACCACGGCAATGTCAGCCGCGGCTGGCTGGGCGTCCAGATCCAGAACCTCACGCCGGACATGGCCTCCAGCCTGGGCGTCGGCAACGCCAAAGGCGCGATCGTCGCCAGCGTTGTGGAAGACAGCCCAGCCGCCAAAGCCGGCTTCAAGCAGGGCGACGTGATCCTTGGCATGAACGGTTCGGAAGTGGACGACAACCGCGATCTGACGCGGAAAGTGGCGGGGCTACGTGCCGGCGAAAAGGCGGACTTCTCCGTTCTTCGGGAAGGCCAAAAGCGCAATGTCTCCGCTACGATCGCGCCGCGTCCGGATCAGGTGGCAAGCGCCGACAAGCCGCAGCCCAAAGGCGCGGATCGCGGTGCTGCCCGCCAAGTGGCCCAAGCCGCCCTCGGAATGGAGCTGATGCAGCTCACGGCCGAGACGCGCGAGCAGTTCAATGTCGATGAAAAGGTCACGGGCGGCGTTGTCGTGTCGGCCGTCGATCCGAACAGCGAAGCCGCTGACAAGGGTTTCCGTCCGGGCGATGTCATCGTCCAGGTCGGCAACCGCAATGTGCGTAACCCTGGCGATGTTGAGCAGGGTGTCGCCGATGCCAAGAAGGCGGGGCGCGAAAGCGTTCTGCTTCTCGTCTCCGGCGATCAGGGCCAGCATTACGTGGCCCTCAAAGTCACCAAAAGCTGAGTTTAAGCCGCTGCCGGGTAACTCCCGGCGGCGGCTCTTCCGCGGCCCGCGGCGGCGTTTCGCCCTCCCCGTGCCGCCGCAGGTCGCGGTTCAATCAATCGGTTTTCGATCGGGCATCCCGCCCGGCGAGGAGATGCACATGCGCGTTCTGGTGGTAGAGGATGATCTCGAAGCACAAAGGTATATGGTTAAAGGTCTCAAAGAGGCCGGCCATGTGGTCGACGAAGCCGGCGAAGGCGAGACGGGTTTAACCCTGGCGCTGTCGCGTCCCTATGACGTCGCCATCGTCGATCGGATGCTGCCCAAGCTGGATGGTTTGCGGCTGGTCGGCAAGATGCGGGAGGAGCGCAACAACACCCCGGTGCTGTTCCTGAGTGCCCTTTCCGATGTGGATGACCGGATCAAGGGTCTGCGCGCCGGGGGCGATGATTATCTGACCAAACCCTATGCCTTCGCCGAGCTGCTCGCTCGCCTTGATGCCTTGGTGCGGCGCCGCGATCCCGGATCGGTGAAAACCCGGGTTTCGGTCGGCGATCTTGAGCTTGACCTGTTGTCCCGCACTGCCAAGCGCAACGGTTCCGCCATTGAGCTTCAGCCCCGCGAGTTCCGTTTGCTGGAATATCTGATGCGGCACGCGGGACAGATTGTCACGCGCACCATGCTGTTGGAGAATGTCTGGGAATATCACTTCGATCCCCAGACCAATGTTATCGACGTTCACATTTCCCGTTTGCGCGCCAAGATCGACAAGGGATTCGAGGCGCCGCTGCTCCACACCGTTCGTGGCGCGGGATATATGATCCGTGCGCACGCCTAAACTCCTTCGCACACAAGCGTTCCGCATCGTCGGCATCTATCTTGCGATCTTTGCGGTTTCGACGCTTGCGCTGGTTGGCTTTGTCTACTGGAACACCTCGCTGGTGCTCGACCGTGAGACGGACGAGACCATCGAGGCCGAAATCACCGGCCTTGAAGAACAATATTCGACTCTCGGCCTGCCGGGCGTAACCGACGCGATCATCGGCCGCTCGGTCCGGCGCGAGCAGGGAATCTATCTCCTCGCCAACAGCAACCGCCGGGTGCTTGCGGGAAATCTCGACGGTTGGCCGCAAGTCAGCACCACCAACGGCGGCTTCGTTGAGTTCCGCTATGAGCGCCGCATTGGAAACGTGGCGCAATTGCGCAGCGCCAGAGGGCGTATCATTACCCTCACCCAAGGATTTTATCTGTTGGTCGCGCGCGACGTCGACGAGCGGCGAGCACTGGAAAACGTTTTCAAGACCGCGCTGCTGTGGGGCGCGGGGTTGATGATTGTGCTTGGTTTGGTCGGCGGTTTGTTGATCAGCCACAACTTCCTCAAGCGCCTGGAATTGATCAACCGCACCAGCCGGCAAATCATGGGCGGCGACCTGTCCTTGCGTGTTCCGGTGACCCGCGCAGGGGACGAGTTCGACGATCTTTCGCTGCACCTCAACCGCATGCTTGACCGCATCGAGCGGCTGTTGCACGGCATGCGCGAGGTCTCCGACAACGTGGCGCATGATTTGCGCTCGCCGCTCAACCGCCTGCGGAACAGGCTGGAACTCGCCGCCATGCGTCAGCCCGCGGATTCGGAAACGGCGCGCGACTTCGATGCCGCGGTACAGGAAACGGACCGTCTAATCGGAACCTTCAACGCGCTGCTGCTGATCGCGGAGGCCGAAGCGGGCAGCGTGCGCGAGACGATGCACAATTTGAGCCTTGGCGACGTCATCGAAGGCGTGGGCGAATTGTACGGACCGCTCGCGGAGGAAAAGCAGCTCCGCTTTGTCGTGAAGAAAGCGCCGGATGCGGGCCTCATCCGCGGCAATCTCAATCTCGTTTCGCAGGCGCTCGCCAATCTCGTCGACAAGGCCATCAAGTACACGCCGCCGGGCGGGACCGTTGTTGTTTCTCTGGAGAACAATCCGTCCGGACCGGCTCTGGTCGTGGCCGACGACGGCCCCGGCATTCCGGCACAGGATCGCGCGCGCGTGACCGAACGTTTCGTGCGGCTGGAGTCGAGCCGCAATTCGCCGGGAACCGGACTTGGACTCAGCCTCGTCGCCGCCGTCGCGCGGATGCACGATGCCGAACTCAGCTTCGACGACAATCAGCCGGGCTTACGCGCGACGCTCAACTTCAAGCGCGCCGCGGAAGGGCCGCGTCCGGCAAAAGTCGCGCTGGCGCGGGAAGTTGTCAGCGAGCCCGTGCATTGAAGCGCACCGTCTGAAGGTGTAACCCGCACCTATGGCGTCAGTATTTTTCGCACACTCGAATTTGCCGCCGGTATTCGATTCTGGCCGGGCATCGCGCACGCTGGAGGAACTTGCACGTTTCGCGCGGGACGGGGCCATTCGCCCGCTGCTGGAAGCCACGGCCGGCAACAGTCCGTTTCTGGCGCGCCTTCTGCTGAAGGAAAGCGCGTTCCTGCCGGAGGTGATGGCGTGCGATCCGCACGACATTTTGGCGGCCCTCAACGCGCAGGCGCTCTCCGTCGCGGATGCCGAAGACGAAGCGAGCGTTATGCGCGCGTTGCGCGTGGCCAAGCGCCGCGCCGCGCTCACCATCGCGCTGGCGGATATCTCCGGTCATTTCGACGTGATGGCCGTGACGGAAGCTCTCACGCGCTTTGCCGATTCCTGCGTGACAGGCGCGCTGCGCTTTCTGCTGTTGCGGGCGGCCCAAGCAATGCCTGCCGAGAAGAAGACGCCGGACGAATGGGAACAGCAGACCGGCCTTGTCTTTCTCGCCATGGGCAAGATGGGCGCGTTCGAACTGAATTATTCCAGCGATATCGACCTCGTCGTTTTCTATGAAGAAGACCGTTTCCCGTTTCAGCAGCGCGGCGAAAAGCGGCTTGCCGCCGTCGATCTCGTCAAGAATTTGTTGAAGCTACTCGCGGAGCATACCGCCGATGGGTACGTGTTTCGCGTGGACTTGCGGCTGCGGCCTGATGCGGGCGCCACGCAGATCGCCATCTCCACGGCGGCCGCCGAGATGTATTACGAGAGCATGGGACAGAATTGGGAACGCGCCGCCTGGATCAAAGCGCGTCAATGCGCCGGCGATCGCACCGCCGGCGCGCAATTCCTGAAGAACATGGAGCCCTTTATCTGGCGCAAATATCTCGACTATGCCGCCATTCAGGACATCCATTCGATCAAACGGCAAATCCACAGCCATGCCGGCCACGGCCGCATTGCGGTCGCGGGCCACAACATCAAATTGGGTCGCGGCGGCATTCGTGAGATCGAGTTTTTCGCGCAAACGCAGCAACTCATTCTCGGCGGCCGCGACCGCGGTTTGCGCGATCAAACGACGCTGGGCGCGCTCGCGGCGCTGCGTGCCCGTGGACATATTTCGGCGGACGCAGAGCGCGACATGGCCGATGCCTATCGCTTCCTGCGCATGATCGAACATCGCCTGCAGATGATCGAGGATCAGCAGACGCACACTTTGCCACGAAGTCCCGACGGCCTGGACCATGTGGCGCGGTTTGCGGGCTTCGACGACACGGCTTTGTTTGAGCAGACGCTGCGTGCGCAACTGACCACGGTGCAAGGCCACTACGCGAGGCTGTTCGAAAGCGAAGCGCCGCTGGCGAGCGAATCGGGAAGTCTGGTTTTCACCGGCGTGGAAGAAGACCCCGAGACAGGGACGACGCTGGCGCGCATGGGCTTCGAGCGCACCGCCGACATGTCCGCGGTCATTCGTGGCTGGCATCACGGGCGTATTCGCGCCACGCGAAGCGCGCGCGCTCGCGAGCTGTTGACCAAGCTGATGCCGCTTCTGCTGGAGGCACTGGCGAAGACGGCCGATCCCGATGCCGCGTTCACGCATTTCGACCGCTTCCTGTCGGGGTTGCCTGCGGGCGTGCAGGTGTTTTCGATGCTGCTTGCCAATCCCAAGCTGTTGGATCTGGTGGCGGAAATCGCAGGATCGGCGCCGAAGCTCGCCGATTACCTGGGACGCCACGCTAGTGTGCTGGATGCGCTGATCGATCCGGGGTTCCTGACGCAGACGCCTTCACGCGAGGAATTGCAGCGGCGTTTCGTAGACGAAATCTCGCTTGTGTCCAGCCACGAAGCCGAACTGGATGCCGCGCGCCGGTTTACCAAGGAAGAAACGTTCCGCATCGGCGTGCAAATCATTCAGGGCGTCAGCGCCGCGGAAGAAGCGGGCACTGCCTATACGGCAGTCGCCGAAACCGTGATCGCGGGTCTGCACGAGGCTGTGATGCGCGAAATGATCGCCGCCCATGGCCATGTGGCGGGCGGGGCGTTTGCCGTCATCGCGCAAGGCAAACTGGGCGGACGCGAGATGACGGCGACGTCCGATCTCGATCTTGTTTTCATCTATTCCCACGACGCGGATACCCCGGCATCAGACGGCAAGAGGCCGCTCGTCGCGTCGAGTTATTTTGCGCGCGCGGCACAACGCTTCATCGCCGCGCTCACATCCATGACGGCTGAAGGCCGTTTGTACGATGTGGACATGCGGCTTCGCCCGTCGGGGAATCAGGGGCCGGTCGCGGTGCGGCTCGATACGTTTCTGGAGTATCACGGCTCCAAATCATGGACATGGGAGCGCATGGCCCTGACGCGGGCGCGCGTGCTGTCTGGCCCCGATGCGTTGCGGCAGAAGGTCGAGCACGCGATTTGCGCGGCACTTACACGGCCAGTCGATCCGGCTACGATCATGTCGGATGCGCGCACCATGCGCGAGAAGCTGGCCTCCCAATTTCCGGGACGCGACATTTGGGACATCAAATTCGCACCCGGTGGTTTGGTTGACATCGAATTCATCGCCCAGGTGCTTCAGCTTTGCCACGCGGCCGGCCATCCCGGCGTTCTCGATCAGAACACGATTGCCGCACTGGAAAAGCTCGCGCGGGCCGAATTGCTTGGTGTTGCGGATGCTGAGGTGCTGATCACAGCGGCGCGGCTGGAGCACGGGCTAACGCAGGTGCTGCGCATCGCGCTGGAGGGGACGCTGAAGCCCGAACAGGCTACGCGCGGCTTGAAGGCTCTCCTGGCACGCAGCGGCGACGCGCCGACGTTTTCTGGACTCGAAACGCTTCTGACAGACACACAACAGCAGGTGCGGGAAATCTTCACCCGCCTGATCGGCTGAAGCGTTGCCATCTATTCCGCTATGAGAAGCGGTCCCCCGGAGCGCCAACTGATGTAAACGAACTCGCCGTCTCGAAACACGGTGCTCGTTTGTGTCACCACGGAGACCGGCGCGTCTGCGCCGGGAATGTTGACTTGGATTTGACTACGGTCCCCCAGGTAAGAGGCGGCGACAATCTTTCCTCGTACAAAAGGTGCTTCCGGTTGTTCATGTGAGAGCAAGAGTTTTTCCGGCCTTATCGCAATTAGGGCGCGCGCGCCGGGCGCGAACGTACCGGCGGAAGGCGTCGGGGCTTCCACGCGCCCAAGCGCGGCCGTTTCCACAGTGGCTTTGCCATCTGAAATGCCGATAAGGCGGCCTTCGAAGAAATTCATAGTGCCGATAAAGTCCGCCACCGCGCGCGAAACCGGCCTTTCATAGAGCGTCTTTGGATCGGCGACTTGCAGCACGCGCCCCTTTTCCATGACCGCGACCCGGTCCGACATGGACAGTGCTTCCTCCTGATCGTGTGTGACGAAGATGAAGGTGATGCCGACATCGCGTTGAATCTGGCGCAGCTCGATTTGCATCGTCTCGCGCAGACGTTTGTCGAGCGCGCCGAGCGGTTCATCGAGCAGCAGCACTTTGGGGCGTTTCACGAGAGCCCGCGCCAGAGCCACGCGTTGGCGCTCGCCGCCAGAAAGTTGTTGCGCCTTGCGGTCGCCATAGCCGGACAGACGGATCATCGCCAGCGCCTCATCGACGCGCGCATCGCGTTCGGCCGCGCTCATACGCTCGACGCGCAGGCCATAGGCGATGTTGTCCCGCACATTCAGGTGCGGAAAGATCGCGTAGGACTGGAACACCATATTGGTGGGCCTGCGGTTCGGCGGCAGGTCTGTTACATCGGCGCCGTCGAGCACGATCCGGCCTTCATCAGGAAACGCAAAGCCGCCAATCATCCGCAACAGAGTGGTCTTTCCGCAGCCCGAAGGACCGAGCAATGAAAAGAACTCGCCCTTTGCGATGTGAAGCAAAACGCCATCGACGGCGGTGGCGGCGCCGAACCGCTTTGTCACCTTGTCGATGCGGATGAAATTGCTTCCTTCCATCGTCATGCTCCGATGACGCGGTCGCGCGCCGGTCCCTCCGCGCCCAAACGGCGTGCCCATTCCGCGAGCGCGATAAGGGCGGCAGAGGCAATCAAAATGGCCGCGCCCAGCGCCAGAACATTCGGCAGCTTATAGGGAAAGCGCAGTTCGCCGAATATGTAGACGGGCAACGTCGTATCCGTGCCGCAGAGAAAAAACGCGAGCATGAAGTCGTCGAACGACACGATGAATGTCAGCAGCAGGCTGGCGATAATCCCCGGAAGCACAAGCGGAAACGTGACGCGCCAGAACGTCATCCAGGCATTTTCGCCGAGGTCGCGCGAGGCTTCTTCCAGGCTGGAGTCAAATCCTTCAAGCCGCGACATCAGCACCAGTAATGCAAACGGCAGGCAGATGAGCACATGACCGATCACGACGCTCGTCAGCGAAAGCGGCAGGCCCATGCTCGTCATCAGGATCAGCAGTGCAATGCCGATGACGATTTCGGGAATGAACAACGAAAGGTTCGCAAATCCCAGCACAAATCCGCGGCCGGGCAGGGGCGCACTTTGCGTCAGTGCTTTGGCGGCCAACAAGCCCAGGATCGTCGATACCAGCGACGCGGTGGCGCCTACCCTCAGCGTGTTCCAAAGGGCGGCACGCATTTGGGTATCGGCCGCCATCGCCGCGTACCATTTCGTCGTGAACCCGCGCAGAGGAAAGGCGATGAACAGGGAATCGTTGAACGAGAACAGGGGCAGCAGCAGCACCGGAATGTAAAGGAAAGCGAGATACGCAAACGCGTAAATCGCGAGCCCGCCGCCCCACTGTCTATGCCGTGCGCCGTTCATCGGATGCGCGCCACCGCAAGCCGCGCCGCCTGCGTCACCGATACGGCGATGATCCCGACGGCCGCCATACTGCTGATGGCCAGCGCCGCGCCTAACGGCCAATTGTTGACGCGCCCGAACTGTACTTGAATCAAATTGGCGATCATCA
>Ga0114969_10003339_pt1 | contig 12955 bp, 8 predicted proteins | sample M_130807_MF_Meta_FD_87316 | JGI IMG/M metagenome (GOLD analysis project Ga0114969, IMG submission 87316) | Freshwater microbial communities from Lake Montjoie, Canada to study carbon cycling - M_130807_MF_MetaG | ecosystem: Environmental > Aquatic > Freshwater > Lake | place: Lake Montjoie...
TATGTAATCTGTGTAATGCATTCGCCACTCGTTTCTACAAATTATTATCGAACACACGAAAAGAAATATGCTTATGTCTTAGTAAGAATAAATGCAGAATTGGAAGAAAAAGAGAAGACGTTTAAAGCGACTGTAGATGTAAAGCACTTGGTACAACAGAAGGCTAATTTACCTACTATTGGTGAAGCCATTATTTATTTTCAAAAGACAGATAAGTTGAGAAATCTGCATACTGGCGATTATATTTTACTGAAAAATAAATTTGCAGATTTGAAGTCAAGTGGCAATCCGGGTGCGTTTGATTATGCGAAATATTGTCGCCGAAATAATGTGTATCAATCCGCTTATGTTCGAGTGTCTGAATGGCGAAAAACTACTTTACATACAGAAGATCTTGCATCTTATTTTGAAAAACTAAATAAGAAAACGAGAGCCATTCTGCAAACCCATATCCGCGATACTATTTCTGCGAGCATTGCAGAAGCCTTGCTTATCGGGTATCGAAAAAATATAGACAAAGATATTTGGCAATCGTATTCTAATACGGGCATTGTGCATATCATCGCTATTTCGGGTATGCACATGAGCATGATTTATATGAGCATTCGCTACCTGCTTCTTCTATTACCGTTTTTTAAGAAAAGAAAAAATATGGCCTTGTTGTTTGCTATTATCTTAATGTGGTGTTTTGCCATTTTAACTGGTGTACCACCTTCTGTGAATAGGGCTGCGGTGATGTTTACTTTTTTAGGTGTTGGTGAAATGATCAATAAAAAAATGCCTGTGTATAATAATTTAGCCGCAAGTGCATTTGCCTTATTGTGCTGTAATCCTTCATGGCTGTGGGATGTAGGTTTTCAATTGTCGTATTTGGCAGTATTGAGTTTGGTTATTTTTTATAAACCTATTGTAGATAAAATAGTTGTCACCAATAAAATATTAAATGCCATTTGGGAAATGATAGCCATTACCATTGCTGCACAAATACTCACATTCCCATTTTGTATTTATTATTTTCATCAGTTTCCATTATTATTTATTTTGACGAATTTGGTTGCTGTTCCTGCAACAACCATTATTCTGTATGCCGAAATATTACTAGTTGCTTTCCATTGGATACCACCTCTTGCCCATTGGATTGGATACGCCATTTCTATTTCTATTCAAGGTTTGAATCAGTTTGTATTTTTTATTGGACATATACCTTATGCAGTTTGGGCGGGCATTAGCATTACAGAATGGCAACTCTTAGTATTGGTTATTTTTATTGTCTGTATTTCTGTTTGGCTTTTTTATAAAAGGATCATGTACTTTATGTATGCTGTTTGTTGCGTATTATTTTTTTTGTTCAGTTTAGATTATGCCTTCATGAAAAGTTTTCAAACCCATCGAATGATTGTTTACCAAATGCCTAAGCAAAAAAGTATAGACTTTAATTATGGCGTCCAATTTTATTCGCCAGATGAAAAGGAAATACTATCCAATACGAAAAATGGTAATTATGTTTTGATACCATCTCGAAGAGAATATCATGTCAGCAAAATGGACAGTTCTATTGTAGGAATTTCCAAAAAGAATGCTGTGGAATTGTATTTTTTTGGCGGTAAAAAAATGGCGAGAATACATAACGAAAACATCAACTGCAAATCGCCCATGCCCATTGATATTTTGATTATCAGCGAAACCAAAGTTGTACGTGCATCTTGGATTAAAAGAAATTTCGAGCCTAAACAAATTATATTGGATAGCAGTATTCCTTTTTGGAAAATACAAAGTATCAAAACAGAATTAGCTGCACTGCATATACCCATTTATGATGTGCAAGCAAGTGGAGCTTGGGTGATGAATTGGTAGGAGAAAGTGTGTCATCTATTTTTTTTTGAATAAATTATTTTGCAAGTGAAATACAAACTTCCATTTGTACATTTGGATATTAACCATCAAGTCGTGCATTCAGTTCAAGCATTAAAAATACAACAAGGGATTGCTTCAGAAGTTGAAGATTTTTTGACTGTGGAAGAAATTTTATCTATTAGTATAAATGGCGAATCCTATACCATGACGATGCGTACACCAGGCAATGAAGAAGCATTAACCAGAGGTATTTTGTTGAGTGAAGATGTGTATAATGACCTTCATACAAATCCAGTATTTTCTATTACAGAAAGAAATGAATTCAATTATATCACGAAAGTGAATGTAGACATTCCAGAAGAAAAAATTGGGAAAGGGATTTTGACAAAACGAAATTTGGTAGCTGTATCAAGTTGCGGTATGTGTGGTAAAGATGAAATGGATTTGACATGGGTTGGTGAGAAAATTATATGCCATCAAAAATTGAATATAAAAGTTTTGCATCAATTGTTTCAGAAGATGAGTGCGCTTCAAGAGAACTTTAAATATTCGGGTGGTTCGCATGCTTCGGCTGCATGTACGGTAGACGGTGAATTGCTAGTGATGCATGAAGACATTGGCAGACATAATGCGGTAGACAAAGTAATAGGGAGTTTGTTGTTGGAAAATAAATTAGAGCAAGCACAAATTTTATTGGTCAGCGGACGAGTATCCTACGAAATAGTCAATAAATGTTACAGAGCAGGAATTTCTTTTCTTGCAGCTGTATCAGCACCGTCCAGCATGGCAGTTCGTTATTGCCAACAAATGGGAATTACCTTATTGGCATTTTGCAGAGAAGATAAAATGACGGTGTATACGCAGGAGGAAAGTGTGGAAATGGGGGAGTGAGAAAATTCGAAATCATTCATAATATTAATTAATGCAGTTCTTCAACGATTAAACAATTGTCCTTATCGGGTATGTGTTATTTGTGAGGATCTACATTTTTATCCGCAATCATTTTTAAAATGGAAATTGATTAATTAGACACCAACAACACCCATTTATTGTAGGCATATTTTTTGTGCCGTTGTTGATGTTATCACCAACAACATAATTCATTGTCGGCACTGTCAATTGCCTAAAACTACTCCACTCTCTTTCTCAAATTTTTTATTTCTCCTTTACGCTTTTTACTATCCAATCTTTTTTGAATTTGCGCTTTAGATACTTTGGTTGCTAATCTTTTTTTAGGTTGGTGTAATGATTTAATTATTAAGGCATGTAATTTTTCAATAGCAATTTCTTTATTGCCAAGTTGAGTGCGTGTAGTATTACATCGCACAATCAGAATATCTTCTTGCGCTAATCTGGAGGCAAGTTTTTGTTTCAGTAATATTTTTTGTTCGGGTGTTAACAGCGCACAATGGTCTATAGAAAATCTTACTTCTACTTGTGTTTCTACTTTGTTTACATTTTGCCCGCCTTTGCCTCCACTCCTCGAAGTTCGTATTTCTATTTCTTTACTTAAGTTCATCTGCCAATCTTATGAGTGTTTATTCCTGTACAAAATAGTGTTGCCTATTCGTGTGTTTTTTCAGGGCGCATTTGCGGAAAGAAAAGCACATCTTGTATACTCGATTGGTTGGTCATGAGCATCGCCAAACGATCTATACCAATACCTATTCCAGAGGTTGGTGGCATACCATATTCCAATGATCGTAAAAAATCATGATCTATAAACATCGCTTCGTCATCTCCTTTTTCCAGAAGCCTAGCTTGCTCTTCAAATCGAGCACGTTGTTCAATCGGATCATTCAATTCACTATAGGCATTTGCTACTTCTTTGCCATTAATCATCAACTCAAATCTTTCTACCAAACCTTCTTTGCTTCTATGTTTTTTTGTCAACGGACTCATCTCCACAGGGTAGTCAATGATAAAGGTTGGTTGTATATAATGCGCCTCACATTTTTCGCCAAACAATTCATCAATGAGTTTGCCTTTACCCATTGTTTCATCTACATGTAAACCTAATTTTTTACAACATGCTCTTAGTTCATCTTCATCCATATTTCGAACATCGATTCCTGTATGTTCTTCAATGGCATCATGTATACTGATACGTTTGTAAGGAGCTTTAAATTCGATATGATTATTGCCAACTTGTAATAAAGTTTGACCATTGCTTGCTAGTGCAACTTGTTCTAATAGTTTTTCTGTTTGATCCATCATCCAGAAATAATCTTTATAAGCAACGTAAAATTCCAATACCGTAAATTCAGGATTATGGGTTCTGTCCATTCCTTCATTTCTAAAATTGCGACTGAATTCATATACAAAATCAAAGCCACCTACAATGAGCCTTTTCAAATATAATTCATTGGCAATACGCAAATAAAAAGGAACATCTAATGCATGATGATGGGTGATGAATGGACGAGCAGCAGCACCACCTGGGATATTTTGTAATACAGGAGTGTCTACTTCTAATGCCCCGAGTTCATTCAAATAAGCACGAATACTATTCATCATTTTTGTTCGTTTGATGAATGTTTCTTTCACATTTGGATTCACGATTAAATCGGCATATCGTTGACGATATCTAAATTCAGGATCCGTTACTTCATCAAATGCTTCTCCATCTTTTTCCTTTACAATGGGCAATGGATGTAAGGCCTTAGTAAGCAATGTTAATTCATTGACATGGATAGAAGTCTCACCAGTTTTGGTTGTAAATACATAGCCTTTCACACCAATGATATCGCCTATATCCATTAGTTTTTTCCAAACGATATCATATAAAGATTTGTCTTCACCTAGGCAAATAGCTTCTCGTTTAATATACAATTGAATACGGCCTGTCGCATCTTGTAATACACAAAAATTTGCCTTGCCCATATCACGTACACTCATGATGCGACCTGCGATACAAACCTCTGCAAAATCACTTTTGTTTTCTTCTCCTTTATAATTTGTTTTAATGTATTCTGCATTTGTATTTACAGGATATAATGGCGCAGGGTAGGGGTCTATACCCATTTGAATAAGCTCGCTTAATTTTTCTCTTCGAATGATTTCTTGTTCCGACAAATGCATATGTAGTTTTTTTTATGTAGAATTTTAATGCTTAGTTACTTCTGATAACAGCACCTGTTTTTTGTTCTAAGGTTAATATTATTTTTTTTATTTCATCTTCCACTTCAACATCTGTTAAAGTTTTTTCGGCATTATAAAAAGATAAATTAATGGCGTAAGATTTTTTATCTGCGCCTATTTTTTCACTTTCAAAAACATCAAATAATTGTATCGATTGCAACAATTTACTCTTCGCTTGCTTCACTGCAATTTGCACATCTTTAAATTGAATTTGTTTATCTAATATCATGGCTAAATCGCGTTGAACAGTTGGGAATTTTGGAATTTCTTTATAATGAATTTTTGGATTTTCGTAGAAATTTTGAATAGTTGACCAATCCAATTCTACAAACCAAACTGCTTGTTTAATATCAAAGGATTTTAATTTGGACATTGCCACATTTTCAATGTATCCAATTTTTTTATTTTGAAATAAGATGTGCATGGAAGTTTCATCTGTATCAAAGGATAATTGCATTTTTGCAAATACACTCTCTAGTATTCCTTTTACAAAATAGATAGTTGCAGGTTTTGCTTTTTCAGCCCATGAATTACTTTTTGCATTGCCACTGATATATAACGCAAGTTTATTGGTTTCTAAAAACCCATTAGGTTTCATTAAATAGGTTTTGCCAAATTCGAAAAATGCCAATTGATTATTTCTTCGATTTAAGTTATGTGCGATTGCTTCTAATCCTGTTTCCAGCATAGAAGGTCGCATCACGTCTAAATGAGAAGATAGACTATTCAACATTTTTACAACAGGAATTTCTTGACCAAAATAAGCAGCATTAGTGATAGAGTTTGTGAACAATTCATAGAACCCTTTTCCGACAAGTTGTTGAGCAAAATATTTTTTTACATCTGGTATGAAACCCTTTGTATTTGTTGGCAGCGAAAAGGCAATTTTTCCGGTAAATGGAATATTATCTAATCCGTCTATGCGCATAATTTCTTCCACAACATCTGCTTGCATGGTGATGTCTGGTTTCGCAAATGGAACTTGTACCGTTAAGCCTTCTTCTGTTTCATCAAGGATGGAAAAACAAAGTTGAGTTAGTATATTTTTTATTTGGGTAGTTGGATAATCTTTGCCTGCAAGGTTTCTGATTTTTTCATATTTCAATACAATTGTATTTGGCGTAAATGGGCTAGGGTAGATGTCTTGTATATCTGAACTAATAGTGCCATTGGCCAATTCGCAAATAAGTTGTGCAGCACGCGCTAAGGCATACGGTACATTGCTGATATCTGATCCTTTTTCAAATCGAACAGCAGCATCTGTTCGTAAATTGAGTCGCATAGAAGTTTTACGAATAGTATCTGGTTTGAACCATGCACTTTCTAAGAAAATATTTTTTGTGTTGCTAGTCACACCCGAGTGTAAACCACCATAAATGCCAGCAATACACATGGGTTCTTTTTCATTGCAAATCATTAAATCTTCTTCATTTAAGACTTGTGTTTTATTATCCAAAGAAATAAAGTTTGCTTTGTTCTCTGCTGTCTTTATAAGGATATGTTGCCCTTCAATTTTATCCAAATCAAATGCATGTAATGGTTGCCCACATTCGTGCAAAACAAAATTGGTAATATCTACAATATTATTAATTGGGTTGACGCCAATACTTTTTAATTTTTGTTGTAACCACGATGGGGATTCGCTCACTGTTATATTTGAAATACTAACACCAGCATATCTTGCGCAGCGAACGGAGTCTTCAATGGTGATTTTAATGTTTTGTGGAGTAGTTGCTGTTTCAAGATTTGTAATCAGAATTTTTGAAACTACACGATTGCCATTTTTATTGGAAAGGTAAGCACAAACATCTTTTGCCACACCTAGATGGCTCATTGCATCCATTCTATTTGGTGTTAAACCTATTTCATAAATAATATCTGCATTTGGAATGGAATAATAGGTACTAGCTAATGTTCCTGCTTCAAGATGATTGGGTAATACAATAATGCCGGAGTGACTTTGACCCAATCCAATTTCATCTTCAGCACAAAGCATTCCTTCACTTTCTTCACCTCTTATTTTTGCATGTTTAATTTCAAATTTTTCGCCATGTGTTGGATGTATCAAAGTGCCTACAGTAGCGACTACAACGGTTTGTCCTTCTGCTACATTTGGAGCACCGCATACGATGTTTAATAACTTTTCACCACCAATATTTACCTTAGTTATTTTTAATTTATCTGCGTTCGGATGCGGTTCGCAAGCCATTACTTTGCCAATAATCAAACCTGACAAACTACCTTTTACGAATTCATAGGTCTCCATATTTTCAACTTCTAAACCTACAGAGGTTAGGATATGAGATAATTCATCTGCGGGTATAGCTTGCTCAAGGTATTGGCTAAGCCAATTATAGGAAATCGTCATTATATGATTTTGAAGGCGCAAATATAGTTTTTGAAGCGGGATTAAAAGCCAATCTTATTGGAGTTTATATTTCTAGATTTGAACTTCAATTCTTCAAGCATCGTTAAAGAACTATATTTAAGGGATAACAATTTAATGTAGAAATTTTGGAAGGAAGCTTTATGATGTGTTTGATTTTTAGAAATAAGAGATCTTTTTTTTTGAACGTAAAAAATGATTATGTTTAGAAAATATTGACGAAATAGATTGGGTTTACAGGAGAAAAGTCAACAAGAGGTTGATTTGCTGTAAGTGAATCTATAAAAAAATAGTCGTTTTTCTATATTGTAATATCCATCCCTTTTCCTATCCTTTTTCTATTTTTATTTTTACACAGATGTTGTGCATTACAATGGAGTTTATTTTATAACTTTGAAAGAATGTGTAAAACATAGAAGAGAATGCTAGAAACCTGTGCGTAAACTTGTGGATAGTATCTGAATTCTATTGGATAAAATATTGTGGACTGATTATAACGAACACAAATATTTTGAAATTACATTCGTTTCCTTTCCTATCACAACCCTAAATTTTTATATATATAATGGCTATTTCATCGAAATTAAATTCACGAACCAAAAAACCGGATCTTTCACCTCTATTATATGGGAAAATGCCTCCACAAGCTCCTGATCTTGAAGGAGCAGTGTTGGGTGCAATTATGTTGGAGCCACAAAAGTTAGCCGAGGTTTTAGAAATTATTCAATCGGAAGAGTGTTTTTATGCAGATGCTAATCAACGAATTTATGGCGCTATACGCCGCCTTTTCGATAAAGGTTCTCGTATTGATTTTATGACGGTTTGTGAAGAGTTGCGAAAAAATAGTGAATTGGAAATGGTTGGCGGAAGTTATTATGTTACAAGTTTAACTCGAGACATAGTGAGTAGTGCGAATATTGAAGAGCATGCACGTATTGTGATGCAAAAATATATTATGCGTGAATTGATTCGAATGAGTGGGGATGTGATTAGCGATGCGTATGAAGATACAACGGATGTATTTGATTTGTTGGATAAAGCAGAAACAAATTTGTATGAAATTACAGATAAGCATCTTCGCAAAAATTTTTCCAGCATTAATTCTATCCTTGCAAAAACAATTCATGAAATAGAAGCACAGGCTGGCAAAAATGATGAATTAACAGGCACGCCTTCTGGCTTTGTAGATTTAGATAGAGTAACTTCAGGTTGGCAGAAGACGGATTTAATTATATTGGCTGCTCGTCCTGCTGTTGGTAAAACAGCCTTTGCTTTAACCTAGTGATGAATGCCGCATTTAGCAAAAATCAACCGACAGGTGTTGCATTTTTCTCCTTAGAAATGAGTGCAGGTCAATTGGTAAAAAGGATGCTTTCAGCGGTTACAGAGGTTCCCTTGGGTAAAATAACAAAAGGGGCATTGGCAGATCATGAAATCGTTCAACTTCACCAAAGGATGGGGAAGTTGGCTGCAGCCTCTATCTTTATTGATGATCAAGCAGCATTAAATATTTTCGAGTTAAGGGCAAAATGTAGAAGGCTCAAACAAAAACACAATATTGGTTTGGTAATCATAGATTATTTGCAATTGATGCAAGGATCTGTAGATAAAGGTGGTAATCGTGAACAGGAGATTTCTAAAATTTCTCGAGATTTAAAAGGCTTAGCAAAAGAATTAGAAATTCCAATTATTGCATTATCTCAATTGAATCGTTCTGTGGAGAATAGAAAAGATGGAGCTAAAATGCCACAACTAAGTGACTTGCGAGAATCGGGCGCGATAGAGCAAGATGCGGATATGGTTATGTTTTTATATCGACCAGAATATTATGGTTTAGACAAAAATCCAGAAGGCGAACCAGTTGCTGGTGAAACTTGGATAAATATTGCAAAGCATCGTAACGGCAAAACAGACGTAGTAAAAGTAAGAGCAAATTTAGAATATCAGAAATTTGAGGATATGCCACAAACTAATGGTTTCGGTATTTTGCCAGAAAATATTGCAGATCCTAAAGTAGGACTAAAAACTAATTATGGTGATGGGCCAAAGTTGTCTATTCATGAAGGGTTTGAACGCAGAAGTTCTAAAGCAAATGGACTAGATATCCAAGATGATGAATTTGGCACATCCAATTTGCCAGGTGATAGTGGTTCAGTACCTTTTTAACCTCAAAGCAAAATAAAATTAAAAGCTACGGATTGCTCTTACATTTGAAATTGCACTTTTTAATGCAATTTGCTGTAAACCTGATAAGAAATCTTGCCTCCAGGCATTATCTAGATTGTCTTCCACTGAACACCAGTAATTGGTTTGGGCGAATCCACCGATAATACCTTGATTTTGGAACATCAAATCCAATTCATATTTTGAAGGAAGATACCAATCACCATAGTTGTCATTCGTGTAATTTGAACACTGTTGGGCTGCATTATTGCCAACGCCAATTTTTGAAATGATCCGCTCTGTATTCATTAATCCAGAAAAAAGGCCGTCTCGAATAGCATTTGTCATTGTCGAAGTTTGATTATTATCCCATCTAATTCCAATAGCTTGATCTGTAAGAGAAGCAATTAATCCATGTTCCTTTTTATCATCCAAAGCAAAAATAATTCCACCATCGAAGAATTCACCAATAAAATGAGGTGTAACTAAAAGGTCTTGCCATGAAGCGAATCCTGATGCATCACTTGTCAGTATTTTTCCGGTTGCTTGAGTGCCATCTACAATTTTTACTGACCCTTGTATTTCTAATTTTGAGGTTGGATTAGTTGTTCCTATACCAATATTTCCAGTATTAGATATTCTTAATCGTTCTAAATTATTGGTACCCAAGGATAAGATATCATTTTCTCTATTAACAATACTAGCTGCATTTCCAGTTGTTCTTATATCTAGCCCATCAGAAATTAATGCACCTGTAGTCGTATTCGTGATTTTAAGCGTATCTCCAGTTGATGGATAATTGAAATGAACATGGGCAACTGGCGTTACAGCGTTATTTGTATTAAACCCGATTCGACCTGTTGTGCTATCAATATGCATTCTAACCGTTACGGTTGATGTTGATTGATTGTAATAGCCAAATCCAATATTACCTCCAGTTGAAAACAACAAGCTACCTTGACTATTATTGAATCCGAACAATTTAGATACTTTATAACCTGCTGAAACTGGAGAGCTAGTTATTCCTTCTGCGTATTTATTCATAATTGCATAATTGGCTGTTGCAGTGAATCCTGTATTAGCGTCATTAAAAAAGGAAAGTCTACATGCACCGGCTGTTGCATTGGTATGTTGTATTCTTAATTCTGTATTGTTGGTTGTTGCGTCAAAAATATGGAATTTCGCTGAAGATACTGGGGAAATAGTCCCGATGCCTATTGAACTTCCGTTGTCGTAGAGTATAGACTTGCCAATCGTATTTAAAGCCGTAAATTTAGATAGGTAATTAGCATCACCAGCCACATGTGTAGCGCTAGAATTAACAGCACCTGTTCTCGTATTGTTGTTTTCCATACTAGAAGTTGAACCAGCTTTATCGGCGTAGATAGCATACGGAACGGATAGCAACTGAGTTGTACCAATTACCACAAAATTATTACCGCCAGTTGGATCAATCGCAACTTGTATGTATTTGTTTCCAGTTTCCCATTTAATGGATTTCATTTCTCCACTAACTGGTGTTCCATTGCCTATTTGAAGCGTATATAATCCAAATTCATTTGTGATAACATTTTGTGTCTCTTCATATTCTGCAGCAGTTGCATTATCAGTTGGTAAAACAGATAACTTCAGTCTCATTTTTTGATTTGCTAATGGAATTCCTTTTGCGTCACGGGCTATTCCTTGGTAATTAAATTTTTGTGGAACTTGAGCAAATAAATTAAAATGAATTATACTACATGCGAACAAAAAGATGGTTAAAAAATGATTTTTATTCATTGGATGTTAATTTAGTCTTATTTTTTTAGAAGAAATGAAATAATTAATGTACAAACTTAAGGCATACTATAATTAAATTATATAAATTATCAAAAAAATAAGGAGCGGACATTCTCTATCACACATGTCTGTATCTATGTGTTAGTAGTAATGAGATATTTAAAGATAGAGATTTCAAATTGTTACTATCCTTGTTGGTTTATAAAAGTTCAATTCTCGGCATGTAATTTTCATTTTTAATTTTGAAAGGGATGATGCAAATCTTGCTCAACGTGTAGAAAAGAGGCAAAATTGACTAGTGTATTAGTACATAAAATCAAGAAAAGTCCAATTTTGAAAAGAAAAAGAGGAAATTTTGTCATTATATAAAATGAGAATTATATCCAATCCATTTTTTTATTAAGAATTTTGGCGTAATGGACAAAAAGAATGGTTTTTTTTAGTAGTTTTCTTCAAGTGGACAAAAAGAATGGTCTTTATTTTTAGCGAATAACCTCCCTATCAAAATTATCATTGACCTTTATATCATCAAGCTAAACGGAAGTAGGCTCTGCTGGAGAGCAACCTATCAGGGATACCTTGAGAACGACGAAAAGTCAATTTAAGAGAGCTTTCGAAAGAGGCTCTTTTAATTTTTCAGAGTTCCTTATGCCTTCAAAAACTCATCAATAAATTTCTTTTTTCTTGCGATTGATAACCCATTGTGATTTCTTAATTTATTTTTTAAATCTGAGAAATGACCATCAATTGCATTCGTAGTATTCGGTATTTGCAACTCCATATTGTCATACCAAGTAAACAACCAAGGGAGGTTTGTTTTTAGGCTTCTATAAGCACTTCGTAACTTTTTGTGGACATATCTATTTTTTCCTTTGGGATCAACCTTTCGCTCATTCAAAAAGCTATTCCATTTTTCATGCCAGGCATTTAAGCCTCCCTCAAAACTCTCTTTATCTGTTCTTACTAAAAGTAAAACATGATCCCATAACTCTTTACTGGCTTGCATTTTTGGCTTCTTAGTTAAATACCGTCGTATAATAGCAACTTGATGAAAATTACACATTTGAATTGGAATACCTTCAAATAAATGCAACAATCCTTTGCGACCGTCACAAATAATAGATTGTATTTTTATGCCCCTTCTCGTTATTTCTTCTATCCCCGAAAAGTATAGTTTATTTGTTTCCTGCTTGACATATTGCTTGTATAATATCTGACCTGTTAGACTATCTTTAAAAACCATTATACCAAATGTTCTTCCAAAATAAGTGGTGTCCATCAATACATTTGCAACGCCAGAAAATGTTGTTTGTCGTTGAACTTGAACCGTATCTATTTTGCGCTGAATCGTTTTTGTAGAACATTTATATTTTTCAGCAAGTTGAGAATAGGTTTGTTTACCGCCTACATATTCATTCCAAATAACAGTCGGGTCTAACAAATGTTCTTTCCGAAACTGCTTGCCACAACTAACACATTTATAACGTTGCACCACTCCAACTTTCCCATATTTAAGCGTTATTCTGGAGGAGCAGTAAAAGCACTTTTTTTATTCATTTATTTCATTTCAAGCAAAGTTAAGGCTGTAAAGAGTTACAGAGATTTTTACCATTCTTTTTGTCTATTAACCCA
>Ga0114969_10003341_pt1 | contig 12953 bp, 11 predicted proteins | sample M_130807_MF_Meta_FD_87316 | JGI IMG/M metagenome (GOLD analysis project Ga0114969, IMG submission 87316) | Freshwater microbial communities from Lake Montjoie, Canada to study carbon cycling - M_130807_MF_MetaG | ecosystem: Environmental > Aquatic > Freshwater > Lake | place: Lake Montjoie...
CAATGCCACACTATATCATCAATTCGAACATTTTGCAACACCACACCAAGGTTCATTTCGTATGAGAGTCTAGAAAAATCAATCAGATCAATCGTGGTCTTATTCAAATGAGCAAGATCTTCCAACACCGACTCGATTGTCTGTTGATATTCATCCTCAGTGCGACGCTTTAATTGCAGCACCTGCAATTGTGATGTAATGGATGTCAATGGATTTTTCATTTCATGTGATACGGCAGAAAGGAAAATCTTTTGAAGTTTAATTGAATTCTGAATCTTAACCAACAGCATATTAAAGGTTTGAGCGAGCCTACCGATTTCATCACGTGCATTCACTACCTTAAGCCTAGCCTCAAGCGATTCAATTGGCAGATTATTTACCTGCGAGATCACATCAGACAATGGCGCAAGTGCCCGTTGCGCAAATAGCCGCCCTGCTATCGACACAATGATAATACTGACCCCATATAATATTGTGAGCAACCTAAATAAGAAGGCGTTCTTAGCCAAGCTTTCCCAATCCACATCACCTGCTACAATAATCGCTCCATCATATTTACCCGGATATGTTTTGCCAAGTACCCTGTATTTTCCAACGACAAATTCTACCGATTGCTCTTCTTTAATTTTAGCAAGAAAAGAGGTACTAATGTGATAGTCAATTGTGTCAAGCGTTGAATAAATCTGCTTCCCTTCCTTGTTGTAAATAGTAATATCCTCGTGCGACTCAGGAAATCGCATCAAATCATTAACCCCACGCAACGAAGCCGAATCAATGTTATTGTAGTTAAAATAAAGTTCAGCAGTGGCATCCGCCTTGTGTCCTATCTTTCGGTAAAATTCATTTTTCCTGTTTTGATACAATGACGCATAAATGATCGAAAAACAAAAAAGGATGATGCAAGCAACCAAGATAATGAACTGTATGGTAAGTTTGGTTCTGATTTGCATAACTCATCAATGTGATTTAAATATGTAACCAATGCCCTTTCGAGTTTGAATATATTTCACGGCGCTATCATGTGAAATTTTATTTCGGACATAACTGATATATACTTCGAGGATATTTGTTCCTGGATCAAAATCAAGCCCCCAAACGTGCTCAATAATTTGCTCCTTCGTGAGAAGAATTTCTTTATGCAACATAAAATATTCTAGTAAATGAAATTCCTTGGCGGTTAATTGAACAGGCTTGCCGTGACTGAATACTTCTTTTGTATCAAGGTTTAAGGTAAGCCCCTCATATTGAATTAAATTAACAGGGGCAACCTCTTCTGTTGAGCGTTTCAACAATGCCTTTACTCTCGCCAATAATTCTTTAAAGTCGAATGGCTTTACAAGGTAATCATCACTTCCTAATTCAAAACCTTTTAACTTATCCTCTGTTAAACCTAAGGCAGACAAAATAAGAATCGGCACCGATTTATTTTTCTGCCTCACTTTCTGGCATACTTCAAAACCATCAACCTTTGGCATTAAAATATCAGTAATGATTAAGTCGTAATGATTGGCATAAATCATGGCTAATCCCTCCTCCCCATCATGCGCATATTCAACATCATACCCATTTTCTAACAGTCCCTTCGTTATTGTAGTGACAGTTTTAACCTCGTCTTCAAGCATGAGAATTTTATACATAGTAAGTATCGAGCGTTGAAAGAAAAAAAATACCTTACCCTTGCATCGAACGCTAAAAGTAATAATAAATAAGATATCTCGACATTAATTCTGAATAAGCTACATTGATAATCTTTTTGTGCGAACTAAACATTGCAGATTCTTTTAAAAGATAAATCTAGTTGTCAATCTGTCATTTCATTTTTAGAAATATGATTTTTATCATGAAGCACTTAAAAACAATACCATCGTAAGAATAAAAAGCAGACTTGTTATGACCAAGGTCATAAGCCATGATATCATTCCGAAATAGCTTTGTTCAACAAAAAAATAAAGCATGAAAAAAATAATCTTGTTTTCGTTCATTACAGCCACTTTACTCATAGCCGCTTGTGGTGGATCAGGTACAAAAAGCGGAGAAAAATCAAGTGAATCTGCACCAGAAAGTATGGTAAGCGATGATGCATCATCGTATGACCCAACGCGTGGTGAAGGTAAATTTAGTGCCGATAATGTAAAACTTGCACCAAGCGTCGATGAGAAATTAGCACAAGCCGGCGCCGCCATTCAATCGGTTAAATGCGGTGCTTGTCATAAACTCACAGACGAAAAACTCGTTGGCCCCGGATGGAAAGGAATCACCCATCGTAAGACACCACATTGGATTATGAATTTCATTACCAATCCAGACCCGATGATTGATAAGGATCCTGAAGTTCAATCGCAATTAGAAATTTGTCTAGTGCGTATGCCCAATCAAAGTTTAACAGATGAAGATGCACGTAACCTCGTCGAATTCATGCGTAAGAATGACCAATAATTTACTTCACAATAAATCAAAATAGATAATATGAAAAGTACACTAATTAAAATCGGATTTGTTCTTCTAACATCCGTGGTTTTTATGGGAGGCTGCAAACCCAATAATGCAGGGAACGCCGTTTCTGGCGATGCATCAAAAGCCTATGTTGCACCGGGCAAGTATGATGAATTCTACAACTTCGTCAGCGGGGGCTTTAGCGGACAAATGAGCTGCTATGGTTTGCCAAGCGGTCGTCTGTTGCGCGTTATCCCTGTATTCTCTGTTGATCCTGAAAAAGGCTGGGGTTATAGCGAAGAAACCAAACCCATGTTGAATACATCACACGGGTTTGTGCCTTGGGATGATTTACATCATACTGAAATGTCACAGACGAATGGAGAAATCGATGGACGTTGGGTTTTCGGTAATGCGAATAATACACCACGTGTAGCCCGTATCGATTTGAAAACATTCAGAACCACTGAAATCATTGAAGTACCTAATAGTGCTGGTAATCACTCCTCTCCGTTTATTACAGAAAATACAGAGTATGTTGTGGCAGGCACTCGTTTTAGTGTACCCCCCGATAATGTCAATGGGGATGTGCCTATCAGCAGCTATAAACAAAATTTCAAAGGTTATTTAAGCTTTATCAGTATCGGAAAAGAAGATGGAAAAATGGATATCGCTTTCCAGATTAAATGTCCTGGCGTCAACTTCGATTTAAGTCATGCAGGCAAAGGCAAATCACATGGTTGGTTCTTTTTTTCATGCTATAATACTGAACAAGCCAATACCTTATTAGAAGTGAATGCCTCACAAAAGGACAAAGACTTTATTATGGCGGTCAATTGGAAGAAAGCAGAAGAGTATTTAAAAGCAGGCAAAGGAGAAAAGGTTGCTGCAAAATATGTACACAATGTATATAACGAAAAAACACATACAGCCACTTCTGAAATGAGAACCGAAGTGACAGTGCTTGACGCCTCAGTATTAAAAGACATTTGTTACTTTATTCCTTGCCCTAAATCACCACATGGTTGCGACGTAGACCCAACAGGCGAATTTATTGTAGGAAGCGGTAAGTTAGCAGCCTTGATTCCTGTATTCAGTTTTGATAAAATACAATCTGCTATTGCAGCCAAATCGTATGATGGCGAATTTGCTGGCATCCCTGTCATTAAATACGAAGCCGCGTTATACGGCGAGGTAAAAAAACCAGGCCTCGGACCATTGCATACAGAATTTGACGGCAAAGGAAATGCATACACTTCCTTCTTTGTATCATCTGAAATAGTTAAATGGAATATCAAAGATCTTAAGGTACTTGATCGCGCGCCAACCTTTTACTCAGTGGGCCACCTTTGTATCCCCGGTGGCGATAGCAAAAAACCATTCGGAAAATACCTGATTGCGTATAATAAAATCACGAAAGATCGTTACTTACCTACCGGCCCTGAATTAGCGCAAAGCGCACAGATATTTGATATCAGTGGCGAAAAGATGCAGATGATACTCGACTACCCTACAATAGGCGAACCTCACTATGCACAAGCTGCGCCTGCCGAATTGATCAGAAACAATGGCCAAATAAAAATCTTCAAGATTGCAGAAAACCAACATCCTTATGTATCAAAAGGTGAAGGCGAAACAAAAGTAATTCGTGATGGCAATAAGGTGCATATCTATATGACCTGCATTCGTTCTCATTTCTCGCCTGATAATATCGAAGGCATTAAAATGGGCGATGATGTCTATTTCCATATCACGAACCTCGAACAAGACTGGGACGTTCCCCACGGCTTTGCTATCAAAGGGGCTGCAACATCTGAGCTATTAATTATGCCAGGTGAAACACAAACCTTAAAATGGTCACCAGATAGAGTTGGCATGTTTCCAATGTATTGTACCGATTTTTGTAGCGCCTTACATCAAGAGATGCAAGGATATGTTAGAGTATCACCATCGGGCAGCAACACAAAGCTGACGTTTAGTTTAGGCAATACCGCTCCGGCCGAGTCAATAAAAAAATAACCGATCACAATAGATTAAGAGAGCAGATCTGATTCAATATCAACTGCTCTCTTTTTTTTAGAACACCAAACTATGCATCCAACTAAAATATCTCGATTGACAAAAATAATGTTGATCATCGGCGGCATCTTCTTAGCAATCTCTATCATCTTACCAATATGGCGTATTGAACTCGACGCGCCACAATATCCCGAAGGATTAACCTTGCTCATATACGCCCATTCATTAGGTGGCAATGTTGATATCATCAACGGACTCAATCACTACATTGGAATGAAGACATTGCATGCCGAAGAATTCGTCGAATTTAAAGTGCTCCCATACATCATAGCGATGTTTGCTTTACTATCTATGTTCACTGCATTCATTGGACGAAAAAAACTTGTCTATGCATTACTTGCCTTATTCATCGTCTTCGGGATTGTGGCAATGATTGATTTCTGGCGATGGGAATACGACTATGGACATAATCTCAACCCAGAAGCAGCCATCATCGTGCCAGGCATGGCTTATCAGCCACCGTTGATTGGATTTAAACAATTATTAAATTTCGGTGCATATTCAATTCCTGATATAGGTGGTTGGTTATTCATTGCAAGTGGATTATTAATGGTATTTTCGACATTAATCGAAACTGGTATGATGAAAAATAGGAAAACCTCGAAGCACATTGTTTCTGCTCTCGCATTGATGCTACTTGTTATGTCTTGTTCAGCAGACACACCAAGGCCCATTAAACTAAATAAAGACCATTGCGATTTTTGCAAAATGACCATTTCAAATGGGCACATGGCTACCGAAATCAAAACAAAAAAAGGACGCACTTATACATTTGATGACATGGCCTGCATGTTACATTACATGAAAGAAAATAAATCGCAAGAAATAAGCGCCTTGTATGTCAATGACTTTATCAGTGAAAATATTCTAATCGATGCCACAAACGCTTTTTTCATACGAGGCGAACAAATTGAAAGCCCTATGGGTGGCCATATCGCTGCATTTAAAAACAAGGATGCCGCGCAGCCTTTCCTGAAAAAATACGGTGCTGAAGAAATTACATGGCAAGGGTTACAACACTAAATACATTTCTATCATTCGTTATTGTTCTCATGTTCAACACATGCGATGTTGCAAACGCGAAAACCATTCATGTCGGCGGTAAAAATCCAATAAAAAAAATACAAGAAGCTATTTCGATAGCGAAACCCAACGACAGTATTCTCGTTGAAAAAGGCCTTTACAACGAAGGCAATGTATTGATTGATAAAAAAGTGTATCTCCTTGGCATTGGCAAACCTATACTGGATGGCCAAAAAAAATACGAAGTCGTTTCCATCAAAGCAGACAGTGTTATCTTCGACGGATTTATTGTTCAACATTCAGGCATTGCCACACTCGATGACCCAGGTGGCATCAAAGTATATAATAGCCGTGGGGTGATTATTCAGAATAACACGCTTGAGGATAATTTCTTTGGTATCTATATCCAATATGGGAAGAACTGTATTGTCCGCAATAATCACGTAAAAGCCTATGGACTTGAAGAACAACAAATTGGCAATGGCATTCATTGTTGGAAAAGCGACAGTCTGCAAATCATAGGCAATACAATATCTGGTCATCGAGATGGTATCTATTTTGAATTTGTCACAAACTCTGTCATCTGGCGAAATATCTCAACAAAGAATATCCGTTATGGACTCCACTTTATGTTCTCAAACAATGATGCCTATATCACCAATGTACTAAAAAACAATGGCGCTGGTGTGGCCGTCATGTTTTCAAAAAAAGTATCGATGCTAAATAATTTCTTTGAAGACAATTGGGGAGATGCTGCCTATGGCATCTTATTGAAAGAAATTTCGGATGGGTATATTATCGGCAATCATTTCAGTCGCAATACAGCGGCTCTATATCTTGAAGGAGCAAGCCGTCTTGTGATACAAAAAAATACATTTGAAGGAAACGGCTGGGCCATGAAGGTGCAAGCTAGCTGCATCGACAATGTGTTTGAGCATAATAATTTCTTCCATAACACATTTGATGCAAGCACCAATGGTAGTTTGGTGTTGAATACCTTCAACCACAACTATTGGGACAAATATGAAGGCTATGACTTAAACAAAGACGGCATCGGCGATATACCATTTCATCCACTTAGTCTATTCGCGGTGTTAGTTGAAAAGAATCCACCGACGATGCTCTTGTTTCGTAGTTTTATGGTAAGCCTTCTTGACAAGTCCGAACGAATGCTACCGAGTCTGACACCAGATAATTTTAAAGATCCTCAACCACGAATGCACCCCTTGAAATTATGATAGAAGTAAAGCACGTATCAAAACAATTTGGCAAACTTCACATCCTGAAAGACATCAACCTCAGCTTACAAAAAGGCGAATGTGTGGCGTTGATAGGACCGAATGGTTGTGGCAAAACAACCTTAATCAAAACTATACTTGGTATGGTCATCCCAACGAAGGGCGATATTTTAGTTGAAGGAAAATCGATTCAACATGAATTTGCCTATCGAAACAACATCGGCTATATGCCGCAAATAGGTCGATACCCAGATAATATGACGATTGGACAAATCATCCGTATGATGAAAGACATACGCCGCGAGGATTTACAGCAAGATGATCAGTTGTATATCGAATTTAAATTAGGAAGTTTACTTGACAAAAAAATGCGAACCCTCTCTGGCGGCACCACACAAAAGGTTAGTGCCACACTCGCCTTCCTTTTTAATCCGGAAGTACTCATCCTTGATGAGCCCACCGCTGGATTAGACCCTATCGCCTCCGAAATTCTTAAAGAGAAAATCAGTTCGGCCAAAGCAAAAGGCAAACTGATTTTAATTACGTCGCATCTATTAAGCGAACTTGATGATATGATTACACAAATCGTATTTATGCAGGAAGGACAGATTTCGTTTCATAAGGGAATAGAAGAATTATTACACGAAACCGGCGAACAAAAAATCTCTAAAGCCATTGCTCACTATTTAAAACAAACACAGCATGTTTAAGATTACTAAAATTGTTTTGCTAGATATACTGAAGAGTAAATTTGTGTTGTTCTATACCCTGCTATTATTTGTGATGTCTTGGAGTGTGTTTAACCTAGAAGATAATTACGCCAAAGGCATCTTATCCTTATTGAATCTCATTTTGTTGACGATACCCTTAGTCTCGATTATGTTTTCAACAAGCTATTTGTATAACAGTTCCGAATTCATCGAGTTACTTCTTGGACAACCCTTACAACGTAGCCGAATATGGGTGAGCTTTTATGCAGGCTTAAGTCTTGCGCTAACCTTGGCCTTTTTAGTGGGAACTGGCATTCCAGTCATAATGTATGCCTTTTCTTCGGTCGGCATTATGATGATTAGTATTGGCGTATTAATCACCATTGTGTTTATTTCATTGGCCATGTTATGCTCCATTCTTACGCGCGACAAGGCCAAAGGAATCGGCTTATCAATCGTGCTATGGCTTTTCTTTGCGTTGCTATTTGACGGCATTGTACTCTTTCTGTTATTTCAACTTTCTGATTACCCTATCGAAAAAATGATGATCGGTGTATCGGCGTTAAATCCCATCGACCTTTCAAGAATATTAATTCTTCTTCATCTAGACCAATCGGCTTTAATGGGATACAGCGGTGCGATCTTCAAAGATTTTTTTGGCACCACAATAGGGATGACCCTATCGCTTATCGTGTTATGTATTTGGGCGGTAGGCCCTTTTCTTCTTTCCTTAAAACGATTCAACAAGAACGATTTATAGTTATTCATTATAACAGCAAAGGCGAATGAATGAACATCCGCCTTCACGTTATTACAACACTGAAAAAACTTATTTTGATGCCGGAAGCAATACGTTGTTCACAACATGAATAATCCCATTTGAAGCAGGAATTGAAGCAATTATTTCGGCATTCCCATTTAGAAAGGTCTTTCCGTCTTTCTTGGTAATTGTTACATCGCCTCCATCAACCATTCCGATACGTTGAGCGTTCTGCAACGATTCAACCTTAAGCACTCCGACATACACATGATATTGAAGAATCGTTGTTAGTTTGTCTTTATTCTCTGCCTTCAACAGGTCAGCAACAGTGCCTGCTGGCAATAAATCAAAGGCTGCATTCGTTGGAGCAAATACGGTAAACGGACCTGCATTACTCAATACATCAACTAGCTCGGCGGCTTTCACAGCTGTCACAAGCGTTGTATGATCCTTACTACCTATCGCAATTTGCACCACATTCGGATTTGAAATATCGTCTTTTACGCCAGACTGCCCTGTAGCTTTTGCTTCCTCAGCACCCGATGTGTGTTCAATTTTATCTGTGCTTGAGTTGCACGATAAAAAACTACTTGAGCAAACAAGAAATAAACTGTACATGATCTTTTTCATATGAATTATTTTATACACAAATGTACTTTCTACCTCTACCCACTAGTTATGCGTTCAATCATAACGTGATATAAATCATATTTCCTTACGGGTCATTTCGCCAAGCAGCAACATGCTAATGCCACTGAACATAATGAGTGCAAGACCAAACAAAATATCATTCGTATAGGGCACCGACGTATAACTTAATGATGCGATACCCTGAACTGCCAACATAATTTCGGTGCAATAAATCCCAACGGCTAAGAGGATAAGACCACGTTTTGAATGACCCGAAGAATTAATCAAGCGATTAGCCATCATAAAGGTCAATAAAAAAAGAGAGATAATCGCTAATAAAACAAGATGAAGGTACGCAATAACAATGGGCCTAAAACCAAAGGCTAGCTTGCTAACAGAAGGAATTACAGAAGCTAATTGCAATGAAAACTTTACCGTTAACGCAATGGATATCAGTAGTAACAAGTAACGGATTAATGGAGGGGTCTGTTGACTAATTTGCGTAAAGAAACTGAATAATCGTTTTACTAAGAACACCCAAGCGACAAATTGAAGGAGCGCCGCCATCACTATCAAACAATAAATCCATAATGGTATACTCATCCATAAGGCTGAAAGAAAGTAGGCCGGCACACAGCTGAATGCAAACATTCTAAAGATGATTGTATGATCTTTATACCCAGAAATCGATGTTTGAAAATAGAGTTGCAATAAGCCCATGGCTGCGAAAAAAAACCATCCATTATATTGAAAATGGAGATAAAAATAAACAGATGCGAGATACCAATGCTGCGGAATATTTCGTGTGGCCATCATATACGCCAGTGCCAATGTACCAAAGGACGATAACACATTAAAGACTAGGGCCGCCTGAAACCATTTCACACTGTCTGTATTCGCTGACAACTTACGTACATCACGAATAAAAACAGTGATAAAGAAATAGGATACAAGCAATGAAGTAGTGGAGAAGAATATAGATACCCAATTATATCCCGAGATAGAAAAGGAAATCAGCATACCATACGCCGAAAGTAGATTAGCCCAAATAAGTAAGTTATACGGACGTAGTTGAATTCCATTATCACTCTTAGCCAAAAATAAAATCATCAAGGTCATCAACGTATGCGTCACCCAGCCGTAAAATGCAAAATGCGAATGTGCATGCTGTAAATTGGTCTGATCAAAATAAGGAAACGCAAAGCCAATCTTATAGCGCATGAGAACACCTAGACAAGCCACAAGAAATAAATTGATCAACGATATCCTTACTCGTACAGAAAGTTGTGTATGCATAGACTTAATAAATGACCTTCCTATTAATAATATCGACTTTTTTCATTTCCTTCATGCGGCACAATGTTCGAATAACGGTTTCGACACGAAGCCCGGTAAAGTCGGCAATAATTTGTCGGGTAAAAGGAATGACCACCTTCGCATGATCGGCATTTTTTTTCTTATAGGAATTCAGGAATGATAGTATTCTGGCTTCTGGAGTGTGATTGACAATCTCAGCCGCTGTAACAGATTTATTATAAAGACGTTCGGCAAACACTTGCAATAATTCAGATTTGATATCAGGATGTTTATGTAGAATTTCAAGAAAATCTTCCTTAGGAATTCGCAGTATCATTGAATCAGTTAGTGTAATAGCAGTGCTTGGATAATTTTCATTGATTAGCAAAGGAGGTTCGCCGAAACTTTGACCTACGGCAAAATAGCCCTGAAGAAATTGTTTCCCTTCATTGTTATCATTGAACATTTTAACGGAGCCTTCGACAATCTGATAGTAAAATTTAGCCGCTTCATTTTCATAGAAAACAACGTCATTTTTACAGTAATGCTTTTGCATAGCACCTCTTGACTTTAGTAAAACAGGATCGATATGCATTTTTTTATCATTTTAGTTTAGAAGATTACGCGCACCATCTTTGACGAGTTCAGCTAGTTCGCCAATATTTTTTTTGTTTAAAATTTCTTCAATCTCCTTTTTAGCTTTCAAATATTCAAAATGAATGGGGCATGGTTTAGTGGCCGAACATGTCTGCAAGCCTAACACACACCCATTGATTTCAACATCCCCATCAACTATCCTAACAATATCCAATATCGGTTTCATCTGTTGTCTTTTGGTCATATAAAATCCACCATGAGCGCCCTTCACGCTATTCAACACATGATTCTTTGATAATAGCTGCAGGATCTTGCCAATAGTATGTGGACTTTCATTGATGTGAGAAGCTACATTCTTGATAGTCACCAACGCTGTTTCGCTTGCACTCGATGCGATATAGATTGAGGCTTTAATCCCTATTTTACACATTTGCGAGAAAATCATACCGAAGGATTTTATACATGCAAATGTAATCATACAAGCAATCGAGTACTTGTTTGCTTATATGACTTTAATCATGTTTCATGTCACTACGTTAACAATATACGATAGCCATTATACGACAGTACAGAATTAAATAACAATGCGCCAACAAAACCCCATATATAATGAATCGTACATGAACGAAGTGATTGTAGCAGAAAGGAAATACGATTGGATTAGAAAAACTATATTAATTTTATGGCTTGCAAGAATTAAATCAATATCCTGCGATGTAAGAATTATTATACCAATGCATTAATACACAACTACATTCATTTTTAGATTTATCCATACAGATGAAAAATATATTCCTCATTCTACTTCTCAGTTTTAACGTACTTTCTATCAATGCCTCAACGCATTCTGTGGCGCGGATATGGAATGAATTGCAATTGAATGCCATTCGTATCGATGCAGCGAGGCCTCCAGTTCAAGCACGGAATTTATTTCATGTTTCGTTGGCGATGTATGATGCATGGGCCGCGTATGACAGTGTTGCAACAACCTATCTTCTCGGCCAAACAATCAATGGTGTTACCTATTCGTTTAGTGGAATTCCAGTACCATCAAATAGTAATGCCGCACGCAATAAAGCCATTAGTTACGCCGCGTATCGGGTATTGCAAAATCGCTATTCACTTTCACCAAACTGGTATACTACAAGTTTAAAATTAGATAGCGCATTTCTAAGCTTGGGTTATGACAATTCAATTGTGACAACCAATTATGCGAATGGCGATCCGGCTGCACTTGGTAATTATATTGCACAGCAGATCATTGCCATGGGCTATAACGACGGCGCAAACCAAGTCAATAACTATGCCGGCACAGGCTATACACCTAACAACGCACCCTTGTTTTTATTTTATCCAGGCAATGCAACAATGACGAACGTCAACTCATGGCAACCGCTTACATATCTAACTTGCATCGATCAGAATGGAATACCTTGCGGTTCAAGTACACCAAATTTCGTATGTCCATTGTGGGGCAAGGTCTTGCCGTTTTCCATGCCAACATCCACAGCAACAATTTACAATCGAAGTGGCGTCAGCTATCCAGTTTATTTTGATCCAAGCATGCCGCCTTTACTGAACACAAGCAACGTGAATGACTCATCGAGTCAACTATTAAAATGGGGTCATTCGATGGTCGCTTCATGGTCATCACACTTAGATCCAAGCGACCCTACCCTATGGGATATTTCGCCACATGGCAAAGGTAATATACAAAGCTACCCTATGACATACTCGCTATCATCACTTCAATCGTTTTACAATTTCACCACGGGGGCTTCTATGGGCAATGGTTATACTGCGAACCCTATCACTGGATTAGCCTACCCCACTCAAAATGTCAAGCGAGGCGATTATACACGTATTGCTTCACAATATTGGGCTGATGGACCCAATTCTGAAACACCGCCCGGGCATTGGTTTACCTTGTTAAATAATGTGAGTGACTACCCAGGTTTTCAGAAAAAAATAGGTGGTGCCGGGCCTCTTTGTTCTGATCTAGAATGGGATGTCAAATCATTCTTTTCATTAGGATCAGCGATGCACGATGCTGCCATCGCATGCTGGGGAATCAAAGGTTGGTACGACTCGCCACGCCCTATTTCTATGATTCGAAAAATGGCGGAACTTGGACAATGCTCTAATCCATTACTACCTCACTATCATCCGGGTGGACTTCAATTAATC
>Ga0114969_10003342_pt1 | contig 12952 bp, 17 predicted proteins | sample M_130807_MF_Meta_FD_87316 | JGI IMG/M metagenome (GOLD analysis project Ga0114969, IMG submission 87316) | Freshwater microbial communities from Lake Montjoie, Canada to study carbon cycling - M_130807_MF_MetaG | ecosystem: Environmental > Aquatic > Freshwater > Lake | place: Lake Montjoie...
AGACACCCACAGTGGTCCGCGAAACCTTCGCCAATGCATGGGACGCTGTGACCAACTCGGACAAGCAGCAGACCCATTTGTGGACGAAACAAGAGGCTTGGCTTGATCGATCCAGGTTCATTGTGCACCTGAGGGATGGTGTGACTCCGGAGCATGCCAAGGCCAGGCTAGAAAAGGCTTACCAGTACACCGATATCCGGTTCTATATCGTTGACGGACGACTTGAAAAGGAAACCACTTTCAGCATCGGAGACTAATCATGACCTCCCCATTCAAAGGCGGGCACCGCATCCCCGGTGCCACATACCGCACACAACCACCCCCGCCACAAGAATGGCACCCGATCCCGCTGATGGGTCCTGCGGCGTCCCGATGGGCTCGGGCCGCTGTGACAATGCGGGAGCTTGCAAGCAGGACGAAGCAGGAGCGTTACCTTGGAATGGCCCGACAAAGTTTTGACAGTGCATTCTTGCGGAATGCGACGGATGAACATTGGAGTAATCTGGACAATCTCAGGAGGAAACTATGAAGAACAAATACCCCGGAAAATGCGTGGAGTGCGGCAAGCACGTCAAGGCTGGCGATGGTGTTGTCAGAACCGTTGACACGGTAGGGCGTCGAAAGTTTGAAGTCCTTTGTGGTGATCCCAAGTGCGGAACGATTGTTGATGAGTTCCGGATCGGTCACCAGACTTTTACCCGTAACGCTCGCGGCATTTGCATTGATGCACCGTGCTGTGGATGTTGCACTATCTAACAACAGACAAGGAATAAAATGGAAGGCTATATTATCAGAAAAGGGTTTGTTAGCGTTTCAACTGTTCGCTCTAATATGCATCAACCGACTGGCACCATGATCTTTGTAGGAAGACAAACCAAGTTTGGTTTAATTGACACGGAAGTTTTTGACAGACCCGACTACATCACCGGTCACTATGGACTTCCTGCAATTCCAGGAAAGAGAGCATGCAAGAACGCCAGAGCGAAAGGACATTTGTGATTTGTCGCAAATGCAGCAGACCGACATTGAACGGTAGTGACAAATGTGGTGAAACCGATTGTCTTTATGTTTCACGTCCTCTTTTGTGGGATATCATCGGGGTGTTTCTTTTACTGACTTCGGTTAGCGTTATTTTTATAGGGTTGTCTTTACTCTTTCCATGACAACAACCGAAACAGAATGGGGACTCCGTTGGGGGCATCCAAAAACGGTCCCAACCAAGCAAGGTCTCCGGTCCCTGAGGGAATCCCCGGCTACAGACGAATTTTGGAGGGCGTGGAAGAAATCGAAGGACGGCATGACCGCTAAGGGCTATTCCGTGAGCAAGAATGACTCAGGATGGGTCGTGATGCACTGGGGGATCCCAACACCGGCCCCGACACCCGAAGACGCCCCAGCACCCCCGCCAGAGGTCAAGACACCCCATGTGTCGACGCTTGGTCTCCTACCCTATCAGGTCCCGGCCGCGAGAACGCTTGCAAAGGCATTGCTGACGTGGGGTTCGGGTCTGGATGGATCAGACACGGGTGTGGGCAAAACCTACACGGCACTTGCGGTCATGAAGGCACTGGACATCACGCCAACGGTCATCTGCCCCAAATCAATGACCCCTACTTGGGAGCGTGTAGCCCAACATTTCCGGATGACCATCCATTGCATCAATTATGAGAAGGTCCGCAATGGCAACACCCGTTACGGAAAATGGACCACCGTCGAGAGCGGTTCCCGATCCATGGAACGGTTCATGTGGAACACCAAGGTGGTCAAGGGACTGATCCTGGACGAATGCCACCGATGCAAGGGCCAGAAAACATCCAACGCCGAATTGATGATCGGTGCCAAGATCCAGCAGGTGCCGACAATTGTTCTTTCGGCCACAGCGGTCACCAGTCCACTGGACATGCGGGCATTGGGTTATCTGCTGGGTCTCCACGGTCTGCATGATTACTGGACATGGATCGAGACGCACGGGTGCTATCGAAACCGGTGGGACGGTTGGGAATTTGGAGGAACGGATGCCGACATGGAACGGATCCGTTCCCAGATTTTCGGCAGCGGGAAAGGAGTCCGGATCCGCGTGTCTGAACTGGGCGATCAATTCCCCAAGACACTGATCACAACCCGATTGGTGGATGTGGCATCTCCGGAGAAGGTGACTGAAGCCTATACCCATCTGAAGGCTGTTTTTGACGCCATCGAAGCCAAGAAGGTGGAGGACTCCGAAAAAGCGGAACTCAAAAAGGAGCAAGATCTTGGAACAGCGGAGCACCTGACGGCGATCCTGCGGGCATTGCAGATTTCAGAGGCTCAGAAGATCCCACATCTGATCGAGATCACAGAGGATGCGCTTGCAGAGGGTCGCAGTGTCGTCATCGGTGTAAACTACATGGACACACTGAAGGCGTTGGAGACTGCACTTGGGAAGAGTCACAAGGTATCAGTGGTTCACGGTGGACAGACCCAGAAGGGGAAGCGGGATCAAAACATCAATGATTTTCAGTTCAACCGGTCCCACGTCATGATCATGACCGTTGCCGGGACTGAGGGTATTGGATTGCATGATCTCTATGACAGACCCCGGACATCGGTGCTGTCACCAGGACATTCGGCGGTGAAGGTGAAACAATTCTTCGGACGCATCTGGCGATCTGGAGGAAAGAGTGGAAGCATTCAGATTGTGGTCTATGCACGCGGAACCTGGGAGGAAAAGGTTGCAGATAATCTGGAAGCTAAGCTTAGACGCCTGAAGATCTTCAATGACGGACTGGCAGAACTGGATTTGACGGACAAGGATTTGATTGGATAACGAAAGGAAACATATGGGATATAAAGCTAAAACAATGGTTAGAATCACAGTCGAGGTTACTGAGAAGAATAAGATTTATCCTGACAGCATGACATTGTTACAGGTTCAACATGAATCCTCACATAATGCAGTTAATATCGTTCTTAAAATTATTGAACAGAATGAAGTAACTAGCGGAATTAGATTGTTTGGAGATGCTGAAGTTTGCTGTGTCATTACTGATATCAGCAAATAGCCCATCACCTTATGACCCTCCAAGAATTCCAATCACTCATTAAATCCAGCGGCCCGAAAGGAACCGTCAGGATTGCACTGTCGAATGCGGGATCCGAGATCCTGATCCGTGGCAATTGGTCCATTCATGCCCAGATGGATCTTTTCCGGGAAAGGGTGCTTTTTTCCTCTTCCTGGACTGAAATCTGGGTCAGTGTCGAAGACATGGAGTCCGTTGACATTGAAGGAAAGCGGATCGTGGTCAGGATGAAAACCAATTCCATTGCATGGATCCCAACGGCGTGAACCTTGTTGAGGCAGAAGGGCGGACCGCCCTCACTAGCTGGCAGCACATGACACACATGCATGTCGGTGCGACGGTGCAACGATTGATGCAGACACATGAGGATCGGAACAGGATCCGCTTTTGTTGTTGTCGATCCAATTCCGTTTTTGAACTCAGGTGCGACGGTGAAACCGTGGATCAGATCCATATGATCCGATTGGTCGATCCCACTCCTGAAGGACTAAAATGGTTTTGGGAATGGATGGAGCAATCTGAAAAACCGCACACACTGGTCATGTTTGGAGATTTTGCAAAATGAGCACACTGATTGATCAATTGAAGATGGGACCGCTGACGAAAATGGTTCCTGGGGTTTTGGCAGGTTATACCATTGCTGAAATCCACACCGCCGCATCCGCCATCGGATACACCCGCAGGGCCGTGAATCATGCGTTGCGAAAGGCGGGAGTGAAACAGAACAAAAGTCGAAAGGATGTAGTGTAAGAATAAATCACACGATGAAACCCCCTGAACCAAAATGTCCTGAGTGCAGTGCAAAGAAGCTTCCGAAGTACTCAGGCGTCTATAGATGTGGATCCGCCTACTTCTGGCCAGACCGTAGATTTGTCAAAGGTCCAAAATGTAAAAAGTCATGACACTGCCAACTGACTCCTACACCGTCCGCTCCTGTGATGGTGTTCACTATTGGTCTCTTGATGAACGGAACGCAGTTCATCACGCCATCAATCTTTCACACTCTGGAAAGGTGAATGGATTGATCACTGTCGGCATTCGGGGATTTGTGATCTACAGATGTTTTCCGTCCAATCATCTCGCCTTTTTCAATAAGGCATTGCCTGAGAAGTTGGGAGGCTATTACATGTTCGCAGAAACCTAAGACAACATCGCGGCAGCAATCGCCACCAGCGGGATCAACCATCCCCCACCAGTTCCCCCGGCCGACACCGGAACCGACTCGCCATTTGCCCGCGCTTCCAATTCCGTTTGCCCCGCTCCCGGTGGATCCGTGGCAACAATGTGCCATGCACCCGCCTGAGCCCCCTGTTGGAGGCTCAGGTACTTCCCTGAGGCATCTGCCAGGATCATGGCATCTGCGAGAAGTTTGCCCTTGTCCTTGGCATTGGCGTAGGTGATCCCAAGGCTGATGGCCAACCCGCCAATGCCGGGGATTGCCGCGAGAAGGACCAGGCTGGCAGCCGTCAGCACTTTTTCCAGGATCGCACCAAATCCAGTCGCGGGTTTCCGGATGCATTGAATCCCGTCGACAGGTGGGAAGATGGCCCAGTTCAGGATTCCGGGCACCTTTTGCCCGTCTGACAATGCGATCTGATGAACATCAGGGCGAAACGCATAAAGACGCTGACGGATCATGGTCTCCATCAGGAATGTGCTTGTTCCGCTCACCGGAGCCAGACCGCCCACATATTTTGCCATCAGCCAATCATTGCCGTCATCAACGGCCCATGCCCCTGTCGAGTAATAGAGCTGCACAACCTGTGCAGGTCGCAGTGCTGCAATTGCTGCCAGGCTCAGATTCGACAACTGCGCCAGCCGGACAAAATCGGGAGATGTGTAGACGCTGGACTGTTCGGCCCACTCAAAGTTTCCAAGTGACCAATCCAGCGAATTGAACTGACCCCCGGTAAAGGAGGATTCATATCGGATCGTGCTGCGATCTGTCCCGATGGCCAGAACGAATGGGATGAAGCGTTCCCCGATGACTCTGGCATACGGACGTCCTCCACCGTCGCGCAGGATTGTCGATCCATCCTGTTGACGTTCCGGAGTTCCCTGGGATCCGTTTTCCCTGGTCAGATACCCTGCATGCGCCTGGTTGGCGTCTGCGTAGATTTCAGGGAGGAATCGTTCAAGTCTCCCGTCCGGGTATTCGATGCGCCAAAGACCGTACCAGGCTTCAGGGCCGGACCTCCACGGGGGAGGCCATGAAATCCAGCGGGCCAGACCTCCATCGGGCAGGCGTTGGATCAGGTTCTCACCACCAATTGACAACAGGACCTGGTCAGGGGTGGTCCGATCTGGAGTGCGAACAACAATCGATGAGTAGCCTGGACATTCGCTCATGCCCTCGGCGCGGCACCCGGATTGCATCTCGAACGGGTGACGGGTGGTACTGCGAAACTGGGTGGGGAGACCGGTGCGCGATTCAACCGGTTTCAGCGGGGTATCGACTTCGACAACGATATTCTTCGGACAAAGACCGTCCGTTCTTGGGAAATCCCCCTGCTTGTAGTAGTCCCAGTTATCGAATTTCATTGCGGATGGCATTCTCCACGACCCGCTTCATTCCTGCAACGCCCAGAGTGCCGACAGTTCCCCATTTGATCTGGGCAATGACACCTGGCAGTCGATGGTCCCGGAAGTGGCGGGCGATCCATGCAGGGCGTGTGACCCGCCACCAGTGCATGACGGTCGGTGAATGATTTCCGCGCTTGTAGTCGGTCCACCAGCGGAACGCATCATTGCCACGGATGTTCCCGCCCTTCGCCCAGATCTTCGGGAAGTTGGCCCGCAGATAAACGGCATAAGCGTGAGGGAATTGGGGTGGGGTCATAAAAACCTCATCAATGCAGCACCCAGCAGGATCAACGAAATCGGCACACCTGATCCCTTCCCCGGTTCCAATGTCTGTTGAACAACCTGCACTTCCTCCTTCACTGTGGGATTTTCCTTCCCGCGTGTGATCTGGTTGTCGCTCTCACGGATCCCCGGCACATCCCCGACCACGGATGACGATTTCCATCCACCACCTTGAAATCCACCATAGTTGGAGATGAAGGTTGAGCCCTCCGGAATCCGGACGGTGTTGTCCCTGACGATCACATCGACGAACCCCGGATGCACGGCAGGGTTCAGGTCGCGATCATATAGATAACCCATGAACGTGGATCGTCCATCAGGAGCATCCCACGCATAGGTCGTCGGCTCACCGGACAGTGTGACCGTGTTGTTCTTGATAACAATGTTATCAAAGCGAGGAATCTGCCATGTGCTGGCACCGTATCTGACCCAATTCTGACAGGTGTATTGAATGAATCCCCATACGTTGTCCGCAACATTGTCTTCAATGACAGTGTCAAACTGTTGACCGCTGTCGGTATAGATGCAGAAACCGTCAAAGTCCTTGAAACGGTTCCCAACAATCCTGGCACCCGTGCAGGATGAGATTGTCACCCCATGCAGCGGGGCCTGTTGACGGATCCGGTCAAACTTTCCACTGAACCCACATCCACGGACTTCCACCCCGGTTGCCATGATCGATCTAACCATGTTTCCGCCAATGGCAATGGATGTGTTTTCGGTGGTGTATTGCCCCGGCGAAATCGTCTTCTCACCCGGAGAACGGAATTCACAATCGATGACCTTTGGACCCCGCGACAATGCGGCAGCCGTGCTGGGAAGACCGGCCGCAATTACAAAGCATTCGGGGGTGTGCTGTGCGACACCGACCGCATTCCTGAACCCACCTGGTGCGAAGTCGACAAACTCACAATTCCGCACTTCGATGCCGGTCCCAATGATCCGCATGGCGGTGACGGTATAGATCCCGTTTGCCCGATGGTTTCCGTCAAAGGTAATCCCGCTGACGATTGCAGGGACGTCAAAGCGGTCCTCTTCCCCTTCGCCTCGCGACAGCAGCATCCGATGGGATTGGTGCGCGGGATCCAGACCATGGATCAGCTTGTCAGCAACCTTCAGGATGGTTTTTCCAGATCCAGCACCCGTGATCCGTACCGTTCTGGGTGCGCCCCATCCCCAGACAATTGAACGACGATTGGATGGGAATTCTGCGTACAACGAATCCGCCGCAATTGGCGTATTGTCTCCTAAAACGAAAACGCCCTCTGGAAAGTCGACATCCATCCCACTGTTGAGCATTTGCGTGGCGTAGGGAGCCCAGTTGACGGGTTCCTTTCCCGGATGAAAATCTTTCACATATTGGACAATGTTCACAGGAGTAGGATGGCAAGGATGAAGACGATACCCCAGATCGATTTCGAGGACTGGAAATCATGCGATGTCCCGCCAGCGGGAACATTGACGACGCTGGCACCACCACCCGCCCATGGATTCGGGCCGAACGGTTCCAGGTTCAGCGGGGCAGGAGGTCCCTGATCAAGATCCAGAGGGATCCGACCCTCGGAACCTGGCAGGTTGGTAAAGTCGACGATGGGTGCAGGCATGACTTATTCGACTGGGGGCTGACCGCAAAGACGAGTCCAATCCAGCGAGCCCACTTGCATGATGTGGATCCCTTTGCTGGCATCCGGACAGGTTCCGCCGACAAAAGTCCGTTGGGATCCTGTCACAGGTCCCGTGACCACCCACGCGCCATCGGGAGCGGGTCCCCGACGCTCCACGGGTTCGGATCCGGAACACGGGCGATAAAGGAAGGGAACCCATGGACCCGTGCAGAATGTGGGTCGGTTGTCGACGATTGCATGCGGGGATTCCCGCGTGATCGGAACCACCGTCGCTGGCGGTGCTGTTGGGATGGGAGTTCCCTGGTTGGTGGGAACGCTGATGGGTCCCTGGGCAGGTGGAGGTGCCGCAGGAGTCCGGAAGATGGGTGTGACCGTGACCGGTGAAGGTGTTGGCGGGGGAGCAACAATCGATGGGACCGGAGCCGGGGGTGTGATTGGAAGCGGGACAACGGGATCTGTTTGAACCGGTGCGGCGGACGCGCTGTTTCTTCCCAGGATCCACAGGATTCCGATGGCGATGATGGGTTCCATGATCAGTTCTTTCTTCCACCAAACACCATCCAGAGTCCGCCAAGCAGGAGACCTGCAAGGATGAAACCATATTTGGGGCCGGTTGCGGGAGTGTTGTCGGATCCGGGTCGGTCACCACCCAGATCAGGAGGAAGTGGATTGGGACAGTCGACGGTATGGAATGTGTTGGGATAACAGAGGTCATCCCGGTAGCACCGTTGCCCCCGTCGTTTGATCGGCCCACCGGGACCGGCCTGTATGCATACCCAATCAGTTATGACTCCGGGTGTGACTGCTGCTCCGATTGTGACAATGCGATTCATAAAGTCAGTGAATTCCAATGACGACAGCAACCCCGGTAAAGTCACGCGATCCGCATGCATGACGTCCGCGTGGAAGACACCTTCCGCAATTTCCAGGGCACACGAAAACACCCTTTCCAGCTACGTCTCCAGTGATGCCAAGCGACTTCGCTTCCTTCATGACGTCCTCCTTGTGGATCTTCCACGACTGCTCCGACGCCTTTGTGCGTCTTCCAGCCTTGACTTCCTTCTCGGACATCTTGGGGTATTTGGACTCGACCCGGAGTCCACGGAAGGTGCCGCGCACCAGATGATGTCCCGTCTTCGGGTTCTTGAGATCCATCATGGTCCTGACGAACGCTCGAAACAGTTCCGGCGACAGGTCCCTCTCGAGACTCGTTCCATTGCTCAGGTTCAGGAGGTAATTGGAAGGCCACAGGCCACCATGCTTGGTATGCCACGCCTTGAACTGTGCCCAGGACTTGCTGTACCCGTAAAACTGGTTGTCCGGAAACCGTTCGACGAAGTGCATCCAGAATTCCAGCGTCTCCACCGAGTCTATGTCACCGTCGACATAAAGTCGGACCGCTTGATTCTTCCTGAACTTCTTGCGGGCGTCCGCCTCGATCCAGGACTTGTCCGGCAGACGCATCAGGATCGTGTTCTGCAACTGACGGAAATAGGGAAGGATGTTCCGCCACGCCGAGAAGCTGTAGCACCATCCGCGCTTCGACGGATCCTTTGAGTCAACGAGACATTCACCAGCACCTGGACAGGTGACACCGGGAAGCGTTGACCATGCCCAGAACGGGAGCTTCTGGTTACCCTTGGTGAAGATCGTGAACGGAGGTTTCCGGCCGATCGGATCCTGCAACCACCAACGCATCTTCTCGATGCTCTTGAGGTATGCGGATCCGCCCGGTTTTCCGGTCTTGGTCAACTGGGAACCATTCTCGGTAATCACCGCTTTCTCGAGATCGGTCAGCGCAGACAGGACCGCCGCCAGATTGACGCCTCCGGTCGCCTTGTGCGCCGCCGCCTGCAACCGGGACACCGAGATCTTCAGGAGGTTCCCGGTCGGTACGAAAAAGCGGTCGTAGACCAGATCCGGGTTCTTCCGGACGTTGGCGGGTCCGTTCTCGACACCGTCCCGGAGATCGGATTCCGGAACCTCCAAGATATGCGACGCTTCCTCCAGTTCGCCTTCTGTGACGTCGGCAAACGGGATTGTAGGATGGACAAGGAGATCGCTCATGTTAGGTCATGGAAGCAGCACCACGGTTGACGACAGATGCTGCCGGGATTCGTGCTCCGGATGTAAGGGGGTTGTGGCGGGTCCGACTCCCTGAGCGAAGTCCAGCGCGGGTGACCACAAACCTTCCATCCCGATCCAATTTCCCCAGTCGACCACTGGCGGCGACTTGGGCAAACAGATCGAAATCCTGGGGATCCCACTCCTTGGTGGATTGCAGGTATTCAAGGACCTGCTGACCAAACTTGGCCAGGTTTGTGGTTCCTTTATGACGACCCTTGATCTTGAAATTTCCGTGTCTGTCAACTGTTGCCAGACCGCTTTCGTCGGCAGCGGCTTGTATCGCCTCAAAAGCATCGGCATCCCATTCGGGCGACGCTTCCATGATGGTGAGGACAGCAGAACCGAATGGTTCCAGATGCGAATCCGCGTTTTTGAAACTCATTTGTTCCTCCGTTTTTCAGCGTTAATTCTGGACTCTTCCGGATTCTTTGGACCTTGTGCAACAGCAATCTTTCCAACCATTCCAACCGTTTTGAAGTATTTTTCCAGATCGCGGGACTCCCCGCTCATCACCGCAAAGACACCATTGTCATGAAGGAGTCCAGCAACCTCTTGGATTTCCCCGTTGGTGGGTCGCCTGGTCGTGTAGACAAGATCGTACAGGTCATAGAATTCTTCTCCTTCTGCTCGATCATAATTCAGGATTTGATCCCCATCCTCCAGGATCGATTCAAGTTCTGTTGGAATCTTTGGACTCATTGGGTTTGATCGTATTTTACTGAGTCTGATCAGCTTGTTGAACTCCTGAGGATCATATCCCCATTCAAATGGACTGTCACCACTGGTGAACAGATCTCTGTTATGTACGACCTTGCTGAGTATCCTGTAGTCTCCATTCAGTGCGGATTCCCCGTGCTCTTTTGCATAGCTTCTTACAGTAGTGACCCAGTCACCTGGATTGATCACTTTTACGCTTTTTGGAACCGCTCTGTAAATACGGATCAAATGATCTGGTTTGTTTCGTGCCCGCTGTATGATTCCTATAGCTTCGTTGTCCCTGAAGTCGCCGTAGTGTCCATAATATCTTGCTCCATTGTATGAGTAGATATCTTCAGGATAAATACTGCTTACGTCATACAATGGAGCACCACCACCATCCTTTGTTGGAGCTTCATGAGAACCGCTATAAGCGGGATTGGATAGTGGTTTCATTTCTATTATGGAGATGGGTCCAGGATCCACCATGCAACAGGTGATCTATCAAGCGGATTAGAGGATAGGATGTCAAAGCTTGTGCCTGCGATTCGGTTCACTGGACGAAGGTCGCCGGTAAATGCGCTCTCCTGCTTTGATAGGAAAATCAGCGAGTTTGCAGCAATTCCGGTTGTGGTCACCGTAACAGTGCCACCGACTCCAAGATTTACAGATCCGAACTTGGCATTAGCTCCACCGGTTTTTATCTTCAGGCTTTTGCCTTCAGCGGATAACGTCAGGTTTCCGGTCGTGACTCGAACATCACCATCGCCCTCAACGACAAATTTCGTTGTTACGGATTGCACTGTCGATCCGCTGGCTCCTGCGTCGCCTGTCATCACATTGAAGGCGTCTCCTGCGTCAGCGTTGCCTGTTCCTTGATCGGCCTTGATTCGCACAATTCCACCGGCCACGTCCGTTCCGGCAGCCGTACTTGCCGCAAAAATACCTTGGTGTGGTGATGCTGTATCTTGAGGACCCATAAGGATCCTTGATTCGGATCCCGAGTTGCTAATAACAGCAATGCTCTGGTTTCCGGTCTCGTCAAACATGGTGAATCCACCAGGCGCAAGTCCAATGCCGCTTGATTGCGTAATGCCTGACGTTCGATTCAGGCGAAGGATTCGTTGACCTCCGACATTTCCGTTCAGCGTCAGAGCAGTTGTGGTAGATGCTGCCACGCCAATCGTCGCGTTCGTGGTAACTGTTGCGGCTCCAATGGTAGCAGTCGCTGCCGTTATGTTCGTGACAACTGTCAGGTTGGTGATGGTCACCGAGCCGTCAATCTGCTGATCCAGAGGAACGCGATTTATGCCAGTGCTAAGGTTTACAATGTTTGTCCCATTGGCGTTGTAAACGCCTCTTACGACGTTCTGGGAAGCGTTTGATCGAACAATCCATCCGATGTTGTTCTCTGCAAACAAGCCGGATACAAAGTTATTTTGGGCATTCTTGTCGAACAGAACTCCGACCTTGTTGAGGTCCGGAATGGTTTCGTTTTGAGGAGGGGGTGCTGTGTTTTTGAAAGCCAAAAGACCGTAAATCTGGTTGTGACTTGCGTTTCGGAACGTCACGCCCGGGCCAGAGTTCTGGTCTGCGCGAATGTTGACGGCGGTCTGATACCTTGATCCCCCGCTATAGTAGAGTCCGCTCGGCTCGCCAATCGTGATCCAGTTTGTTCCTGTCGCAGGAGTTGTTCCTGGAAGGTATTGACCAGCAATCGCAAGTTCCCGATTTGTGTGAAAACCAAAGGAGTTCGAGTTAAACCGAACAGCAAAGTAAAGCTGAAGGTCTGTGAACGGGTTTGGAAGAGATCCGCTTGTCCGAAACTCAAGAGGATCGCCAGACTCCAGCGGAATGTTGGAGCTAAAGTTTGCAACAGTGTTTGTGGTCCAACTTGTTACCTCCCAAATGCTGTTTGTGTACCAGTTGTTGTACACCAATGAGTCAGACAGGAGTGTAAGCCATGAGCTGCTTGCGTTGTACCAGATACTAGGTCCGTTAAACGCCCCAGCCTCGATGTTGTTGATGATCGTGTCCGATACAGAATACAAGAACATCCCCTTAGATGGAACCGCTGAAGCAGAACCACCATTTCCGGACAAATACAGGTCGTGCAATTCCATCACATTTCCGTCGATAATGTAGATGCAGTAGCCCTTGTTCAGGACAAACGAGCAATTCCGCACCGTGTAATACCACTTCCCCCTTGAGAAAATTGCATGGCAGTTGTTCTTGGTCTGGCTCGCGGCGTTGCCAAAAAACAGGATGTTTTCAACGACGGAAGCTTGCGTGCGGTTCTCGACATATTCGCCGTCCTCCAGTGTCTCCGTCTGGGCAATAGGCCCGTCCGTAGAGTCGAACATCACCATTGGGCAGTTGGCTCCGTCGGCCAATCGAAGCGTGGTGGGAACCGTCAGATAATTGATGTTCCCTGGAATCGAAGAGACTCCGCCAGCAAATTTCCACCCTGGAGCACCTATCAGGTTGACTCGGTAAGGGATTCTAAGAGTAGATCCGACCTGATACTGACCTTTGGAAAACTGGACATTCCCGCCATTGATTGACCACATGTAGGTCATC
>Ga0114969_10003345_pt1 | contig 12947 bp, 18 predicted proteins | sample M_130807_MF_Meta_FD_87316 | JGI IMG/M metagenome (GOLD analysis project Ga0114969, IMG submission 87316) | Freshwater microbial communities from Lake Montjoie, Canada to study carbon cycling - M_130807_MF_MetaG | ecosystem: Environmental > Aquatic > Freshwater > Lake | place: Lake Montjoie...
AATCACCCACTCAGACTGCTTACGCTCACAGCCCTGCTGCTGCCGTTGCTGGCGGCCGCTCATTCCACAGCCACCTCCACCACGCCGGCGAACGGCGCCGTACTGAAGGCCGCACCGGCCGAGTTCATGCTGATGTTCAGCGAAGCGGCCAAGCTGACCAAGGTCACACTGCAAAAGAGCGGCGAAGTGGAACAGAAAGACGTGGGCCCGCTGCCGGCGGCAGCCTCGCAGCACGTCATGATCCCTGCGCCGAAGCTCGGCGCGGGCGAGTACACGCTGCGCTACCGCGCCGTGGGTGCAGATGGACACGTGGTGCCGGGCGTAGTGAAGTTCAGCATCGCGCCCTGAGGCATGACGCCTGACCAGCTGTCGGTCGCGCTGCGCGCGCTGTCCCTCGTAACGCTTTACCAGGCTGCGGGCGCAGCGTTCTTCCTGTGGTTGATGCACAGGCAACCACTGCAGTCAGCACCGACCATCCGCCGACTGGCACTCATCAGCGCCGCAATCGCCATCGTGCTTTCCGGCATGCACCAGACGCTGGAAGCCGCACGCATGGCCGACGCCTATGCCGGCATGGCCGATCGCGACCTGCTGCGATTAGCCTGGCTGTCAGGCAACGGTGCTGCACATCTGGCGCAGATGCTGGGCCTCGCACTGCTGGTCCTGGCACTGCTCACAGCGGGCGACGGGCCCTCAGGCAGCAAGGGTTTGCACCTGTCGCTGGCAGGCACCGGCGGTGCCATCGCCGCACTGGCGCTGCTGCTCACCGGACACAGCCGCATTCATCCACAGCGAGCGTTGATCGCGCCTCTGCTCGGCGTGCACCTGCTGGTGGTGGCATTCTGGTTTGGGTCGCTGTGGCCGCTGCTGCGCGTCCTGCGCGACGAGACGCCGGCGATCGCGGCACAGGTCGTCGCGCGTTTCTCTGTCCTCGCCGGCCGGCTCGTGCCATGGATCCTGGTTGCGGGCCTTGGCATGGCCACGCTGCTGGTTGCAGACCTGTCCGTGCTGCAAAAACCCTATGGCCGGCTACTGCTGGCCAAGCTTGCCGGCTTCATGCTGCTGATGCTGCTGGCGGCGTGGAATCGCTGGCGGCTCACGCCGGCACTGCTGCAGGGGTACCTGCACTCGGCCATGACGCTGAGGCGGATCATCGTGCTCGAATATCTGTTGATCTGCGCCGTGTTCGCGGCCACTGCCTGCCTGACCGCTTTATACTCGCCCGCCGGGTAACCATGCCCGCCAACGCTGGAGACAGGCATGCAGTCAATCCGCCGCAGTCATGAACGCGGACACGCCAACCACGGCTGGCTGGACTCATGGCATACGTTTTCCTTCGCCGACTATTTCGATCCGCGGCACATGGGCGTCGGCCCGCTGCGCGTGATCAACGAAGATCGCGTGCAGCCCGGCACCGGCTTTGGCACTCACGGTCATCGGGACATGGAAATCATCAGTTACGTGCTCGAAGGCGAGCTGGCGCATCGCGACTCCACCGGCAACAGCTCTGTGATCCGCCCTGGCGACGTCCAGCGCATGAGTGCCGGCAGTGGTGTGCGCCACAGCGAATTCAACCATTCGTCGTCGGCGCCCGTGCACTTCCTGCAGATCTGGATCCATCCCGATGTGTCGGGCATCGCACCGGAATATGAAGAGCGGCGCTTCAGCCCTGCGGACAAGCGCGGCCGCCTGCGGCTGATCGCCTCACCGGATGGTGCCGAGGGTTCGGTGCGCATCCATCAGCAGGCACGCGTCTACGCCGGCCTGTTCGACGGTGAGGAGCGCGGAGCGCTGAACACCACTGCGGGCCGGATGATCTATGTGCACGTGGCGCGTGGCGCCCTGCAGGTCAATGGCCAGGAATTGGGTGCGGGCGATGCCTTGCAGACCGACGCGGCCGCACTGGAATTCGACCATGGCAGACAGGCGGAAGTGATCGTCTTCGACCTGCCGCCCACGGCGGCCTGAGCCAGCGACCGGCGGCAGTGCAGACGGCAGGCCGGGCTGCATCGCCGATACTGACAAATGGCTGTGGCCGACAGCCGCCCTCCTGCTATTGGTGCAAGAAGTGTGCATATTTCAAGGCATTAGCAGCGACTGGCGCCCTGTCAACACGCAATTATGCAATTTTGGCAGGGATTGGCTGACCGGAAACAATGACTGCGACGGGCTGGAGCCGGCGATACAATAGGCGGCTCGGCGAACAGCCGAATCACGGATTTTTCAATAGAGCGAGACCCTCCATGACCGAAGATAACAAGCAGCAGAAATTCACCTCCAAAGTGCGTCGCGGCCTCGTCTGGGTGCATGCCCAGGCCAATGGCGAACTTGCGCGCCTGAAGGCCAGCGCTCCCGGCGCCAAAGTGCCCGGCTTCAATGCAGCGGAACTTGCCGATGTGGAAGCCGCCCTGCTGTGGATCGAGCAGAACAAGGAAGCTCCTCAGGCCTGAGGATGCGGCATGTTCACCGGATCCTCCTGCGGCCCGCTGCAGCAGGGTCCGGCGAACAGCCACCTGACCGCAGCATTCTGGCTGCCCGTCATGTCGATTTCACAAACGTAGTAGAAGCTTGCCTGGTCCAGCGCCTCCGATTCTCGGGTACTACGCAGGTAAAATCATGAACAGACTATTCGGCTCAGCCCTGCTCACCTTTGGTGCGCTACTGGCCAATATCCCTTCTTGGAGCGCCGCCGCATACGTGGAGGCGTCGCAGATCAACGCCTTTCAGGTGCTGCCGAGTCCGCCCAAAGCCGATTCGGAAATCACCCGCAACGACCTGACCGAGCTGCACCGACTGCAGTCGCAGCGCACGCCCTCACAGGCGATGCGCGCCATCGCCGACGACAAGAACGAGACCATCTTCCTGTTCAACACTTTGCTGGGCAATGGCTTCAACCCCGGCGCACTGCCCAACACGGCCCTGCTCAGCGACAAGGTCCATGAAGACGAGGGCGTGAACACGGATCCTGCCAAGAGCGGGTTCAAGCGCATTCGACCCTACAACCTCGACAAGACGCTCAAGGCGGTCTGCAAGACCAAGACCACCGACGACTCCTACCCCAGTGGCCACACCACCACCGGCTACATGCTCGCACTGACGCTGATCGACATGGTGCCGGAGATGCGTGACGAGATCCTCGCGCGCGCCGATGATTACGCCCACAACCGTCTGGTCTGCGGGGTGCACTACCCCAGTGACCTGCCCGCCAGCCGCGCTCTTGCCTACGCCATTCATGCGGCGATGAGCGCCAACCCGGACTATCAGCGCGATCTGGCCGCGGCCCGTCAGGAAGTGCGCTCCTACCTCGCCCCGCGACTCGGAAGCCGGTGATACGCGGCCTGCGTTTGCAGGCGGCGCTATGATTCGCCCATGCAACGCACGCTGATCATCGCTGGCCTCGCCCTCGTGCTGATCGGCATCACCTGGCCGATCCTGTCCAGACTGCCCTTGGGACGCCTGCCCGGCGATCTGCTGTTCGAACGCTCCGGCATGCGTGTCTACATCCCGCTGACGACGATGCTGCTGGCAAGTGTTGTGCTGAGCGCGCTGACTTGGCTGTTCCGCCGCTGAGCACGCCTGCGTCAGACCGGCAATAGTGGGATAATTGCCGCTCCAAACTGGAGGCTCATCATGCACAAGACCCGAGTGTTCCTGGCCACCCTCGCCTTCACCGCCCTGCTGTCCGGCGTTGCCGCAGCCGCGCCAGCCCTGGATTCGGCCGGCAAATGCCGTGACAACGGCAAGTTCGTCGATGCCAAGTTGTGCCAGACAGCAACTCCTGCCGGCGGCAAGTGCCGCGACGTGAAGACCAAGAAGTTTGCCAAGTGCGGCACGCCCGGAACGGAGGCGGTGCCGACCAGCTCGTCCTCGAGCAGCGCATCGGCCACGTCGGCCACTGGCGCAAAGTAAGCGCCGCTGCTGCACACGGCCCGGCAGGCCATGAAGGACTCATCGCCTGCCGGGCACCGTGAACCGACTCAGCCGGAGCGCCATCGCCTGGACAAATGGCTGTGGTGCACGCGCTTCTTCCGAACGCGATCGCTGGCATCGCAGGCCGTCGCCGGCGGCAAGGTGAAACTGAACGGCGAACGGGTGAAGCCTGCCCACGAAGTGCGCGCCGGTGATCGCCTGACCCTCAGCGTCAATCAGGACGCCATCGACATCGAAATCGTCACCCTGCCGGTGCACCGCGGCGCTGCCAGTCTGGCGCTGGCGTGCTATGTCGAGACGCCACAAAGCCTGGAGCGCAAGGCCAGAGCGCGGGAACAGCGCCGGCTGGCAAACATCAGCCGGCCACAGCCCGACTCCCGGCCCGACAAGCGGGAGCGCAGGCAGCTGGAAAAGCTGCGACGCAGCCAGGGCTGAAGCAGGCACGCACGGCGCCGCATTCGCGCGCAATCAGCGATGTGCGGCTCGCCAAACCCACTACACTGTCAGCCATGCAACGCTCCGTACGAATATCCCCAAAACTCCTGCAGTCCCGTCGCGCCTCACGCCGCGGCTGGATGTGGATCGCATTGCTGGTGATTGCGCCGCTGGCCGGCGCGTTGATCTGGCGGTCAATCAGGGCCCGATACGGCGCCTAGCGTCGCTCAGGCAGCGAGGCAGCTCACTTCACGGGCACGCCGTCGAGCACCCTGCCGTCTGCAAAGCGCATCTGCACCAGCAAGCCGGAGTGTCCGCCACTGCGCGCCGGATGCAGGCTGACGCGCACTTTCTGTCCAGGAACAAACTGCTCGTTCAGCGTACCGCCGATGCTGCGCAGGATGAACGCCGAGCCAGCGGTCTCCACGGCCCACTGCGTGCCGGCACCGGCGCCGTCGACTGCCGCGGGCACCACGACCCAGAACCAGGTGTGGGGGTTGGCAATCTTGGTCTGCTTCAACGTGCCTTCGATCTCGACGGTTCGGCTGTCGTCGTAGCTGGCGAGCGAATGATGCGCAGTGGCACGCGCGGCGAAAAGCGCCAGCCCTGCCATCGGGACCAGCACGGCAGTGGCGCGGCCGCGATGCGCACGTTTCATGGCTGCGAGTTTAGCGCAGCCGAGGCTCCCGCGACGATGCGTCCGTCGACGACGCGGATGATCCGGTCGCAGCGCCGCGCCAGTTCCGGGTTATGGGTGACGAAGAGTACGCTGGTACCTTCGCTGCGGTTGATCTGCCGGATCAGGTTGAACACGGCATCGGCACTGACGCTGTCGAGGTTGCCGGTTGGCTCGTCCGCCAACAGCAAGGCGGGTTTCATGGCCAGAGCACGCGCCAGCGCCACCCGCTGCTGCTGACCGCCGGACAGCTGCGCTGCGGGCTGGTCGCGCCATGGCGTGAGCTGGACGCTCTCGATGAGCTCGGCCGCACGCCGCTGCATGGCCTCGTTCGGGAATCCGGCAGCACCGAGCAGCGGCATCATCACGTTCTCCAGCGCCGTGAAGGCACTGATCAGATAGTGATACTGGAACACGAAGCCGATGCTGTGGCCGCGCAGGTGAGTCAGCGTCTCGTCATCCAGCGTCGTGGTCTCGGCGCCACCCACGCGCAGCTGGCCGCGCGTTGGGCGGTCGAGCAAACCGACGATGTTCAGCAGCGTGCTCTTGCCGGATCCGGACGGACCCATCACTGCGCAGAACTCGCCACGCTGGAGCACGAGATCGATGTCGTGCAGAACTTCCGTTTGATTCGGACGGCCAATGTTGAAGGACTTGCAGACGCCCTGCAGCTCCAGCACCGGCGGCACAGCAACCTCAGCCACGGATCCCTCACCGGCACGGCACGCACGGTGCCAGTGATCTGCACGCCGATGGATGAGCGGTGCGCTGTCTCGACACGGCCACTGGCCACCACCGTCTGCACGAAGTCGCGCTGCACCACTGTCCTGACGGGCACCTTGGGACCCAGCAGCAGCTGCGGGCCAAAGACCGCTGCCAGAGCGAGGATGACCAGCAACAACAGACCGCGACCGACATGACTGCGGACCCAGACCAGCGAGCGTGACATCGATTCGTTCATTCCTCGATGGATCCTGGATCAGTCATGACGTTCACTGCGGCGCAGGTAGATCAGCCAGTAAACTCCGCCCACCAGCACTGCTCCGCCTGCCACATTTCCCAGCGTCACGGGCACCAGGTTACGCACCAGGCCCATGGCATCCAGCCCTGCGACGGCGATGCCTCGCTGGGCCTCGATCATCAGTCCCAGCGGAATGAAATACATGTTGGCGATGGAATGTTCAAACCCTGCGGCGACGAACGCCGTGACCGGCGGCACCACGGCCAGGATCCTGTCGGCAACGGAGCGTGCGCTGAAGGACAGCCAGACGGCGAGGCAGACCAGCACATTGCACAGCACACCGAGGAAGAACGCAGGCATTGGCGCCAGCTGCGATTTGGCGGCAGCGATGTTCAGCACCATCTGCCCCACGTTGCCGCCATCGAGCGCTGCATAGCCCGACAGAAAAACCAGCACGGCGGTGCCCACAGCGCCGACGAAATTGCCGACGTAGATCAGGATCCAGGCACGCAGCAACCGGGCGATTGGCAGCTTGCCGCTGGCGACGGCCATGACCATCAGCGCATCTCCGGTGAAGAGCTCTGCGCCGCCGATGACGACCAGAATGAGGCCCAGCGAGAAAGCCAGACCGACCAGCAGTCGCGCGACGCCGAAAGGCCATGCAGCGCTGCCTGTCGCCACCACGGTCGAGAGCATCGCGCCCAGCGCGATGAACGCTCCGGCCAGCACGGCGAGCATGAACAGTCGCAGCCCGTCGCGCTGCGCCTTGGCCATGCCGGCCTGTTCGGCCTTGCGCGCCATGGCGTCCGGCAGCAGCGCATCGAAGCCTTCGGGCTCGCGGCCGACGTCATGATCCGTCACGGACAATCTCCTGCAGCGCGCAGACCGTTAGCGGGGCGGGAAGTCCTTGAGGAGAGTCTTGACCGCTGCGTTGATCTGCTCTTCCGCACGTTCCTTGTCTTCGGCGGTAACGCGCTTCTTCGCCCAGCCGTGCCACACGGGCTGGTGGCTGCGCCGGTCGAAGATGTCGATGGCCAGGGTACCTTCGACATAGGACTGGATATTGACCTCCTGGCCAAAATAGCGACGCCCCCAGTTCCAGCGTCCGTCGTAAGGCGCGGGATAGGATTGGGCGTCGATCTTGTCGCGGGCACCGATCGTGTAGGCCACCGTAAAATCGGCGCTCTCGCGATTCATGACCTTGGCAAACCCCTTGGCCGCGAGTTCGGCATCCACGGCCTCGACAACGCGGCGACGGTTCAGGGCACTGACCTGATAGTCCGACCCTGCAGCCCGGATCTGCGGATCATCCCGGATCCATGCATAGGTGTGGTAAGCGGTGAACACCTGCCGCGGGTCGTGATCGACATGGGTGTCGAGAGATGTGGCACATGCGCCCAAGGCAGCCGCCAGGATCAAGACCGTGAATACCCTCATGACCATCCACCTCTGCTGAATTGCATGGGGAAATTCTGGGATGGAGCAGCCCGGATGTATATAAGCACCAATACGTGGGGTGCTGGCGGTCAGCCACGGCAAACCGCCGATCGTGGTATAGAATTGCGCTCCTCGGCAGGCAGGACAACAATGAAAACCAACAATAATGGCTTCACGCTGCTGGAGTTGATGATCGTCGTGACCATCATCGGCATGCTGGCCGCGATCGCCGTGCCCGCCTATTCGGACTACAACACCCGCGCCCAGGTCACGGAGGCGCTGACCCTCGCCTCCGCCGCCAGGACGGCCGTCAGGGAGAGCCACAGCAACAGCGGCACCTGGCCGGCCGACAACAGCGCTGCCGGCATCGGCGTATCGACCGACATCAAGGGCAAGTACGTGGATTCGGTGACCGTGGCCGCCAACCAGATCACCGTGACCTTCCGTGCGGCGGCGCCGGCAGCGTCTGGTATTCGCGGCACGACCCTGCTGCTCACAGCCGGCACCAGCGTCAACGGTGACATGGCCTGGCAGTGTGGCAGCAGTGCGATGGCCAGCGGCATCACTGCCGGGACCACGGCCTTTGAGCCCAGCGGCGGCGGCGGCACGATGGCGCAGAAGTTCCGTCCGGCGGAGTGCCGCGGTTAATCCTGAAACAGGCGGATCAGACTCCCAGCTTGCCCAGCGCGTCGACGAACTGGCGCAGGCCTGCAGCGAGCGCCGGATGGCCGGCATCGAACCTTGCCAGCAATTCCTGAACGCGATGCCGGTGAGCGGGCACGATCAGTGACGCCCCGGCACGGGACTGCTGCAGAACGCGCTCGATGTCGTGCAGCAAGGTGCTCAGCAGCTGGCGCGACTCCGCATCGACTTCCGGGCTTTGGGTCAGCTGTTCATGCAGGCTGGTCAGCCTGGCTCGCAGGTCAGTGGTGTCCATCTCGTCCCCTTTGCGAACACCGGGTGGCATCCGATGACAGAGACTCTTGGCCACAGAGGTCAGCGAGTCAACTGGTGTTTGTACTCACTGGTGTCCGGCCTGATCCGGAACAATACCGCTCCTCAAAGCCGCTGCGTGCGCAGCCGCAGCGCATTGCCGATCACGGACACCGAGCTTAGGGACATCGCGGCCGCCGCAATCATCGGGCTCAGAAGCCAGCCGAACACCGGATACAGGACGCCCGCCGCCAGCGGCACGCCGATCGCGTTGTAGATAAAGGCGAGAAACAGGTTCTGCCGAATATTGGCCAGCGTGCGCCGGCTCAGCTGCCGGGCGCGCACGATCCCGAGCAGGTCACCCCGGACCAGCGTCACGCCGGCACTTTCCATTGCGATGTCCGTGCCCGTGCCCATCGCGATGCCCACCTGCGCCTGGGCCAGTGCCGGCGCATCGTTGATCCCATCGCCCGCCATGGCGACAAAGCGGCCGGCCTGCTGCAGCCGGCGCACGGCCGCGATCTTCTGTTCGGGTAAAACACCGGCGGTCACCTCATCGATGCCCAGTTCGCGCGCCACCGCCTCGGCAGTCGTGCGGTTGTCGCCCGTCAACATCTGCACCCGCACACCATCGGCGCGCAATCGTTCCAACGCTGCGCGCGCAGTGGGCTTGATGGGATCGGCGACGCCGATCAGTCCCACATAGCGGCCATCGCAGGCCACGTAGAGCACGGTCTGGGCCTGCAGGCGCAGCGCCTGTGCCGCGGTATCGCCCTCCGGTGGCATGACGCCCTGCTCCGCCAGCAGCGCACGATTACCCAGCGCCACGCGCACCGGCGCTGCACCGTGGCCGACTGCGACGCGACCTGCGACGCCCCGTCCGCTGTGTGCGGCAAAGTCCTGCACTGGCGGCAGCAGGAGCCCCCGATCGTGCGCCACACGAACCACCGCCTCAGCCAGCGGATGCTCGCTGCCTGCCTCCAGCGCCGCAGCCACGGTCAGCAGCCGCGCTTCGTCCCAGCCTGCAACAGGCTGGATGCTGACGACGCGCGGACGTCCTTCAGTGAGCGTGCCGGTCTTGTCGACCAGCAGCGTATCCACGCGGCGCAGCTGTTCGATGGCCTCGGCATTGCGAAACAGCACGCCCAGACTGGCGCCGCGGCCCATCGCCACCATGATCGACATCGGTGTCGCCAGCCCGAGCGCGCAGGGGCAGGCGATGATCAGCACCGACACAGCAGCCAGCAGCGCATGCGGGACGCGCGGCTGCGGACCCAGCAACAGCCACGCCAGCGCAGCCAGCAACGCGATCAGGATCACTGCGGGCACAAACCACGCCGACACGCGATCTGCGAGCCCCTGGATGGGCGCGCGCGTCCGCTGTGCCTCGGCCACCTGCGCAACGATGCGCGCCAGCAAGGTATCGTGGCCAATACGCTCGGCGCGCAGAATGAAGCTGCCCTGCCCGTTCAGCGTCGCGCCAATGACACGAGCGCCCACGTGCTTTTCAACGGGCAGCGATTCACCGCTGACCATGGACTCATCGACGGCGCTGCCGCCATCGATCACGATGCCATCGACCGGCACCTTCTCCCCCGGTCGCACGCGCAGCCGGTCGCCCAGGCGCACGCTCTCCAGCGGCACGTCTTCTTCGTGCCCGGAATCGTCGATGCGACGCGCAGTGCGCGGCGCCAGATCCAGCAGCTGCTGCAGCGCCCGACCGGTGCGGCGCCGCGCACCGATTTCCAGCCACTGACCCAGCAGCACCAGCGTCACGATGGTTGCAGCCGCCTCGAAGTACAGCGCGAGTCCGCCATGCGCATCGCGGAACGCCGGCGGAAACAGTTGCGGCGCGACCACGGCCACTGCGCTGTAGACAAACGCGACCAGCACTCCGAGCCCGATCAGGGTGAACATGTTCAGGCTGCGTGTGCGCAGTGAAAGCCAGGCGCGCTGCAGGAACGGCCAGCCGCCCCAGACGACAACGGGCGTGGCGAGAAACAGCTGCAGCCAGGGCAGCCATCCTGCCGCTGCGTGCAACGGCATGCCAGGCAGCATGTCCGCCATCGCGATGAAGACCAGCGGCACAGCCAGCACCGCGCTGACGATGAATCGCCGCCGCATGTCCTGACCCTCGGGGTCCGGCACGTCAGCGGCAGCCGGCGCAACGGGCTCGAGCGCCATGCCACAGATCGGGCAGACGCCCGCCACCGGCTGACGCACTTGCGGGTGCATGGGGCATGTGTAGACAGGATTACCGGGCGCCGTGGCTGTCGGTTCGGCGGCAGCAGAGCCCTGTGCCCCGGTGCGATAGGTCTCCAGGCAACCTGCGCCGCAGAAGTAGTGTTTCTGCCCGGCCTGCTGCAGGATGTGCTCCGCAGTGGCGATGTGGACGCGCATGCCACAGATGGGGTCGATGGCGACTCCACCGGATTCGACCGTATCTACTGTGGCATCCGGACGCATCGGTTTATTATGCGCCCCGCGATCCAGGCGCAGCGCAGATCACGCACACTACGCAAGGAGTTGCGTTGATTACTGACTATCAAAATTCCGGATGGAGTGAGATCTCATGAATGACAACAGCGTGGTGCGCCTCGAACGGGACGGCGACATCGCAGTCATTGTCATTGACTCCCCTTCGCCCGCCGTCTTGAGCACAGCAGCACGCTCCGGACTGAACAGCGCCCTCACCGACTTGGCGGACCTGGCAGACATTCGCGGCATACTGTTGCGCAGTGCGGGCAGCCTTGAGGCCCAAGGCTCCTGGACGAGCGCGGAAGACCACGCGCTGCTCAACCGCATCGAGCAACTGCAACAACCGGTGCTGGCGCTCATCGACGGCAACGCATTCGGCGCTGGCCTGGAATTTTCACTCGCCTGTCACTACCGGGCAGCAACCCCGACGGCGCGCTTCGGCCTGCCACAGATAACGCTGGGCAGCATCCCCGGCGCCGGCGGCACGCAGCGTCTGCCGCGCCTGATCGGCATCGAGCAGACGCTGCAGTTGGTGCTCAGTGCCCAGCCCGTCGACGCGGCGACGGCGCTGCGACTCGGATTCATCGACTCGATCCTCGAGGGCGAACCCATCCCTGCGGGACTGGCGTACTTGCGCAGTCTGATCGAGACCGGCAAGGGGGCGCGCAGAACCTGCGACATGACCGTGCCGGCTGACTCGGTCAGTGATGAAATCCTGCGCAATGCCGCGCTTCAGGCCAACCAGATGTATCCGACTGGCATCACGCCGTTCACGGCCATCAAGGCCATCAGCGCATCGGCACGGCTGGGCTTCGAGCGTGGCCTGCAGTACGAGGCAGAACTCCTGCAGGCCTGCCACCGCCGCCGGGACGCAGAGCCACCGGCCAAGGCAACCTGACCGGATCAGCCGCCCTCGAGTCTCACCTCGGCGTTGAGGATGCGCTCGGAGTTGAGCGAATTGGCGATCAGGCAAATGTGCTCCGCCTTGTCCAGGAGCGTGCGCGCCTTGGCGACATCGGTACCGGCTGGCACGTCCAGCACCGCCTGCGTGGTGAAACGGGTGAAGCGCGAGACGCCATCAACGCGCTCCAGCGTCCCCTCGACGCTGCAGGACAGTCGGGTCCATGGCAGGCGTGACGCACGCGCCACGGCGCGGAAGCTGAGCACGAAACAATCACCGACCGCCGCGCACAGCAGCGACTCCGGCGACCAGACACCGCCGGGGCCGTCGAATTCCGGCGGCGAATCGGTGGCAATGCTCGGCACGTCAGCGGCGCTGACCGTGACCGACCCTTCAGTGCTGCTGGTGACATTGATCAGATAGCGATGCGGGAATGGGTGCATGTTGCCTCCGGTGGATCAGTGATCCCGCCGTGACCGCACATTGCGACCGCGGCAGGGCGACTTCATCAGCCGCAAGTGTGAAAACCCTTATTTTCAGTGTTTTGAAACTAAGAAATACTCGAGCGGCTGTCAATCAACCTCTTGCGGAGACGCCCATGACTTATTCGATCGCGCGCATGGTACCGATGGACTTCGACACCGCCGTGGCGCGCATCACGGCCACCCTCAAGCAGGAGGGCTTTGGGATTCTCAGCGATATCGACGTACAGGCCACGCTGAAGGCCAAACTGGGCGCCGACATGCCCGCCTACCGGATCCTTGGTGCCTGCAATCCGGCCTTTGCCCACCAGGCTCTTCAGCTGGAGAAACACCTTGGCGTGCTGCTGCCGTGCAATGTCGTCGTGCGCGAACAGACTGCCGGCCTGACGGAGGTGGTAGCCATCGACCCGGTCGCGTCTCTCGGCCGCGTCGACAACGCAGCGCTGGCGCCGCTGGCCACCGAAGTCCGCCAGCGCCTGCAACGCGCCGTCGACACGGTGTGATTCCGCTGCCCTGGATGCCGCTTACCAGAACAGGGCGTAGATGGCGTCCAGCACTTCGCCGTTGAAGGAGTCCACCAGCAGCGCATCGTCGCCGACGCGTACCCAGCGGCAGCCCAGCGGCGGCTCGTACAGACCGAAGCGCCGGTAATCGAGCAGGTAACGGCTGTCGAACATGAACACCGAGGGCAGCCACTCCCCGATCAGCCAGATT
>Ga0114969_10003348_pt1 | contig 12942 bp, 11 predicted proteins | sample M_130807_MF_Meta_FD_87316 | JGI IMG/M metagenome (GOLD analysis project Ga0114969, IMG submission 87316) | Freshwater microbial communities from Lake Montjoie, Canada to study carbon cycling - M_130807_MF_MetaG | ecosystem: Environmental > Aquatic > Freshwater > Lake | place: Lake Montjoie...
ATTTCAAAATATTTAAAAATATATTGTTAATTATTTAATAAATAATCTTTTTCTTTTTTTTTAAGTTTTTTAATCTCAAATTTTATGAACACTAATTTATCTTTAAGTAAAAATATTTCATCAATAGATAATTTTTCATTATTTAAACGCAATTGAATTGTCTTTTTATCATTTTCTAATTCTGGAATTTTTTTTGAATTGTAAGTGTTAAATTTATTTAGCATTTCTGTATGTTTATTATCAAGTGTAATTGTTTCATTTGTATGTTTTAATTTTTTAGTAGGCTTGAATATAGACATTTATATACTATATATAATAATACTTTAAGCAATTGTTTTGTAATAGAATTGTTTAAACTAATAGAATTGTTTAAACTAATAGAATTGTTTAAACTAATAGAATTGTTTAAACTAATAGAATTGTTTAAACTAATAGAATTGTTTAAACTAATAGAATTTTTTATATAAAAAATATAATATTTAGCAAAAAAACAGACTATATACACATATTTTTATGTTTAGAAATAATTAATGTTTTCTATTATATGTTAATGGACATTTGTATAGATATTGATAACGATAAGAATAATGATTTTATTACTCTTCAGAAGATGAAATTTCTATACAATGCTTTAGAAACAGGTTGGACCGTTGTTAAAATAGAAGACAAATATGTTTTTAATAAAAAACATGAAGGTGAAAAAGAAATTTATTTAGATACTTATTTGCAGCAGTTTATAAGTAATAATTTGAAGTGAAATTAAAGATAATAATTTAGAAATATTTTAAATCAGTAGTTTAAATTTAAGTATTAATTAATTAAATTTAAAAATTTTTTTTTTTTTCTTTAGCAATAATATAATAATATGGGAGGAGGATTAATGCAACTCGTAGCTTATGGTGCTCAAGATGTTTACCTTACTGGTAACCCTCAGATTACTTTCTGGAAGGTGACTTACCGTCGTCATACAAACTTTGCGATGGAATCCATTGAACAGACTTTCAACGGTCAAGCCGATTTCGGTCGCCGTGTGACTTGTACTATTAGCCGAAACGGTGATTTGGCTTACCGTACCTATTTACAGGTCACTTTGCCTGAAATTAACCAACAGATGGCAGCTCCTGCTGACTATGGTGTCTGGGCTCGTTGGCTCGATTTCCCAGGTGAACAGATGATCTCGCAAGTTGAGGTTGAAATTGGTGGTCAACGTATTGATCGTCAATATGGTGACTGGATGCACATCTGGAATCAGCTCACCTTGTCTTCTGAACAACAGCGTGGTTATTACAAGATGGTTGGTAACACCACCCAGCTTACCTTTATCTGCGACCCGTCGTTCGCTAACGTTGATGGACCTTGTGCGTCTGGCGCCCCTGTCCAAGTGTGTGAGCCCCGTAACGCTCTCCCTGAAACTACTCTGTATGTTCCCTTTCAATTTTGGTATTGCCGAAACCCTGGGTTGGCTCTTCCTTTGATTGCCCTTCAGTACCATGAAGTTAAGATCAACTTGGATATCCGTCCTATTGATGAATGCTTGTGGGCCGTTAACACTCTTGATTGCACATCTGGACAGAAGCCTTCGGTCAAGTCTGTCACTCCTTACAATCAATCTTTGGTTGCCGCCTCCCTCTATGTTGACTACGTCTTCCTCGATACCGATGAACGTCGTCGTATGGCCCAGAACCCCCACGAATACCTCATTGAACAGCTTCAGTTCACTGGTGATGAATCCGTCGGTTCGTCTTCCAACAAGATCAAGTTGAATCTCAATCACCCCTGCAAGGAGTTGATCTGGATCGTTCAGCCTGATGCCAACGTCGACTATTGTGCTTCCCTTAACTGCAACACTATGCTTTACAAGACCCTCGGTGCTCAGCCATTCAACTACACTGATGGTATTGATGCCCTCCCTAATGCTATCCATGCGTTCGGTGGTGGTCATGCCATTGCTGATACTACTGGTTCTTACATTGATGGTTCTGGTCTCTTCAATGACCCTGGTGCCGTTGACGTCACTGCTGCCGGTTGGTGGAACTACAACGGTGCTGGTGGTCACGGAGGTAATGGTCCTAACGGAACCAGCACTCAAGGTGGTTTTGACAACAGCCTTGGTGCCTCTGGTCCAGGCGCTGCCACTGGTCCTACCGGTAACAACCCCGCCCCTATGAATGGTTCTGGTGTCTCTGATGCTGGTACTTTTGTGCTCGCCGAGACTTCCCTCGACTTGCATTGTTGGGGTGAAAACCCAGTCGTCACTGCCAAGCTTCAGCTTAACGGTCAAGATCGTTTCTCTGAACGTGAAGGTACCTACTTCGACTTGGTTCAACCTTACCAACACCACACCCGAAACCCCGACACTGGTATCAACGTTTACTCGTTTGCTCTTCGTCCTGAAGAACATCAGCCATCGGGTTCTTGCAACTTCTCGCGTATTGACAATGCTACCCTTCAGCTTGTCTTGTCCAATGCGACTGTTCAAGGTACCAACACTGCTAAGGTACGCGTCTACGCTACGAATTATAACGTGTTGAGGGTAATGAGCGGCATGGGCGGTTTAGCGTATAGCAACTGAGCGTTATGGGTTTTAAAAATTATATTGATTCAAATAAACTACTTAAAAAGAAATCATACTATATTAAATATAATATGATTAATAGTAAAATTGAAACAGATAATCTTTTATGTATTAGTTTACATAATAATAACATAATGAAGGTTCTAGCAACAGTTGACACTGAATTATTGTGCGGAGTGTTAGACTTTAATGGAAAAAAATATAATGTGGATTTCGAAGAATTCAATAAATTTGCGAAGTTTGATAAGAAGTTTTCATTTTTAAATGAATACGATAAATATCCCTCGTATTTACATAATTATAAAAGTTCTTCATTATTAGAGTTTTTATTTGATTATAGTTCAAGTAATATTACATATAGTTTTAAAAACAATAATGAATATGATTTACGAAAAACAAATATAGAATTTTTCCATAAATTCCATAATGAAGTAAATACAAAATATAAAGTTATTGAATACCTACAAGGTCATTATTCACGATTAGGCACTGATTCATATGTAATGAAAAACCCAATGTGGAAGGTTTTAAATGAGAAAAATGAAGAACAAATGTTGATGTATTGCGAGAAGGATACATTATGTACACTTTCTAATGAATCTTATGCTAAAATAATTGAATATGAAAAAAAAAGTAATAATGGGAATAAATTAACTTTTTATAAACAACAAAGTGGATATATTTCTTCGAATATAGGATTGTTTATTCATCAAATTATTATGGGTTGTTATGGAAACGGAAAGGGAACAAAAGTAATAAGTGTTGACCATATTGATCAGGACCCTCTGAATAATAGTTTCAATAATTTAAGAATTGCTACAAGACTTGAGCAAGAACAAAATTCAAAAGGTATAAAGGAAGATACTAAAAGATGTAGAAAAAGTAACGCAAAGCCACTACCAGAAGGAATTACACAAGATATGATGGGTAAGTATGTTAATTACTATCACGAATATGTAGATAAAGAAAAAACTAAGTCTAGAGAATTCTTTAAGATTGAAAAACATCCAAAACTAGATAAACATTGGATGACTAGTAAATCCAATAAAGTATCTATCTTGGAAAAACTAGCTTCTGTTAATAAAGTAGTTGAAGATTTAAAGAAAGATATTTATCCTATAAACAACGAAAGTGAATTGCCAACACATATAACTATCAAAGTAGAGAGAAATAAACCTCATATTATATTTGATAAAAGAACAGATGACGGTAAAAGATTAACCTTGCGAATGGTATTACCAGACGAATATGTTTTATCTGAACAACTTCATATTTTCAAAGGAAAAATTAAAACAAAATATGATATAACTATTGAATAGAAATAATATAAAAAAAAAGACATAAATTTATACTTATATTAAAGTATAATGGATAATAGATAAAGTAATAATACATAAAGATATTTACAGACAAGATTTTTTATCTGTAAAAAAGGAACGTAGAGAGAAAAAACGTAGTACTAAGAGAGGTATTACTGGTGAGGAAGTTATTTTTATATTTGAGAAAACATTAGAAGGTTGGAAAACAATACGTATTTTTAATACAATGATTCAACAAACACCACAATCGGGTATTGATAAGAAAAAAGTAGAAGTTATATCTACTGGGAATAGTAAAGTATTTGAAAAGGAATTAAGCCCAGAGAGATATAAATATTATTTGGAATTAAGAGATAAAGTATATGAGTTTCATAAAAAAATAAAATGATATATTATAATAGAAGATGAATACAGATAGATACGGAAGAGTGCTTAATAGGAGTGGTAAACCAAGTCGTTTTACTATAGAAGACGAAACCCCATCTGTAAAACATAACCCATCGGAAAAACAAAACCCATCTGAAGAAGAAAGTTTATTTAAAAGAGAATTTAAAATTCCATTAGGGGTAAAAGATTATGATATTACTAACAATAAAAAAAATTATGAATCTTTCGGTTTAGAGTTTGAAAGAATTTCAGGAGAACTTGATTCAGACAGACATGGTATAAAAAATCTTGATAGAGAAAATAAAAGAAATCTATTAAAAGAAATAATACCTATGTGTGAATATCTATTAGTCGTATTAAAACAACCAAGTGAATATTGGAATGGTATTTACAGTCGTTTGGAATGGTATAGAAAACAACTAGATGATATTGAAGCTCCTGAACGTTTTCAAAGAATAATTAGTAAGAGAAACCGTACTGGAGGTAGACGTTTAAGAAAAACTCGTAATAATAAAAAAAGAAAGACAATGAATAGAAAAAAGATGAATATAAAAAAAATGAGTAGAAAAAAGATGAAAATAAAAAAATGAAAAGAAAGACACGAGCAAGAAGGTAAAAAGGTAAAAGTAAATAAGGTAAAAGTAAAGAAGGTAAACGTAATATACTACAAATATTATACCTTAGCAATAATAAGCGAGCTCAGCCCTATCTTCGAAACGTTCGTATAGTTTTCCATATGACAATAATGACGTGAATATCCATGTTGAATCCTTATTACTATATAATTATTTTTTTTTGTGATTACTTTTGCGTAAACTTTATAAATATAACTTTTCACTCTTACGAATAAGTTATATTTAGAATTTTTTTTTCTGTAATTTTTGTTATATTAGTTTATAATATAAACATGTCGACTCTTTCTTCTTTTTTTAAATTTAACAGTGGTGTTCAAAAATTTAATCTTGTACCTAGTGTAACCGAATATACTATCACTGCGATTGGAGGCAGTGGTGCTAAATCACTACCTCATGGAAGTAGTGGAGGAGGTGGTGCTATAGTAACCACAACATATGTACCAAATATTATTTCCAACACTTTAATGATTGTTGTTGGTGGTGGTGGATCTTGTAAAAATAAAAATACTTCTGGAGATGGAGGCGGGTTAACCCAAGTACTTAGTTGTTCTGATTATTTTGCTACTATACCAGATGGTAAAATAAATATTATTGCTGGTGGAGGAGGTGGTGGTGGAAATATAAAAGAACGTAATGGAGGAGGTGCTGCTAAAAATGGTGCTGGTGCTGGTGGTGTCGGATTCTATGCTGGTGGAGGAGGTGGTGATGGAGTTGGCGCTACTGGTTCAGTTGGTGTTGGATTTGGAGGAGGAAATGGTGCTAATTATACAACTTCTGGAGATAGTAAAAATGGTTCGGGTAGTATAAATGGTTCGATTATTTCAAGTTATGGTGGTTGTGGTGGTGGAACTACTGGCAAAGGAGGTTTTAATTCTACTGGTGGTTTTAATGGAGGAGGTGCTGCTAATAGTGGTGGTGGCGGAGGCGGGGCTGGGTTTGGTGGTGGAGCTGGTGGAGCTGGTGGATCTGGTGGTTGTGATGGTGGAGGAGGTGGCGGGTCTCTTGCGTTTGGAACTGTTAACACCACTTATTCAAGTTCAGCTTTAAATAATACTGTCAATGATGTTGTTGATGGTAGTGTTTTAATTACTTGGGTTTCTCCTCCATATATTTCTTATCCTACTCTTGTTTCTTTATATCAAGTTGGACAGACCACTAGTTATGGAGCTAATGGAAAGTTAGGTCCATTGTCAATATATAGTATGTTGCTTGAAACTTCTCCTAATCATACATGTAGCGTTTCTTGTTCTGGAGTTTCGTGGATTACTATTAATAATGATTATACTTCACCAAACTTTGGTTATTTAACTATATCTCCTCCTGCTATAGGATATACTGGTTCGTTTGGTCTTTTTAAGTTGAATGTTACAATAACTGATACCGTAACTAATTATTCTTCATCTACTGATTCTGAATTTACACTTTTACCAATTCCTACTATTTCTTATTCTAACAATAATAATTATACTTATGAAGTAGGGCAGATATTTAGTAATCAAGTTATTTTAGGTTCGTTTTCAATAACTCCTTCTACAGTTACACCTGGTTGTATTGTTTCTTGTTCTGGAATTTCATGGATTAGTGTTAATTCATCGGATGGAACTTTAACTATATCTCCTCCTGCTAACGGATATACCGGTCCTACTGGACCAAATTTGCCTCTGACTGTAACAATTGCTGACACTAATAATATTTCTCCATTTTCAATTACTATTAATTTTACACTTTTACCAGGTCCTACTATTAGTTATACTACTAATATTATTAATATAAATGACAGTAATTATTATATTTTGTCCCCTACTATAAGTACTTTAAGTCCTAGATATACTTGTAGATGTTATAATATTCCAGATGGGTGGTCTGATTTTTTTCAGAATGATGATACTGGGAGACTTTTCATAAATCCACAAGTTAGTTTTAATCTACCAAAAATATTATCAGCAGTAGTATCAGCTGTAGTTATTGATCAAAACTCAATACAGTCTGCTCCTTTTAAAATTACGGTTAATATCAATATACCTGTACCACCTAACAATAACGATTCTACTTCTCTTCTACATAACCATTGTAAAATAAATGGCGCAAATTATTCTATTGATTGTAAAACGGTTAATATTTATAATAATATTAAACCCAAGTAAAAAAACATATAAATTTCATATATAAATTTCATATATATATATTTATATAACCATATACCTTAGCAATAATAAGCGAGCTCAGCCCTATCTTCGACACGTTCGAATAGTTTCCCATATGATAATACGTAATTGTCAATGTCGTTCACCACATCGAATTTATAAATTTTATTTTCTATACAATATTGAATAATATTTTCAATATTTTGTCTTTTTAAAACATTGTCTTGAACGGAATATTGTTTTTTTATACATAAGCGAATACTTAGTTTAGCCAAATCCATTTTATTCTTTAGTTCATCAATTATTTCTTTAAACTCTTTGAATCTGAGCTCTCCGTAGGTATCAGACAAGCATAATTCAGTTATACCTCGTATTGAATTATAATATAATATTTCTGTAAGAATTTTATTCGTATTTTGTATTCCTTCAAACTCGCAGTGGGATAAGCAGGTTATATAGAGTTTCACATTGGCGAAATTATTGACGGTCGTTTTAGAAGAAAGAATATTCTTAGTATTCTCTAAATTATTACTAGTAAATCGTTTTAGAAACGTGTTTGATAGGGAAGTTATGAGAGAAATGTTTTCCACTTGTATTTCTCTCGCTTGGTTTAAAATTATTGGCTTAAGAGGAAGTAAAATAAACGGTTTACAATTTATTTTATGTTTTAATGAAAATTGTTTGGCGTAGTTATATAGGTTTACTGTATCGTCTAATGAGTGTTTGTTATCACTTAACGAGTGTTTGTTATCACTTACAATTCTATCATTACCATTACCAACCTTCACTAAAGATGGCAAACCTCCAAGTTCGATGCTATCAGGAGTGTTCTCGTATAATATTTGTCCAAGCACTTTTACTTTATTACATAACGTCAAATTATAAAACTTGCTGCAATTGGTCATCGTAACGTCGAATAGCTTTAATTTATTAATAGCGGAGAGAAACATTCTTATTTGTTTTATAGTGAAAATATCTCTATATCGTTAAAATAAAAAATAAATCAATTTTTTATTTTTGGGTTTATATTTTATTTTTAGGGTTTATACTTTATACTATATACTTTATCCTTTATCCTTTATCCTTTATCTTAAGAGGTAAACAGCAAATTCATATTGGTAACTTCTGGTTTATTCAATTCTGTTTTAAATAATTTCAATATTAAATCGTTCTCTCTGAATCTAATACTATAATCGTTCTGGAGTTTATTTCTTCCAACACGACCCATGGATTGAATACATTTCTCTTGACTCATATTCCCCAAATCTTTACTAATATAGCCGTGACAAAACTGATAATTCGTACCATAAATATAATCAGACGATGCAATAATCAAGTACAGCTTCTGTTCTTGAACTAGAGTTTTCATTAGTTCTGTATAACGGTCGCTCTTATGTTTGGCGAAAACACCAATACCCATCATTAACAGTAGTTTCCAGTAATCTTCGATATCATCTATCAACATGATTTTTTCTACACATTCTTCAGATACGTTGCTAGTAAATGGTTTATGTGTTAGGGAATCATTATTATATATATGCGTAGCATACTTGTATAAATGCTCGGTTGTATTTGGCACATATTGCGGACTTAGAACCACCGTTTTAATTCCAGTTTGTAATTGCTGAATATGTAATAATTTTTGTTTCATCTCCGGATCCATACGATCATCATTTCCCGTTTTTTTCTCTTTGCCGTCGTCTTGTTTGGTGCCATCTTCTAGGTCTTTTGTTTCCTTTGCTATTTTATGATTAAGTAAAGAATTAAAATCAATTGATTTCATAATATCGGCAGTTACGTGTGGCGGGATATGTGCGCTTTGTATATAGAATTGCGCTATTTTCTCCACGTTTTCAGCCAAGAATATAGTTGGACCATCAGTTAATGTGTGAGCGTCTGTAGTTACGATATTAATATTCGACTCGTGTTTCTGTTTGCGAATTGATGATAAATGTGTCTGAATTTCAGTCCATCTTTCTGGGTTGATATTTCCTAACAAGTCCAAATAGTATAATTTAATAGTATTCATATTAATTGCATCAATCGTCGGAAATTGCAGTTCAAGCATAAAACGACGACTTTTAATAATGTCGGAGAAGTCTTTATGTTCATTAATGTATTTAATAAATAGAATCGCTTCGCCCAAATCTATATAGCGAAGCAATGTTTTAAACTTGTTACAATGCGATACAACTTTTTTAATCTCTCTATAATCGCCGCTAAGATAATGTGGCATTTCTACGAATCCTTCTTTATTGATGATAGGAATTGTTTTCTTGCAATCATAACTGACAATATCGTGTACTTCTGCATTATCGAATTTACCGCAAAAGTCGTTAATAGTATTAGCCAATTCTTCTTTTCTTGGTAGCGTGGCAGACGATAAAACCACATTAGGAATAATATTATTCGTCCAATTCTGTTTAATTATGGGGTGAAAATCATGAGAAGTATAGTCCAATGTAATAGTCGGTTCGTCCCAATAGAGAATAATGTTTTCTTTTGGATTAAATGCCAACATATAGTGCATTGCTGGCAAATAAGATTGAATATCGCTAATAATAATTTCAACTTTATCTCCAACAGAGTTATCCACTTTGCCAATACCGCCGCTTTTCTTATTAACGGAATAGTCTTTCGCAGCGTAATAATGGAGACGAATATCTGACGCATCATTACAACCGAATGCGAATGCCACACGTTTATGTGACGATATAGCAGACTTGGCTAAGGCTAATCCAACGTGTCGTGCAGCACATACAAAGATGACACGTTTAGATTCAGAAAGACCAAGCGGAGAAAGTGTTTTGCCTGTACCTGTCGGGGCAATATAGAGGATTAATTTTGGATTGGGTTGTTTACATATGGAAAATAATCGTTTTTGATGATCATATAATGTTTCGTCGGCGTATTTCAGTAGATATTGATTTTGTTCGATTAATTCTTGTCCGTTATAAATAAGCTGTTTAAGAGATACTTCTGTGATTAAATTAGCCAACACTTTTCTTATTGTGTTGACTAGTTCGTTATTTAATAGTTCTACTTTATATGAAATTAAAGTGTTGATTGTATAATATAAATTCATCCATTTCATTTTTTTTGAATTGTATTCTCGGAACATTTTTGTTAATAGATCCAACAAGATAAACTCGTACAGATTTTGCTTCTGTTCAGACAACTGTTTGTCCGTGTTGGTAAGACGAATTAAATCCGCTTTTTTCATAGTGTGTTCATTTTCTGGCAAAATTATCAATGGGAATTTATATTTAGTACTGAGAGCGACAAATGTAGATTGAATGTAACGGACGTATAAGTACACATCTATTTGTTTACTGAAGGTTATTTTCATAAATTTTAATAATGAATTCGTTGGATTTCGGTGTATATTAACGTTATCATAACCCGACGTTATTAAATCGTTAATTCGTTTTTCATCAGGCGAAACTGGTATTTCAATGCTATTCCATTCGGCTTTAGTGAGCTTTCGTTGAGTAAGATCCATTTTGTTGATTTAAGAGTATAATACTATATATATATTTATATATGTAAATCAATTTTATATAATATTTAAAGTATAGAGTATAAAGGAATAAAAAATAAGGAATAAAAAATAAGGAATAAAAAATAAGGAATAAAAAATAAAATATAAAATTGATTTACATATATAAATATATATATACATTATTATACACAACAATGAACTATTCAAAAGTAATAATGGATTCGTCAAACGTAATAATGGATTCGTCAAACGTAATAATGGATTCTCTCGCAAACAATTCAAGGACAAACATGCAAGTCGAAATGGGACTAATTATATTTATATTTATGTTTTACACAACAAATGTGATGTTGAATATTATTAACGAAATAATATATTTTTATAAGAATAGGCATAATAACTATATTAAGAAAACGCCAATTATTATTTCAATTGAAGGAAACATTGGCACTGGAAAGTCGACGTTAATTGACAAATTACAAAAACATTTTGAAGGAGATAATGTTACGCATTTAAAAATTGGATTTATACCAGAACCTGTTGATATTTGGAATTCGGTCACGGATAATAAGGGTGTTACGATTCTTGAAAAGTATTACAATGACCAGTATAAATATGCGTTTCCTTTTCAAATGATGGCTTACATTTCACGATTGTCTATAATGAGAAATGCTATTAAGAACGGCTTCGATATTATTTTCATAGAACGTAGTATGTTTACTGATTGTGAAGTGTTTGCCAAGATGTTGTATGATGATGGAAAAATAGAAGAAATAGAATATAATATTTATATGAGATGGTTTAATGAATTTATTGGCGACTTTCCGAATTTATGGCATATTTATGTTCAAGCTGAGCCTCAAGTATCATTTAATAGAGTCGTTAAACGTAATAGAACAGGTGAAAATATTCCTTTATCTTATTTGGAAAAATGCCACCAGTATCACGAGAATTGGCTATTAAAAGATCAAATTGTTCCTACGCTTTTACTTGATGGAAATAAAGATATGGATGAAGACTATAGTGAATGGTTAGAAAAAATTAAGGAATTTATTTTATGAGAGTATAAAGTATAAAGTATAAAGTATAAAGTATAAAGTATAGTATAAAGTATATAGTAAAAAATATATAAGTGTATATATTTTATTTATAAAAAATTTAAAAAAATATATAAAAAATATTAAAAATTGAAATTAAATTAAAAACTAAATAATAAAGTATTTCCAGCAACACTTTTTAAGCAACACATTTTCAATAAAATGACTTCAACTATGAGCAATATGAATTGCAATGGCAATATGAATGGCAACGGCAATGTGAATGGCAGAGCAAAGCAAGCCCCTGTGTGGTTTGATCTTTCAGAGATCGACCCCAACCAAGCATTAATAGATATACGGCATTTTACTAATAATTTTGCCAGTTTAAAGGATCAAGATTTTAAAGCGAGTTTTGACGCAAGCATTAACCGACATTTTGGTTATAGAAATAGACCTGTCATTATCGGTTATATTCCAGCCCCACCTAGAACAAACAAGAACAATATCGATGTGGTCAAAAAGGTTATTGGCTCCAGCGGAATCTGGTTAAAGAAAACGACCGAACTCTCTGGTGTTCATTTCATTTGGTACGACGTTGATCTTAATAACTTCCTCTTCTGGGCCCCAAATCGGAAAACAATTTCAGTTGCCATGAAAGCAATCCGGAATCGGTTAATTAAGTTTTATGAATACTCGTTAACTATAACCACTCCGGTGACATCGCATCTTCATGATGGAATTGGTGATGATTTCCTAGAGTTTCCTCCTCTTTCAGTACCAAAACTAAAGTATAATCACGATGGAGATTGGGAAACGGGTCTTACTAATGTGTCGGGTTTTCCTAGAATATTTGTACCCGAAGTATTTACACCCACACCCGTGCAAAGTACCGACTTGGAAAATGAATACCGAACATTACAGACGTGTAGTATTAAACTTTGTACACGATGTTTTAATGAACTTGATTCATCAGACGTAGGCTCATCAGACGTAGGCTCATCAGACGTAGGCTCATCAGATATAAGCAACATGTGTTTATCTTGTTTAGTACGTAAGAGAGCCGTTATTACCAAGAGACTGTGTATGAGTCCTTCGCCAATTCCAACAGATGAAGCTTATGCAGCTTTTGTAGCTTATCAAGAAGAAGAAAGAGAACGGATAAGAACGAGAGAAATAAGTGCAAGTTTAAGCGTTGACAGCGAAAGAGAAGCAGAAATCAGACAAGCAGAGCGTTACGGTTGTACTTGTTATGGTGATACACGTGAATCTTGCCGTGCCTGTTGGCGTGATAATACTCCGTAAGTATATAAAAAAAATATATAAAAAAAATTAAAAAAAATATA
>Ga0114969_10003351_pt1 | contig 12932 bp, 11 predicted proteins | sample M_130807_MF_Meta_FD_87316 | JGI IMG/M metagenome (GOLD analysis project Ga0114969, IMG submission 87316) | Freshwater microbial communities from Lake Montjoie, Canada to study carbon cycling - M_130807_MF_MetaG | ecosystem: Environmental > Aquatic > Freshwater > Lake | place: Lake Montjoie...
GGGGACGAGCACGTGCTGGTTGGCGCTCATTATGATCATCGCGGCATGGGTAAGGCTGGATCTTCCATGGCCCGCTCGGGTGAGGAGGGCCGCGTGCATCCGGGTGCAGATGACAATGCCTCAGGCACGGCAGTGGTGATGGAGTTGGCTGCAGCTTTCGCCGCTGAGCGCGCCCAGCAGCCTGGCAAGTTTCGGAGGGGCGTGATTTTTGCCCTCTGGTCCGGCGAGGAGATCGGGCTCATCGGATCGAGTCGGTTTACGGAGCAGCCCCCGGTCGAACTCAGCAAGGTGGCGGCGTATTTCAACTTCGACATGGTGGGGCGCCTGAGGGACAACAAACTCACCCTGCAGGGGGTCGGTTCTTCCAAGGTGTGGCGCAGGTTGGCGGAAAAGCGTAATGTTGCGGCAGGGTTCAGCCTTCTTCTTCAGGACGACCCGTATCTTCCTACTGACACGACCAACTTCTATCCCAAACGGATTCCGGTACTGAATTTCTTTACCGGCGCCCATGAGGACTACCACCGCCCTTCTGACACGCCTGATAAGATCAACGTGGAGGGGGTAGCAAGGATCGCCCGTTTCGCCTACCAGATCATTTCCGATGTGGCTTCCACCGTAGAGCGTCCGGATTTCGCACGTGTTGAGCGTCAGGATCAGGGCGGGGGCTCGCGTGAAACCTTGAGAGCCTATCTGGGCACGATTCCTGACTACACCACCGAGATCAAGGGGGTGAAGATCAGCGGTGTGCGCGGGGGGAGTCCTGCGGAGAAGGCAGGATTGCAGGGTGGAGACGTACTGGTGGAGTTTGCCGGCCAGAAGATCACCAACATCTACGACTACACCTACGCGCTTGATGCCGTGAAGATTGGCAAAAAGGTGTCTGTGGTCGTTGAGCGCGAGGGGCATCGGGTGGAGTTAAGCGTGACACCGGAGGCCCGCAGGTAGGCGATTGTGGGAGCGCGGGCCCTCCTGTGACCGCGAAGATTTTCATGCGGTGCGAGTGGGTGACTTAGCTGTTGCCTGAAAGGGTAAAGTGCCTAGACTCCGCCCCTTTCCTCAAACGCCCCACAGACATTTATGCATCCACTTGCAGTCATGCTCTCTGAGAACGCCGGTATCCAGCTTTCGATCGGATGTGCGGTTGTCGCACTTCTTTTTGCGATCGGACTGATCCGCTCCATCGCATCCGCATCCGCGGGCAACGAGCGGATGCGCGAGATTGCCGGCGCCATCGAGGAGGGGGCCCGCGCGTATCTCAGTCGGCAGATCTTCTCCATCAGCAAGATTGCGGTCGTGCTTTTCATTGTGCTTGGCTTTGCGAAGGACTGGGTGACTGCTGGGGGCTTCGTGCTCGGCGCGGTCTGCTCGATGGCCGCTGGGTTCATTGGAATGCGCATTGCCGTGATGGCCAACGTCCGCACCGCACAGGGCGCCACTGTGGGGCGTCAGCAGGCGATGCGGGCGGCTTTCAACGGGGGGGCTGTGACCGGACTGCTCGTGGTGGGGCTCGCCCTTCTGGCGATTGCGTTGTTTTACCTGGGGGTTGGGCGGTGGTTTGCCGACAGGCAGATCAGTAGTTTGGTGGGTGTGGCCCTTGGGGCCTCGCTGATCAGCGTATTCGCCCGCCTCGGTGGCGGTATCTACACCAAGGCGGCAGACGTGGGTGCGGACCTTGTGGGTAAGATTGAGAGTAATCTCGACGAAGATGACCCGCGTAATCCGGCGACGATCGCCGACAATGTCGGTGACAACGTTGGCGACTGCGCCGGAATGGCGGCGGACGTGTTCGAGACCTATGCTGTGAGCCTTATTGGTGCAGTGCTTGTGGGCTCGCTTCTTCTGAAGGGACAAGCCAGCGCTGTGACTTACCCGTTCATGCTCGGGGCGGTATCCGTCCTCACCTCCATCGTTGGCGTTCTCTATGTGAACTTCTCCAAAGCAAAGCCGGGCACCGCGCTGATGGCGGGCGTCGGCGTCAGCAGCGCCCTCTCCGCTGTGGGCTTCTATTTCGTGACCCAGATGCTCTTCCCTCAGTCCATTGCGGTCGATGGCAGGGAGATTACTCCAAGTGGCCTGTATATTTCCGCACTGATCGGTCTGGTGATGACTGCGGTGGTGGTGCTGATTACCAATTACTACACTTCCACGGCCTACTCGCCGGTGCGCAAGATCGCCAAGGCTTCTGAAACTGGTCATGCGACCAACATCATTGCGGGCCTGGCGATTGGTCAGCATGCCACTGCGCTGCCTGTGCTTTTCATCTGTGCCGCCATCTGGGGCAGTTTCCACTTCGCTGGACTTTATGGCGTTGCGGTGGCGGTCATGAGCATGCTTTCCATGGCCGGCATCATCGTTTCCTTGGATGCATTCGGCCCCATTACCGACAACGCGGGCGGCATCGCCGTCATGAGCGGCCTGCCCAAGGAGGTCCGCGCCATCACGGACGACCTCGACGCGGTGGGCAACACAATGAAAGCGGTCACCAAGGGCTATGCAGTAGCTTCCGCTGGGTTGGCAGCAATCGTGCTTTTCGGCTCTTATTCTACAGAGCTCAGGGATCACCTCTTGAACGTCCGCAAGCTTGAGGAAAGCAGCGTTCCGAACTTCTCCCTGAATGACCCGCACGTGCTCATCGGCTTGTTTATCGGCGGGCTGCTACCATTTCTTTTTGCCGCGTTCAGCATGGATGCGGTGGGTAAGGCTGCGGGTGCAGTTGTCAACGAGGTGCGCCGCCAGCTCAAGCTCAAGCCGGGCATTCTCAGCGGGCAGGAAAAGCCTGATTACGGTGTGTGCGTGGACATCGTCACGCAGGCGGCCCTGCGCGAGATGATCCTCCCGGCTTTGCTGCCGATCCTTGTGGTGATCGGCGTCGCCGCGCTTCCTGGGTTGGGTAAGGTGGTGTTGGGCGGCGTGCTTGTCGGCACGATTGTCACCGGGCTTTTCGTGGCTATTTCCATGACCTCGAGTGGCGGTGCTTGGGACAACGCGAAGAAGTACATTGAGGAGGGCAACCATGGTGGCAAGGGGTCCCCGTCTCATCAGGCAGCGGTCACCGGCGACACTGTGGGCGACCCGTACAAGGACACTTCCGGCCCGGCCATCAATCCCATGATCAAGGTGGTCAACATCGTCGCCATCCTGGTCATTCCGCTGTTTTTCTAACCTCCGGCTGTCATCGTTTTCTCTGGGAATCCCTGCGCATGGAGGGAGGGGGGCAGAGAGGAGAGTGCCCGCTGTATTGGCATTGCTGCGTGGCTGGGCCTCGGGTTACCTGAGCGGTTTCCATGAAAACCCTGCTGCTCACCAATGAATACCCGCCCACGATCTATGGCGGTGCGGGTGTCCACGTCGACTACCTCAGCCGCGAGCTTGCCAAGCTCATGGAAGTGGAGGTGCGCTGTTACGGTTCTGCGATGAGGGAGCCGAGGCTCGACCTCGCAAGCTTGAAGGCCACGGGGTTCGGGCTGGAGAGCTCCGGTTACACGGCGCCGAAGCAGTTGCATTCCGTGTTCGGCGCACTGCAGCGTTGCTTGGACTGGAACACCGAGGCGGTGGATGCCGATCTTGTGCACCTGCACACATGGTACACCCATCTGGGTGGGATTGTGGCCAAGCTTAATTACGGCATCCCGCTGGTGCTTACTGTGCACTCTTTGGAGCCGCTGCGACCTTGGAAGCGGGAGCAGTTGGGCGGGGGGTACGACTTCTCTTGCTGGGTGGAGAAGACGGCTATTGAGATGGCGGATGCGGTAATCGCGGTATCGAGCGAGACCAGGCGTGATGTGCTGCGCCTTTTCAACGTGAGCGAGGAGAAGGTGCACGTGATCTACAACGGGATCGATCTTCAGGAGTATCAACCTGTGAAGACCACCGAGGCGCTGCGTCGGCACGGGATCGACCCATCGGTGCCGTATGTCCTTTTCGTGGGGCGCATCACACGTCAAAAAGGGATCATCCATCTTGTGAACGCCATCCGGCATTTTGACCCGGGCTTTCAGGTGGTTCTGTGCGCGGGTGCGCCAGACACGCCTCAGATTGCGGCCGAGATGAAGGCGGCGGTGGAGGCGGTGCAGGAGCAGCGTGCCGGGGTGATCTGGATCGAGACGATGGTGGACAAGGCAAGTGTGTACGAACTCTACTCGCACGCCGCCGTCTTCTGCTGCCCTTCGATCTACGAGCCCTTCGGGATCATCAATCTGGAGGCCATGGCCTGCGAGACCGCCGTGGTGGCCAGTGCGGTCGGCGGGATCAAGGAGGTGGTCGTCGATGGCGGGACGGGCTTTCTGGTGCCGTTGGAGCAGATGGACCAAAGCCCATTCGAGCCCCTGAATCCCGAGCGGTTTTCCGCCGATCTCGCCTTGCGCGTCAATCAACTCATGGGGGACAAGGAACTGCGGTGTGCCATGGGAAGGGCGGGGCGTCAGCGCGCAGTGGAGAAATTTTCTTGGGGTGCGATTGCCCGCCAGACCCATGAACTTTACAAGGCGCTGGTGAGTCGTTGAATTGAGGGGCGGACGCATTTCACTCTCAGGATCGCGGTCCGGAGCTTGCCACGGGCGTGGTTTAGCCCTTGGATCTCGGCCCCCTTTAGAATTTCCATGTTTGTAGACCACATTAAGATTCGAGCTAAAGCGGGGGACGGCGGCCGTGGCTGCGTGAGCTTCCGACGTGAGTCCTTTGTGCCGAGGGGCGGGCCTGACGGAGGGGATGGAGGGCGAGGGGGAAGCGTCATCTTCCGCGCCGAGACGCACGTCGACAACCTGACTCCGTTTTTCTACGAGCCGATCGTGAAGGCGCGCAACGGCGAACCCGGGATGGGAAGGCAATGCTCTGGAAAGTCGGCACCAGACAGAGTGGTGCCGGTGCCTGTGGGGACGGTTGTTTATCGGTTGCCCCAAGACGTCCAGCGTGAGGGGCTGGAGCCGTCCGTTGCCTATGGCACCGATTCGACTTTCATCGATTTCTCCAAGTCCCCCGAGGACGAAGAGGCATCCGAGGGCGAGGGAGTGAAGGCGTGCGGGTTCGACCCGGAGGAGCTGGAGCGCATCGCAGACCTGACGGAACCCGGGCAGGAGTTTGTCCTCTGCGCTGGCGGGAAGGGGGGCATTGGCAACGTGCATTTTAAGAGTTCCCGCAACCAAGTGCCGACGCAATATACTGAGGGGGAGCCTGGTGAGGAGGGCACTTTCTACCTTGAGTTGCGGACCATTGCCGATGTCGGGCTCGTGGGTTATCCGAACGCCGGAAAATCCACAGTGCTGACCAGAGTTTCGGCTGCCCATCCGAAGGTGGCTCCGTATCCTTTCACCACGCTGACCCCGCACATCGGTGTGGTGGAGTTGCCGGGTTTCCAGCGTGTGACAGTGGCGGACATCCCGGGTCTAATCGAAGGTGCGCACGAGAACGTCGGGCTGGGTCACGAGTTCCTGCGTCATATCACTCGTTGCAAGCTGCTGGTATTCGTTTTGGACATGGCGGGCAGCGAAGGGCGCGAGCCCATTGAGGACCTTCAGAAATTGCGTAAGGAACTTGACCTCTACGACAGCCGCCTGAGCGAGCGTCCGTGGATCGTGATAGCCAACAAGATGGACCTTCCTGATGCGGCTGAAAAGCTTGCCCAGTTCAAGGCTCGGTACCGGAGGCTGGAGACGGTCGCTATCAGCGCTGAACTCGGGGAGGGGGTCGACGCGTTGAAGAGTCTTTTGGGTGAGTGGGTGGCGCGCCTGAGTCCTCCTCCAGCGCAGCACGCGGACGAGTTGCCGGTTGCACCCGGGGCTGGGGATTCCACACCGGCGGACGCGTCCTGAGGCTGCCCTGATGGGGTTGGCTCTGGTGTCACCGGGGGGTGTCAGTCGGGACTGTTTTGCCCTCCATGGCAGCGGCCTGACAGTTCGTGCTGAACTTCTGGCGTGGTCGATGGGGGGTGGAGGATTTCCGGGATATTGCGCCCGGGACTGGTTGGGGAAGATGAGGCGCATCCTTGTGAAAAATTTCACAAACTGTGCTTGCCCCGAAATGCAATTCCGGCTCTCCTTTCGGTCCTGCCTCCCCGGTTGGGCACCTCCTGTGTCTCCCCACGCTCCGTTCCGTCTCCCTTCGCCGGGGCTGAGATGACCAAATTTTCGGTAATGACTACTCCCAATTCATTTCTTCTACGCCCCCTCAGTCGGGTGCTGCGTTCGGAGGCTCTCCGTATCTTGGTGGCTTTCCTCCTGCTCTCCGGAGGGGCTGCGGTTGCTTCAGATTCCGGTCATGCGGAGCATGATCTTTCAGCTAAGGCCCTTGAGGTTTTTTCTGTGGGTCCTCTGAAGGTGACGAACTCCATGCTTGTTACTTGGGTTGTTGCAGCGGCGGTCATTGCTTTCGCTCGTCATGCCACCAAGCAGATCCGAGAGGTTCCGGAGGGGGCCCAGAATCTTTGGGAGTGGCTTGTGGAGGGGCTTTATGGGTTTCTCGAGGGCGTTGTTGGTCATGATTTGGTGAAGAAGACATTTTGGTTCTTCTCCACTATCTTCCTTTTTATTCTGGCGACAAACTGGTTTGGCCTTATCCCTGGGGTAGGTACGATTGGGTGGTCTCATGTGCCGATCGGTACGACCTCATTTAGTCACATCGAGACTCCCCTGCTGCGCGGGGTGAATGCTGACCTCAACATGACGTTGGCGATGTCGATGATTTTTTTTGTCTGTTGGACTGTCTGGGCCTTGCAGGCCAACGGGCCGGGCGGGTTCCTTCTGCATATCTTCGGGCCCAAGGGGCAGACTACGGGTGCGCTGAAGGTCTTGATGATCGCGGTTTTCCTCTGTGTGGGCGTTCTTGAGGTGGTGTCGATTTTGTTCCGTCCCGTTTCTCTTAGCTTCCGGCTTTATGGGAACGTGTTCGCTGGTGAGAACATGCTGGAGTCCATGTCGGCTATTGTGCCTTCCCTGGCGTGGCTGATTCCCATCCCGTTCTACTTCATGGAATTGTTGGTCGGGTTGGTTCAGGCGCTGGTTTTCATGCTTCTGACAGCCGTGTTCACCCTTTTGATATGCACTCATGAGGAGGGCGCCCACCACTAGGGCTGCGCTCCGTCGATAACCCTTTCAATCGCCGGACCGTGGCAAGACTGCGGGGGTGGTTGGAGCAAACAAAAACTAATAAACATCATGAATATTATTCCTATGGTCGCGGAAGCTGCCGGAATCACCGGAAACCTGCACATCGGTCTCGCTGCGCTCGGCGCGGCCCTCGGTGTGGGCATCATTGGTATGAAGGCGTCTGAGGCGGTCGGCCGTAATCCCGGCGCAGCCACCCAGATTCTTGTGCAGGCAATCCTGAGCACCGCCTTCGCTGAGGGCATCGTGTTCTTCGCGATTTTCCTCACGAAATAGTTTTGGCGGGCGCGGGGCCGGCGTTGTCCGGCTCCGCGCCTCTTCCTTCTTTTTTCCGCCATCAGCCGCATTCACTCCATGACCCTATTCCTCGCTGTGGACAATGGTCCCGCCGCACAGATCGTAGAGGCTTTCGGCCTCAATTGGTGGGGGTTCATCTCCCAGTGTATCAGCTTTGCGCTGGTGGCGTTCTTGCTGCAGAGGTTTGCGTACAAGCCAATCCTCGTGGTTCTTGAAGAGCGCAGGCTGAAGATCGCTGAGGGTCTCGAGAACGCCACCCAGATCAGGGCGCAGTTGGCTGACGCGCAGCGGGCGGCCGCTGACCTTTTGGCTAAGGCGGGGGCAGATTCGCAGACGATGATCTTTGAGGCGCGCGCTGCGGCGAAGGCCTTGGCTGACCGGCAGGCCCAGCAGGCGATCGCCGAGGCGGAGCAGATTGTTGTGAAAGCGCGTCAGGCAACTGTGCTCGAGCGCGAGGCCGCCATGACTGATCTCCGCAGGGAAGTTGTTCGTCTGGTGGTTGCAACCACTGCGAAGGTGGTTGGCAAGGTGCTGACGGCCGAAGACCAGCGCCGCCTCAGTGAGGAGGCGTCCAAGGAGATCGCTTCCGAGTTTGCGTCCTCAAATTCCTTCGCTTCATGAAGATCGGTAAAGAAGCGACTAAGCTTTCCAAGGCACTACTTCGTGCCAGCATGGTGGGGGGGAAGTTGGATCTTTCACGGGCCTCCAAGGCCGTTGCTTTCGTAGCGGAGCGGAAGCCGCGCAATTATCTTGCGGCGCTCAAGCGCTATCAGCGGTTGGTGCGTCTGGAGGTTCAGAAGAGGAGCGCCGTGATTGAGAGTGCTTTCCCTCTGGATGAAGCGACGAGCAAGGCGATCGAGGCAAGCCTGCGCGCGAAATTTGGTGCGGATCTGGGTGTGGAGTTCTCCGTTGTCTCTGAATTGATTTCCGGTGTGCGTCTGCGCATCGGAAGCGATGTCTGGGAAAGCTCCGTCCGCAGCCGCTTGAGGGAACTCGCGGTCGGTCTCGCATGATTTCAGAACCTATTTTCCACCTCCTTTTTACACTCCTATTTCCATGAGCAATATTCTTCAGGAACTCGAACAGCAGATCAGCGGTTTTCAGGCCAAGGCCTCTAAGGCTAACGTCGGTGTCGTGCGAGAGGTTGGCGACGGCGTTGTGAAGATCGAGGGGCTCAGTGACGTGATGCTCAATGAGCTTGTGGAGTTTCCCGGTGGTGTCTTCGGCATCGCTTTGAACCTTGAGGAGTCTGAGGTGGGGGCAATTCTGATTGGCGACGACAAGGCCGTGGTCGAGGGCACTGAGGTGAAGACCACGGGGCGGCTTCTTTCGGTGCCGGTAGGCAAGGAACTTCTCGGTCGTGTGGTGAACACTCTGGGTGAACCGATCGACGGCAAGGGAGCGGTCAAAGCCACCGCCACTTATCCGATGGAGAAGATCGCGCCCGGGATCATCAAGCGCAAGTCAGTGAGCCAGCCGGTGCAGACTGGGATCATGGCAATTGACGCGATGATTCCAATTGGGCGCGGTCAGCGTGAGCTGATCATCGGCGACCGTGCGACGGGGAAGACGACGATTGCGATCGATACGATCATCAACCAGGCCCGGATCAACAAGGCCAGCGAGGGCAAGCCTGGGTTCCGCCCGCTCTATTGCATTTACGTGACGGTGGGGCAGAAGAACGCGAACGTGGCCCGCACAATGGCCGTCCTTGAGGCGGCGGGAGCCCTTCCTTACACGATCGTTGTCAGCGCTTCGGCTTCGGATCCCGCAAGCAGCCAATACTTTGCACCGTTTGCGGGATGCGCGATGGGCGAGTGGTTCATGGACAACGGAATGGATGCGTTGATTGTGTACGACGATCTTTCCAAGCATGCGGTGGCATACCGGCAGGTTTCGCTGCTGCTCAAGCGTCCCTCGGGTCGCGAGGCTTATCCCGGCGACGTTTTTTACCTCCACTCGCGTCTGTTGGAGCGGAGTGCCCGTGTGAACGAGGGGAACGGGAACGGCTCGCTGACGGCTCTGCCGATCATTGAGACGCAGGCCGGCGATGTTTCAGCCTACATCCCGACCAACGTGATTTCGATCACCGACGGGCAGATCTATCTTGAGACTGACCTGTTCTACCAGGGGGTCCGGCCCGCTGTCTCGGTCGGTCTCTCGGTGAGCCGAGTGGGAAGCGCAGCACAGATCAAGGCGATGAAGCAGGTGGCAGGCAGGATCAAGGGGGACCTCGCTCAGTTCCGCGAACTGGCGGCGTTCGCACAGTTCGGCAGCGACCTTGATGCCAAGACTAAGGGGATGCTGGACCGTGGTGCTCGCATTGTGGAGCTTTTCAAACAGACCCAGTACCGCCCGCTTCCCGTGGAAGTGCAGGTGGCCACGCTCTGGGCGATGCAGAACGGGTTCCTTGATGACGTGCCAGTGGACAAGGTTCGCGACTTCCAAGACAAGCTTCAGGATTTTGTCACGACTCGGAAGGATGTGCTTCTTGGACACATTCGGGATAAGGCGGCAATCAACGACGAGATTGGGGCGGAGTTGAAGGCTGCGGTGACTGAGTTCAAGCAGAGTTACCGCTAGGCTGTCATGGCTGCGAACACACGGGACATTCGCCGACGGATCAAGTCGGTAAAGAACACATCGCAGATCACAAAAGCGATGCAGATGGTGGCTGCGGCGAAGATGCGCAAGGCGCAGTCTGCGGCGCTGGCCGGCCGGCCATATGCGGCGCTTTTGAACAGGGTGCTGCAGTCGGTGGCAGTGCGTTCCCAAGATGGCGGGCATCCGCTGCTTGAGGCGCGTGATGTTGCCAAGCACTTGGTTGTTGTGGTGAGCACGGACAAGGGCTTGTGCGGTGCTCTCAACACGAACTTGCTTCGCGAGGCTGCGAAGTTCGATCCGGCGAAGACGGTTTTTGTGGCGGTCGGGCGCAGGGCAATGCAGTGGCTTGTGCGCAACCAGCGCACGGTGCTGGCCGATTTCCAACTGAAAGACAGCATGAGTTTTCTGGATGCCAGAATGGTTTCCAGGTTTGCCATGGAGAAGTTCCTTACAGGCGAGGTGGACAAGGTTTCGGTTCTTTTCACCGACTTTATCAACACCCTGCGGCAGGTGCCGAAGGAGAAGGTGGTGCTTCCGATCAGTTCGTTGGCAGTCACTGTGGGCGTTGAGGGATCGATCGACGATGCCGTGGTTGATGTGAAGGACGGAGGGCTGGAATATATTTTCGAGCCGAGTCAGGGCGAAGTGCTGGACGCTGTGCTTCCGCACTACGTTCACTTCGAGGTTTACCAGATGATTCTGGATTCCCGGGCTTCCGAGCACAGCGCACGGATGGTGGCGATGAAGAGCGCCACGGACAACGCGAAGCAGCTGATCAAGGATCTCACGCTCGAGTACAACAAGATCCGTCAGGCCAGCATCACCACAGAACTCCTCGAGATCACCACCGCGCAGATGGCCCTAGGCTAAAGCTTTTCGGGCAGCGACAAAACCCAACACCCATTTTTTTATGAGCAACACCGGCACCATTGTCCAAGTCATCGGCCCCGTCGTGGACGTCGATTTCTCCGCGTCAGGCAGTCTTCCGATGATCTACGAAGCTCTCGAGGTCGACTTCACCGTGAACGGGGAGAAGGTGAGGCTGATTCTCGAGGTGCAGCAGCATCTTGGCGAAGGCTGGGTGCGGAGCATCGCGATGAGTTCGAGCGAGGGGCTCAAGCGGGGCATCGCCGTGAAGGCGACTGGCGCGCCGATCAGTGTTCCTGTTGGTGAGGGCATTCTGGGGCGCGTCTTCAATGTCACTGGGGATCCTGTGGACGAGCGCGGCGAGGTTCCGCACACCAAGCGTTATCCGATCCACCGTGCGGCGCCGAAGTTGGTCGATCAGGACGTTAAAGCGGATATTCTCGAGACCGGCATTAAGGTGATCGATCTGATCTGCCCCTTCACCAAGGGGGGTAAGGTGGGGGCGTTCGGTGGTGCTGGCGTGGGCAAGACCGTGGTGATCATGGAGCTCATCAACAACATCGCCAAGGGGCACGGGGGCTATTCCGTCTTCGCTGGTGTGGGTGAGCGCACACGTGAGGGCAACGATCTCTACAACGAAATGGCGGAGGCTGGGGTGATCAATCTCAAGGAGTTGAGCAAGTCGAAGGTGGCGCTGGTTTATGGCCAGATGAACGAGCCTCCTGGCGCGCGTCTGCGCGTGGCGCTTTCGGCCCTTTCGATGGCTGAGTATTTCCGGGATGAGAAGAATCAGGACGTTCTTCTTTTCGTGGACAACGTTTTCCGGTTCTCACAGGCGGGTTCGGAGGTCTCTGCATTGCTCGGACGGACGCCGTCGGCGGTGGGCTATCAGCCGACACTCGCTGCTGAGATGGGGCAGTTGCAGGAGCGGATCACGTCGACGAAGGCTGGATCGGTGACGAGCTTCCAGGCGGTGTATGTTCCTGCGGATGACTTGACCGATCCGGCGCCTGCCAACACATTCGCCCACTTGGACTCGACGATCGTGCTGGAACGTTCCATTGCGGAGCTTGGCATCTATCCGGCCGTGGATCCTCTGGCGTCGACCTCGAAGGCGCTGGCCCCGGAGGTGGTAGGGGAAGAGCACTATCAGGTGGCTCGTGGCGTTCAGCGCGTTCTGCAACGCTACAAGGATCTGCAGGACATTATCGCGATTCTGGGCATGGACGAGTTGTCCCCTGAGGACAAGCTCACTGTGTTCCGTGCGCGCAAGATCCAGCGGTTTCTTTCCCAACCCTTCCACGTGGCGGAGATCTTCACAGGCACCCCTGGCCAGTACGTCTCGATCAAGGAGACCGTGCGTGGGTTCAAGGAGATCTTGGAAGGGAAGCATGACGACGTGACTGAGACCAACTTCTACATGAAGGGTGGCATTGATCAGATCCGTGACTAAGGATCTGCGGTCCTCTCGAAATTAATCGCACAGTAACACTGTCACCGCTCCTCCATGGCAACGCTTCGTTTGGAAATCGTCACCCCTGAAGGTCGCGCTTATAGTGACGACGTAGAGATGGTCGTTCTGCCCGCCGTGGAGGGAGAGATGGGCGTGCTGCCGATGCATGTCCCGTTCATGACCCAGATCAAGCCGGGCGAACTCGTGGTGCGCAAGGGGGGCGATACGCTTCATCTTGCGGTGGGAAATGGGTTCGTGGAGGTAACTCAAACGCAGGTGAACGTCCTTGCAGACATGGCCATTGAAGAGAAGGCGATCGACGAGGGGGCGGTGGAGGCTGCGGTCCAGCGTGCACGTGAGGCTCTGGCTCGCAAAGACCTTGGCAGTGAGGAGTCGGCGGCGGTGGAAGCTTCCCTTGCAAGGTCGCTGGTTCAACTGCAGTTGAAGCGGCGCCGCAAGCACGGCTAGTGGGCGTTGTATCGTGGGTGATGGTAGTTTGCGCCTTTGACGGAACTTCGTACGTTTGGGCGGAACTCGCTCAATGGGTGCTTCGTTTTTGGCGGGGGGTATGAGGGTTTGGGATTCCATGGTTGTCAGCTTCGACAATCGGCATA
>Ga0114969_10003355_pt1 | contig 12923 bp, 13 predicted proteins | sample M_130807_MF_Meta_FD_87316 | JGI IMG/M metagenome (GOLD analysis project Ga0114969, IMG submission 87316) | Freshwater microbial communities from Lake Montjoie, Canada to study carbon cycling - M_130807_MF_MetaG | ecosystem: Environmental > Aquatic > Freshwater > Lake | place: Lake Montjoie...
AGCGCAGCACCACCTCGACACTGACGTCGGCGCGCAGGCTGATGGTGTCGGTGTTCATCAGTCCGCCGGCGCTGTCTTCGGGCCAGGCGAGCACGCGGTTCAGTCGCTCGCGGTCGGCGTGGTCCATTGACTTCAACAGCTGCTGGGTCACGGTTTCCGGCAGCTCTGCAACCAGGTCGGCGAGGTCATCGACCTGCATGCCTTCGGTGGCGGCGACCAGTTCGGCGGGTTCCATGTCGCGGATCAGGTCGTTGCGCACCTGTTCGCTGAGTTCGACCAGCACCTCGCCTTCGACGTCCGGCTCCACGAACTCCCACACCACGTCGCGCTGCGCCGGCGGCAGCGATTCAAGCAACTGCGCGACTTCGGCCGGATGCATGGCCGTGACCATTCGCTGCGCCGAGCGCAATGCGCCCTGGCCCAGCGCCTGGCGCAGGAGGGCGAGGCGCGTCTGCTTGGGCGACAGCTGGTGGGTGTTAGTTTCCATGCGGGCGCTAGTGTACCCTCGGCCCGCGAATATTGAGTGACACGATCACGCCTTGATCAATCGGGGGACGTCATGGGAACTACCAGAACATCGCTTTTGGCCGTCGCTGCAACGCTGACGCTCGTGATGGCAGCGCAGGCGCATATTCGCATCAACCCGACCGAATCCACGACCGGTGCCCGCGAGATGTACCGGATGCGCGTGCCGAATGAAAAGCAGGTCGACTCGGTTCGCGTCGAGGCAGAGTTTCCCGCTGGCATCAAGTTGTACGGGTTCGAGCCCAAGCCTGGATTCAAGGTGGAACTGAAGAAGAACGACAAGGGCGAGATCCTCGGCGCGACCTGGGTCGGTGTGCTGCATCCCTACGAGTTTCTCGAGTTCGGCATGCTCGCCATCAATCCTCAGGAGGCCGGCGACATGGTGTGGAAGTTCGTGCAGTACTACGCCGACGGCACCCGTGAGGAGTTCACCGGTCCGGTGGGTTCGCGGCTCCCTGCGCCCATTGTCAAATTGAATCCGGCGCCTGCGCCTGCTGCCGCAGCACCAGCAACGCATCACTGAGCGCTGCGCCCCTTGCAGCCCGCTTATCGCATGTCCCGGAAGGTGTCGGGAGACTAGGCAGGGTCCGGCGACGCTGACAGAATAGGAATATGGAAGAAGAACTGAAGAAAGCGGCACTCGATTATCACCGCCTGCCCACCCCGGGGAAGATCGCCTTGGCTCCAACCAAGGTGCTGACCAACCAGCGCGACCTGAGCCTGGCCTACTCGCCCGGCGTGGCCTATGCCAGCCTGGCGATCAAGGAAAACCCGCTCGAGGCAGCCAGCCTGACCTCACGCGCCAACCTGGTCGCCGTGGTCACCAACGGCACCGCGGTGCTGGGCCTGGGCAACATCGGCCCGCTGGCCGGCAAGCCCGTGATGGAAGGCAAGGGCTGCCTGTTCAAGAAGTTCGCCGGCATCGATGTGTTCGACATCGAAATCAACGAAACCGACCCGGACAAGCTGGTCGATATCGTCGCCGCGCTGGAGCCGACTTTCGGCGGCATCAATCTCGAGGACATCAAGGCACCGGAGTGCTTCTACATCGAGCGCAAGCTGCGCGAGCGCATGAAGATCCCGGTGTTCCACGATGACCAGCACGGCACGGCCATTATCGTCGCGGCCGCGGTGCTCAACGGCCTGAAGATCTTCGGCAAGGACATCGGCAAGGTGCGGCTCGCCTGCTCCGGTGCCGGCGCTGCAGCGATCGCCTGCCTGGACATGCTGTGCGAAGTCGGCCTGAAGCGCGAGAACATCTACATCGCCGACAGCACCGGCGTGGTCTACAAGGGTCGGCCCAAGACCGATGCCGACAAGCTGCGCTTCGCGCAGGACACCCCGGCCCGGACGCTGGCCGACATCATGGTGGACGCGGATATTTTCCTGGGCCTCTCCGGGCCCGGCCTCGTGCAGCCGGAAATGGTCGCGCGCATGGCCCCCAAGCCGCTGATCCTGGCGCTGGCGAATCCGGAGCCCGAGATCCGGCCGGAACTGGCCAAGCAGGCCCGTCCCGACTGCATCGTCGGCACGGGACGCTCGGACTATCCAAACCAGGTCAACAATTCGCTCTGCTTTCCGTTCATCTTCCGTGGCGCGCTGGACGTGGGCGCCACGACGATCAACGAGGCAATGAAACGGGCCTGCGTGTATGCGATCGCCGAACTGGCTCAGGCCGAGCAGTCGGATGTCGCCACCGCAGCCTATGGCGAAGGCAGTGCCAGCTTCGGTCCCGACTTCATCATCCCGCGGGCTTTCGATCCGCGGCTGATTACCCAGATCGCACCGGCCGTCGCGAAAGCGGCCATGGACAGCGGCGTCGCGACGCTGCCAATAGCGGACCTGGCTGCCTATCGCGCGCGTCTCACGCAATTCGTTTACGAGTCGGCGTCGGCGATGCAGCCGGTTTTCCTCGCTGCGAAGCGCAACCCCAAGCGCGTGCTCTACGCCGAGGGCGAGGAGCCGCGCGTACTGCAGGCCGCGCAGGTAGCGGTTGACGAGAAACTCGCGCGCCCGGTTCTGGTCGGTCGCACCGACGTGATCAGCGCCCGCATCGAGAAGCTCGGGCTTCGTCTGCGTCTGGGCGAGAACTGCGATGGCGTCAACGTGCTCAGCGACGCGCGCTTCCGCGACGCCTGGCAAGGCTACTACCAGCTGGCCAAGCGCGACGGCGTCACGCGCGTTCAGGCCATGGAAGAGATGCGCAGCCGCACCACGCTGATTGCGGCAATGCTGCTGCGCCGTGGCGATGGCGATGCACTGCTGTGCGGCACCACCGGCAATTATCTCGAGCATCTCAAGTACATCCGCCGGGTGATCGGCAAGCGGCCCGGAGTACGCAATTTCGCGGCCATGCAGATGCTGCTGCTGCCGGACCGTCAGCTGTTCATCTGCGACACGCACGTCAATGTCGATCCTGACGCCGAGCAGATTGCCGCGATGACCTTGATGGCCGCAGAGGAAGTGCAGCGCTTCGGCGTGACGCCCAGCGTCGCGCTGGTGTCGCACTCCAGCTTCGGCAGTTCGCGTGCACCTTCGGCGCTGAAGATGCGCGAGGCCGTGGAGTTGATCTGCGAGCGCGCCCCCGGCCTGGCGGTCGAGGGCGAGATGCGTGCTGATTCGGCGCTCTCCAGCCTGGTGCGCGATGCCGAATTCCCGGAGTCGCGCCTGACCAGCAACGCAAACCTGCTGATCATGCCGAACGTCGATGCCGCCAACATCTGCTTCAACGCGCTGCGTATCGGCGCTGGCAACGGCGTCACGGTCGGCGGCATCCTGCTGGGTGCCGCGATGCCGGCACACATCCTCACGGGTTCGGCGACGGTCCGCCGCATCGTCGACATGACCGCCTTTGCGGTCGCCGACGCGGGATCCACGCGGAGCCGGGCTGCCAAATAGCCCGGTTTCCGGTGCAGGCCTCCGAGGGTTGGGCTGCCGGCAGGCGTAGGGGCTAGGATCGGGCCCTTGGAGGAACTGAGTCATGGCCAGACACTGGATTCGGATGCTGTCTGCCGGGTTGCCCGCGGCTGGGGCGCTGCTGTTCGCGGTTGCTGCGGTTGCGCACCATGGCGTGACCACGTTCGATCGCGCCAAGCCGGTTGTCGTAAGCGGCGTCGTGCGTGAATTCCGCTGGACCAGCCCGCATGCCTGGGTCTTCCTCGATGTTCCGGAGACGAACGCGCTGGCGTCGACCCCTGCGGGTCCGGCGCAGGGCGCTGCTGCGAGCCAGTGGTCGTTCGAGGGCGCTTCCATCACGATCATGGTGCGCAACGGCTGGAAGAGCAGCTCGCTGCACCCTGGCGACCACATCACGGTCGTCGCCGCGCCGCGCCGCGACGGTGCCCGGAGTGGTGAGCTGATCAGCGTCACCCTGGCCGAATCCGGCAAGGTGCTGCAAGTCGCAGGTCAGTGACGCTGCCATGAGCATCGTCTACAGCACGGGTCTCGGGAACATCTGCCCCGGTTGCCGGCGCCCGTTGGCCGGCTGCGTATGCAAGCAAGCCGATGGTCGCCGCGTACAGCCCGAGGGTGGCGCCGTACGCGTGCTTCGGGAGAAGCAGGGCCGTGGCGGCAAGGTGGTGTCGGTCATCACCGGCCTGCCGCTGAACGCGGACCAGCTCGCAGCACTGGCCGGTGAGCTCAAGAGGCGTTGCGGGGCTGGCGGTGGCGTGGTTGGCGCCAACATCGAGATCCAGGGAGAGCATCGCGACACGCTGGTCGCGGAGCTGGTCAAGCGCGGCTTCAGCGCCAAGCGGGTAGGCGGCTGAGCGGCGGGTTCAGTCGCGTTTCAGGGCAGAGTGTCGGGTGCGGACGTCGTGGGGCTGGTCGGCCAGCTTCGCGGCCAGTTTTTCCGCGATGTACACCGAGCGATGCTGGCCACCGGTGCAGCCAATCGCAATGGTGAAATACGTGCGATTGCTGGCCCGGAATTCCGCAAACCGAGGCTCGATGAAACTGTGTATGTCTTCGATGTACTGAGCAACGCCCGGTTCCTTCTCCAGGAAGCGGATAACCGCCGGGTCCCTTCCGGTCAGGTTGCGCAGGGCTGGATCCCAGTACGGATTGGGCAGCGAGCGAGCATCGAAGACGAAATCCGCGTCGCCCGGGATGCCATGCTTGAAGCCGAACGATTCGATCAGCACTGCGAGACGGTTCTTGCGGCGCTGCTCGACGCGCAGCTGGACCTGCTCGCGTAATTCGTGCACGCCCATGCGCGAGGTGTCGATGACCAGGTCGGCGGCATTGAGCAGCGGCTCGAGCAGTCGCCTTTCGATGCCAATGGCTTCGCGCAGGCTCTCGCCCCCGCGGCTCAGAGGGTGCATGCGGCGCGTCTCGGCGAAGCGCCGCAGCAGCTCGTCGTCGTTTGCCACCAGGAAGATCAGCTCGCAGTCGATGCCGCTGCGGCGGAGCTCGTCGATCAGTCCTGGTACCGAATGCAGTTCCGCGTCGGTGTTGCGCGCGTCGATGCCTACCGCAGTCCGCTGATACACCGTGTCCGGGCTGCGCACGCTGTGCGAGATGAACGGCTTGAGCAGCGCAGCCGGGATGTTGTCGATGCAGTAGAAGCCGAGGTCCTCGAGCAGGTGCAGCGCCACGCTCTTGCCGGACCCGGACAGGCCGCTGACGATCAGCAGTCGTGTAGTGCCGCTCATGACCTGTCCGGTACCGTCGCGCCTAGCTGCGCACGCCGTGGCGCGCTTCGGCAGCGTGGTGGTCGCTGACCTTTTCCTTGTGCTTCACCACTCGTCGGTCCAGCTTGTCGGCCAGCGAATCGATGGCTGCGTACATGTTCTCGTCCGTCGACATCACGTGCACGGTCTCGCCGCTCATGTGCAGCGTGGCCTCTGCCTTGTGCACCAGCTTTTCCACGGTCAGTACCACGTGCACATCCATCACCTGGTCAAAGTGCCGCACGACGCGCTCCAGCTTCTTCTCGACATAGCTGCGCAGTGCCGGAGTGATCTCCAGATGGTGCCCGGTGAGTTGCAGATGCATGGTGCTCTCCTGTCAGTGACTGACTGCTTGTTCCGCCGAACTGTTGCGCTTGCGTTCGCTCGATGGAGCGATCCCAAGCATTTCCCGGTACTTGGCCACCGTGCGGCGTGCGACCGGGATGCCCTCGGACGACAGCAGTTCGGCGATACGGCTGTCGCTGAGCGGGTTCTGTGGCACTTCTTCCTTGATGAGCTTGCGGATCTTGGCACGGATCGCGGTGGACGAGGTGCCCGAGCCGTCGCTGCCTTCAACCTGGCTCGAGAAGAAATAGCGCAGCTCGAATACGCCGCGCGGGGTGTGCATGTATTTACCGGAGGTCACACGCGAGACGGTGGACTCGTGCATGCCGATGGCCTCGGCGATGTCGCGCAGGATCATCGGCTTCATGTGCTCTTCGCCGAGCTCGAGGAACTCGTGCTGGCGCTCGACGATCGAGCGCGCCACGCGTGTCAGTGTGTCCTGGCGGATCTCCAGGCTCTTGAGCAGCCAGCGGGCCTCCTGCAGCTGCGTTCGCATCGCCGCGTGGCTTGTCTCGCGACCGATGAGGCGGGCGTACTCCTGGTTGATGCGGACACGCGGCAGCGTGGCGCCGTTGACCTCGACGCTCCAGCCGCGCGCGGTGCGCCGAACCAGCACGTCCGGTACCACGTATTCAGAGGTGGCGGCGCTGATGATCGAGCCCGGCCGAGGGTTCAGGCCGCGGACCAGCGCCAGGGCCAGTTCCAGTTCTTCGTCCGAAGCCGACAGCGCGCGGCGCAGTGCCGCGAGTTCGCGGCCGGCAACATGCTGCAGGTGATCGCGGGCAATGAGTTTCGCGGTGGCCAGGCCTGGTGTCTGCGGCGTGAGCTGCTCGAGCTGCAGCAGCAGGCATTCGCTGACCGTGCGCGCGCCGATTCCGGCCGGGTCGAGCGTCTGTACGATGGCCAGCACGGTTTCCAGCTCGTCGAGCGTGCATTCGGTTTCGGGGCGCAGCGTGGCTGCGATTTCCTCGAGCGAATCGGTCAGATAGCCGTCGTCGTTGATGGCATCGACGATGGCCCGTGCGATGATCAGCTCGCGCGGGGAGGGGTGTGCCAGCTCCAGCTGCCAGAGCAGATGATCGCGCAGGCTTTTGCCGCCCTCATCTGCGAACTCCTGCTGGCGGTCGTCTTCGCCTGGGCTCCAGGGATTTTCCGCCGGTCCCGCACTCTGGTCATCCCACCCTTCGTCGACTACCTCGACCTGAGGTTCGGCCGGAGCGACTGTGGTCTCGCCGCCCATTTCAGGGCTGCCGGCCAGCGACTCGAGTCGCTCGGTCTCGCCTTCCTCGTCCTGCTCGAGCATCACATTGCTCTCGAGCAGCTCGCGGATGTGAGCCTGCAGCTCAATGGTGGGCAATTGCAGCAGGCGGATGGCCTGCTGCAGCTGAGGCGTCATGGTCAGCTGCTGCCCCAGTCGCAGCTGCAGTGAAGCCTTAAGCATGGGCGCGGACGCCGGTGTTCGGGAAGCGGACTCTCAGAATCTTGCCTTGCGGACTGACTGGGAAACGGGCGTTCAAAGTTTGAAGGACTCGCCCAAGTACACCTCACGGACGCGCTGGTTGGCAAGGACTTGCGCTGCAGTGCCGGAGGCGATCACGGTCCCCTGGTCGACGATGTAGGCGCGGCCGCAGACGCTGAGCGTCTCGCGCACATTATGGTCTGTGATCAGCACCCCGATGCCGCGGTCCGCCAGCTCACGCATGATGCGCTGGATGTCGGCTACGGAGAGCGGGTCGACGCCGGCAAACGGTTCATCCAGCAGGATAAATCGGGGCTCTGCGGCCAGCGCACGGGCGATTTCCACCCGCCGGCGCTCACCGCCTGACAGTGACATTCCGGCGGTGTCGCGCACATGGCCGATGCGCAGCTCCTCGAGCAGTTCGTCGAGTCGCTTCAGGCGCGCCATGCGGTCCATTCCGCGACGCAGCTCGAGCACCGCCAGGATGTTTTCGGCCACGGTCAGCTTGCGGAAGACGGAGGCCTCCTGCGGCAGGTAGCCGACTCCGAGCCGCGCGCGCTGGTCGAGTGTGTGGCGGGTGATGTCCTGTCCATCCAGGATCACCTGGCCGCCGTCTGCGTGCACCAGCCCGACGATCATGTAGAAGGAGGTGGTCTTGCCGGCGCCGTTGGGCCCAAGCAGCCCGACCACCTCGCCAGTCGCAATCTCCAGGGACAGGTCATGCACGACCTGGCGCGAGCGGTAGCTCTTGCGCAGATTCTTTGCGCTCAGCAGGCTCATGGGGTCTTGTCCGGCTCGGTTGAGGTGCGTGGCTTGAGGCGGATGGTTCCGCGCACGCGTTCGTTGTCGCCCTTCTCGAAGCTCGAAGAGCGCAGCGGGATGTTGTAAGTGGCGCGGCTGCTGCTGATCTCGCCGGTGCTCTCGCTGCTGAACCAGACGCTGCCGGTGAAGACCAGATCGCCGCTCACAGAGTCATAGCTGATGTCGTTGGCCCGGCCGCGGGCACGCGCCACGCCGGCATCGCCGCTGCGCTGCTCGAAGCTCGCTGGCATGCCGGTGACCGTGGCGTTGCTGATGCGCCCGCGCACGATCAGCACCCGGGCCTTGTCGGCATGCATTTCGCCGTCCGGAATGGTCACGGTGACCTGGCCGCTGAACAACCAGGTGCTGTTGGAGACATCCAGCCCGTTGGATTCGGCGCGCTCGGCGCGGATGGTCTTGAGTGTATTGCCGCGGGCATCTTCCTCGGTGATCACGGCCTGCAGCAGCAATATCTTGCCGGGTTGCTCGGTCAGCTGGCCAAACTCGATACGGATGCCGGCACCGTTGGCCGACTCGGCGCCAGAAGCCGTCAGCGACGCCATGCACAGCAGTGTGCTGGCCAGCAGCAACACGGCGCTGCGCCGCCAGTCAGTACTGCAGGCGGCCATGACCGTTACCGTTAAGCATGAAGGTTCCACTGGCCATGTCCGCATGCAGGCCGCCGGCGCTCAGTCGCGCGCGTCCCCATTCGATGGCTACCGGAGAGGCCGTGTCGGCCACCCGACTCTGCAGGTCTACCAGAAGGGTTTCGGTGTGCAGATCCAGCGCTGCGGAACGCGGTTTGCTCCGATGAGCCAGCACGGCGCCGTCGAAGGTGACGGAGCGCCGGTCGGCACTCAGGCTGCCATGCTCGGCGCGCAGCGTCCAAAGACCCTGTGAGCGGTCGTCGTAACTGAGCTGCGGTGCGTCGAGCAGTACCGCGCTATCCGGACGCTGCTGCACGATGCGCTGCGCGCGCAATCGGTAGAGCGGGGAGCCGTCGGCGCCCGTTTCGATCAGCTCGGCTTCCACCGCGGCAAAACGCAGTTCCTCGTTCTCCGGTGCGCCCGCGGTGGCTGCAGAGTCGGGGCGCAAAGTGCGCGGCGCCAGCCAGGCCCATAGTCCTGCGACAAGGAGCACTGGCAGCAGCCACCACAGGCGGCCCATCAGGGTTTCCGCACGCGCCGTGCGCCCAGCAGCCAGTCGCAGACTTCGCGCACTGCGCCCATGCCGCCTCCCAGCGTGGTGGTGCGATGTGCTGTCCGGCGCACTTCCGGGTGGGCATCGGCAACGGCGACGCCCAGACCGGCCTGGCGCAGCAATGGCAGATCCGCCGTGTCGTCGCCGATGCAGGCGCAGTCGCGGGGTTTGACTCCCAGGCGTGTGCAGAGTGCGGCGAACGATTGCTCTTTATCCTCAACGCCGAGAAACACCTCGCCGATGCCCAGCTCACGGCAGCGCTGGATGGTTGGCAGCGAGCGCCGCCCGGAGATCACGGCGACGGTGATGCCCAGCTGCTGTACCTGTTTGATGCCCGCGCCATCGCGGACGTGAAAAACCTTGGTTTCTTCGCCGCTGGGGCCGAAGTAGAGCCGGCCGTCGGTCAGTACACCGTCGACATCCAGCACCAGCACGCGGATATTGCCCAGCGCTACGGGTTTGCGGGTCATACGACACCCGCACGCATCAGGTCATGGACATTCAGTGCGCCGATCAGCTTCTGCCCGGCATCGACCACCAGCAGGCTGGTGATGCGGTGGTTCTCCATCAGCCGCGCAGCGCTGGCGGCCAGTTCCTGCGGACCGATGCGGTGTCCGCCGGCGGTCATCACCTGGCGCATCGTCACAACGTGCGGATCAACGCGCGCATCCAGCGCGCGACGCAGGTCACCGTCGGTGAAGACACCCAGGACATCGCCGTCAGCATTGGTGACCGCTGTCATGCCCAGACCCTTGCGTGACATTTCCAGCAGGCCACGGGACAGCGGCGTGTCCGGCGCCACGCGTGGCAGTGCATCGCCGGTGCGCATCACATCAGTGACATGCAGCAACAGGGCGCGACCCAGCGCGCCACCCGGATGCGAGCGTGCAAAATCATCGGCCGTGAAGCCGCGGGCCTCCAGCAGGGCGACGGCCAGCGCATCGCCCAGTGCCAGCGTTGCGGTGGTGCTTGCCGTGGGGGCCAGGTTGTGTGGACAGGCTTCGTGATCGACCGCCGCATCCAGCGACGCATCGGCTGCGGTCGCCAACGTCGACTCGCGCCGGCCGGTCATCGCGATGAGCGGCACGCCGAGGCGCTTGATTTGCGGCAGCAGTGGCAGCAGCTCGGCGGTCTCGCCCGAGTTGGAGAGCGCCAGCACCACGTCGCTCCGCGTGATCATGCCGATGTCGCCGTGACTGGCCTCGGCGGGGTGCAGGAAGAAGGCCGGCGTGCCGGTGCTCGCCAGCGTGGCTGCAATCTTGCGGGCAATGTGTCCGGATTTGCCCATGCCGGTGACCACCACGCGGCCTGGGCAGGCCAGGATCAGCCGGCAGGCACGGACGAACGCGCTGTCCAGTGCGGACTGGACCCGCCGCAAGGCGTCGGTCTCGATCTGGAGGGTGCGGCGCGCGGCGGCCAGCAGCTGTTCGTCGGGGGAGGGGGTCGGAGAGTCGGCGGGCATTCGGTCATGATACCGCCTAGAATCCTCAGTATGAACCCAACTGAAGTCGCGGCCCTGATCCGCGCTGCCCTGCCCGACGCCGAGGTCCAAGTGCGCTCGGATGACAACACCCATTTTGCGGCCCGCGTGGTCAGCGCGACGTTTGCCGGCCAGCGCAGCCTCGCCCGCCATCAGGCGGTGTACCGGGCCCTCGGCGGGCGTGTCGGGGGAGAGATCCACGCGCTGTCCATCGAGGCGCTGACGCCTGAGGAGTGGGCCACCGCCCGGCAAGCCGCTGCGGGGTCGCCGCGTGGATAAGCTGCAGATCACCGGCGGACGCCCGCTCGAGGGCGAGGTGCGCATATCCGGCGCCAAGAATGCCACCCTGCCGATTCTGGCCGCCGCGCTGCTGGCCGATGGCCCGGTGGCGATCGGCAACGTGCCTCACCTGCAGGACGTCACCACGATGATCGAACTGCTGGCGCGCATGGGCGTCACGGTGACGGTCGATGAGCGCATGTGCATCGAGGTGGATGGCAGCACGCTGAAGGAGTGCTTTGCCCCCTACGACCTGGTGAAGACCATGCGCGCCTCGATCCTGGTGCTCGGACCGCTGGTGGCGCGCTTCGGCAAGGCCGACGTTTCACTCCCCGGCGGTTGTGCCATCGGCGCACGGCCGGTGAATATCCACGTCGCCGGTCTGCAGGCCATGGGCGCCGACATCCACATCGAGGGCGGCTATGTGCGCGCCGTCGCCGGGCGCCTGCGCGGTGCGCGGCTGGTGCTGGACACCGTCACGGTCACCGGCACCGAGAACCTGATGATGGCAGCCACGCTGGCGGATGGCGAAACAGTCATCGAGAATGCTGCGCGCGAGCCTGAGGTCGTGGATCTGGCCAACTTCCTGATAGCGATGGGCGCAAAGATCAAGGGCGCGGGCACCGACCGCATCGTGGTGCAGGGTGTCGAGAAGCTCTCCGGCACCCGCTATGACGTGTTGCCGGATCGCATCGAGGCCGGGACCTTCCTCGTTGCCGGGGCGATCACGGGCGGCCACGTCAGACTCAAGTCGACGCGGCCAGAGCACCTTGATGCGGTGATCGCCAAGCTGCAGGAGTGCGGCGCGACGGTCAGCACCGGCAGCGACTGGATCGAGCTCGATATGCGCGGTCGCAGGCCGCGTTCAGTGGACGTTCGCACCGCGCCGTATCCGGCCTTTCCTACCGATATGCAGGCCCAGTTCGCAGCCCTGGACACGGTGGCCAGCGGCGTCGGCACCATTGTCGAGACCATCTTCGAGAACCGCTTCATGCACATGCTGGAGATGCGGCGCATGGGCGCGGAGATCCGGCTGGAAGGCAATACCGCCATCATCCACGGCGTGCCAAAGCTCACTGCCGCGCCGGTCATGGCCACTGACTTGCGCGCCTCCGCCAGTCTGGTGCTGGCGGGACTGGTTGCAGAAGGTCGTACCGATATCGAGCGTATCTATCACATCGATCGTGGCTACGAGGCGATCGAGGAGAAGCTCGCGCAGCTGGGCGCGCAGATCCGGCGCACCCCGAACTAGCGCCGGCGCGGCCTCAGTTGCCCGTCGGCCGCTCCGTCACCTGGCACTTCAGTTCCAGCTGGCGCTCTGCGCGCATCACCTGCAGCGGCAGGCTTGCTCCCGGCTTGTAGTCCGCCATGCGCGCGAGCGCATCCTGCGCATTGCGAGCCTCCTGACCGCCCACCTTGAGCAGGACGTCGCCGGGCTGGATGCCGCAGTTCACCGCCGGGCTGTTGCGGTAAATAGCGGTGACGACCACGCCGCCGCGTGCCAGCCCCAGCTGTCGCGCCTGCGTTTCATCGACGTCCTCGGGCACCACGCCGATCCAGCCGCGGATGACGCGGCCGTGATCGAGGATCGCGGCCATCACGCCGCGCACCAGGTTCACCGGAATGGCGAAGCCGATGCCCTCGACGCCGGTCGTGTCGAGGTTCTTGGCAATCACCGCGGTGTTGATGCCGATCAGCTCGCCGCTGGTGTTGACGAGTGCGCCGCCGGAGTTGCCCTCGTTGATGGCCGCGTCGGTCTGGATGAAGTTTTCGAAGGTCGCGACGCCCAGCTGGCTGCGGCCCGTGGCGCTGATGATCCCGTGCGTGACAGTCTGCTGCAGTCCCAGCGGATTGCCGATGGCCAGCACCTCATCGCCGACCTGGGACTGATCCGAGCGTCCCATCGGCATGACCGGCAGGTTCGGCAGCTTGATCGACAGCAACGCCAGGTCGGTGTCCGGATCGCGGCCGACGATGGTGGCGCTGGTCACTCGCCCATCCGCGAGCTGAACGTTGATCTGCGTCGCATCCTTGATGACGTGATGATTGGTGATGACATGGCCCGCCGCGTCGACGATGACGCCGGAGCCCAGGGCGCTCTGGACGCGCTGCTGGGTACGCGGCCAGCTGTCGCCGAAGAACTGTTCGAGCGGCGAGGGCAGCA
>Ga0114969_10003358_pt1 | contig 12918 bp, 13 predicted proteins | sample M_130807_MF_Meta_FD_87316 | JGI IMG/M metagenome (GOLD analysis project Ga0114969, IMG submission 87316) | Freshwater microbial communities from Lake Montjoie, Canada to study carbon cycling - M_130807_MF_MetaG | ecosystem: Environmental > Aquatic > Freshwater > Lake | place: Lake Montjoie...
GCCAGCGTCACGAGCGCGCATAGGAGCGCATCCTGGTCGGCGAAGCGCCCGAGTGCCACGACGAGCGGGCACGCGAGGAAGATCGCGGCACCGAGTGCGGCCGCGACGGTGCCGAGGCGCGCGCGCCCGAAGCCGAATAGGAGCCACGCCGTCGCAAGCACGGCAAGGGCCGACGGCAGGCGGAGCGCGGTCTCCGCCCGCAGCGCCAAACGCTCCGCAGCGCGCAGCAGCAGATAATAGGGCGCCGGCTTGTCGTAGTAAGGCTCGCCGTAGAGCGACGGCACCGCGAGGCGCCCCTCGCGCGCCATCGCGCGGGCGACCGCCGCATGGCGAGCCTCGGTCGGGTCGATCAGCGGGTAGGCGCCGAGACCCGGCAGGAGGAGCAGCGCGCCGAGCGCGAGCACGCCCGCGAGTGCGCAGGCGGCACCGCGCGGGCCGCGGTCCGCCTCCGGTTTCAGATCCGGCCCGCGTCCACCAGGTGCTCGGCGACCAGCACGGCGCCCTTGGCGGCTCCCATCTTGGTGTTGTGCGAGACCAGCATGTAGCGCAGGCCGGAGTCGTCGAGCCGCAGGCGACCGACCGACGTGGCCATGCCGCCGCCGGCCTCGCGGTCGAGCCGCGGCTGCGGGCGGAACGGGTCGTCGTGCAGCACGATCAGGCTCGGTGGTGCCGACGGCAGCCCGCGCGCGCAGAACTCGCTGCCGAAGCGCAGGAAGGCTTCGCGTACGCCGTCGATCGTCGCCGGGCGCTCGAGTTCGACCTGGACGACCTCGGTGTGGCCCTCGCGGACGTTCGCGCGCGTGCAGGTCGCGGCGACCATGACGGGATGCGGAGCGAAGCCGTCGCCCGCGAGGCCGCCGAGGATCTTGCCGGTCTCCCTGGCGACCTTCTCCTCCTCGCCGACGATGTAGGGGATCACGTTGTCGACCACGTCGAGCGCGGCGACGCCCGGCGATCGGCCGGCGCCGGAGAGTCCCTGCATCGAGGTCATCACGATGCGGCGCAGACCAAAGGCGTCGAGCAGCGGCTTGAGCGTGACGACCAGGCCCATCGTCGTGCAGTTCGGCAGGGGGACGACGAAGCCCTTCCAGCCCCGCTTGCGCTGCTGCACGGCCACGATGTCGAGGTGGTCGAGGTTCACGCCCGGGACGGCGATCGGGACGTCCGCCTCGTAGCGAAACGCGGAAGCCGTGGAGAAGACCGGCTTGCGCCTCGCGAAGCGCGGCTCCAGTTCGCGCGCCGCGTCGCTCTCGACGGCGGTGAAAACGATGTCGACCGCATCGAGGTCGAGTTCGCGCGCGTCGACCACGGGCATCGAGAGCATTTCGGGCGAGGGCTCGTGGTCGCAGTACCAGCGGCGGGCGCCGGTCTTTTGGTCGGTGAGCGCCTCCCGGTAGCTGCGCCCGGCCGAGCGCTCCGAGGCCGCGAGTGCCGTCACCCGGAACCAGGGATGGCGGTCGAGCGCCGCGACGAATTGTTGCCCGGCGACGCCGGTGGCACCCACCACCGCGACGCGACGATCTCGCTTCTCCGCCATGTTCTCCCCCTGCGACTCCTGCGAACCGTCGCGACCGACCGGCGCGTTGTCAACCCGGACTCGCGCGGCTTCCGGCGGAAATCCATGGGCCGGCTCGCCGACCCGTTGCGCGGGGGGCGCAAAGCGTTGCACTCTCGGGCCGTGAGCGATCCCGGACCCCTGCGCTGCGGCGTCTTCCTTCCCCTAGCCGGACTGACATGGCCGGATCTCGACCTTCGCGCCCGCACGATCGAGCGCCTGGGCTTCCATGCCCTCTGGCTCGACGACCACTTCTGGTTTCCGGGCGAGCCCGACCGCGCGCACCTCGAAGTCTGGACCGCTCTCACGGCGGTCGCCTGCGCGACGCAGCGGCTCACGATCGGTCCGCTCGTCGCCTGCCACTCCTACCGCTCGCCCGGACTGCTCGCGAAGATCGCGGCGAGTCTCGCCGAGGTGTCGCGGGGGCGCCTCCGGCTCGGCCTGGGCGCGGGGTGGATGGAAGACGAGTACCGCGCCTACGGGTACGCGTTTCCCTCGGGAGGCGTGCGCCTGCGCCAACTCGAGGAAACCATGGAGATCCTCCATCGCCTGTGGCGCGACCCGCGCGCGACCTTCACCGGTCGCTACCACTCGATCGAGGGCGCACCGGCTCTGCCGAAGCCGGCGCGATTGCCGATCATCGTCGGCGGCGCCGGCGACCGCCTGCTGGAGATGGTCGCGCGCCTGGCCGACGGGTGGAACTGCCCGAACCCCGCGTGGCGTGAACTCGCCGCAAAGCGGTCGACGCTGGCCAGGTGCTGCGAGCGGATCGGTCGCGATCCGCGGGAGATCGAGGTCTCCGAGCAGGTGCTGGTGGTCGTGGGTCGCGGTGAGCGCGGCGTCCGCGAGGCGCGGGAGCGCGCGATGGAGCGGATCGGCGGCTTCGCCCGCTTCGACGGCGACTGCCACGTCGGTGAACCCGCCGAGGTGGCCGAGGCGCTGCGCGCGCGCCAGACGCTCGGCGTCGCCGAGGTTGCGATCATGTTCGGGGACTTCGGCAGTTCGGAGCAACTCGAACTCTTCGCGACCGAGGTGATGCCGCTGCTCTCCTGAGCGCCCGTACCCGGCGCAGGCGGCTCCCCGGCTCCCTGCGCCACGGTCTCGCCAAGCGATGTCACGGGCAGCATGAATGCGCCCCGTGGCCTTGGCTCCCCGGCTAGGGCATGGAATCCGTCGGGCGGGAGGCAGGTCGATGGCCCTGAAACACTTGATCCTCGGAGTGCTGCGGCAGGAGGAGGCCCACGGCTACCGGATCGCGGCCCGGCTCGCGGCCCTCGCCGGGACGGCCCGCCGCATCGAGCCCGCCCGCGTCTACGAGACGCTCGGGGCGCTCGAGCGCGAGGGCGCGATCGCCTCGCGCCGGGAGTCGGCGTCGGGCCGGGAGCGGCGCACCTATGCGACTACGGAGTCCGGGCGCTTGCAGTTCGAGCGGTGGCTCGCCCGTCCGGTTCCCTCGGCCGACTGGCTGCGGCGTCCGCTGCTGGCCCGGCTGGCCGTGGCCGGGCCGACCGATCCTGGACGGACCACCGCGGCCCGCTCCGAACTGGACTCGCGACGACGCGCGCGGGCGCGATGTGCCACCGCCATGCAACCCCACCTCCCGGGACTCGCTGCGGTGCTCGACCGCGCCGCCCGGACGCGGACGATCGCCCAACTCGACATCGAGATCGAGCTGCTCGAAGCGTGGCTCGGCTCTGCGCCGGCTGCCGCCGTGGCGGAACCGGCGTCGGATTCTAGGCCCGGCCAGCGGCCGACGGCGCCGCCTCCGCCTCCGCCTCCGCTTCGCCCGGTCGATCCACCGCGGACTCCCCGCCCGGCACCAGCGTCTCGATGAACCGCTCGGCGGCCGGCGAGAAGTGCCGACCCTCCTTGTGGATGACGCTCAACTGGCGGATGAACGTCTCGTCGCTGATCGCGACCGCGACCAGCGACTTGTTGCGGATCTCCGGGCGGACCGCCGGCTCGGGGACGATCGAGATGCCCGAGCCCACCTCGACGATGCGCTTGATGACCTCGATGTTGTCGACCTCGGCGACGTAGTGCACGCGGATGCCGTGGCGTTGCAGGGCGCGCTCGATCGCCTTGTGGGTCGGGATGTCCTTCTCGAAGCCCACGAAATTCACGCCGTCGAGGTCCTTGATCGAGACCGACTTGTGCTTGGCCAGCGGGTGGGACGGCGCGCAGATCAGGGCCAGGCGGTCCTCTCGGAACGGGATCAGGCGGATCTGCGGGCGCTTGCTCGGGTAGGCGATCACGCCGACGTCGAGGGTGCCGGCCAGAACGTCCTCGTAGATCTGGTTCGACTTCTTGTACTCGAGCCGGACGTTCACGTTGGGATAGGCCTTCACGAAACGCTTCAGTTCGTCCGCGAACTCATAGAGTCCCACCGAGTGCACGGTCGCCACCCGAACCGTGCCGGCCACGATGTTCGAGAAGGCCTGAAGCCGGGCTTCGAGGTCGTTGTAACGGGTGACGATCTCCTTGCTGACCTCGTAGAAGATCTCGCCCGCCGGGGTCGGTCGGACGCGACGCTTGGTCCGCTCGACCAGTTTGCGCCCGTAGCGCGTCTCCAGAGTCCGGATCTGCTGGCTGACGGCCGACTGGGTGACGAAGTTCTGCGCCGCCGCGACGGAGAAGCTTCCGGTATCCACGAGATCGCAAAACACCTTGAGGGTCTCGATGTGCATCCTTGAGCGCCTCTAATTCTCCGGACTTCGGATATTAGGCGTAGCACGGCCATTGAATGCCGCAATCTTCTGCGCGGTGAAGGCGTTGCCGGGTTGCTTTCGAGGTCCGGCGCCCGTTAACCTCCGCAGGTCGCCATTCGGCGCTCCGGGGATCATCAACTTGCGGGACCCGGCCCGCGGGGACGCGCACCGATGTCACACCTTTTTTCGTTCTCGCAGGGGCAATGGCTGGCCGCCCTGTTCAGCGTCTTCGTCACGGTCCAGATCGCGTGCCTCTGCACGACCGTCTACCTGCACCGGGCCTTGTCGCATCGCGCCGTGCGGCTTTCGCCGGGTGTCGAACTGGCGATGCGGATCGGGACCTGGCTCACCACCGGGATCAACCCCCGCGAGTGGGCCGCCGTGCACCGCAAGCACCACAAGTTCTCCGACGTGGAAGGCGACCCGCACTCACCGTACGTCCACGGGTTCTGGCAGATCCAGATGTTCAACTACTCGTACTACCGGCGCGAGGCGACGAATCCGGAGACCGTCTCGCGCTTCACCCGCGACATCGCCGACGACGGCTGGGACGCGATGTTCCAGTACACTTGGCTCGGCCTGGGCCTCTTCCTGGCGGTCTGGATCGCGGTCTTCGGCCCGGTGCTCGGCACGCTCTGCATGATCCTGCACATCGGCAGCTACATCTTCCTGAACGCGTCCATCAACGGGGCGGCGCACTGGATCGGGTACAAGCGCTTCGACAACACGGCCCGGAACATGTGGCTCCTGGCGCTCCTCACCGGCGGCGAGGGGCTGCACAACAACCACCACGAATTCCCGGGCAGTTCGCGCTTTTCCCAGTCCTGGTGGGAAGTCGATCCCGGCTGGCACGTGATCCTGGCGCTGCGCGCCCTGGGATGGGCCAAGCCCGTGCCCTCGGTGGCGCTTCAGAACATCGGCGAGGCGGCCTGACGAGAGGCCATCCGGCCCGCGCCCGATGACGGCCCGGGTCGGCCGTCGGGTCAGCGCTTCTCCCTAGCCGAAGAATCCGCGGTTGCGCTGCGGTGCGCCGGCGAGTTCGGCTCGCCCAGCGAGGTCGTGCACGTCCGTGCGCAGGGACTCGATCGCGGTGCGCTGCGAGGTCTCGAAGCGCTCGAGTTCCCGGGCGCGCCGCTCGCGGAACTGCTCGAAGCTCTCGGTCCAGGCGCCGTAGAAGCGCGACAGCCTGCGGTGGATCGCCTGGTAGAGGCTGCTGTTCGATACGAACGAGCCCATGCAGTGCGGGCAGTGCAGCACGGTTCCCGGCTTGAGGTAGCGGAACTCGACCTCGAATCGCCCGGTGCATCGGAAGCAGGAGAGCGGCACCGGATAGGTCTCGATGTCGGGGATCGCCTCGGCCAGCGCGTCCTCGGGGCTCACGGCGACGACGGCGACGGAAGCGGCCGGGGCGGCGGCAGGCGCGGGCGCCGCGGCCGCTGCGGCCGCGCCTGCCGCCGCCGTCGGCGCGGCGGCCGCCGCGGGTTCGGCCGCGCCTCCCTTGAAGCGAGAGGGGAAATCCCCGCCAAACTCCTTGTCCGGGTGGATCGACTGCGCGCGGGCGAGCAGGAGGGCCTCGGCCTCGGGAATCTCTGGGTTCGGCACGCAGCAGTCGACCGGGCAGACGGCCGCACAGGCCTCATGGTCGAAGAAGCCGACGCACTCGGTGCACTTGTCCGGCACGATGTAAAAAATCTCGTTGGCCAGCGCCGCGTGCTTCGCGCCGTCGAGGGCGTCGTACTCGATACCGCCCTGGTAGATCGCGGTGTTCGGGCACTCCGGCTCGCAGGCACCGCAGTTGATGCACTCGTTGGTGATCATCGTGGCCATGCGGCGGAGACTACCCAGCGGGTTTCGGGCTTTCAACGAAGTGGGCCGGCTGGACCGGCGGGGCGGAGCGTGCGCCCGGCTCGAGGTCGGGGCCAGCCCTGCCCCCGGCGTGCATCGGGGCCGGGGCGGAGCCGCAGCCGGGAACCTCGGGATGCGGCGGCCTCGCGATCGCACCGGGAGGTGGTTCAGCGTTCGGGCAGGACGAAGTCGCTCCAGTCGCGATGCGGTAGAATGGCGCTCGCGTTGCGGCTACCGAGCACGAAGAGCGCCAGCAGCAGGCAGAGGATCCCGATCACGAGCAGCATGGCGAGCCTGTTGAGCACCCCGGAGACGTCATCCGACGGCGGGGCCCCCGCGAGCAGGCACAGCCCGAGACAGGAGCACGGGTCGCGGCTGCGCGGCGGGTGCGCGCTCTCCGGCAGGTCACTTGGGCGTGACGACGACCTTGCCCCAGGTGCGGCGGGAGCCGAGCGCGGCGAGGGCCTCGGGGATTTCGTCGAGCGCGAACCGGCGCGGGAAGATCTCCGGCTCGATCGCCCCGCGCGCGTGCAGTTCGAAGAGCCGCGCGAAGGTCTCCGGGATGCGCGCCGGTTCGTGCTTCGCGTGCGCGCCCCAGTGGAGACCGACGAGCGAGATGTTCTTCAGGAGGACGCGATTCAGCTTGATCTCGGGGATGCGCCCGCTCGCGAAGCCGATCACCAGCAACCGACCGTTCCAGGCGATGCAGCGCAACGACTGGTCGGTGACGTCGCCGCCGACCGGGTCGTAGATCACGTCGGCGCCGTGCCCTCCCGTGGCCTCGTTCACCTTCGCGACCCAGTCCTTCGACCGGTAGTCGATCGCGACGTCGGCGCCGGCTCGTCGCGCGATCTCGAGCTTGTCGTCGCCGCCCGCCGTCGCGATGACGTGGGCGCCGAGCGACTTACCGATCTGGACGGCCGCCAGCCCCACCCCGCCCGCCGCCGCGTGCACCAGCAGGTGCTCGCTCGGCGCGAGTCCGCCGCGGAAGACGAGCGCCGCATAGGACGTGGGATAGACGATCGGCAGCGCGGCCCCGGCCTCGAACGACATGGAGTCCGGCATCCGGTGGCAGGCGGCGGCCGGCACCACGGTCTCGGTCGCGAAGGCGCCGAGCCCCGCAGCGGCCAGCACCCGGTCGCCGACGGCGAACCCGGTCACGCCCGCTCCGACCTCGGTCACGACGCCCGCGATCTCGGCCCCGGGAATGAACGGAAACGGCGGCTTCACCTGGTACTCGCCGCGCACCATGAGGATGTCGAAGAAGTTGCAGCCCGCCGCGCGGATGCCGACGCGCAGCGTGCCGGGCGCGATCTCCGGCGCGGGGATCTCGCTCACGCGCAGGTCGGCAGGGTCGGTCCAGCCTTCGACGACGACGGCGCGCATGGCTTACCAGGGCCTCTGGGTTCGAAGTTCGCCGACCTTGGCGAACTTCTGCATCTGGTCGATCGCCGCGAGCGCGCGCCGCGCCCGAGCGGCGGTCCAGGCGTCGGGCTGGCGGTCGAGCGCGGTGCGCAGGTGCTGGAATGCCTCGGTCGGCAATTCCAGGTCCTCGAACAGCACCTCGCCGGCGAGCAATTCGAGTCGCGCCGCCTCGGGCGCGTAGGGCTCCTCCTTGAGTGAGCGCCGTGCCACCGACAACGCCGCCTTGGCGTGCCCCTCGGTGCGCAGCCATCCAGCGAGTTCGAGAGCCTCGCCCGGCGCGAGTGCCTTGCGGGCCTGGGCTTCGGGCAGGGAGAAGTAATCGCGCGCGACTTCCTCGTAGCGACCCTGCGCGAGTGCCGTACCGAGGGTCGCGGTCGTCGCGGGCGCGGTCGATGCGGGCCCGACCGCCCCAGCGGTTTCCTTGAACTCCTCGGGCGTCGCGAGTTCGCGGCGCGAGTACCACCAGGCGGCGAGTAGGCCCGCGAGGAAGCCCCCGATGTGTGCGCCGTGGGCCACGCCGCCCTCGCTGCGCGCGGTCATGAAGGGAAACAGGTTCTCGAGCAGCAGGTAGGCGCCGAGGACCATGCGCGAGGACACCTCGACGACCTGCGACATGAACGGCGGCACGAGCCACAACAAGCGGACGGTGTTGCGGGGGAAGGCGAGGAAGTAGAAGCCCAGCACCCCGGAGATCGCCCCTGAGGCCCCGACCATCGGCATCGGCGAGCCAGGGGACCAGAACCAGTGGAACAGGACCGCGGCGATACCCGTCGCTAGGTACGTGAGCAGGTAGCGGACGCGACCCAGCGTGTGTTCGACGTTGTCGCCGTAGATCCAAAGGAAGAGCATGTTCCCGAACAGGTGCATGAAGCCCGCGTGCAGGAACATGGACGTGAACAGGTCGACGAAGGACGGGTTCGACGGCCGGAAGCCCCACTTGAAGACGAACAGGTCGTAGGCGCTGGGGTGCGCGAAGGCCGACGAGGGCACCCGGCCCTGCAGGGCCCGCGACATCTCGCGGACGTACTCGCCGAGCAGCGGATCCGTCGAGGCGGGCTGCGTGCCTTCGAGCGGTACGGTGAAGAACAGGAAGACCGCGACGTTCACCGCGATGAGCAGGTAATTGACGAAGGGGAATCCCTTGGGATTGGGGGCGTCCCCGATGGGCAGAACCATGCCCGACAGGATGGCCGACTCCGCCGGGAAAACCAAGCGCGCCCCGCACTGCGACGCCGGCCTCGCGCCGGGTCGCCGATCCGCGATGTCGAACGGGACGCCGGTTGCGGCCACCCGGGCCGGTGTCATAACCATCGGTCTTCGCGATGCTTCCGCCGAGCAGATCCCTGCGCCGCCTGCTCTCCCGCCCCGAACCGGTGGTCGCCTGCGGCGCCCACGACGCCCTCTCCGCCAGGCTGTTGGAGGAGGCGGGTTTCGACGCGGTCTGGGCGAGCGGCTTCGGCCTCTCCGCCGTCAGGGCGGTCCCCGACGCGAGCATCCTCACCATGAGCGAGACGCTCGAGGCAACCCGCGCCATGGTCGACGCGACCTCGATCCCGGTCATCGCCGACTGCGACAACGGCTTCGGCAACGCGATCAACGTGATGCGGACCGTGCAGGATTTCGAGGCGGCCGGCGTCTCCGCGATCTCGATCGAGGACAACATCTTCCCCAAGCGCTGCAGCTTCTACACGGGCGTCACCCGGGAGCTGGTCCCGACCGACGAGCATGCCCGCAAGGTCCGGGCGGCCAAGGCGGCGCAGCGCAGCCCGGAATTCATGGTCATCGCGCGCACCGAGGCGCTGATCGCCGGCTGGGGCAAGGAGGAGGCGCTCGCCCGTGCAAGGGCCTATGCCGACGCCGGCGCCGACGCGATCCTGATCCACTCCAAGCATCCCGACCTGAGCGAACTCGAGGAGGTCGCGCGCTCGTGGGACCGGCCGGTGCCGCTCGTCGCCGTGCCGACGACCTACGTCGGAACGCCTCTCGCCGAACTCGCGCGGGCCGGGTTCCGACTCGTCATCTACGCGAACCAGTCGCTGCGCGCGGCGGTGGTCGCGATGCGCCAGGCCTTGGGCGATCTGCGTGCGGGCCGGACCCTCGAAGTCGAGGAGCGGATCGCCCCGCTCCAGGAGATCTACCGCCTGGTGGGGCTCGGCGACCTGCAGGCGAACGAAGCCCGGTTTCTCGTACCGGGAGGCGTCGACTGTTCCGCGGTCGTCCTTGCCGCGGGCGATTCACCTGCGCTCGGCGACCTGGTGAGCGACCGCCCGAAGTGCATGCTCGATATCCGCGGCAAGACGATCCTCGCGCGTCAGGTCGAGGCGCTGAACGCCTCGGGCATCCGCGAGATCGCCGTGGTCCGCGGCCATCACAAGGCGCGGATCGACCTGCCGCACCTGCGCTACTACGACAACGATCGCTTCGCCGAGACCGGCGAGGTGTTCTCGCTGGCACTCGCCGACGACGAGTTGCGCGGCCCGGTCGTGTGCCTCTACGGCGACGTGATCTTCGACGAGGCGATCCTGGGCCGCCTGCTGCGCGCCCCGGGTGACGTCGTGCTCGCCGTCGACCGGGCCTTCTGGGACGCGGTCCGCAACGGCGGCGTGCGCGCGACGTCCCGCGACCTCGTCGTCACCGAGGAGTCCCCCACGAGCGGCTATCGCTTCCTTCCATCGGCCGGGGGGACACGGGTGCGGCGCGTGGGACAGCGGGTCGAAGTGCAGGAGGCCCATGGCGAGTTCATCGGCCTCGCGATGTTCTCCGCGCGCGGCACGCAACTGGTGCGGGAGACCTGGCGCGACCTGACGAGCCGACATCGGGGCCGCTTCCACGAAGCGGAGTCCCTCGAACAGGCGAGCCTCACCGACCTCGTCCAGGAACTCGTCGATCGCGGCCACGAGGTGACCTGCGCCGACGTCTACAAGGGCTGGATGGAGGTCGACTCCTTCGACGACTACCGCCGCGCGTGGGCGGAGATCCGGTTCTGAGGGCGGGCCGGCGCTTGGAGACGGCGGCGACACCCCTGGCGGAACTCCTCGCCGAAGGAGCGCGCCGGGAGTCCGAGGCGAGGGTGCGTCTCGTCGCGGCGGATTGGGCTGCGGTGCGGCCGCTCGCCCGGGCGCTCGCGACCGGGGGTCGCGACCCGGCGCCCGAAGAGGCGGGCATCGGTGACGGGTGTCCGACGGTCGAAGGCGTCGCTCGGCGCGCAGCCCTCTGCGCCCGGCTCCATCCCTGTGCGCTCGCGGCCGGCGACCTCGACGCGGCACGCGATCTGCTCGGAAGGATCGCACGGGACACGCTGCGGATCGACCCGCGCGCCGCAGGTTCCCAGGTCGCGCCGGTCGCGAGAATCCTGGTCGCTGCCTGCGCCGGGGACGCGACCGCTCCGGGCGCCCCAGGCGCGACCCATGCCTGGCTGGCACGGGCGATCTCGGCTGCCGGTGATGCCTCGGCCGGGTCGACGAACGGTTGTACCTCGCCCACTGAGCTCGCGTCGGCCGTCGGGCTTCTGGCGCAGGCCTTCGCGAGCGGCGTGGTCGTGCCGGGCGACGACGCGGGACGGCTGCACCGGTCGATGGGCCACGGGCTCGACGCACTGCTCGCCGTCCAGCAAGACGACGGTGCGTGGATCGAGTCGGCGGACGGTTCCGACGCGACGGCACGGGTTCTCGACGACGCGCTCGCGGCCCCGCTCGTCGGCGCGCAGCCGTCTCCGCACCTGGCTGCTGCTGCGGCGCGCGCTCTCGCGCGGCTCGCGGCGACGCAGTCGCGGGCGGGCGACTGGGCCGCCGACCGCCGCCGCACCATCGACAACGCGCGCGCAGCGATGCTCGTCCTGCCGCTGCTCGCGGCGGGCGCTCCTTCGATCGTGCGGGCCGCAGGTTTCGCCCCGGAAGATGCCGACGGCCGCTTCGCGGAGCGCGCCGTCGCCTGGTCGCTCGCGGACCGGCCCGAACTCGGCTTCCCCGGGCCCGGGCCCGACGCGATCGCGGCGGACGAGGCTCTGGAATTCGCCGCTGCCGGGATCGGGCTCCTGCTCGATCACGGCGCCTGGCGCGCGAGCGATCCCCGCGCCGTTGCTCGACTGCGGGGTCTCGCTTGAGTGCGGCTGTCGAAGGCGGCGTCGATCGCGCGCGCGAGTTCGTGCGCGAACTCCTCGCGCACGGCTTCGACTTCTTCACGGGGGTCCCCTGTTCGCTGGTCGGCCCCGTGATCGCCGAACTCGAACCCCACGGCTACGTCCCGGAGACCCGCGAGGACGCGGCGCTCGGTCTCGCCGCCGGCGCGGCCTTCGCCGGACGCATGCCGCTCGTCCTGATGCAGAACTCCGGCTTCGGCGTCTCGATCAACGCGATCGGCTCGCTGCACTCGATCTATGCGATTCCCTGCCTCCTCCTGGTCACCTGGCGCGGCTTCGGCGGCAAGGACGCACCGGAGCACCTGGTGATGGGCAAGGCGATGCCGCGGATCCTCGACGCGATCGAGATGCCGTGGCGCACGATCGAGGTCGACGCCATGGGTGCGGCGGTCGCATGGGCGCGCCGCACGATCGAGGATCGGCCGGGGCCGGTCGCGCTGGTCGTGCCGCCGGGGCTGTTCGCATGAGCACGACCGACGCGAAGACGCCGCCGAACCCGCGCGTGGCTGCGCTCACCACCCGCGAAGCCATCGCGGCCGTCCTGCCCTTTCTCGAGGGTCACGCGGTCGCCTGCGCGAACGGCTTCCTCTCGCGCTGGGTCTGCGCACTCGGCGACCGCGACTCGCACTTCTACATGATCGGATCGATGGGCCTCGCCTCCTCGATCGGACTGGGGATCGCGGTCGCTCGCCCGGAGGTTCCGGTCGGCGTCATCGACGGTGACGGCAACGTCCTCATGAACCTCGGGTCGCTCGCCATGACGGCCGCACTCGCGCCGCGCCGCTTTCGCCACGTCTGTCTCGACAACGGCGTCTACGCCAGCACTGGCAACCAGCCGACGATCTCGACCCGGGTGTCGCTCGAGGCGATCGCTCGTGCCGCCGGCTACGCCGATGTCGCCCGGGTCGCCGACGTGACCGGGATACGCGCAGCACTCGCACGCCAGGCGGAGGTCGTGGGTCCGACGTTCCTGCTCGTCGAGACCGCACCGGAATCCGGGCCTCCGGCGCCGCGCATTCCGTTCACTCCCGGGGAGATGACCGCCCGGATGCGGCGCGCGGTCGCCGTGCTCGGCGCGAGCGGAGGACCCCCGGGATGATCCTGCTCAACCCCGGCCCGGTGAACGTCTCGCCGCGCGTCACCCGCGCGCTGCTGCGCGGCGACCTCTGCCACCGCGAGCCCGAATTCTCGGACCTGCTCGACGGCGTCCGCTGCAAGCTCGTCACGGCCTTCGCCCCGCGCGGGGA
>Ga0114969_10003359_pt1 | contig 12916 bp, 14 predicted proteins | sample M_130807_MF_Meta_FD_87316 | JGI IMG/M metagenome (GOLD analysis project Ga0114969, IMG submission 87316) | Freshwater microbial communities from Lake Montjoie, Canada to study carbon cycling - M_130807_MF_MetaG | ecosystem: Environmental > Aquatic > Freshwater > Lake | place: Lake Montjoie...
CAATGGGGTGAAAATTTTAGAGTCCGACCAGTTGCATTGCTCACGTTGATCATAGTGGGGGCAGATCGTCACGGCCTGGTCACAATCTGAATCCCCCAGCGTAAAGGAAATCCCCCTTAACGCGATCCCTGTGATACTGTGTCAGTCAAAAACGCTAAATTTCCCAAGCCGCCGGAAAGCCGGTTGCGTCACGATCGGCCTCACATCTTGCAGCTATCCATCCAAATCATAATAGCGACGGTTGAAGTACATCAGCCCACGTGGGGATTCACTGATGCGCACCGCCTGCACCTGGCAGTAAAACACCGTGTGGCTGCCGATTTCGTGGAATTGATGGATCGTACAATCAAAATTGGCGACGGCCGAATTCAATACTGGCGCACCGCTGGCGAGTACTTGCCAACTGTCATGGAGAAAACGCTGCTCCGAACGCAACGTGGCAGTGGCAAATATCCCCGATAGATCGCGATGGTTGCTGGACAACACGTTGACGCACAGCGTACCGTTTTGCTTGAAATGGGGGTTGGCAAAAGAATTATGGTTCATGCATACCAGCAGGGTGGGCGGCTGATCGGTCACACTGCACACCGCCGAAGCGGTAAAACCATATTTTCCCGCCGGGCCATCGGTGGTAATCACCGAGACTGCACTAGCCAGCTGCGCCATCGCATTACGAAATTCAGTTTGAAGAGTCATGATTTCTTCCTTATAGATCGAGTACTAACTGCGCACTTTTCGCTCGCGAGCAACACAATAGAATCAGATTGTTAGCTGCCTTTTCCTCGTCGGTGAGATAACTATCGCGATGATCCGGTTCTCCTTCCAGCACGTCGGTCAGGCAACTGCCGCAGATCCCCTGTTTACAGGAAACACATACTTTTAACCCCGCCTGCGCCAAGGCTTCGACAATGCTCTGATTCTCTGCCACTCGCACCTTGGCACCGCTGCTGGCTAGGGTGACGTCAAAGGCCGCACCCTGCATTGCCACTTCAGCAGCAAAACACTCTTGATGAAGGCGGTCGTGGCAATAACCCAAGGCGATCGCCTGCTCGGTGACCGCCGTCATCAGGCGTGGCGGGCCGCAGACATAGACATGGGTATTCTCGGGTACATCCGTCAGGGTTGGGGTTAATGCCAAGCGTTGCTCGTCGCTGAAATACAGCCGTATATGGCGGGCATAGGGGGCATGTTCCAACATATCCACAAAGGCTGCCTGCTGGCGGTTGCGGGCGCAGTAATGGAGGCTAAAGGAACGGCCAGCGGCATAGAGCGTTGCCGCCATCGCCAGCATGGGCGTAATACCAATACCCCCGCCGATCAACAGGCTGTGGGCCGCATTGGGCTCCAGCGTGAACAGATTGCGCGGCGTGCTCACGCGCACGTCATCTCCTGGCTGCAAAGCATGCGCCGCGCGCGAGCCACCCTGAGATTGAGCGGATTTCAGTATGCCCAGTTGGTAGTGATAGCGATCGGCAGGATCGCTACACAGTGAATAAGGGCGAACCAGATCGTTCCCCAAGTGGAGATCGAGATGTGCCCCGGCGGTAAAACTGGGCAACTCCTTGCCTGCTGGATCAGCCAAGGTGAGCAGGACGACATCGCCCTGCAATGCTCGGGCAATCACTTTTAGTATCAACATATTGACTCCCTTATGCCTTAGCGCATAAACAACCCACCGTTGATATCCCAGGTGGCACCGGTGACAAAGGCCGCCTGCGGTGAGGCTAATAACGCTACCGCCTGCGCCACAAACTCTGCATCGCCCAGCTTGCCGACCGGGATCATCTGCAATAACCCCGCCAGCTTTTCTGCCGGAACTAACGCATGAACCGACGGTAAGTCCAGCGGGCCCGGTGCAATCGCATTTACGGTGACGCCGGATTGACTTAGCTCACGAGCGAAGACCTTGGTCAGCGTCAGAATGCCGCCCTTCGAGGCCGCATAGTGCGCCCCAGAGGCGGTTCCCCCATTTTGCCCCGCCAACGAGGCCAGGTTGATAATTCGGCCATAGCCCCGCTCGGCAAAATAGCGCCCTGCGGTCTGGCAACTGACAAAAGTGCCGCGCAGGTTGGTGGTGAGTACCTGATCAAATTCATCGGGCTGGATGTCCATCACCGGGGTTGCCAAGGTCAGCGCGGCGTTATTCACCAGCACCTCCAGGCTGCCAAAACGTTCTAACGTGGCGGCCAGCGCGCGTTCCACGTCTTGTACCTGGCGGATATCCAACCCCAGTGCCAGTACGCGATCCCCATGGCTATCCAGCTCACGAGCGGCTTGCTGTGCCCGCTGAAGATTCACATCGGTTAACACCAGTTGAAAACCCTGCTGTAACAGATGGGTGGCGATAACCTTGCCTAAGCCCGAAGCGGCACCGGTCACTAATGCGGTTTGTGTCATGCCTTGCTCCTTAGAGGATGTAGCCGATGCTGTGCAACACGTCATCGCCGTTAATCAGGCGGATGGTCTTTTGCTGAATCAGCCACTGGCTGCCCTGTGGCAATAGGTGGTAAGTGACGTCGGCGGCATAGTGCCTGCTGTTGCCCTTGCGGTGTTCCCACAGGGATTGAGCACAGCGCACCACAACCTGATGTTCGTCTGCTTCCAGCAGGCGAAAACGCGACAGCGTACGCAGCGTGCGGGCGCGCGGCGTGGTGGAGATGGATTCGCCGCTGTCGAGACGATGCACGCGTTTCATCCGCATCTGGTGATCGTCATAGGCGTAGTTAAGGCTATTTTTAAAATCGGTTTCCTGCGGATCGATGGGGATCACATACAGCCCGTCAGGTTGCCAGAGCGCCAGCCAGGCATTGAAGTCGCCTTGATCGAGCAAATCACCTTCCAGATTAATCAGCGTGATGGCACTGAACAGCACTGCGTTAGAGGCTTCCATTATGAGTTCTCCGTCATCAGTTTTTTCCACATCTGGTAGGCCGCCCGCATCCCGGTTTCGGCGCTGACGTCGCTGCGCAGGCCGTCGGCGGTTGGCTGCTCACCGGCGAGCCCGCGGTTTAGCATGATCCACAAATTGTCTCCGGCGGTCGCACCGCGCTGCACCCGCTCCCAGGCTTCGGAGTCATCCGGTGTGCCAAACCCCATCGGCCCCTGAAAGTGTTCATGCATCCGCAGGCGTGCCTGATTGGCAATGTCCGGCCCGCCGTCCATGGTGATCACCGCGTGATGAATTTCGGTTTCATTCACCGACAGCGGTTGCAGTACCCGGAAAAACGCCATCGAGCAGGCGATATTGGGGAAGATATTCAGGTTGAACCCGGAACCGCCGACGGCACGCACAATGCGGCGCACCTGCGGTTCGTCATGATCTTGGCGCAGCGCCTCTGCCAGTTCGAGAAAGCGTTCAGGAATAGGCGCATCCAGATTGGCTTCCAGATCGACCAACTCAGGGATCATCACCATCACGCTGTGGCCGTTGCCCAGATCTTCGACATAGCCGCTGCCGCCGACAAAGTTGAGCATCTCTTCGGTCTGCTTATTGACGGAGCTTAAAAACGAGCGATGTACCACGGGGAAGTGATAGCCATCGGTGGTGTTCTCCAACTGGATTTTCCAGTTGCCGGGAAAGCGGAAGCGATGGGCCGGGCCGGTTTTAACCGGATAGCCCGCGCCCTGCTTCATAAACAGATCGATCCACTTTTTGGCTGCCCCCAGGTAGTCGCTCAGCGGTTCGATATCTGGATTGAAGGTGGCAAAAATCATTCCGGCGTACTGTTCAGTCCGCAACTGCACCAGCCCCAGTTCGGTTTTATCCAGTTGATCAGCATAGCTTTCAGGATGCGGCACACCGCGCAGGCTGCCATCCAACGCATAGCCCCAGCCGTGGTACGGGCAGACAAAGCTGTTGGTTTTACCCTTGCGCTGTTCACATACCGTTGCCGCCCGGTGACGGCAGCGGTTGAGCAGGGTGCGGACTTCTCCTTTGCGGTCCCGCACCACGATCACCGGCTGCGTGGCGATCTCGGTGGTTTTAAAGCTGCCGCTTTCCGGCAGTTCACTGACGTGTGCCACCCAGACCCAGGTTTTGCTGAAGATCCGCTCCAGCTCAAGTTCAAACAGTTCAGCGGAGGTATACAGCGAGGTGTGTACCCGATCGGCTTTAACCAACGCGGCAATTTCGGCGTGGTTGGGCGGTGTCGCGTCGAGGTTTTTTACTGCAATAGCGTGCTGACAAAACATGGTCATTCCCCTGTATATATTCAATTAGCGGCTTTCATCGGGTATCGGCAGTTCATCGGCACTGTTCCAGTGGTTCACCGGGCGGCTAAACAGATTGCGGGTAGTAAAATGAGCGATCTGCATGCCGCTTTCAGCGCGCACAAACCAGGCAATAATTTCAGCCGCATTCAGATGCGCACTCCCGGTAGTGAAGGTAGAGGTTTGCAACATCAGCCAACGACCGCGCAAGCGCCCTGGCTGCTCACAGCCGATCGTTTCCGAGCAGAGAAAATGGGCATTCATGGCGAAGTGGGCGGGCTGACGGACATAGCGCAGCAGCATCGCCACAATGGCTTTACGCCCTTGATGCACGCCAAGACGGGTGGCATAAGGTTCGCCAACTCCTTCCCAGCGGGCGTCTGGGGTAAACAACGCCCCGGCTGCGCGGGCACTTTCCGGGCTGTTGAGATCGTCACACAGGCGCATGTAGTCACTGATGCACAGCCGTACCGCCTGCTGATCCTCCAACTGCTGTAAACGCTGAGCATCCGGTAAGTTCATGAGCGGCTCCGTTAGTGCTGTATGATCAGTTCGCGGCCGATGCGGGCTTCGATCTTGCAGTACTTCCATAACTTGTAAGCCCCATCGCCGACGGGCGTGGTGCGAAACAGGTTGCACACTGCACTGACGTGTTCCAGCGCGTCGGCATCGGCCAATACGTAGGTCGTCCACGGCCAGCCTGGCGATGGCCCGACCATGATTTGATCGTCGTCCATGTTGCCAATCACCCGGATCCCTGGCATTTCCTCCATCCCTTTCATCATTGCGCCAAAGGCGGCCCACACCTGCTTGGCTTCAGGCGCGGTAGCATCAAAAAAATTCTGGTTTACGCCGATGCAAAACAGCACCCGCAGTTTGTTTGACTGGCTCATCTGTTGCTCCTGTTGAGTGAAAATCACAAATAACCCGGCAGCGGCTTACCGCCGAAAAACACCGTACCGGCATTGATATAAGAAAGGTCGCCCATAAAAGCGTGTTGAGTAATCACCAGGGTGTCGCGCACATAGCGCTGTAGCGGGCTGGTCAGCGCGATCCCGCCCATGCCATTGAGCGCCAAAGCCTGGCGGGCCACCTCTGCGGACACCCTGGTGGCATGAGTAGAAGAGAGGCGTAACGCATTGATCTGCTGGCAAGAGGCGTCGTTACCCGCCAATAGCGCTTGCCAGACGTCGTCAATCGCCTGATAAAACCAGGAACGGGCAGAGCACAGCTCGGCCTCGCAGCGTGCGATCTGGATCTGCGCCTGTGGCCGTTCGGCCAGCTGCGGCGCACCGGTGACCGACTGTTGGCGATGAGCAATAGCGTAGATTTCATTCAGCGCAGCACGCGCCACGCCGAGCGCCACCACGGACAGCACCTGTGTCGCCAGGGAGAGCACCGGATAGCGGTACAACGGCCCATCCAGATTGAGAGCCGCACCGCGCGTAAAGGTCCACTCCTGCGGCACAAATACGTCATTCACCACAAGATCGTGGCTGCCGGTGCCCGCCAGACCAACGGTGTTCCAGGTGGGATCAATCTGCACGCTGCTTTGTGGTAACACCGCCATACGTGGCAGCGGTTGCCCGCCTTCCGGCATGATCCCCACACCAAAGATCGAGGCCCCCATGCAGCCACTGGCAAAGCTCCAGCGGCCACTGACGCGGTAACCACCATCCGTCTGCTGTGCTCGCTGCGGGGGAAATATGCCCCCGGCAAAGACTACGTCCGGGCCGTCGCGATACAGGGCCTGTAGCGTATCGGTGGGCAACGCCCCAAGGTAAAACGGGCTCATACCAAAGCTGGCGACCCACCCGGCAGAACCATCGGCGGTGGCAATCTGTTCAACCAATTCACAAAATTGCGCCGGGGAACATTCGTCACCGCCGTAAATCTTAGGCACCAGCGCACGGTAAACCCCGATCTGTTTAAAACGGGCAATGATGTCGGCGGAGATATGGCGCTGATGCTCAAAATCCACGCTGTGGGCCGCAATATCATTCAGTAATGGAGCAATATCTTCATGACTATGTAGAGCTGACATGGCTTCCTCCTGGGTGATTCTGTGGTTAGCGGGCAGCCGAGAGCTGCCGCAGTAAGCCGTACTTACTGAGTTGATTAATCAAATAAGGGCCGAACGAATGCCGTTAGCGGAGTCTGGCGAGCAGGTATTCCGCAGCATCAACCAGCAGAGGGTCGAGGCCTTTGTTGGCGACTAACTGGAGCGCTACCGGGCGGCCATCAATCTCACCGATCGGGATTGAGATCGCCGGGTGCCCGCTGAGATTGAAGGGGCGAACCAGCTTTGTCAGGCTGACCATGCTGAGTGGATCGCGGGCTTCGCCCAGCGTCGGTGGCAGCTTCGGCAGGGTAGCCAAGGCCAGCAGCGGCGTGCGTTCCAGCAGCGTATCCAGCCGAGCGCTGAAACTCTGCCGCACGCGTTCAGCCTGGGCCAGTGCGGCGGCGCTCACCGTTTCCCCGGCGCGCAGGCGGGTGGCGACATCGTCGGAGATGCCATCCAACGCCAGCAGTGGGTGAAACGCTTGCCAGTTTTCATGGCTGATGAGGGTCATTCCGGCCAGGTAAGCCTCGTCAAGCTCTGGCAGCAAGACGGGGTGCAGCGCGGCTCCAGCCTGTTCCAACACCTGGTGAATTAACGCATCGATAGACGGCGCGGCGGCGCTAATCACGCCTATTGCTGGCAGGGTTAGCAGCCTGTTACCCGGCTGAATGGCCAAGCGGCTCAATACTTGGCGCAGCACGCCTGCCTTGCGGGCAAACAGGCCCACGCAGTCTAACGAACTCTGTGCTGGCATAACCCCTTGGCGGCTGAGCAGGCCATAGGTCGGTTTTAGCCCCAGAATGCCGCAGCAGGCGGCAGGCAGACGAACTGACCCCCCGGTATCGGTGCCGATGGAGAAATCTACGTCGCCAGCGGCCACCGCCGCCGCCGAACCGCTGGAAGAACCCCCGGGGATCAACGCGGGATACTGAGAATTCAGCGGGGTTCCGCTCCATGGGTTAATCCCGGTGACGCCAAACGCCAGCTCATGCAGAGTGGTCTTTCCCAGCAGAACGCAGTGTTGATTGAGCAGGGTATTCACCACCTGTGCATGGTGCTTGCTGGAGAGGCGGATGCGAGAGCTCGGCACCCTGCCTGCGTGGCATAGCCTGCGACATCGAGGGTATCTTTCACCGCAAAGTGCAGATCGCCTTGCCCCAGGGCAAATTTCTCAACGTAGGCATTGCTGTTACTGAAATGGTTCATCATTGCCACCTTGGATTTAAAAAATGTATCTGTTTTGAGAATAACCAGGAGTACATTTTTTATTCAGATTGACGATGAATCCATCATGGATGATTTAGATGAAAATTCAAGTAATATTTCACATAAAAATCACATCTCGGTAACAATAGATATAACATTAAAAATAGCAGGGTTAATAACCTATCATGATGAATAAAATGAAAAAACAGGTTATTTTTCCAATAAAAAAACCGCCGGGGAAAATCCCAGACGGTGGTGATAACGTCTTTATTTACAGTGTGTTAATTTCTATTTTAATCGCTCGATCACAATTTTGCGATCGGGGTAGCGCGGGGCGGTTACAGCTCATTGAGATTATCCAAGACTCGCCCGAGAGACTGGTTCATTTTTTCTCGCTGGGCCGCCGTCATGCCCTTAAATGCCTTTTCAAATACCTTCTGCGTCAGGCGGTGCGCCTCTTCCACTTTGGCCTTGCCGGCAGCGGTGAGTGTCACTTCAGTCACGCGGGCGTCCCGTTCGCTGCTGACGGTCGTCACTAATCCATCGTCACGCAGCCGCCCGACAATTTTGGTGACCGTCGGCATTTTAGCCATCGCATACTCGGAAATCTGCGAGATGCTGGCGGTGCCATACAGGCGGGTGATCACCAGCACCCGAAAACGCGACACATCCAGCTGAACCTTCTTGAGTGTGACTTCCATGATTTGGGTATAACGCGCGTAGACATTGACGATCCAGTAAAACGGGAATTCCTCACGGTGAAAAACCGGATCTTCCGGGGACGGACTATCTGGTATTTGGCTCATGATTTTCCTTACTGAGGGAGGTATTTGCGCGCTGATTATAGCTGCTAATGTTAGGTGTCTATAGCATTACAGCATACCTCGTGGGGCCATCGCTGCCGATCGCCATCGTGGCGCGGCCGAATATCGCACATAAATGATACAAAAATGCAACACGGTTAACATTTTTGTATCATTTATGCAGAAACCTGTTGCTACCCGGATCTGTTCCTTCCTATAAGTGAGCCCATGTTTTGGTGTCGAATTGAGCAATAACGAAAAACAGATGGCTCACGAAAACCTCTGGAAACGGCCATTTTTAATATAAATATCAAAACATTATATATCCCCCGTGAGCCGATCACGCTGTGGATAGCCTATCCGCGTGCCTGCACCGGATTTTCAACACCCATGAACCTTATTGCGGAGATATCATGAACGGTAGCCCCCCTTCTGAGCAGATACAGTGTGACCCGCCGATGCTCCCTGCGGCCGATGGTGCGCGGCTGAATGCCCGCCAACAGGCCGTTATTAACAAGCTGTTTCGTCGGCTGCTGGTGTTTTTATTCATTCTGTTTGTTTTCTCCTATCTGGACCGCATCAACATTGGGTTTGCCGGTCTGACCATGGGGAAAGATATTGGCCTGACGAGCACCATGTTTGGCCTGGCGACCACCCTGTTTTACGTGATGTATGTGGTGTTCGGCATTCCCAGCAACATCATGCTGGGGATCGTCGGCGCACGGCGCTGGATTGCGATTATTATGGTGATCTGGGGCGTGGCTTCTACCGCCACGATGTTCGCCACTGGCCCTAACAGCCTGTACATGTTGAGAATGCTGGTGGGCATTGCCGAGGCCGGTTTTTTACCCGGTTTGTTGCTGTATCTCACCTACTGGTTCCCCGCCTACTACCGCGCGCGGGCCAACGCCCTGTTCATGATCGCCATGCCGGTCACCATGGCGCTGGGCTCGCTGGCATCGGGCTACATATTGAGCATGGATGGCCTGCTGGATCTCCGTGGCTGGCAGTGGTTGTTCCTGCTGGAAGGTTTTCCTTCGGTGCTGCTGGGGGTGGTGGTCTGGTTTTATCTGGATGACAGCCCCGCCAAGGCCAAATGGTTAACCGACGACGACAAAATCTGTTTGCAGGAAATGATGGAGGCGGACAAGTTGAGCCTGGTGCAACCCCAGGGGAGCACCAGCTATACCGCGCTACAGAGCGGCAGTATGTGGCGTGAGCTGTTTACCCCGGTGATTATGCTATACACCTTGGCTTACTTTTGCCTGACCAACACGCTGAGTGCCTTAAGCGTTTGGACCCCGCTGATTTTGCAGAGTTTTAATCAAAGCAGCAGCAATATCACCATTGGTTTTCTCAGCGCTATTCCGCAGGTCTGTACCATCATAGGGATGATTTGGTGGAGCAAGCGTTCAGACCGTTTGCAGGAGCGCAAAATGCATACGTTGCTGCCCTATCTTTTTGCTGCGGCAGGCTGGATGTTTACCGCATTGGGCACCACCAGTCTGGTGCAGTTACTGGGGATTATTATGGCGTCCACCGGGGCGTTTGCCGCGATGGTGATCTTTTGGACCACGCCCGATCAATCCATCAGCCTGCGGGCGCGTGCTATCGGTATTGCGGTGATCAATGCCACGGGGATGACTGGCGCAGCGCTGGGCCCACTCTTGATGGGTTGGCTGAGGGATGTCACGGGAAGTTTCAATGCGGGAATTTATCTGGTTGCCGGTTTTCTGGTGCTGGGTGCGGTGGTGGTCTCGCTGATCCCCATGAAGAGCAGCCGCCCTAGAGCGGCTCCTTGAGCAGGCTCAAGGAGAGGGTTGACGCTGCCCTTGCCCGTTTGTATGAAGGGAATGCAGTTTACGTCAGTGAACCGCAGGCTGAGCAGCGAATGGATGATTTTAACGCTAAGGTCAGGGCCAGATACGCAGCTAACGCAACTTATGCACCACCTGATTGCTGCTGCCGCGCCAGATCAGCGCCGGATCTTTTAACTCCTGCACAAACTTGCCGTCGATCAGCACGTTGATTTGATCGACGATCTGCCGCTGTTCGCTATCCAGCTCATCCATCTGATAACCGGTCCATAGCCAGATATCCTTGCCGGGGCATTCGGCGCGGACCCGCTTCACCAACTGCAACACGGCGGCGACGTTGGCAGGGTGCAGCGGATCGCCACCGGAGAGCGACAGACCTTGGCGCGGAATGCGAACGTCGTTGAGATCGGCCACGATCTGGTCTTCCATCTGTGGGGTAAACGGCAGGCCGGAATCCAGCCGCCAGGTGCTTTGGTTGTAACAGCCTTTGCATTGATGCACGCAACCGGCCACAAACAGCGTGCAGCGCGTGCCGGGGCCGTTGACCACGTCGATGGGGTAATACTGGTGGTAATTCATTTTTTATTCCCCTCGCCCTGTCACGGCAGAACTAGTGCTGTTTATTCACACTATGAATAGATATGGTGTAAATCACCACCGCCTCGGGTTTTGCCACATCAGACGAGACTTGTACTGCAGAAGGAGGGATCACGACCTGAACTTCACCACCGTTGCGGATCAGCTTCACGCTGTCACGCTGTCACGCAGGATCGGCGGCATATTCGCCACCCGGAATATTTCGTAGGAGTTATCAATTTTCGGGCCATCAACCACGGTACCGTCAATCAGTGTCCCTTTATAACCGACCTCAACGGTATCTGTATCTTTCAGGACCGCGCCAGTGCCTTTATTTTTTACCAAGTAAAACAGCCCCTGCTTGGTCTTTTTGACCCGCTCCTGCTTGGCAAATGCGTCCAGCCACGCCTTATCTGCGGCAACTATTTTGTTCTTTTTATCTTGCATCAGAACTTTAATCTGTTCGTCGAGGACGAGTAGCGTGTTATGTACATCTTGCTCGCTCATTTTGCTCTGATGGTTAAAAGCGTCGGTAAGACCGGCCAGCAAAATATCTTTGTTGAGCGTGATGTGTAGCTCTTTTTGTTGAGCCATCCTGCTCTCTATATAGTTTGCCAAGGCTACGCCGGTTGCATAAGCGCGTTTTTGCTCTTCGCTGTCTAGCTGCAACGCGGGAGTAATAGGGCTTTCTGTTATGTTTTCTGGTTTCTGCTCGGCTTGCTGTTCAGTAACTACCGGTGAGGTCTGTAACGCCGTTGGTAAGGGCTTTGCCAGCGGTGTGTTCACGGCCTGAGAGGTTTCTGGCAGTGTATCAGCAGCCAGTTTTTTCTCCGGTACGGCAACCCTCATAACGGGTGATATCGGCATCATTATTGGCGGAATGGCAAGAATTGAGAGCGCGGATGCCTGCGCCGTTGTAACGGGTTCTTCTACGCTGGCGGTTAACGCATAGCTTGGGATCGCCAGGAAACTAAGCAAGCACACCTTTTTTAGTGAGAAAATAAAAGACATCGCTGAACCTTGAATAAATAATGATTACGAACAAACAGTTAAAAAAGCATAAGGGGTTTGGTCATAAAAGCAATTTTTGCCTTACGGAAAGGTGTCATCCGTAAGGCTTACAGGATATCGATTAACCGATCTGCCCATTCCCCAGGTGTTTCACCCGGCGTTTCACCTCTTCCTGCTTACCGGCGTTGAACGGCCGTGCATCCGGGCTGCCCAAATAGCCGCAAACGCGGCGCGTTACCGACACCTTTGCCGAATCATGGTTGCCGCATTTCGGGCAGGTGAACCCTTTACTGGTGCAGGCAAACTCGCCGGTAAAGCCGCAGGTATAGCATTCGTCAATCGGCGTGTTGGTGCCGTAATAAGGCACGCGGGTGTAGCTGTAATCCCACACGTCTTCCAGCGCCTTCAGGTTGTGCTGCAAGTTCGGGTATTCGCCGTAACAGATGAAACCACCGTTGGCGAGCGGCGGATAAGGCGCTTCGAAATCCAGCTTGTCGTAAGGATTCACCTTTTTCTCCACGTCGAGGTGGAAGCTGTTGGTGTAATAGCCTTTGTCGGTTACGCCCGGCACTACGCCGAACTCGCTGGTATCTAGGCGGCAGAAGCGATCGCACAGGTTTTCGCTCGGCGTGCTGTACAGGCTGAAACCGTAGCCGGTTTCGGCTTTCCAATTTTCGGTGGCCGCCTTCAGGCGCTCGACGATGGCGATGGCTTTGGTGCGCAATTGCTCATCGTCATACACGTGCTTCTCCGCGCCAAACAGGGCGTTGATGGTTTCATGTACGCCGATATAGCCCAGTGAGATCGACGCGCGGCCATGTTTGAAGATCTCCGCGATATTGTCGTCGGCTTTCAGCCGCACGCCGCAGGCCCCTTCCATATACAGAATCGGTGCCACACGCGCCTTGATGCCTTCCAGCCGTGCAATACGGGTCATCAACGCCTTTTTCGCCAGCAGCAGGCGTTCATCCAGCAGCGCCCAGAAACGGCTTTCATCGCCGTGCGCTTCCAGCGCGATGCGCGGCAGGTTGAGGCTGATCACGCCGATATTGTTGCGGCCATCGTGGACTTGCTGGCCATTCTCTTCGTAAGTCCCCAGGAAACTGCGGCAGCCCATCGGGGTTTTAAACGAACCTGTGACCTGCACCACCTGATCGTAATTGAGGATGTCTGGGTACATGCGCTTGCTGGCGCACTCCAGCGCCAGTTGCTTGATATCGTAATTGGCATCG
>Ga0114969_10003361_pt1 | contig 12916 bp, 11 predicted proteins | sample M_130807_MF_Meta_FD_87316 | JGI IMG/M metagenome (GOLD analysis project Ga0114969, IMG submission 87316) | Freshwater microbial communities from Lake Montjoie, Canada to study carbon cycling - M_130807_MF_MetaG | ecosystem: Environmental > Aquatic > Freshwater > Lake | place: Lake Montjoie...
TGATGTTTGAATTTGCCACTGTAGCGCTGGTAACCTTCCCGTCCTTGTCTACCTTTATACTAATCACAACAGTTCCGTTTGCTGTTGGTTTTTTATTTGTAACAGGGGGCGAGTTCATACTTCTGTCACCTAAAGCCCACCCTGACCCTTGGCCAAATCCCGGGAAATTGCCTTTTCCAGGACCAGGTACACCACCTTCACCACCACCTGTGTTTCCACCCGTTCCACCATCACCACCACCATTGCTTGCATCGCTACCTCCACTTCCACCCTTATAATTTTGTTCCCACAATTCTAGTGCAGTAGGTTGTGGTTTGGTTTGGGCAGTTTGTGTATGATCGGTTGTTGGTTTATTGGTATGTTCAACAGGCGTTTTGCTTTCTGAAATAGTTGGTGCGGAAATGTCTTCACCCACATAGCTTTCAGGCATAGGTGCGAAGGCAATTTCAACAGGTTGAATGGCTCCGCTGGCTTCCCCTTCTGCCGAGCCTTGTCCTTCACCAATTGGATTTCCACCGCCACCACCTCCGGGCTCTTCTTCTTTTTCTATTGGAGGAGCAGAGGCGAGTAAAAGAAAAACCAGCAGTAAAATAAGCAAGTGAGTACCACCGCTTGCCGCTGCGCCAATAATTTTATTTTTCTTTTCTTCGGTCATTAGTTTGCTTTTTCAGTTGCAATGAAAGGGGTTCCTCCAATGGCTTGAATGCCTGAAAATATTTCAATGGTTTCTCCAGTAGGAACAGAACGGTCTACGCGCAAAAGCACGCGCTTGTCTTCTGAAGCACTCAGCTGTTCTTGAAGTTTACTCAAGATTATAGCTTTATCAGACGGAGATCCGTTCAAGCTGTAAGCCAGATCTTTTGTAATGGTAATCGATAATCCAGCTGGATTCTCTTTTCCATTTCCCGCTTGTGGCTTGTCTATTTGTGCAGATAATTCTTGCACAGCTCCCGCACTTGCGATAATGAAAAAGATAAGCAGCATGAAGATGATGTCTGAGAGTGTGGACATGCCAGACTCTATATGTACTTTGTGTTTTCTTCCGAAGTTCATGGTGCCTCCTATTAGTTCATGGGTTCGTCAAGAATGTCTACAAACTCTACAGCGTGAGATTCCATGGTGTTCACCAATCTTCCAATACGCGTTACAAGTGTGTTGTATGCAACGTAAGCCAACATACCCACAACCAGTCCGGCTGCAGAAGAAATCATTTTAATGTAAAGACCTTGCGAGACAACGCCTATTTCAATTTTACCTACGTTTGAAATGTCGTGGAAGATTGTGATTACACCGATTACCGTTCCTAAGAATCCGAACATGGGTGCGATAGACGCGATGATAGCAAGGATGGAAGTGTTCTTTTCGAGATTCGAAATTTCTAATTTACCAGAATTCTCAATGGCACCTTTGATGTCTTCAAGTGGTTTGCCAATACGCGCAATTCCTTTTCCAATCATGCGTGCAACAGGAGTGTTGGTTGTTGCGCAAAGGTTTTTAGCAGAATCTAATTTCCCTTGGTTAATGTATTGCTTAATGTTGGTCATGAAGTTTGAATCTTCTTTGTTCGCCTTCGCAACAGTGAGCCATCTTTCAACGAAGATGTAAATGGTGATTACGCTCATGATTAAAAGCGGAATGTAGATGTACCAACCTTTAAGAACTAGTTCTGTAATTGATAGTTTTTCAGAACTTTCAGCAACGGGTGCTTGAAGAAATAAAATAGCTGACTCCATAATTTTTTCGAATCTGTGTGTTTATTGTAACGTTCAAATTTGGAAAGAATTGCCCAAGAATTTTTTCACCATCGAATGGAGTTATTCAGATGTCGTGGTTGATAGAACTTCTTTAAATGTATCTCGGATCTTTTTTGAAGGGAATTTTTTCAAGCTCTGTGCATTCAATGGAATAGGCTCCGAACTCTTCCAACACGGTTCCTGAGATCTTATAAATGCCACGTCCTCGGAAGTTTCCGAACGATGAGCTGTTGGGAAAATGCACGGTGTCGAAGAACTGCAAATCTTTGTCGAGAAAGGTCCCGAACCCCATGAGCTCGCCTTTGTTCGTTCGCGTCTTCTTCACATTAACAAGATACCCTACCGCAGAAATTTTTTTATTTAGGTGGAAGGGAAGTTGCGCTGCTACTTCAGTAACGGTTAGTTCTTCAGAGGCTAGTTCAAACGGAGAGCACAGTGGAAATCCAATGAGTTCCATTTCATCGAAAGCAGTCTCTAACCAATCGTCTTGAAACTTTGGAAGCGTTAAATTCTTTTCTGGTTCTTCGAAGAGCGACGGTCCTATTTCAGGTTTATCTGGATTGCCATGGAAGTGTGTTTCCCACAGCAAATCTTTTTTCGGCTTATTGAATTTTCTGCAGGCACCAATGCGAATAAGCAAGCTCATTTGCTCAACGGATACATGCGCTTGATCCATAAGTTGCGCTATACTTCTAATGCCTTCCGATTGACGAAGTTTAAGAATGCGAATGATGGTATTCGTTTCTAAACTTTTGACCAATCCGAATCCTAAAATTATTTCATTTCCATGCAACACACACGTGGCATCGCTTTCCCAGATGCAGGGAGCAGAAATTTTGGCTCCGTGTTTCATTGCTTCCAACACATAAATTTCGGTGTCGTAAAACCCGCCGAAGTTATTCAGCGTAGCGGTCATGTATTCAATGGGGTAGTAGGCTTTCAGAAATAAACTCTGATAACTTTCAACGGCGTAGCTTGCGCTGTGGCCTTTCGCAAAAGCATAACCGGCAAAGCTTTCCACCTGTCTCCAAATTTCTGCAACATCATTCAATGCATTTCCCTTCGAGATTGCTTTTTCGAAAAACGATTCTTTGGTTCGTTCGAACTCTTCTCTTCCACGAAACTTCCCGCTCATTCCTCTGCGCAACACATCGGCTTCAGCCAAGGTGAGTCCACCAAAGTAGTGCCCCACTTTTATCACGTCTTCCTGATAGACCATGACTCCATAGGTCTCGGGCATGATAGCCAGCAATTGCGGATGCGCGCGCTCTCTGGCTTTCGGGTCGCGGTGCCGGTGAATGAACTCTTTCATCATTCCGCTGCTGCTTACACCCGGACGAATAACTGAGCTTGCGGCAACCAATCCCAAGTAATCGTCTACTTGAAGTTTAGTAAGCAGCATGCGCATAGCAGGAGACTCTACATAGAAGCATCCTATAGCATTTGCAGTTCGAAGTAAATCTTTGATTCGCTCGTCTTGTTTCAGAGGAGCAACTTGGTGCAAATCTATTTCGCGAAGCGGATATTTTTCTTTCACGAGCTGAACGGCTTCTTTGATCTTTGCCAATCCGCGTTGAGAAAGAATGTCGAATTTGTGAAGTCCTATGTCTTCCGCAACCACCATGTCGAACATCACAGTCGGATGTCCTTTCGGAGGAAGGAACGTTGCGGAATAATTGTGAATGGGTTCATTCGAAATAAGAATTCCACACGAATGAATACTTAAGCTATTTGGAAAGTCTTGCAGGAACGAAGCGTAGCGCATGACGTTCTGCTGATTTTTGTCTAGCGCATTCGGATTGAATTTGCCGCTGCTAAGCAATTCAATTTCTTCAATGGGAAGTCCGAAGACCTTTCCCAATTCACGAACCACGGCCTTGTATTGAAAGGTGTTGTAGGCACCGAGCAGGGCCACATTTTGAAATCTTTCGAAAATGTATTCTGTAATTTCTTCTCGGTCGGTCCATGAAAAATCAATATCGAAATCCGGCGGGTTTTGTCGGTATAGATTAATGAATCGCTCGAAGTATAAATCCAATTCAATCGGATCTACATCTGTGATGCGAAGGAGGTAGGCAATAACACTGTTTGCTCCGCTTCCTCTTCCGACGTAGTAATAATCTCTGTCGCGAGCGAATTGCGTGATATCCCAATTAATGAGGAAATAAGAAACAAAATTTTTCTGTTCAATTATTTCCAATTCCTTTTGAATGCGTTCTTCAATAACCGAACGATTGTTCGGTTCGTGTCCGTAACGGTAGGATAGTCCTTCTTGAGTGAGCTGACGGAGCAATGCAATATCTTCCTTCAGGTTTCCCGTAAATGTGTTTTGATTTTTTGAAACACTATGGTTGACCTCTTCCTTCCAACTAAAATTTTCTGAAAATTGAATAGTGTTTTCAATGAGGTCGGGCGCGCCTTCGAATTGCGATTCGAATTCACTTCGGGAAAGAAAAAGATCGCGTCTCCTGCCTTGTTGCGAAGGTTGAAGTTTGCTTAATAGAATATTGTTTTCAATACATCGGAGCAGTTGGTGCATGTTGAAATGACGCTGCGTCTGAAAGGTTGAAGTTTGAAAGGCGAGTGCTTTGTTTCGCTGTTTGTTCCAGTCGCTTCGCTCGAAGATGGGAAGTTCATTGGATTGAATTCCGATGAATTCATTTTCATTCAATTTGAATGAATTCTTTTTAAAGTTTTCGAATGGATAGATGGTTGCGCAGTGTTTCCATAACGGCGCACGAACATCGAATTCTTTTTTGTTGTGAAGATGGTCTGAAAGGAATTCCGAGAGTTCATGCACTCCAGCGGTATTGAAGGCATAGGCTACGAACAATTGTTGAGCATCGTTTCGGAAGTCGATTCCCCACAACGGTCGAACATTATTTTTTTTTGTAAGTCGAAGAAAATCGTGAAGGGTCGTGGTTGAATTTATTTCCGTCAGTGCAACAACTTCCGATTCGTTTTGTAAAGCGAATTCAATGACGTTTTCTACGGTTAATATACCGTAGCGCATGCTGTAATAAGAATGTGTGTTCAGCACGGTTAATCGAAAAGGGTTGGACCTTCGTTTGCTCTTCTTTTTTTCGCACGGGATTCTCCCATGCCAAATAATTCAATGTGTTGATGAAGAATGAAGGATGTTTCGGGAAGTAGCGCGTCTCCGGTAGGTTTCAATAAATCGCTTCCTTCCGCTTGAATGCTTTTAATATCGGTACTCACAGGATAGGCATTCAGTTCAAGATCTACAACAGGCTGTAAAATTGAAGTGATGTCTGAGAGATGTGCATGAGGATCGAGCCACAATTCTTCTTGTTGTTTGGAAAGAATAAGCGGACAACGAGGATGTCCAATTTGTTGAAGCACTCCTGGAGGCGCGGCTGTTGTGACTATCGCGAAGGAGTGCAAAGTTTCTTGCGTAGAAGGATTTCTCCATTCGTCGTAAACGCCTGCAAAAGCAAACGGCATTCTTCCTGTTGAAAGAAATACGCAATGCGGAAACGACAGGCCGCCGCGTTCGGGTCCTTCGTAAAAGGCATCGGCAATCACAAGGCATCTTTTTCTCCGAATTGGAAGTCGAAAGAATGGTTTTTCAAGTATGCCCTTCGAACCGGAAAAAAAGAATGAGTTGTCTTTGTTGTGATCGCCTTCTGCGCGCGCGTTCAAAACATATTTCGGTTTATCTGCCCAAGCGGGTGTGAATCCGAACGTTGAATTTCGAATTTCAGATTTGTTTTCTTGTGTTATGATTAGCCCTTGTTTCCCAGCACCAATATTGGCTTGTGGTTTAAATACAACTCCCTTGCCTATTTCGGCACGAAAGGCTTTTTGAATTTCTTCAATTTTTGAAACTACGGCGTAACGTCCACACATGGTGTAAAATTGAGAAGTTAGTTTGTAGTGAATTTACGAAACAAACGGAGAAATAACTTCTTCCAGAAATGATTTAGCTGCGGAAATATTTTCAATGTGTCCCATGTGTCCGATTTCCGGAATTATGGTAATATGCGCTTGTGGTAGAAGGCTCCATTCACCCTTCATTTTATCCAAGGAAAGAACTTTATCATTCGCTCCAGCGAAATAATGAATTGGAAAATTTGCTGATTGAAGAAATGAAACGGATGACTCGCGATCGCGCATGGCACTCAGGCTTTGCACAATGCTTTCAGCAGACATGCTTTCTATTTTTTCGAGTTGATCGTTAATGGCAATTCGCTGCTTATCTGCATTGTGAAACAGCCCATCGATAAGGTTTACCGCGTATAGTGATTTGTGTTTTTCTGCTGCTTCAATAGCGCGAAGGCGATCTTGTTTTTTTAACTCGCTATCGGCATCCGCGGTTGAATGAAAAAAGGCGAGCGCTTTTGTATTATTTGGAAATGTTTTAGCCAAATGCGCTGCGACATATCCGCCCATGGAATGGCCAATCCAGATGTACTCATCGGACTCTTGCAAATCTATTTGTTGAAGAATGTGAGTAGCAAAATCTTCTATTGAATCTGTTGGAAGGGAATGGTTATTTCCATGTCCAGCCAATTGCGGAGAGAAGAGAGAAAAAGAAGAATGGGAAGGAAGAATATCCTTCCACATTTCGTTGTTTCCTAAAAAGCCGTGAATGGCAATTACTTTAATCATTAAAGTTTGTGCTTAGACAATCTTGCAGTTCTTAATTTTTTTCGAATGAGAGCATTCAAATCGAATCCAACCAAAAGAATTACCATGTTTAAATTCAACCAGATGAGTATAACCATAAGGGTTCCGAGTGATCCGTATAGCTTATTGAATTGAGCGAAGTTTTCAAGGAAATAACTAAAGCCAAAGGAGGTTGCAATAAGCAGAACTGTGGTAAAAATGCTTCCTGTGTTTAGGAATTTCCAATTTTTACGAATCCGCATATTCATTCCAGAATTGTATAAAATAGTAATGATGCAATAAACAAAGGAGATGGAAATGGTCCATTGTCCGAAAGTTAAAAATGGAATAACTCCCTTGTCGCCAATGATTCCTTTTTCGTGCATCGTGAGAAAAGTACTTTCACTAAGTGATGTAAGAACCATGGCGAGCAGGAACATGATTCCTAAAACGAGCATCATGATAAAACTTAAAATACGAACAAGGAAAGGGTGAGTAGAAACTTCTATATGCTGACTGTTTTGAAAGGCTTGCATAATTGCATTCATACTTGCCGATGCGTAGTAAAACATTAAGACAAAACCGATAGAAAGCAAAGTCGATTGTTTCTTATTGATCAAGTCGTAGAGTGTTCCTTCAATAAACTGAAAGGTGTCACCGGGAAGAATGCTTTTTATTCCAAGGAACACCTCTTGTTGAAAATTGTCAATAGGAATAAAAGGGATTAAAGTGAAGAGCGTGATAATAGCGGGAAAGAAAGCAAGAAATATTCTGAAAGAAATACTCGCCGATCGCATGGTGGTTTTCACATCTGAAAATGCAAGGATTAAGAACGAAGATATTTCCCAAAGATTTAAACCTCCGAAACCATAAGGATGGTAGCGTTCGAGAAACTTGCGAACCTTAAAAAGCCAAGCGGCATAGCGTTTGAATTTTTTCTTGTTCATTTGACTGCTTTCAAACTTAAATCGAAACTTTTAACGTGATGGGTAAGTGCACCCATACTTATAAAGTTTACGCCTGTTTCGGCGTAACTAACCAATGTATTTTCATTGATGCCGCCGCTAGCTTCGGTCTCAACACTCCCGTTAATAAAACTAACAGCTTCGCGAATTTGGTCGGGCGAAAAATTGTCAAGCATGATTCTAAATGCAATGCCAGTTTCTAGAACTTCTTCAATTTCGTGGATGTTTCTCGTTTCAACTTCAATTTTTAAATAGAGATTTTTCTCTTTTAAATAGGCTTCAATTTTACTCAAGGCGGGTTTTACTCCACCTGAAAAATCAATGTGATTGTCCTTCACTAATATCATGTCGTACAATGCATAGCGATGATTGATACCGCCACCAATTCGCACGGCTTCCTTTTCGAAGTAGCGGAAGTTTGGTGTTGTTTTTCTTGTATCGAGAAGTTTACAAGTTGTATGCGCAATCATCTGTGTGAGCCTGTGCGTCTCCGTTGCAATCCCGCTCATGCGCTGCATGACGTTAAGCACAAGTCTTTCAATGGTTGTTATGCTTTGACTTTTTCCTTCGACAATAAACGCAATGTCACCCTTCTTAACAACGTCTCCATCGTGAATGAATGTTGTAACTTTTAGAGATGCATCGAAGGCCTGAATAATTCTTTCTGCAATGGAAACCCCGGCAATAACTCCGTTGTCTTTTACAATAAGTTGTGCTTTGCCAATTGCATTATTTGGAATTGTTGCGAGTGTTGTGAAATCACCTGGACCAATATCTTCATTTAAAGCTTCAGCAAGCCATTTGTCAAAGTCAAATGCATTCATGTCGCGAAGTTATGAATTCCGTTCTTCGAATAGTTAACTTTGGAGGTATGATTAAAAAGACGTACTTACTTTTTGCAATGGCATTTCTTTCTCAATTGGAAGGATATGCGCAACTTTTCCCTTGGTATGCTGCGGTAAATGAGAACTTTCTTTTGGGAAAAACAGTTTTCGAAAAGGATATCCGTTTTAGTTTGGTTCCAGCCAATCGTTCTACAAAAACGTGCTACTTATTGGTTGAAGTGAATGCAGCTTTCGAGTCAATGGCTGCTGCGGCGCAGAAGGAAGGAATTACCTTGAAAGTAATTTCAGGTGGAAGAAATTTCAACATGCAAAAAGCCATTTGGGAAAAGAAATGGAACGCTCGTCGTCCAAATTTCAAATCAGACAAAGAGACTGCTTTGGATATTTTGAAGTACAGCTCTATGCCCGGAACCTCACGTCACCATTGGGGAACTGACCTCGATATTAATTCTCTCGAGCCGAGTTATTTTACAAGCGGCAAAGGGAAAGAGGAGTACGATTGGCTTCAGAAAAATGCAGGTTTATTTGGTTTTTGTCAGACCTATGACAACAAAGGCATTTCAGGAAGAACTGGTTATTCCGAAGAGAAGTGGCATTATTCCTACATGCCAATTTCGTCGGTTATCCTAAAGCAATACAATGAGCAAATTAATTATGAAAAACTCATCGGTTTTCTCGGCAGCGCTACTTCAAAGGATATAGAAGTGATTCGTGTTTTCGTCAATGGTATTTCTACCAATTGCACTTCGCTTACTTCTCCTTAATTAGTTTTTTCAGGTCGTTCCCAATGTCTTTTCTGAAATATTTTCCAGAGAAGGAAATGGTGTCCGCGGCTTCGTTGCTTTTTCCTAACGCTTCGTGAAGTGAAGCACCATAGGCTGTTGCAGTCAACACTCGTCCGCCGTTAGTAACAATCTTTGTTCCGTTCTTTTTTGTGCCTGCGTGAAATATGATGCTGTCGTGAACATCTTCCAAGGCAGAAATTTCTTTTCCTTTTTCTGAAGATTCAGGATAACCCTTTGAAACAAGCATGGTCGTTGTGCAGTAGCGAGGGTCTATCTGAACATCGCATTCTCCTAGTGTTTGTGTGGCTATTCCTTCGAACAAATGCAACAAGTCGCTTTTAATACGAGGAATCACAACTTCCGTTTCGGGATCTCCCATGCGACAATTGTATTCGATCACGTAAGGTTCATTTCCAACTTTAATAATTCCAAAAAAGATAAATCCGCGATAGTCTATACCATCGGCCTTCAATCCTTTTACAGTTGGAATAATGATTTGTGCTTCGATTTTATCGATAAACTCAGGTGTGCAAAATGGAACAGGAGAAACGGCGCCCATTCCGCCCGTATTCAAACCCATGTCTCCTTCACCAATACGCTTGTAATCTTTGGCTTCAGGAAGTACTTTGTAGTTGTTTCCGTCAGTCATAATAAAGATGGAACATTCAATTCCCTTTAGAAATTCTTCTATGACCACGGTGCTTGAAGCTTCTCCGAACTTCTTGTCAGAAAGCATAGCCTTCAACTCTTTTTTCGCTTGCGCTAAATCTTCTACAATCAGAACTCCTTTGCCTGCCGCTAGTCCTGAAGCTTTCAGGACATAGGGTGCTTTCAGTGTGTCGAGGTAGGCTTGTCCTTCTTTTAATGTTTCATGAGTAAATGACCCGTATTTTGCAGTTGGAATGCCGTGCTTGGCCATGAATTTTTTCGCGAAGTCTTTGCTTCCCTCCAATTGCGCGGCAATTGAATTCGGTCCAATTACGGCAACTCCACTAAGCGCTTTGTCTTTTTGAAAGAATTCGACAATACCTTTCACCAAAGGATCTTCTGGACCAACGATAACCATTTTAATGCCGTGTTCAATTACGGCTTTTTTTATTGATTTGAAATCTGTAGGATCAATGGATAGGTTGGTTCCGAAAGCTTCGGTGCCCGCATTTCCTGGAGCAATAAAGATATCGTGTATGAGAGAACTTTGTGAAATCTTCCATGCGAAAGCGTGCTCTCTACCACCGGAACCTAGGATCAATACATTCATGCTCTGAGTTTTTTGCAAAGAAACAATGCATTAGCGGCTCTCTCAATTCAACTTACTAACAGAAAAAAGGTCTAGGCACAAGATATTTGGGTTTATTGTTGAAAAATGCCTATATTTGCAACTGAATTAAGTAATTGAACAACGGGAGAGGGGGTTTTAACCCCTCTTTTTTTTAGTCATGATAACAGTTGCAGAAATAGAAAAATTGGTTAACGCCAAGATAGCCGAAACGGACACTTTGTCCGATGCGTTTATCGTTTCTATTTCCGTTCGTCCAGGCAATGCCATTGAGGTGCTACTCGACAAAGATTCAGGGTTGAATGTGGAGGATTGCAAGAAAGTAAGCCGACATGTTGAATCTTCTTTGGATCGTGAAAAAGAGGATTTTTCAATGGAAGTTTCTTCTCCTGGAGTTGGAAAACCACTGGTGGTTCATCGACAGTATGTTAAGAATATAGGAAGAACAGTTAAAGTTAAAGTAGGAGAAGGAGAGAAATATGAAGGCGATTTGGCCGAAGTAAACGAGACTGGAATTGTACTGAAGTACCAAGAAAAAGAGGCGCTTCCCGGAAAAAAGAAAAAAGAATGGGTGGAAAAAACAGTCACCCTTGCATTTGATAACATAAAAGAAACCAAAGTAGTAATACGTTTTAACTAACCTTGTCATTATGAAAGGACTAAACCTAATAGAGTCTTTTGCAGACTTTAAAGAATTCAAAAACATCGACCGCGAGACGATCACAAACATCTTGGCGGAAATGTTCAAAGCTATGATTGTAAAGCGCTGGGGCGCTGAAGATGGCTTTGACATAATTATTAACGCAGAGCGAGGCGACTTAGAAATCTGGCGCACACGTCAAGTTGTTCAAGATGGAGAGCTTGATGACGAGGTTGCTGAAATCGAGGTGAGCATGGCCCGCAAGATTGTAGATGATCTTGAGGTAGGTGAAGAATTGATTGAAGAAATTAAAATCGAAGATTTCGGTCGCAGAAATATTATGGCCATGGGTCAAGTATTGAAGAACCGTATTCAAGAACTCGAGAAAGATCATATCTATCAGAAATACAAGGAGCGTATTGGAGAAATTATCTCTGGTGAAGTTTACCAAGTATGGAAGCGTGAGATTCTTGTTCTCGATGACGAGAACAACGAGTTGATCATGCCGAAGGATCAACAGATTCCTTCTGACTTCTACAAAAAAGGAGATACCATTCGTGCGGTTGTTTATCGCGTAGACTTACGCAACAACAGTCCACAAATTATTCTTTCTCGTACAGCTCCAGAATTCTTAGAGAAGTTATTCGAGCAAGAAGTTCCGGAAGTATTTGATGGTTTAATTACCATTAAGAAAATTGTTCGTGAGCCGGGTGAGCGTGCGAAAGTTGCTGTTGAAAGCTACGACGATCGTATTGATCCTGTAGGTGCTTGCGTAGGTATGAAGGGTTCACGTATTCACGGAATTGTTCGTGAGTTGCGTAACGAGAATATCGACGTTATTCATTACACAACGAACGAGAACTTGTTGATTGCACGTGCTCTTGCACCAGCGAAAATTTCAAGTATTAGCATTGATAAAGACAACGCGAAGGCAGACGTGTTCTTGAAACCAGATCAAGTGTCTTTGGCAATTGGCAAGGGCGGACACAATATTCGTCTTGCGGGAAGATTGTGCGGATATGAGTTAGATGTTTATCGCGAAACTGATGTTGACATTGACGATGTGGATTTGGAAGAATTCTCAGACGAAATCGACAGCTGGATTATCGATGAATTGAAATCGATAGGTTGCGATACCGCTCGTTCAGTTCTCGAGATTCCGAAGGAAGATTTAGTTAAGCGTACAGATTTAGAGGAAGAAACCATTGAAGAGGTGTTGAGTATTTTGAAGTCTGAATTCGAATAATTCGTTTCGGTTTTTAAAAAAGTGCTCAAGCATTTTTCAATGTGTTAAATAGATTTTATAAGGAACGGGAATAGATTTATGTCAGAAACAAAAGGACCACAACGCTTAGGTAAGGCCGCCACTAACTTGAATGTTAGTAAGGATACCATTATTGAATTCCTTAAGAAAAAAGGGGTTGCAGTGGATAATAATCCAATGGCGAAAATTGAGGCTGAAGTATACGATATGCTTAGCGCTGAATTTTCTACAGACCAAAAAGCGAAAGAGGTTGTTCAAGCAGCAGCAACGAAATTGCGCGAATCACGCGAGTCGTTGAGTATCTCGGACAATAAGAAGAGAAAAGACGGAGAGAGCGAAGAAATGTCAGACATTGATTTGGCGAAATTCAAGCGTCCCGAGGCAGAGGTTGAAATACCAAAGGCGAAGGTAAAGTCTGTAGAAGAGCCAGTTGCTCCGAAGGTTGAAAAGCCAGTAAAGAAAGAAGAAGCGAAAGCTCCAACAGAAATTCCTGCTCCTTCAGTTGAAGCAATTCCTGTACCTCAACCCGAAGAACGCACCAATGAAGTGAAGGTGGTGGGCATGATCGATCTTTCAGCTTTAGAGAAACCGAAGCGTGGAAAGAAAGCTCCTGAACCGAAAAAGGAAGAACCTAAAAAAGGAAAGAAAGAAGAGCCGAAAGTTGCAGCGCCAGTTGCGAAAACAGAACCTGCTCCCGAGCCGGTGATTGTTAAGCCGGAGGTAGTAGAGAAGGAAATAATTCGCGTGAATGTAGAGAA
>Ga0114969_10003364_pt1 | contig 12914 bp, 8 predicted proteins | sample M_130807_MF_Meta_FD_87316 | JGI IMG/M metagenome (GOLD analysis project Ga0114969, IMG submission 87316) | Freshwater microbial communities from Lake Montjoie, Canada to study carbon cycling - M_130807_MF_MetaG | ecosystem: Environmental > Aquatic > Freshwater > Lake | place: Lake Montjoie...
CACCAGCTGGAGGTGCTTTAATTGGCAAAAGAAAAGGTCAAACAATGATTCACAATAAAGGGTCAATGTCTGGTTATTTAGTTGGCAAAACACACGCAGAAGGCGGAATAAAAGCAATTAATAAATCAACTGGACAACCACTGGAAATGCAAGGTGGCGAAGTTGTAATTACCGCGCCAGCGGTAAGCGACCAATCCAAACATAATTTTGATGGTAAGATGATGACCAATCGAGAAATTTTATCAACTATCAATGAAAGGGGCGGTGGAGTTGCATTTGCAAAAGATGGTATGGAAATACCTAAAAGAATTAAACGTACTGGTGCAAGTTATAACTACGGAGGTAGAACAATGACTGACCATGAAATATATAAATACATTACTGGAGGAGAAACAACCAAAGTAGTAACTTATAGAGATAAGTACAACAAAAAATATAATTATCCCAAAAACACTTCGCATACTTTAGAAGAAATTTCTAAAGATACCAATGTTTCAATGAAAGGGTTGCAACAAATTTACAATAAAGGAATAGGTGCTTACAAGACTAATCCATCAAGCGTAAGACCAAATGTTAAATCAAAAGAACAATGGGCAATGGCAAGAGTTTATAGTGCCGTAATGGGAGGCAAAGCATCAAAAGTAGATTCAAATGAATTAAAAATGAGTTTAGGAGGAGGTTTACACAAAGACGATTTAGAAAAAGATTCTAAAAGCGGTAATACACCAGCAAGGGATTTGAACAACTACAACGATGTGTTGGATTTAGAAGCCGATGGTGCAATAGGTGGTAATACTGGTTTATTTGATAATGGAGGTCGTGTTACTAAAGCAAAGTATAGAATATTAAATTCAAACGGCAGAATAAAATACACTGGTACAGAAATGGGAAGTTGGTTTACTTTGGAAAAAGCAAAGGAACTTGTAGATTATTCACAAGGTGAAATGATATACGAGTATGATAATAATGGCGACCCAATTTGGGAGGTATTAGCTACTGGTGGCGGTGTTAATAAAAAAGAAAAATCATTTGAATCGGAAGGTAGCACTGAGGGCAAAGGTAAATTATATGAATTTTTTACACCTCAAGTAGTTGCTGATAAAATGTTAGCTTTAGCACAACATTACGGATTTAAAGGAGGTAACGTTTTAGAGCCAGCAACTGGAAGCGGAAGGTTAATTAAGAATTTAAAGGACACCAATATTACTGCTTTTGAAATAAGCAAAGATAATTTTGAAATACTTAAAAGAGAATTTCCAAATGCCGAGTTGTACAATTATAATTTTGAAAAAGCATTTTTAAAGGAACCTCGATTTAACACCTTGTTGAACAGAAAAGGAACTGAAACGTGGTTGAAAGGTGCGCCATTTGATTTAGTGCTGGCAAACCCACCCTATGGTAAGTTTTCTGGTATGTATTCAAGCTATTTTAATTTTAAAGGTCAAGTAGAACACTTTTTTATTTTGCAGACCTTATATCTACTTAAAAAGGGCGGTTTAGGAGTTTACTTAATCCCAAGTTCATTTTTAAGAAATGGGGTATCGTATAATAATATTAAAAAACAAATTTTTGAAATTGCGGAATTTGTAGATGCTTATAGATTGCCTTCTAACATTTTTGAAAAAACACAAATTGGAACTGATATATTAATTTTAAGAAAAAAATAAAATGAACGCTAAAATAAAAGAAAATATCAATAGCATTTTAGATAATTTAGATGCAGAACAGTATAACCGAATTTCGGATAAGCTTAAATTTAAAGATGGTAGAGAATTGGTTGTAAATATGATTTACAATAGGTTAGAGCAATTTCCAAATTATAGTTTTGCAAATGCTTTAGCTGATGTAGAAGTAACTCTTAAAGGTTTTCAGAATGAATAAGGCAATAGCAAAAAATAAAGCAATCTACGAATTGCTTAGAAAATATAAAAACGAAGATAGTCCAGAAAATTTAAGTCTATCTTATGGTTTTGTACCAGAAAATTTAAAAGACGAGTTTTTAGCGTTAGAAAAAAAGTATTTAATTGAAACCAAAGGTCAAGAAGATACTGATTACGATAAGTCGTTATTTAGCGCATGGTTTTATAGTGAAAATAATAAAATTTTAGGTAAAGAAAAGCAAGGTAGTGGATATATAAATCCAGTATTAACAGTTGGTAGCATAAAGGATATTAATTCAATGATACCTTACGAAATTCAAAATATTGATGCAAGTTCAACGAAGGAAGAAGCACCAATGGAAAATGAAATAGTAAAAAAAGAAACTGTTAGAAAAGAAAAAAGAGTAGAAAATATGACTAATAGAGAAGTAGCAATATCGAAGGAGGTTCTAAATTTTAAAAATGAACCAAAAACCGAAGTTGCAGAAATATTGACAATTGAGGAAAGCTTAAAAATTTATAGTCCAAACATAAGTACACCACAAATTAAGGGTTACGTTTACTATAAACAAAAATTTGGTTCTCCTATGTTTGGTTGGGAAAAATGGTTTTTACCTTCTAAAACAAATAGAGGTAGATTAGCTTACGCAACACAAAGTTTTTCACTAAAAAATCAACAATTTCAAGATATTAAAAACGTGCCTTCTGGAACGCTCATAGGGGTTAAAACAAAATTTAAAAATGAATATGACAATGAGGTTTTTTGGGTAATTAAAAATGAAAATAAAGAACTTTATTACGCAAGTGAAAGAAATTTTAAAGAGGTAGATTCATTTGCTACTGTTGATGAAGCTGAACTCGTAAACCTTGTGAAACAAAAAGGACTATGCTACGATGGAGATGATTATGTGCCAGTATATATGTATGTTTTTGGTGATATTTTTGAAATTAAAGAAAAACTGGTAGGAAAGTATAATCGTGAAACAGATAAATTTGAAGGAGGTTACAAAGATTTACTAATTGAAAAATTTGGTCTTGACATTGCTGATTGGCAAGAAGGCTTAATTGAAAGTGCTTTAAAAACAAAATATAATTTTGATTTTGGAAACACTATTGTTTCTGAAAGACCATATTTATCAAAAGAAAATGATTTATCACACACATTTATGATTGTTGATTTGGATGTTGATAGCGGTGTTTCTATACAACGACATTTTGATGACTTAGACCGCAACAATAGACGAAAAAAACAAGTAGACTATGGTAGAGATTATGGTAAAAAATCTATAAGCTTATTTGAAGCATACGAGATTTGGTTTTTGTATAATGTTAATAACAATATGCTTGATAAAACCACTGTGGATGATATTAAAAATTTATATTTTAGAAACGGAAACGTATTTTTGTCTGAAGCTTCTAAACAAAAAGACAAAAAAGACCAAGAAAAAGAAAAAGACGAAAGACGAATTTTAGCTAAAATTGAAGGAGATAAATTTTATTCTGAATTTTTGGCTACTGCTTTGACAAGGGCAGATTTAATGGGTCTAAACTTGATTTTTAATAAGTCATTCAACAATTTTGTAACTTATGATTTAAACAAAGTACCAGTAGGTTTTGAAGCCAACAATAAGATTTTTAACTTAGATAATTTTAGATTAAAACCAGTTCAAAGAAATGGTTTAGCCTTTTTAAATATTAATAATTCTGGATGCCTTGCTTATGATGTAGGTTTTGGTAAAACATTAACCGCTATACACAATTTAGCTATGTTGCTAAAACAAGGTTCAATCAAAAGACCCGTAATTGCCGTACCAAAACAAGTTTATAAAAACTGGATTTATGAAATGTTCGGATATTGGACTAATGGTGCTGAACGTAATACGGTTGCGTTTAAAGATTCTCGATTTGTAAATGGTGCTTTAACTGGCTCTAAATACAAATTGAATGATTGGTTTAATTTGGGAACAAATAGAAATGTAGAAAATAAAGAAATTCCAGAATACACCATCACGTTATTAACATATCAAGGTTTAGAAAAAATAGGATTTTCTGAAAAATTACATGGAGAAATTGCAGATGATTTTTTTGAAATATTAAATGTAAAAAAAGAAACAGAAACTTCAAGGTCAATTGAAAAAGAAAAAGAAAAAACCGAAAGTTTAGTAGGTAAAGCATTGGCTAAAACTGAATATGATATTGATGTTTTAGGATTTGATTATATGGTATTGGATGAAGCACACGCTTTTAAAAATATATTTGCAAGCTTTGCAATACCAGAAGAATTTAGGGATAGCTGGAGGATGAGTAAAGGCACTCAATCTTCGAGAGCATTAAAAGCATTTACATTATCATTATACATTCAAAAAAAATATAATGGAAACGTAAATATGCTTACTGCAACACCATTTACAAATTCACCTTTGGAATTGTACTCAATGTTGTCTATGGTAGGTTACAACTATTTGTTAAGTTCAAATATAAATAATCTATTTAAGTTTTTATCATTATTTATTGAAACGCAAGTTGAATATACGGTTGATTACAAGCAAGACATTGTATTAAATACCGTTATTAAATCCTTTAAAAATAAAAATATACTTCGAGATATACTTTATAGATATTTCGATTATCAAGATAACCCTAAAGATGCTGGAGTAAAAAGACCTTGTAAAGTGAATTTTCCTAATAAAGAAACTTCTACATTTTTACAAATGTCTGATTTGCAAATTGAAGCGCAAGCTATGGTTATTGAGGAAGCCGATAGCTATGATAGAGAAACTAATAGAGGTGCGGTAGGTAGAGCGTTGTCTTGGGCAAAATCAAATGCTTTTAGTCCATATTTAATTCCAAATATTGAAATGTATTCGGATTTAGATGAATTTATAAATGAAAGTCCAAAAATTAAATATACAATCGAATGTATAAAAACAGTTAAGGAATTTCACGAAAATTTAAAACAAGAATGTAGCGGTCAAGTTATTTACTCAAATAGAGGTAAAGACTTATTTAAAGATTTTAAAAAAGCATTAGAACGTGAGTGCGGTTTTGTGAAAGGGGTAAAATTTGGTTCTGAATCAGTCGATGAAGTAGAAATTATTACCAGTAGCGGAACAGAAGCCGAATCGGATAGAAAAGAGTTAGTCAAAGATGCCTTTAACGAAGGTTATGTAAAAGTTATAATTGGTACTGCTACAATTCAAGAAGGTATCAATTTACAAAAAAGAGGTACAGTACTTTATAATTTGGATTTAGACTGGAACCCTACTGCATTTAAGCAATTGGAAGGTAGAATACACCGACAAGGAAATATGTTTAAATATGTGCGTATTGTTGTACCAATGTTACAAGATAGTTTAGATAGTTTCCTTAATCAAAAATTAGATGAAAAATCTAAAAGGATTGCTTCTATCTGGGATAAAAATAACTTAGTAAATGATTATTCAGTTAGTGATGCTTTAGACCCAATGGAAATTAAATTTAACCTTATAAAAGACGAAATGAAATTAGTCGCTATGAGGTTAGATATTAACAAGGAAAAAGCTAAAAAAGAATTTTCAATTTCTGAAGATAAATTTAAAACTTTTGATAAATTAAACGAAGCAATAGAGAATTTTGAATATTACAAAAAGCAAAATTTAAACGATATTGAATATACTGTAAATAACTACAATAAATACTTACAAATGATTGATAAGTATGTTAGTGAAAAAGATGCTGAATGGAATAAGACAAATAAAAAAGCCATTACGGATTTAAAAATTAAAATCCAAGAAGTTTTGGATATGTACGAAGATTATAAAATTAATGGTGTATGGAAGTCATTATTTGAATTTAAACGTGCTTGTGAAAATAGAAAATTTGTTGCTTTGACAAAAGGCGAATATGAAGATTTTGAAATTAATTATAGGAATTTATCAAAAAAATACGAAAACGATTATTATGCCCAATTAAATGGATTTAATTATTCATTTGGTAATTTAGTATCGTATTATGGAACTGCAAAAAAATTAGAAAAAAATCTATTGCAACCATACGGATTGACCATGTTTGACGATTTTTCAAATATAAAAAGAGAGTATTTAGATAATTACGAAAAAGCTAAAGCAAGTTTAGAATATTTAGATACTGAGGAGTATCAACAAGGGGTACTTGCTGAAATTAGAAACGAATTGGAAAAAAGACAAGGAGATATTGGTTCATTGGAAGATAGAGTTGATGCCTTTGCCAATACCAATAATTTACTTACATACCCATTTGAAGATAAAGAATCAGATAATTGCGATATACCTAAAACAGAAAATGTAGAAGCGGTTAAATACATTAAAAAAGAATTGGTGTTGACAGAATACCTTGATTCTAATGATATGGACTTATTAACAACTAAAAAGAAACTCAATAAGATAAAAGACTTCTTTAACTATTCTGAATTACAAGTGGTAAAAGCAAATGTTGGTGAGTATTCAGATAGTATAATAAAGCTTTATGATTACATTAAAGATATTCCAGAATTGTACGCAACTGATGGAGTGACAGAAAAAACCGCTTATTTACATTATTTTAGTAGTTCAAGTGATTGGTATATTATTGAATTAGGTAAAGGTGATATATTTGATGATGATAGCGATATTCAAAAAGAAGCGTTTGGTTACGCTATCTTAAATGGAGATATGGAAAATGCCGAGTATGGGTATATGAATATTGATGAAATCAAAAAGTATGCTGAATTGGATTTGCATTTTCAACCACAAAGCTTAAATAACATTATCGACAAACGTAAAAAATATGATGAAGCAGAAGAAGTTTCATTCCAGTTAGACAAAGCTACGGATGTCGTTGATGTAAGTCCAAGTTCGGAACAAACTGAAATTTTGGAGGCTATTGAAACATTGCAATTATTATTGGAATATTCGTCTAAAAAAGAGAAAAAAGAAATTAACGAAGCTATTGAGGTTTTACAAATATTATTAGATTAACAAATAACTAAATACTATGAATACTGAAAAAATTGAAAAATTAAAAAAAGGATTAAACAATAGTCAAATCCCAGAAAGTTTAAAAGAAAAAATTAGACAACAGATTAGTAGATTGGAAGATGAGGACAAAGCAAACCAACCAGTTACTAAAGCTGAAATTGAAAAAATCGAAGATAAAATTGAAGATGCGGTTGAAGTAGCTGAAAAAAAAGAGGAACAAGCTGAAGCCAAAAAGCCTTCAATTGCAAGAAAACCTCGAACAAAAAAAGCCGTTGAACCAAAAGCGAAAACTGTAAGAAAGCCAAGAGCCAAAAAGGTTGTTGAGCCAAAAACAACTACTGCAAATAAAAAAAGTGCTATGGCATTGGCTAAAGAAATTCGCAAGCCAAACGAAAAATGGAACGAAGCGGTTAAACGTGCTGGCGCAACTATGCGAGGTGAAGTTAAAGAAGCAACCAAAAAAGTAACTTCTGAATTAGAAAAGTTAAAAGCTTTTGTAAAAAGAAGAAAGGAATTAAAAACTATTGCTGGAACTAATTTATTAAGAGATTCAAAAAGAAAAGCAAAACCGAGAGGAAGCAGAACTGTAACACGTTCGGGTGAAACTTCTAATCAATATGGTACTTTTGATAATAAGTTAGGTAGAAAATATTCTGAAAATAGAGAAAATCGTACTGATAGATTAGCACCTAAATATCCTAAAAATTCACCTTATTTAGCTGGTGGCGGTGGAATCAATTTAAGTGATGATAAATACAAATATGACTTAATGGATATTGGTCAATTTTCTTTGCCAGAAAATGTAAGAAAAAGCGATGAAGAATATTATACAATCGGTAAAGAAGTAGTTGAAAAAGAATACGATGGAGATTTAGATTTAGCTTATAACATGGTTGTTAGACTTGGAAACAAAGAAAGGTTTGTTGGTGGCGGTGGAGTACCATTTAAACCTTACGGAAAAACAAAAGGTAAGTTTAAAATTACTTATATGGCTGATGGAAAAAAACAATCAGAAATTTGGGAAACTTTAGAAATGGCTTTAGATAATGCTAAAAGATACCAAAGAATTGGAGAGTTTAGTAAAGTAGAAGTTTTTGATGAAAACAACAAAAAAATAATGGCTGATGGTGGCTACAATGAAGGTATCGAAGAAGATATTGACATGACTGATGATTATGTTTTAAGAGTAAACAAAGGTGTAGAGCCAAAAGATAGAGCAAGCATGAAAGAATGGATGGCTAAAACCAACGAATCAAGGGAAGCTATGACTTATGAATTAGGTGGCGCATTTATGCAAACTGATTTAGCTGGTAATACTGGCGGTGGAACACTTGGATTAAGTCCAAATATGCCATTAAGCGGTGTTTCTGGTACTTATTACACTGGATTAGTAGGTGAAACTGGTGCTTTGTCAAGCGGTGAAATGTTTGCTGGTGGTGGTTCTTTACAAAAAGGCAAAATCAAAAATTGGTATATGAAAAATTACCGAACTGATACTTTAGGGAAAAATCTTGATGCTGATAGTACTTTTGAAGATGTTTGGACTGCACTTAATAATGGTACTGATGTTTATTCTGTTTTTGGTGTTGGAGATAGTCTTATAAGAGAGCGAATATTTACTGAATTAGCTAAAATTTATAATGTTGACTATGATTATATTTATTATAAATGGTTAGATTCAGATGATTATGCTCGTGGCGGTGGTATTCGTAAAGTAGGAAACCGAGAATATCCTTTAGGTAGAAATTGGACAAACGACCATAATCAAGTTAATAAGTCAGAAGAACACGAAACAAGTTATAATAGAAAAAGGTCTTTTGCCAATGGTGGTGCTATGATGGCAAACCAACAAATTATTGATGATGCCTCACAACACTACGTTAACTACTACTTAAACGATGGCGCAAGTGCTGGTATGTTTAAAGATGGAGGTGCAATCAAAAATCAATATGCTGGCAGAACACCAAAAGATATTTGGAATAACCTATCTATAAGACAAAGGATGCATTTTTTACAAGACCATGAGGAGGAAATTTTAGAAGATAAAAAGCTTAGATATTTTACTGATAATGATTTAGTTGAATTAATTCATACAGAATGGTTAGAATTAGACGATGATGTTAAAAATGCTTTTGCAGACCATACTTCAAGAGGTGAATATGCTGGTGGAGGCGAAATAAGAAGATTTGACCGACATGAAGAAATGGATGGAAATACCAGAACAGAAATTTTAGATGCTATTAGAAATCCAAACGTTTCACATAGACTTGAAAACTATTTATTTGGTCTTTTTGATGGATATGATTATTCAGATGTTGAAGATTTTAAATTAGAAATAAAAAAATTGAAATCAAAAGATTCTAAAGCGTATAAAGAAGTAGTTGACATTTACAAAAAAGTAGATAAATATAATTTCAAAAATTATAAAGATAATTATGCAACTGGCGGTATGATGCACAACTATAAACAAATGGAGGATAGTTACGCTCGTGGTGGTGGAATAAGAACTGTAAATGGTAGAGAATATTCAACTGGCAGAAATTGGACTAACGACCATAGACAACATAATAAAGGGGAAGATTACGAAGTACCAATGAGTAAAAGAAGATAAAATGAGAAAACAATTCGATGATATTGGTTATGCTGATTTAGCTAAATCAAAACCAGAAGTAATTAATGAAGCAAAAATGGCTGAATATGATGCTCAAATTCCAGAAATTGATATTGAAAAAATAAGAACCATTGACCTTAACATTAAAGACAATAAAATAACATCACTTGATGATTCAATAAGAGTTTTAAAGCAGATTTACGACAAAGGAAGTATAAATGCTTACGAGGAAGTAAAAATACTTTTTTTAGATAACTCGAATAAAGTAATAGGTATTTACAATCATTCAAAAGGTGGTATTACTGGAACTGTTATCGATGTTGAAATGGTTTGTGCTTTAGCTTTAAAATGTTTAGCAAAAGGGGTAATTATGTCGCACAATCATCCAAGTGGTGCTTTGAAGTTTAGTAATGCCGATATTCAAATGACAAAAAGTTTAAAAAATGCTTTGAATTTATTTAACATAGCGCTTTTGGATAGTATTGTAATTACTGAATATGGATTTGCAAGCATGGTAGATGAAGGTATTTTAGTCAATGGAGGTAGTATTCATAAAGCTGAAGATAGAAAAAACTTTTTTGACGATGGTGGCGAAGTAGAATTTATTGAGTATGGTGATTCAGAAATTATGTTTGAGCCACACTACAAAAAATACTACGCTAACGAAATGGAATTTGACAACCTTGAAGATGCTAAAAACTTTATAGATAGTGGAGAAGTTCCTTATTTTATAAAAGATGCTTACGCTAAAGGATTGTTTAAGAAAGGCGGTAGGTTGTTATCGACAAGAGAAAGATACATAGCCGAATTAAAAGGCTTATCTGGTTTACAACAAAATACTATTGAAGATTACATAGACGAAAACAATTTGACAAGCGATGAAATTTTGCATATTGTTATTGGATTAGGTAGAAAGCAAATTAGCCGTACCGATGTAAGCACTGCAATAGTTGGCGCAAAAAACAATGCTGAAAGCAAAAAGTTGTTAGCCTTTGCAAAATCTAAAGAATCATTAAAAGCAGAATATGGTGCTTTTATGGATGGTGTATATGCTGGTGGTGGATATTTTGACGGAACCATTCCAAAAGTATCTAATTATATGACTACTTATGTTAAAGGGGGTATGATAGTTACTTCTATTAAGGATATTCCAAACTTTAAAAAAAATCTTGACGAAGGTAAAATTACCTATCGTGGATTAGGCATGGGTAAAGTATTCAATGACTTTTATGATATAGCTGGTGAAAGTGGAACACGAATTAAAGTAGATGGTAAAGAATATTTTATTACCGATAGCGAGTTCGATACTTTTAGTAGAGGAAGTGATGGTAAAATGCGTATTAAATTTGATGCACCACAAAGAAAAGGATAAAGCAAAGTTAGCGAGGCATTAAAAATTAAGCTTAATGCCTTACTATTCAAATAAATATTATATTTGTAAATTAATAACCTAAACAATAAAAAAAACACTATGGAAACAGTAAGAGAATTATTAGCAAAGCTTGACAACAAAGTAACACCAACAATGGCAAAAAAATTGGATGGTATGCAAGCGTTACAAGCTAAATTACAACTTGCAAAAGAAGAATATGAAGCAGAACCAACTGACGAAAAATCGGCATATTTGAAAGAAATCGAAGAATTCATGGCAGATGAAAACGAAGATATTATTGAAGATTTAAAAGTTTTAGTCCGTAGAAAGCGATTCGCAGAAGAAGAAGAAAAGGCAAGTCAAAGTAGTTCTAAAGGTGATGAAGCACCAAAAGGTGATGAAAAGCCTAAAGATGAAAAAGAAAAAAGTGGTCTTGGAGTTTTTGGAATGGTTTTCGGGGGTGTGTTGCTTGTAGCTTCTTTAGGTGCAATTAACTACTTTAGAAATAATAGATAGGTGGATAAAAGAAAAAAAATATTTTTAGCTATTGGCTTTGTCGGTGTTGCCGTAGGGGGGTTTGTGCTTGCTAAATTTCTAACAAGAAACGTTAGAAAAATTAGAGGTGGTACAGTTACCCTACAAACATTTGACACACCGCCAGTAGATACACCATTAACCGAGTAATTATGTCGAAGTACACAAAGTTAGAAGTAAAAGTACCCGATATTAATAGAACCTATAATAGTGGGGCTTATAATTATTCAAAACCAGAAACCATTATGGCTAATAATGCCATGATGAATACAATATATAGAGATTACGGCAAATTTATTAACAAGTGGGGAAGTGAATTTGAAGTAGACAATTCTATTTTGGTTGGATTTATAGCAACTGAAAGTGGAGGTGTTAATGCACCGCCAAATAGGTTTGAAGCTACTGGCTTAATGCAAATGACACCGCTTACTGTTTACGAGATTTTATCTAAATGGGAAAAAATAGTTGGAAGTCCTTTGTCAAAAACCACTTCTACTTTTTTTACAAAAGCAATACCATCAATCAAAAAAATTGATGCAAACACAGAGATTACAAGCGCAATTAAAAGTGAAATTTCAAATGCTTTAAAAAGCAACATTGAATTTAACATAGCAATTGGAACGGCAAACATACGCTGGCTATTAGAAGCTTTTAAAGCTGATGGCAAAGCGTTTATAAATAAGGTAATGGTATCTTATAATGCTGGGTATTATTCTTCTAAAGGAAGTTTAAGAGGAGTGATTACTACAACACAATTAGTGAATAACAAAACTTTCCCTTTGGAAAGTAGAGGTTACTTGCTAAAAATGCTTGGGGTTAATGGCTTTTTAGATTTATGGTTTAAAAAAAATAAGTAATGAAAGACATTATAAAGTTTTTTGGATTGTGTTTTAAAGAATTTATCAAAAGTGATAAGTGGATATTTTTTGGCGCTTCTCTTATATTGGGATTGCCGTTTATAGAATATTTCAGTATGGTTTTTGAATTGCCTTTTAGGACTGGTAGTTTTGATTCAAGACAAGTTACATTGCTTGGGTTCATGTGGTTCTTTTTATTAGTTATTGGCGAGGCTATAAACTATAAGATAAACCACAAACATTTCTTTAAGGTAGACAATTTATATTGGGGTTTATTAGGTTTTGGTGTGGCTTTATTTTTAATGAGATAACTATGGCTTACACTATTAAAAAATATTCGTTTGAAAAAGCAAAAAGTCTTGGGGTTGAAATAAAACCATCAACGAACATATTAAAAAAAATTGATGTGTTTAAAAATGGTAAAAAGATAGCTTCAATTGGGGCAAGGGGTATGAATGATTACCCTACCTATATGGAAAAAGAAAAGAAAGGGTATTACCCAAAAGGTTACGCACACAAACGTAGGATGCTTTATAAAGAAAGGCACAAAAAAGACAGAAGCGTGCTTTACTCAAATGGGTATTACGCTGATAAAATACTTTGGTAAAAAGAAACTTAACAACACATAGAAATGAGTTATTTAAAAATAAAAAATAACTTAAATTAAAAAAAAATGACAAAGAAAAC
>Ga0114969_10003366_pt1 | contig 12906 bp, 9 predicted proteins | sample M_130807_MF_Meta_FD_87316 | JGI IMG/M metagenome (GOLD analysis project Ga0114969, IMG submission 87316) | Freshwater microbial communities from Lake Montjoie, Canada to study carbon cycling - M_130807_MF_MetaG | ecosystem: Environmental > Aquatic > Freshwater > Lake | place: Lake Montjoie...
CACAAGAGCGTTGAGAATACCCTGGAAAATGCCAAGCGTGCAACCGGTGAAAAAGAACTAGGTATTGATCCGAAGAGTGGTAAACCTGTAAGTGCCCGCATGGGCCGCTTCGGTCCGTATGTGCAAATTGGAAAACCTGATGATGAAGAGAAACCAAAGATTGCATCACTCACCCGCGGACAAAGCATTGAGACCATTACTTATGAAGAAGCAATGGAATTGTTCAAGTATCCGAAACTGATTGGTGTTGATCCAGTATCAAAGAAAAATGTTTACCTCCGCAATACACAGTATGGAATGGCAGTTCAGTTGGGCGAAAGTGATGGAGAAGAAAAACCAAAGATTGCAAGCATACCAAAAGAAACGGAACCATCAATGGTTGATGTTGAATTGGCAATGAAGTTATTAGAGTTTCCAAAAACATTGGGAACATATGATGGCAAGGATGTAAAAGTCAATAAGGGAAGATTTGGACCTTATGTTTTATGGAACGATAAATTCTGCTCATTGAAAAAAGGTCAGGATTTAATGACAATCACATTGGCCGAAGCAATTGTTTTAATAGAAGAGAAGCAGGCAAAAATTATTCAGGATTTCAGTGAAGATGGAATTGTGGTAATGAAAGGTCGCTGGGGTGCAATTATAAAAGCAGGACGGAAAATGATCGGTGTTCCGAAAGGAATGGATCCTGAAACCATCACTGTTGAAGAATGCCGTGGCATGATTGGCCCGATAAAAACTTTAAAGAAAGCTGCTGCGAAAAAACCATTTGCTGTGAAGAAACCGTTTGTGGCAAGAAAGACTGCTGCGAAGAAGGTGAAGAAATAATTTTTCACAAACTGTTACACCAAAAAAACTGCGCTCCAAAGGCGCAGTTTTTTTTTATTTCAGGTGATTACAAAATTATACACCGGATATTGTTCCGGCTTTAAATTTTCGATATCAATTTATCGAACAGCCAACTAAACTTTTTATGTTTACAAAAGTCACAACTTCTAAATCCCTTTTATGAAAAAGAACTTACTTACTTTTTTATTTTTCGTTTCGTCATTCAATGTTTTCGCTCAGGCACCAATAGTTTATTTCGATTTTGTCACGCACAACGAAGAAACCTTTCAATGGAATGTTCCTAATTTTTATTCTGCCAACCGCACAAAACTTGTTTCTCTCAGCAATTATTTTCATACGAATGGTATAACCTGGAACATGCAGTCAGATTGGGTTTATCTGAACAATGTGATTATGCAGGACACAACTTTTTTTCCGATTACTGGGAATAAAAATATTCTTCGTTGGATGCATGAAGACAAAGGAATTGAAATGGATCCGCACGCACACGAGTCGCAATACATTTATCCTGATGTGGTGCACCTGATGGATTCAATCGGGTTACCCGAAAGTAAAGTGATTGGCGGAACCATTTACAACGACAGCAATGGCGTAAACATCTGGACCAATTTAGTAAATGGTCAGTACGGAATTATTTATCCGAATCAATTCTGGAAACCGGATTACATGATGGGTGGCGGAACTCCGAATCATGTTGATGATATAAAATACTTTGGTATCTGGAATCCGCAAAGTCCTTCTGCTTATTTAACACATGATACAGCAACACACATTCGTCATCTTGGTGTTGGATGCACCATTAAAATATGGGATACATCTACTGTTGCAGAAGTAGTAGCGCAGATAAATGATGTGGTTGACAAAGTACAAAGCGGACAATATCCATCGAACGGATTTTATCTGCAATCCATTTTTTTTGAGCAGGCAAGTTTAAATGACCTTGCGTTTTATAATCGTGTTATTGAAATTGCCGATAGCGCCAATGCTATTGTTGCTTCAGGTGTTGCGCAATGGAAAACATTTACGCAGGTTACTACCGAATGGGAAACCGCTTACAATGCACAAATGTTTCAGTGGGAGTGTGGCGAAATTGTTTCCGATATTGAAAGTGTAACAGCAGATAATTTCATGGTATTTCCGAATCCTGTTTCAGAAGAATTGAAAATTAGTTGTAGTCCATTGAAAGGAAATTCAGAGTTCGCCATTTTTGATTTAGTTGGAAGAAGAATCGCAACAACAAAAATTGAAACAGGAGTTAACCAAATTAACATTGATGTAAAACAACTTCATACAGGAATTTATTTCTATTGCTTGACTTCTGATATTAATAAAACGGCAACAGGAAAATTTGTTAAAGAATAAATATTAAACAATCCGCAAATGCAATTGGTCGCAGCTATTAAGTGCGAATTTTTTATTGTTATTTTTTGCTGAAGAATAATTTTCGCACGGAGAAAAAAATACAGAGAAGCTTCTTAGAGTTCATGGAGAAATTTTGTAATTCTCCAAGTATTCTCAGTGTTGTATTTCTCTGTATTCTCTCCGTGCGAAATTCAGAAGCAACTAAAAAATCAAACAGCAAAAAAAATCCGCCTCGTCTTGGCCGAGACGGATTTCTAATCTCTAATTTGTAATCTCTAATCTTATTCAAACTCCGAAAATCTCAAAGCCATTGTTGGTCGCCTGACCAACAACTCAATTCCTAATTCAAACTCCTAAAATCCACCGGCACAACTTTACTAACTCCCTGCTCCTGCATAGTGACACCATAAATAACATCCACGGTGCTCATGGTTTGCTTGTTGTGAGTGACGAGAATGAATTGTGAATCCTGGCTGAACTCCTTAATGATTTCGTTGAACTTATGAATGTTCGCATCATCGAGCGGAGCATCCACCTCATCCAGAATACAAAACGGAGCGGGCTTGAGTAAATAAAGCGAGAAGAGGAGCGAGATAGCAGTCAAAGTTTTTTCTCCTCCCGAAAGTTGATTGATGGTTTGCGGGCGCTTGCCTTTTGGCTTCGCGATAATTTCAATATCAGAATCAAGCGGACTCTCCGGATTCACAAGAAGCAAATCGCAAGTATCATCTTCAGTAAATAACGAACGGAAAACTTTCTGGAAATTATCCTTGATTTTATTAAACGCAGTTAAGAATTGTTCTTTCGCGGTTGTATCAATTTCCTCAATGGTCTTCAGCAACATTTCTTTTGCGTTTGCCAAATCAGTTTTTTGTGTGGTAATGAAATCTGCGCGCTGTTTCATTTCGTTGAACGCTTCAACCGCCATCGGATTTATCTCTCCGAAATTATCAATGCGGCTTTTGAGGCGCGAGGTTTTCTCGGTGAGTTCCTCTCTGTTCAGTTCAGCATTCGGTTCCTTGTCCATCAGCTCTTCAATGTTCAAGTGGAATTCCAGGTCCAATCTTTCCTTCAACGAACCCAACTGAATTTTCATCTCGGTTGATTTCTCTTTCACCTGATTCAAAATCATTTCCACCTGTTCCTTGCTGCGGTGTAACACTCTTATTTTTTCTTCCTCGGCATTTATCTGTCCGCGGCTTTCGTAATACACTTGCTCCACTTGCGCCACTGTTGCTTCCTGTCGCGTCTTCTCTTCATACAGGTGTATCAGCTCCACTTCTGCAATGCTCATCTTCTGTTCAATGTCGGCAAGCTGAGCAGTGGCGTGAATGATGGCGATGTTGTTGTTCTCAATCTGTTCCTTCAGTTGCAAATGTGTTTGCTGCTTGAAACTTATTTCCTGCGAAATGCCACCCACTTTATTCTGCTGTTGCAGAAACTGAATATTCTTTGAGTTGAAAATAACTGATGCTTCATTCAATCCCGCTTCGGTTGCTTTAAACGATTGCTCCATCGAAGTCAGCGCTTCAAACAATCCTGCGCGCTTGCCCACCAGTTCTGCACGATGCTGATTCAGCAATTCATTCTCCGCATCCAGTTCGTGTAACAGTTGCTCCAACACTTTCTTGCGCTCTTCAGCCGCTTGCTGACTTTCTTCTAAATGTTCAATCTTGGTTTTAATTGAAGTAATCAGGTTCTTAATGTGATTCAGTTTTTCACGCGCAGCATCTAACTCCTTATCAGTCGAAGAAGTTTTCAAAGCAATCAACTCCTGCTGCTGTGTTTGCAATTGCGTGCGCAGATTTTCCGAGTCAGCTTTCAGTTGTTCTATTTCTTTTCCGAGTGCTTCCATGTTTTTCACACGACCCAATCTCTTCCCGCTGAACGAACCCACCTGTCCACCCGAAACCGAGTACGGACTGCGCATCATTTTTCCGGAGCGCGATAGTATCACCGCATTTTTATTTCGTGCACCTTCCACCTGTGCATCATTCGCTGCCACAAAAACATTGTGTAACAGGTAGGCACCTAAGTTTTTGTATTCACTATCCAAATCCAGCACATCCACTGCCGATATGGTTCCTTCGGGTGCAGTGATGGTCGAAGAATTAAAATCTTCAAAATCATTCAGCACAAAAAAGTTGGCGCGACCCTTCGAAGCACTGCTCAGCAAATTCACCGCGCCCATTGCTTCCTTCATATCACTCACCACATAATAGTTCAGATAATTCTCTAAGTAAGTTTCAATCGCCACGCGATACTCCGGGTTGCAACTGATAATGTCAGAGAGCAGCGGAGCTTTAGTTTGCGACCAGGTATTGTTCTGCGCCAGAAATTTTATTGAGTCCGGAAAACCTTCCATGCTCTCAATAAAACTTTTCGTCAGGTTAAATTCATTCGAGCGCGCATCCAGCTTTCTGTTTTTATCATTCAGTATCTCGCGTGTTTTATCCACTGCTTCTTCCGCAATTCCTATTTGCAATTGCAGTTCATCACCCTGCTGTGTCAGTTGCGCAATCGCATCGCGCTGCAAAGTTTCCTGCTGATGCATTTCAAACAGTTCAGCAGTCATTCTGCCCTTGTCGTCAATGCGCTGCTTGTGCTCGTTCCATATCACCTGAATATCCTTCGTCGAATTTTCTTTCTTCACATTGTTCACTGCCAGCTTGCGGTCCGATTCATTTATTTCCGAATCCGCTGCCTGCACCTGTCGGTTCTGTGTATCTAAATTCCGGCGCGCATCACTGTGCCCCAACCGGATGTTCTCCAATGTAATCTTCGCTTGCTCTAATTCTGTTTGCAGGGTGATGAGCAAATTCTGTTCGTTACTCTTCCGTTCATCGGCGTTTGCCAATTCCACATCTAAGCGACCCAGATTCTCTCCCGAAAAAATATTCTGTTGCGTGAGGCGCTCCTTCGTGTCGGTCTGATGTTTTTTATTTTCTGCTAAAAGATTTTTTTCATTTTCCTTTTGCTTCAGCCCCGTCACCAGTTCATTCAATTGCTTTTGCGACTGTAACAGATTTTTTTCTTTCTCAATGTTATCTGTTTTCTCCTGCTGAATGCCCGCTTCCTTCAGCACAATTTCCGTATCGAGCGCAATCTTCTTTTCCTCCTCCTGCTGTTGCTGCTGCTGCACCTGCTCAAATGCCTTGCGTATTCCGTCAATCGTAAACACCGCCAGCTCTATCGCCAGCAATTTGTATTCTTCCTTCAGTTTAAAGTAGCGCTCCGTTTTGCGCGCCTGGCTCTCGAGCGATTTCAGGTTGCTGTCAATCTCAAACAACAAATCATCCACGCGGTTCAAATCAATCTGCGTCAGTTCCAGCTTCTGAAAAGTTTCCTTCTTGCGCGCCTTGTACTTCGATATGCCCGCTGCCTGTTCAAACAATTTACGGCGGCTGTGTTCCTTGTCGTTTAAAATATCGTTCACCATGCCCAGCTCAATTATCGCGTACGAGTCGCTGCTGATGCCCGTATCCATAAACAAACTCGTAATGTCTTTTAAGCGGCAGGTTACATTGTTCAGCTTGTACTCGCTCTCGCCGTTGCGGTAGTAGTGGCGCGATATGGTCACCGAGTGATACTCAGTCGGCAGCAGGTTCTTCGTGTTTTCAAAAGTCAGAAACACTTCAGCAAGCCCTGCGGCTTTGCGGTTCTTGGTGCCGTTGAAAATCACATTCTCCATTTTCTCCGAGCGCAGCACGGTGGTCTTCTGTTCGCCCAGCACCCAGCGAATAGCATCCACCACATTACTCTTGCCGCTTCCGTTCGGTCCCACAACACCTGTTACAGCATCGTTAAAGTTGATGGTGGTTTTTTCGGCAAAGCTTTTAAAACCCTTAATCTCTAAGCTGACTAATTTCACAGTAAAATAGTTTGGTTTGGTAGTGGGGCGAAAGTATTGATTGCCGTTGGGGTTGAAGCTATCGGTGAGGGCGCTTTATCCACAAAAAGGGTTTTTGTTTTCAACAAGATATTAACGATTTTCATTCTGTACTGATGCTGTCATCCTGAGCTTGTCGAAGGATAATCGAAGAATGTATTTCTGCAAACTGCAAACTGAATACTGCCAACTGTTACACTTGGGCGTGCCACCATTTTTTGAATACAAAAAATGCTGTCGTGCTTTACACTGCAATATTTTTTTGATTACAAAAAAATGATTTCCGTTTCAATCACTCATGCGAGCAACACTAAATCTTAAGTGAAAACTATTTCTTAAAAAGTAATATGGAAATACTTTTAGAAAAAATTCAATTGTTTTTGTTTACGCAATTGCAATTGGTTTTTGAAATTTGGAATAAACTCAAAATCAGAACAACCAATATATCTTGAATAAGGAATTCTGTTTTCTTTTTCTCGCATTGGCTCAAAATTACCTTTGTGAAAATCTAAAATTGTTTTCCCTGCGATGTATCCTAACCCTGTTGGAACAGCATTACCAATTTGTTTGAAAAGGTCTGTGAGTTTTCCCTGTAATTTCCAACTGTCTGGGAATTGTTGAATGCGTGCATATTCATGAACTGATAATGAACGCATCTCTGTCGGATGCGCTAATAAAGTTGCATTCATTATTGGACTTGTAAGTAAAGTTGGTGATGGCCTATCAAAAGATAATCTCCTGAAAAAACCTGTCTTGCCACCACTCAATTCGTATGATTTTCCCATTGCTTCCTTTTTAATATCCATTGGTAAATCAGTCCAGTTTTCACCTTCTTTAATGTGAATCAAAAATTTTTTAATTCGCTGAGGAATCTCGAAAAACTGTTCTTGTTTTTCAAGTCCTTTAAATGCCTCAGCAATCGTTACCCATTTTTTTCCAGTCTCAATTCCAGATTCACTGTGTGTTGGATTTGGTAATGGAATTCTACCTTTCTTGCTTCCAAAAATTACAACTCGCTCTCTGATTTGGGGCACTCCATAATTTGCACTGTTGAACAAACCAAAACTTATTTCATATCCTAATTTCTTGAACTCACTCCACAAAAAATAAACAACACTTCCTGGCATTTCAACAATGTTGTTGTATTCGTTTTCATACTCTGGTGGAACAGCGTTTAATGGAGTTGATAAAATGCCTCTGACATTTTCAAGTATAAAGTAGGGCGGAGCAATTTCTTCAACTACTCTCAAATAATTTACAATCACATTTCCACGAAAATCTTGTAACGAAAGCCTTTTACCTGCTGTGCTGAATGCTTGACAGGGTGGTCCACCAACAACCATAAAAACATCTTTCTTTTTTAGCTTGGCTGTTTTTAAAATTTCTTCGGTAGTAACTTCTGTGATGTCATTTTCAATTACTGGAATTGAAGTGTTTTCTCTGATTGTTTCGCAGGCAAGTTTGTTCATCTCAACACAAACGGCTGTGTGCAACCCTGCTTTTTCAAGTCCAATGTCTAAACCCATTGCACCCGAAAACAATGACACTACATTATATTTTGAAGTTCCGTTTACCATAACGATTTCAAAAAGAGATTATAAGTTTTATACTTCTTTCTAAAATCTGCTGATAGCGGTTTTATTTTCAACTCGATTTTTTTGATAAAGGTTTCATCAGCTAAAAGTGCTTTAGATGTTTTGAAAAGATTGACAACTAATTTTTCATGATAATTTTTTTGCCCGCTAACAAATTCCCAAAGTTCTTTTCCGATAAGTGTTCGCTTTTCCCAATCAGGTAAATACATTTTATACAATCCATGTGTAACCGTTTTATCTTCTCGCTTGCCATAAGTTTCTCCGATGAATGCTTTGAACCCTTGTGTTTCAATTTGCTTTATTTCTTTTTCAAAGTGATGTATTTGCGATTTGTTCAAATCGTTTGTTCCACTTTTTATTTCAAGAAATGCTTTGGGTTGCTTTCCTTTTTCTACAACCAAATCCCATTTGGTTTCTATTCCAAGTTCGTTGTGCTTTCCGTCAAGAATTGATTCGCTTGCATACAACAAAAGATTTTGAACTAAGAAACCAACTGATGTAACCATGCTCCGTGAAATCGCTTGATAAGCGTAGTAGCGAATTAAATCAGTTTCGTTGTTAAGGTTTAAAGCACCAGCTAAAATTGGATTTACATTGAGTGTTTCCAACTCCATGTTTTCAATCATGTCCAACTGTCGTTGCACAAATTGTGTTGTGAGAATTTTTACAAAATTTTCCTGAACAGATATTTTTCCGTCAAGCATATTACTTTTTTGAAACGATTGAATTTTTGCAAAATCATTATCAGTGAGTTTGAAATTTTTGTCGTCAACTTTGAAAACTAATTTTTCAAAATCTTTGCGACCTGCTTTGAGAAAGGAAGGTATGCTCCCATAATGTGAAGCAATCATTTCAATTTTTTGTTTCAATCCTGTAGCAGAAGTTTCGCTATGAATTTGAAAACCTTTTATGATAAGTTCTTGTGTTGTTGCTGCCAATTTATGTTTTCGTTAACAGAATCATTTATAAATTCGTTGCACAAAATAAATCTTTCCATACCAAAAGATTTGAAAAATAATTGTGTGGAAATGATATTTCAAATTGCAGTCGCACTTGCAGGTGGCAACAGAATCCAAAGAAGAATATAAATATACGCTCCAACTCCACCCACAATTGATAAACCCAAAAATGAAATTCTGATTAACCAAACAGGAATTTGATAACGATTATGAATACCAGCACACACACCACCAATTAATTTCTTTTCAGTTCTTCTGTTTAATCTCTTGATATTTTCAAATGCCTCATGAGCAGAAATCATTTTAAATGTCTTATACCATTTTCTGAAATGATAAACAGCAAACGAAATAAAAATCAATGACACAAGAAATGAAGCACCTGTGCTTTTAGCGAGTATCGCAATCACAACACAAATTGCTGCAACACCCAAAGCAGACTTAATCGGAAAATTGATTTTAATATTTCCACCCGCAGTTCCTTTTTCATTATTAACTTGAACATTCCATGTAAACCAATCTTTTATTTTGATTGTCATCTTGCTTGAATCCTCTTTCAGTTCTCCGGTGATAATACTCTTTCTGAAATCTGAGTCAACCAATTTTCGGATGAGTTTGTATGCAATAAAAAATAAAATAAAAATGATTGCAATTGAAATAATAATAGCAAATGTGTCCATGCTGTTTAAACTTTTATCGCACACAAAATAATAATCCAAAAATAAAAATCCCCTCCAAAAATCGGAGCGGGCAAATTGTCTGCACTGTGATTCTTCTGATTCGTGTGATTGGTGTGATTTTTTTTCTCACTTAAAAGTTACGACCCCACGCTGTCATTGCGAAAACTGTAATCAGTTTGAAGCAATCTGTAAACCATTCACTCCACCAATCGGAGCAAAACAAAGTCATCGCTGGTTTGCGTTTGCAGTTTGTAAACCTCATGTCGTAACAGATTGCCGCGTGATTACACTCGCAATGACAACGACGAATATTTTTCTTTGCGCCTCTGCGTCGGAGTTTATCCCGATGTATTCGTCGGGACGGTTAAGTATTATTAATAATCCAAAAACAAAAACCCCCTCCAAAAATCGGAGCGGGTAATAAAATTAATCAAAACAATACTAGTTCGGCTCGTTTTGTAACCGAACTGTATCAAGTAATCCGGTTTGCAACCGGAAGCATCAGCAAACTTCATAGTCCCTAAAGTAACCTATTATCCGAAAGCCCAATGCCCACCTGACATTGCAATACCGAATATTATTGTAAAAAGAAGACCTCCGGCAAGTATAATTCCAGCGGTTATTAAAACAGCTTTTACCCATATTCTTAATTTTACTTGAATAGATTCAGGCCATTGAGAAAGAAGAACTACAAACGCACTGCTCATTAACCCTACAGAAATTAATAAAACATAGTAGGCTGTTCCCATACTGTATTCATCAGGTCGCAGGGCTTCACCGATATCTTCGTTTTCAGTTATAATATAAACTGAAATCAATGATGCAATTACACAAAGCGTATAAGTGAATTTTAATGATAGACTTTTAAATTTCATAGTTCACAAAATAAATATTCTAAAACAAAATGTAACATAAATAGAAACATAGTATAACCGGTAATTAGCTTTGCCATCAATGATTCGAAATCTGATATTTCTGTTTTTATTTCCGTTTTTAGTTAATGCTCAGGCGCCTGATGGCTTGCATGTTTCAGGTCGAGTAACTTTTAATGATGGTTCAGCTGGATACAAGTTTATAAAAATTTATAATCAGCGAACAGGCTCATTCATTGTTCCTGCCACAACCGGAACATTTGAATTAAATGGATACCGCACCGATAATTTTTTAGTCGTTTGTCAAAACTATAGTCCAATAAATATTTGCTACAAAGATTCCGCACGCCAATGGCACTACGAATTAAAAATTACATTATTCCACCTTCAAATGGATTTGGAAAATATTACCGTTACGCCAGATAAAACATTCGACGAAATTCAGGAAGATATTGATAACCTGGGGGTAGTAAATACTAATACCTACAAAGAAGTTGGCCCTCAAAGTCCAATAACTGCGCTATGGGAACTATTCTCGCGACAGGAAAAGGATAAGCGCAAAGTTGCTGTGCTAATGAACAATGATCAACGGCGAAATATGCTGCGCGAACTGTTAAAACTTTGTATCAAATCTGATATGATTGGTCTTTCATTTGATGATATGGATGCCTTCATCGACTTCTGCGGTTATACCGATGAATACCTTCAGAATTGCAGTTTTTATGAATTGCTCAGCAACATAAAACAACATTATAAATATTTCCAGGCGCATTAATTTTCCTAATAAGAATTAAAGCTTTAAACGAAAGAGTGTTTATCAATTACTCCGTGTCAATAAAAAATGAAAACTGATTTTACATTTGCCTCATGAGTATTAAATCATTCTTTGCTCGCCCATATGCAAATGTGGTTCAACGGAATATTAGCAAGTGGAGCATGGATGCCACCAGGGCGCAGGAATTTCTTTTTCATAAATTAATTAATCAGGCAAAAAAAACTGTGTTCGGAAAGGAACATGGTTTCAGCGAAATAACTTCTCACGAAGAATTTGTGAAGCGCGTTCCAATTCGTGATTATGAAGCTTTGATTCCATATGTCGAAAAAATTAAAGAAGGAGAGAAGGATGTCTTGTGGCCAGGTAAACCGGTGTATTTTGCAAAATCATCAGGCACAACTTCAGGAGTAAAATATATTCCACTTACTAAAGAATCTATTCCGAATCACATTAACTCAGCTCGCAATGCATTGCTGCTATACATATCAGAAAATAATAATTCAGCTTTTGTAAATGGTAAAATGATTTTTCTTTCAGGTAGTCCTGTATTGGAAAATGTGAATGGCATTCTCACAGGAAGATTATCAGGTATTGTGAATCATCATGTGCCGAAATATCTGAAAGGCAACCAGCTTCCTTCTTTCAAAACAAACTGCATTGAAGATTGGGAACAGAAAGTTGATGCTATCGTTGAAGAAACTTATGACCAGAATTTGACCCTCATAAGCGGGATTCCGCCGTGGGTACAAATGTATTTTGAGAAACTATTACAGAAGACCGGAAAGAAAACCATCAAAGAAATATTTCCGAATTTCAATCTGCTGATTTATGGCGGAGTAAATTTTGAACCATATCGTTCGCAATTATTTAAAACTATTGGAGAGGAAATTAATAGCATTGAAACCTATCCGGCTTCAGAAGGATTTATTGCATATCAGGATTCACAAAAGGAAAAAGGACTTTTGCTGAATGTTGATTCCGGAATTTTCTTTGAATTCATTCCAACAGCAGAAGTATTTAATGAAAACCCCAAAAGGATAACAATTAAGGATGTTGAGTTCGATGTGAATTATGCATTGGTGATAAATTCCAATGCAGGTTTATGGGGCTACCTGATTGGAGATACTATAAAATTTGTTTCAAAAAATCCATATCGAATTGTTGTAACTGGAAGAATAAAACATTTTATCAGTGCTTTTGGTGAGCATGTAATTGCCGAAGAAGTGGAAGGCGCATTAATGGAATTGTGTGATGAAGAAAATATAAGTGTAACGGAATTTACTGTTGCGCCCCAGGTAAATCCAAAGCAAGGTTTGCCATATCACGAATGGTTGATTGAGTTTTCAAATGAACCGTCGGATTTAATTTCCTTCTGTAATAAATTGGATAAACTGATGCAGGAGAAAAATATTTATTATAAAGATTTAATATCAGGTAATATTTTAGAAGCATTGCATCTGACTTCATTACCTAAGGAATCATTTCGCAATTACATGAAATCGATTGGTAAGCTTGGCGGACAAAACAAAGTTCCCAGATTGACTAACGATAGAAAGTTGGTTGATGCCATACTTAGTTTATAAATCATATTTTTTTTTACACTAAAGAAGTTTACTTTTCAATCTTCAAAATAAAATTGCTTCATATTTATGAAAGAACACGAAGAAGAGTGGGTTGTGATTGCCACTTTTGAGCACGCGGCGAAGGCACATATTATTAAAGGAATGCTTGAAGCTGAAGGAATTTATTCAGTTATAACAAACGATCATCTTGTAACCATTATGCCTTTTTTCTCAAATACAGTTGGCGGAATTAAGTTGCAGGTAAATGCAGAAGATGCAGAAAGAGCAATTGAGCTGATTGATAATTCTGATTTTTCCGGAGTTGATACCGGAATGGAAGAAGAATAGGCAGATGTTGAAACCGTA
>Ga0114969_10003368_pt1 | contig 12903 bp, 20 predicted proteins | sample M_130807_MF_Meta_FD_87316 | JGI IMG/M metagenome (GOLD analysis project Ga0114969, IMG submission 87316) | Freshwater microbial communities from Lake Montjoie, Canada to study carbon cycling - M_130807_MF_MetaG | ecosystem: Environmental > Aquatic > Freshwater > Lake | place: Lake Montjoie...
GTATCACCAGATACCGCACTTAACGGTACTTGGACAGTTACAGCAGTTGCTACAAACACTGTGTCATTTACAACCACAACTTCAGGAACTCTATCAACAGGTTCACTTTCTGTTGCTGGTCTTTCAGGTGTTGAGGGAACTATCAAGACTCAGTCAACTGCAGCTAACGCTAACACAATCTCTACCGCTGCATCAATCACAGTTACACCGTTCGCAGTACTTTCATAAGACTTACAACTTAATAGCGCAAGACCCCCTGTTTCTACGGCGAATACGTGGCAGGGGGTTTTGGCATTTATTAGGGTTATTATGGTGGGAGAATTAAGTATGGCAAAGAAAAAGAAACACCATCATCAAAAATTTGATGTAAAGCATCACCCAACGAATACTGTTGGGCGGCTTGGTGGTGGACAATCCCTATCCGGAATCCCTTGGTACTCCCTTTATTACGGAGTAGGTTTTGGCGGATACGGCGGATACTATGGCAATGGGTATGGAAATAACAGTAGTTCTAATGAAACCGCCCAAAACGGTTTTGGTCAGGAGACCGGGAATGACTCAACCAACGACGCTGGATCAGATGGTGCTGGAAGTGGCGATGGGGGCGGAGCGATGTGACCAATGCTCTGCCAAGGCCCTAGTTCATACTGAACTCCCATTTGGGGATTTATGGTTTTGCATGCATCATTACAATAAAAACGCCCAAGCGCTTACAGATCGTGGCGCAGTTGCTAAACTTTTGAACATATTCCCAGACTAAGGATCGGATTAAACATGGATTTCAATCAGCCAGGTATGGGCGCAGACATGGTAAAGCCAGGAGGCTGGCAGGGAGCTTTAGCTTCTATTAAGAACTTTGGTGGGATTGCCGATACTAAGCGAGCACGTTCTATGGCTCAGATTCAATTTGACTTGCATGATGCAAAAGCTTCAGTTGATGTAGAGAATAACCGAACTAAACAAATAGATACTGCATCCGCTAAAGCTGCAGGAGAAACAATGCTATTAAAACAATCCGCTGGTATTAGTTTGTCAACTGCTAAAAAGTATGCAGGGGCTAAAGTTGGAAAAGATACTCGTCCGTTTGAAATGAAAGACGGAAAAAGAACTAGAGTTGGTGAAGATACTAGACAAAATCTACACGAAGTAGTAGCAACAACTCGCGCTGGAAAAGTTTCCGTACAGGGACAAAAGCGAGGAAACATCGGTCGTACTAAGACAGAGACTGATGGAGACCCGATTACTACTACACCAACAGGTGATAAACCCGATACTACATCACCAGGTGCTAACCCAGCATCTGCTGGCAAAAAACCTAGAATTAAAAAGACTACTGCAAAAAAACCTACGGCTTCTCAACCTGGAATGGATAACCCTAATGTCTAAAAAGAAAAAGAAGGCAACCGGAAATCCTGGCGGAGCTAAAGCAGGTAAAGCACAAGATATTCTTACTAACACTGCAACTGCAGCGTATCAATTAAAAAAGACTGCTGCACCAAAGCCTAAAAAAGAAACTCGTTCAAGAACTAAAGAGCAAGACGCTTCTTTTGAGGCTCGTATGAACGCACCTGAACCTAAAAAACCTAAGGGAACCCCACCACCAGAAGATAATCCTTCTGATCGTGCTCGAGTAAAAAGAGAAGCTGATAAGCATCGTTTAGCACAAATTGGTGGATCTGACCGTGCAGCACTTTCTCCTGCAGAATCTGCTGCTATGGTAGACACTGAAGGATACAGATCACAATCTCCAAAAACAAAGTCCGAAGCTGCAGCTGAAAAAGATTTAAATAAAGGCGCACAATTTGAAGCCCTTGCTGGAGAACGTCCGCTACGACCAAGGTCAATTCCTTTTTCTGCGGCTGAACAAACTCAAGCACCTAGAAACGTTCCTAATCCAGGTAAAACTGGCATATTTAGTTTTAATACTCCTGTTGTACCTGTTGGAGGACGTAACCCTGGAAAAGCTACTTCATTAGAGAAAAGTCCTAAAGTAGCAAAAGACCTTACACGTCGTATGAAAAAGGGAATGGGACTTCCAGGAGAATCTAACGGGTTACTGGATAGAGCTTTAGAAATTCAAGCTGCTGCTCATTCTCGCATGGTAGACAGAGAAGTTGAGAATGAACGCGTTACTAACCCATCTTGGAATGATCCGGCAGTAGCAAAAGAACACGAAGCTTCTTTACGTCTATTCCACGCTAAGAATGCTCCTTCTAAGTACGAAGCGCAAGTAGGTCACCCCTGGAAACAAGCTGTTGTTGAACAAGCTTATGGTGCGTCAGAGGATACTATTCGTAATTATGCAGCTGCTAAGAAGATGTCATTTGAAGATACCGTATTTGGACTTCATAACTCTGCTCAACAATCTTTAGGTGGAGAATCTAAGTACAAAGTTAAGAAGAATCCGTCTACTAACATGCCAGAACTTTCTAGATCAGAGAATGCAAGTTCTTTAGATCCAGATTTTATTGACTATGTAAAAGCGGACATGCACTCTAAGCTTGGTCCACGTCCAGCTCTTGCTGCACCAATTGGTAGATCTAAGGGACGTGCTGCTTCAAGTAAACTTGTTGCTGAAATTGACCGTTCTAGCGGACATTATGGCGGTGGAACCGTAAGTACTGCGGACCCAAAAAGAGCTGCAAACTTTGAAGAAGTAAATGCTTATAACGCTAGTACAGATGAAAAATACAATCGAGAGATTGGTAAGCCAACTGCAATTACTTACACAAGTAAAAAAGTAATTACTCCTAGAGGTAAAAAGCCTAAGAAAGATACCTATGGTCCTGTAGATTCTATGGGTAATAGTATCCCTAGCCCAACTCCAGAATCTAGCAAGAAGTCTTCAGTCTATGCAAGTAGAATGGTTACTGACCTACCTGATTTAGGTAAGTCCAAAATCTCAACAGTTGAGTCACCTTTTGCTGCAAAATCTCAACAATTTGAACAACTTGAGTTTGAAGGATTTGGTGAACACGCTAAAACTTCTGCTAGAAAAACAGAGGCTGCAGCTAGAGGTAGTATGGAAATAAAATCTGGTAACAGTGAGCGTGTATCTTCAGGACCTCTGCCAAAGCCAGAAAAATACGCAGAGGCTATTAAAACACTTCCGTATTCTTCAGGCTTACCTTCCGCTATGGATCGCCCACAATTTGCTACTTCTGTAACACCAGGAAAAGTAGAGAGTGTTCCTAAACAATTGGGTCGTAAAGACTACCCACATCCAGAAAACCCTAAATCAGAGAAAATGGGAACTGGGGATAGTAACCAGCCGTTCTTAAAACCATCCCTTAGTAAAAAACAACTAGCGGAAAGATTCCCTGATGATTTTACAACGAGTGATACAGGAGAAAGTCAATACAAGCCTGGAAAACAATGGAATCCAAGAGGACGCCAATTCTTGAACATTGTTTCGGCTTCTGATGCTACTAAAGAACTTCAGTCTAAGGCGGATACTAATAACTATCCAAAGGGAAGAGAAGCCCTACCTTCAGATCCAGCTAAATCTGTAAAATCGCATAAGTAGCCGTTATGTCAAGAAAAGATAACTTTTCTACTGACTCCAGTGGTACAGAGGCTTATAAGAAGTCTCTTAGGTACCACGCTAGGGAAGCTGCGGAATACCTAACAGGTATACCCTACCTGCCTCCTAAGGCCTTAGAAGAGCCCACAGGACGTCCTGGACGTGGTGTGAGCGGGGAGTCTAGTAACTAATGGGAAGACGTAAAGAACTTCATTTTGGCGTACGAAGCGGCAACGGGACTGTAATCCGTACATCTGTATCTGACCGCACTTCTAAAGCCGCCCGCCCGTGGAATCATCCAGAGGTTGTCAATGCCTCACAAAGCTACGGTGTCCAATTCAATAGCTATAAGAAAGTTCACGAGTACGAAAATGCAATTGAAGACAAGGGATCTTTACACAAGAATGAGCGTATGACCTGTAGGGATTGCGGTAAACTTAAATCCGAACATGAGGATCATCTATAATGGCTAAGACAGCAGCATGGCAACGTAAAGAGGGACAGAACCCTAATGGCGGATTAAACGCTAAAGGTCGCGCCTCTGCCAAAAAAGAAGGACATAATCTAAAGCCGCCTGTTAAAAAAGCAGAGGCTGCTAAATCCCCTAAGTCTGCTGCACGACGCAAGTCTTATTGTGCACGCTCTGCCGGACAAGCTAAACAATTTCCTAAGGCAGCTAAAGATCCAAACAGTCGTTTGAATAAAGCACGGAGAGCGTGGGACTGCTAATGTCTAAAACTATTAAAGTTTCTGGTAAGAAACATGTGATTAAGAAAAACAAAAAAGGCGATGTAATTGTTGACCATGCCGGTAAGAATGACCCTAAGTGGGATAAAATCAATTTAACTGATAAAGCTGGGGCTAAAACCATTAAGGCTGGAGTAAAAGCTACTAAAGATTGGCATAAAGCTAATCCTCATAAGAAGGGCAAATAATGGCTAAAGAAAAAGGAACTACCTGCGGTAGTTGCTATAAGCCTATTTCTGGAGAAAGTTTTAATGTACCTAATGGTAAGGGAACTTTAAGCTTTCATAAGGACGCCCATGCTTGCGCTAACTCGTCTGCCCCCACAAGAAACGCTCCTAGGTCTTCTACGCGTCATACTCCTAATGGAACTCAAGCCGTTAAAACACAATTAGAGTACGGTAACGAATGACTACTAAAAAGAAGACTGTAGCTGGCGGTAAAGAGTACAAAGGCTCCGCTGCTAATGGCGGACGTAAAATTATTGTTGAGCACTATAAAGAAAACGGTGTGTGGAAGACTACCTCTAAGAACGCTGCTAAGGCTAAGTATGAGAAGAAGCACGGCAAGCTACCTAAGGGTACAGACGTTGACCACAAAGATAATAACCACGATAACGACAGTGTTAGTAACCTTAGGCCATTAAAGCACGGTAAGAATACCGCTAAAGAAAACAAGCGCAGAGCTGGAAAGAAAAGCAAATAATGGGACAGTTTGATAACTTTATTCCGCAAGTAGGGTTGCCTACAACTGGTAATCGTGCGTATGCAGAAAACGTAGTAGTTAAGAAACCTAAGCCTAAGGTAGCCGGTGCTGGTGCCCCACCACCACAACCTCCACGAAAAAACCCTAATACTGATAAAAAATGATGTACTACTTAACTCATGTAACCTTCCAAGGGATACTCATAGTAACGCTAGTCGTTACTGCTGTTCTTGGCATGTGGTGGGCGGAGCGTGGATGACAAGGAGCGCATAAAGCGCTGGACTTGCGAGTTCTGTGGAAAGATATATGTTGTTACTGGATTAGCCAGGGACTGTGAAATGAAACATTTAGAAGAATAAAAAAGGCCCCTTTCGGGGCCTTTTCTATTTACTTAGGAAAGTCATCGATCCATTTAGTAACTGCACTTTCTTCTGGAGTGCCGTCGTAGGCATCGGGCCCTAAGCCCCAAGAACCAAAGTTAGTGCCACGAGCGGTCATATAGAACGCTGCTCTAGCATTAACCACCGGATCAAGGAGTTCAGAGTCTTTTGTGATTCCAAACTTCTCTCTGCGGTCTGATCCAAGACTGCCTATCATATTGATCTGAAATAACCCGTAGGAGTTGTCCCCGGAGTACTTAGATGTGTTGTGAGAAAGAGGGTGTCCCCTGGATTCCCGCATTGTTATCGCCCAAGCTAGCTTTAGGGAGTAACCCTTAAAACCAGCCAAACTAAGAAGATCCACAAGCTCTTGAGGGGTTAGCTCAGTAGCTCCTGAATATTTCTCTATTCCCACCTTCTCAGGGGCGGCAATCTGGATTGTTTGTGTTGGGGGATTGTTAGCCACAGCAAACGCACTGCTGCTCCAAAATGGCAAGTAGGCTATAAGCCCTAATATAGTAAATCTTTGAATTGCATTAATCTTCACATTATCCCCTGGGTCTAGAAGGCCATCCCTAACTCTTCGTGAGCTGTCACTTCACTAGAGCAGCCCGGTCTATGTCTACCGTGCTGGTCTGCAACCTTTTTCTACTTCGAGGTTTGATGTCCAATTTCTTGGGCACTGACTTACCCTAACAGTAAATACAGGGGGTCAGCAACCGCTAACGTGCTGTAGACTGGGTAATCTTAAAATGAAAGGAATACCACATGTCAGCATACGCAGCACCCTGGAATACACCTTCACAGCCTGTAGAGGCACCTGTAGAGCCTGTTTACGTAGCTCCAATTGAAGAGGTTGTAGAAGAAGTAGCACCGCCCGTATACGTGGAAGAACCATACGTAGAGGCAAAGGTTGTTAAGAAGAAGAAAGCAGAGTCTACAGATGTTACGGAGTCAGAACTCCCATCTGAATGAGAGTAGAACGCATCATCACTAAGCAGGGACATCCAGTACCTGCAACTGCTCATCAACCTCGTGGCCCATTCCCACCAGAACTATTTGAGAACGCTCCAATAGTAACGGATTACATACCACAACCAGATAGTGGTGGAGATGAAATTCCTATAGGTGGCACAGCTCAAAATAACTTTCAAGCGCCTAGATGGTTTCGTTGTAAAGTTTGCGAAATAATCATGTTAGAGAATGACGTATCCACCCACACTTGTTCGGAGTAATAAATGGCGAATACAAGGGACATAGGTTCCTTCTATTGGCATCCGTTAATCTATCCGGTAAAGCCTAAAGAACTGTGGGAAAAAGCAGAAACCCAAGAGATTGATTACCCTTTCAGGGGTGGTTCTGGGTTTTCTTTTCGCCTACCACTGACTAGACTTGCTCTTGTACTAGGTCATTGGAATGCCCGCTATGAAGAGGGTGAAGCCCTTACAAATGCCATTAAAGGCAGAGCACTACCGGAGAACGAAGTTAACTGGGATCATGTTAGATTTGGCGCACTAGAGGAGGATTCATGATAAAGCAAATGAAAAAAGAACGTGAAAAGACCCGTGTGGAAAAAAGAGTTGAGTCGCTACCAGCATCAGAGTTATTGCCTTGGGTAGAACAAGCTTTATACGGAATTGGAAGAAACCTTGCACATTGGCAAAAGAATAGAGATGCGGAAAGTTTAGAAGAAGCTCGCATGGGTGCAGAGGTTTTGCACACAATCCTAGAGTCTTTAAGTAAGAGAGTATCTTAGTGACTGAGTTTGAAGACGATAAGTTTGAAGAAGTAGAATTTGAAGAGAGTGATCTACTAGAAGAAGAACTGCCTGATGAAGAACCAGATGAGTTAGATGAACTATCTAAGGAGTTTGTTAAAGCTTTAATTGAAAAGATCATGCAGTTTATGGAGTTGTTGGTTGGATATGAACTACACGCGTATCAACAACCTTTAGCTCGTCGTATCATTGAATCTGTTATTATTAACGATGGTGAAGAAGTAACTGCCCTAGCTTCACGTCAGTCAGGTAAGTCAGAAACTATTGCAAATACCGTTGCTACACTGATGGTTATCCTTCCACGCCTTGCTAAAATGTACCCAGATCTGTTGGGAAAGTTTGGGGATGGCATTTGGGTAGGAATGTTTGCACCAATTCAATCACAGGTTGAAACTCTCTATGCACGTACTGTTTCCCGACTAACTAGCGAAAGAGCTATGGAAGTTATGGGAGACCCAGAGATTGATGATCTACCTGGTAAGAACCCTGGAGTAACAAGAAACATTAAGCTTAAGAACTCTGGCTCAACCCTAATGATGATGACAGCTAACCCTAGAGCTAAAATTGAGTCTAAGTCTTTCCACTTAATGATTATTGATGAGTGCCAAGAAGCAGACGACTTCGTAGTATCAAAGTCTATTGCTCCTATGGGTGCGTACTATAACGCGACCATGGTAAAGACTGGTACCCCCACAACTTTTAAAAATAACTTTTACAGAGCTATTCAACTAAATAAGCGCCGTCAAACAAGTGCTCGTGCTAAACAAAACCATTTTCAATGGGATTGGAGAGATGTTGCTAAAATTAACCCTAACTACGAAAAGTTTATTAAAAAAGAAATGCTACGTATTGGAGAGGACTCAGATGAGTTCCAGCTGTCATACAACTGCAAATGGTTGTTGGAGAGAGGAATGTTCGTCACATCCTCAATCATGGATGACCTTGGAGACACCTCGCAAGAGTTGGTTAGATCTTGGCATCGTTCTCCAGTTGTGGTCGGCATCGACCCCGCACGCAAGATGGACTCGACGGTCGTCACGGTCGTCTGGGTAGACTGGGATAGACCAGATGAGTTTGGTTACTTTGATCATAGAGTTTTAAACTGGTTAGAAATCCAGGGAGATGACTGGGAAGAGCAATACTTCCAAATTGTTAACTTCTTGGGTAACTATGATGTACTTGCTATAGGCGTAGATGCAAATGGTGTTGGTGATGCGGTTGCTGGCAGACTTAAAGTGTTAATGCCAAGAGCTGACATAATCTGCGTTACATCTAGTCCTACGGAACAATCTAGGCGCTGGAAGCACTTACAAGCCCTTATTCAACGTCAAATGGTTTCTTGGCCCTCCCACGCTAAAACTCGTAGGTTACGAATTTGGAAGAAGTTCTACCAACAGATGGTGGATGCAGAAATTCAATACAAGGGCCCTAACTTCTTGGTTGCCGCCCCTGATGAAGCCCATGCTCACGACGACTTTGTGGACTCTTTAGCCTTGGCCTGTTCTTTAACCCAAGAAATGGTTATGCCCACAATTGAGGTTAGTTCTTCCCCATTTTTTTAAAAAATAAGATTTGTATGTTTTGAGCCGACAAAGCTTGAAATAGACAGGAAACTTATACCTGAGGACCCTCAAGCCCTATATATAGGAGATAAAACAATGGCAGTAGAAAATATCGCCCCAACCCCTCAGTTCCCTGAGAAAGTTGGCGCAACATACGAACGTAAGATGGCTGCAGCACAACCTGGACTTCGTGGTCCACTTCGCTTTGAAGAAGGTATTGCTACAGACACAGATGTACCTAACGATTTTCAAGTTGGTTTAGATCAAGGCTACGACACACCAGCCGGTCGTCCAAACCACAACCTAAACGTTATGGAAAAATTCCCAGAAGAGACCATGAAGCAACGCGCTCACATGGGCTCAGCTGCATGGGTTGAAGCACCTACATACCTTGGTGAGTATTCACAAGGTAACTTTGGTGATCACTCTGAAGTTGTTATCGAAGAAGTTATCCGCTCAGGTGCTCGCACCCAGCGTATGAATCCGGCAGTAGTAGCCGACTAATAGAGTAAGATATGTGGGGGCACCCAGTCTCATACCCCTTCTCTGGGACTGGGCGCCTTTACCTTTAGGAGACCCACATGGCAGACGCACCAGCTAATCCAAAGTTGTACAACAGCTTGTCAGAACAAGCGCGTACAAAATATCCAAATAAAGGAAAAGGATTAGGTTGGGCTGGAGCTAAGTGGTTAAAGTCAGAGTACGAAAAACAAGGTGGAACATTTGTAGTTAGTAAAAAACTTGTTGATCCAGAGAAGCGTGATTATCAACAAGAGAAAAAAGACGCAATAAAAAGAAAAACAACAGAATTAAAGAAGAAGAGAAAAAATCAAGGCTTTATTTAAATGATAGGGTTGGGGCATATGAATATTAGACTGGGGAGTAATAACCTGTGAGTGGTGGAATGGATTTTAGCCCTCCATCGTATAGGGCTGCCTCATCTGACTTAACTATTTCTATTTCCCCTCTTGGCCTTGTTGAATTAGCTGATGAAGAATTTGAAGTACACGGTCCACGTTTAAACCGTTACTCACTTAACTGGGCCATGTATCTTGGTCACCACTGGTCGTACCGCCGTGAAATTGGCGAGTCCCAGATGGTATACAACTATTACCGTGCTTTTACAGATTATATTATTAACTTTACTTTTGGTCGTGGCGCTACCTTTAGAAGCCCAGCAATGACAGAAGCTATCATTCCAGACGTGTTAAAGCGTGTGTGGGAAATTGATAACGATAAGCACTCTGTTATGTGGGAAATGGGTCAGCAAGGCGGAGTATCTGGAGATTCTTTTGTTAAGGTAGCTTACGAAGAACAATACGAAGACTCTGTAGGAAGACATCATCCAGGACGCGTTCGTGTACTACCTCTTAACTCTTCTTTTTGTTTTCCTGAATTCCACCCACATGATCGTTCACGTTTAATTAGATTTAAGTTAAAGTATCGTTTCTGGGGTACTTCAGCTGAAGGTACACGTCAAGTGTACACATACACAGAAATCCTTACAGATGACCGCATTGAAGAATATATTAACGATGAGCTTATTGATAGCCGTCCTAATCCAATCGGTGTAGTTCCTATCATTCATACTCCAAACGTACGTGTATCTGGTTCTCCATGGGGATTAGCAGACTGCCACGACATCATTGTTCTTAATCGTAACTATAACGAAGTAGCAACAGATATCGCGGACATTGTCAACTACCATGCGGCGCCTGTAACAGTTATTACCGGTGCTAAGGCCTCTTCCCTTGAAAAAGGTCCGAAGAAGGTCTGGGGCGGGCTACCAAAAGACGCTCAAGTTTTTAACCTCGAAGGTGGAGGCCAAGGACTACAAGGCGCAATGGAGTACCTAAAAGTAATTAAGATGGCAATGCACGAGATGATTGGTGTACCTGAGACAGCTTTAGGTCAGATCCAACCTATCTCTAACACTTCAGGTGTGGCACTTGCTATTCAGTTCCAACCTTTGATGAACCGTTACCAACAGAAGATTATTCAATACGGAGAAGGTATCCGTCGAATCAACGAACTTATCCTATTAACTCTTTCAGTTAAAGAGCCTGAGGTATTTACTTATAACCCATTGACTAATGGGCCTATTAAACCTACCCAGCTACCACAACTAGATATTAACGATCCTATAACTTACGAGTCACAGGTTCACTTCCCACCTCCACTACCTCTAGATAAGTTAATTATTCTTAGCGAAATTCAAAGCAAGATGGATAAAGGTCTTGAAAGCCGTGAAGGTGCTCTACGTCAACTTGGCGAAGAATTCCCAGACGAGAAGCTTGAAGAAATTCGTGCAGAGCTTATTGCTGATGCAAAGGCCGATGGTGCCCTAGCTTTGATTAAGGCACAAATTAACTCAGCTATTGCCTCTTTAACCGGAATTATGCCTGAAGGTGCAGGAGAATTACCTCCAGGAGCAGCGCCGGGAGACGGTACTGGACCTGGACCTTCTGGACAACCAGGAGTAGTTACTCCATTTGAGGAACAAACCCTAGCTCAAATGCAGTCTGAGTTAGTAACTCAGGCCTACGGTTCAAAGATCCCTCAACGCAGAACTCCAGACGAAGACAAACCAGAATAACTTTAGGCTGACAATATTCAAAATATTTGGAAGCCTAGTACCAAGAAAATAAACCCCAGGTCAACGTGGCACTTATTCGGACAACGACCTCTTAACTATAAGGACCTAACATGGCAGAAACAAATATAGTCGATACTCCAGAAGCTCAAGAAGCTTTTAAACTTGATATTCCAGTAGCGACTGAAGAAAAAACAACTCCAACTAGAGAAGTAACAAATTCTGATAGATCTTATTCTGAAGATGATCTAAAGAAGGTTAGAGAACAAGAAAAATCTAAACTCTATCCACAAATTGACTCTCTTAAAGAAGAGTTAGCTGTTTTAAAGAAAGACCGCGAGGAACGCATGGCAGACGCCGAGCGACTCGTTGCTGAAAAAGAAGCGGATGCCCGTAAGAAGGCAGAAGCTGAGATGGATGTTCGTGAACTTCTTGAATCTAAAGAGAAGGAATGGGCAGAAAAATTAGAGGCAGAAAAAGCTGAACGTGAGCGTGCCTTTACACTTCTAGATCGTGAGCGTCAATACGCGGAACTTAATGAGTATCGCAACCGCCGTTTAGAAGAAGAGCGGGATAACATCATCCCAGAGCTAGTAGATCTCATCGCAGGGGGAACTTCTGAGGAGATTGAAAATAGTATTACAGGACTTAGAGATCGTTCTTCTAGGATTCTGGAATCGGCGCAATCTGCTATGCAGAACGCTAGAAAAGAAATGACCGGGAGTCGCGTAACAGCACCTCCCACCGGACCGATGGACACTAATATGGAGCAAAACTCGTTTACTGCGGAGCAAATTGCCGCAATGTCGGTTACTGAATACGCAAAATACCGAGGCAAGTTGTTGGGTAAATCCGCATCTGGCCAAGGCAAGGGAATCTTCGGGTAAGAAATTACCGAACTAATTAAATCTAACTAAGGAGTAATACCGACATGGCATCAGCCGTAACAGGTACCGGCAATTTAGCCGCAGCACCTACAGCATACTCTGGCTCCAATAGCCAGCTAACACAAGCAATTCAGACTATCTGGTCAAAGGAAATTCTTTTCCAGTCAATGCCAATTCTACGCTTCGAACAGTTCGCTGTTAAGAAGACAGAACTTGGAGTTGCACCTGGTCTCCAGATCAACTTCATGCGTTATAACAACCTCGGCTTCGCGGGTTCACTCGTTGAAGGCGTTCGTATGTCTACAAACGCACTAACAGCTCAACAGTTCTCAATCACAGTTGCAGAGCATGGCTATGCAATTGCTGTATCTGAGCTTCTATTGAACGCTTCATTTGATGACGTAATGGCTTCAGCCTCACGTCTACTTGGCCGCAACATGGCCCTATATCTAGATGGACAGGCTCGTGACACACTCATGGCCGCATCTTCAGTTATCTATGGCTATGACCGTTCAGGTCTTTCAGCTGCAAATGACTGGTACGGAACAGGTACCGCTGGTACTAACCGTGCATCTTTAACAGGTGACTTCGCTCTATCTACAGCAACCGTTAAGGATGCAGTAGAGACACTTGCAACAAAGAACATTCCTAGCCTTGGTGAGACATATGTTGCATTCGTTCACCCACACCAGAGCCGTAAGCTTCGTGATAACCCAGAGTTTATCGAAGTAA
>Ga0114969_10003370_pt1 | contig 12902 bp, 13 predicted proteins | sample M_130807_MF_Meta_FD_87316 | JGI IMG/M metagenome (GOLD analysis project Ga0114969, IMG submission 87316) | Freshwater microbial communities from Lake Montjoie, Canada to study carbon cycling - M_130807_MF_MetaG | ecosystem: Environmental > Aquatic > Freshwater > Lake | place: Lake Montjoie...
AAACACATCAACAACCTTTCGACGTGAAACAAGTTTAAAAAGGTTGGACCAAAAACACATCAACAACCTTTCGACGTGAAACAAGTTTAAAAAGGTTGGACCAAAAACACATCAACAACCTTTTGACGTTTAATCGAATCAGGTTAAACCTAAAACTCTGATAAGTAGTAAAAATGTATTTATTAACACAACATATAATTTTTATTATTTTTAGAAACTTTTTTATGTATTGGTAATTCTATTTCTGAACATATTAATGGGATCTTTTTATTATTCATATTTATATATATTAATGTATTTTCATACGATTTATTTTGCGGAGTAAACGTTATAGTTGCGGGGGCATGGATCTTGTGAATTCTATCATTATCTATTTCACTAAACGAAGCAATATGACATTGTAAAGGAATACAATGTTTACCATTACATTCCCATAACATAAGTTCTTCTTGAGATTTTTGTTTAAAACATGTTTCTACTTCTACTCCCTCTGCATTTATAGTATAATCAAAATAATTATTTATAATAATATGATAATAATGTATATTATTATCGGTTGCTATTTTTTGGGTTTTATGTGAACATTTCATATGATGCCATCGACCACTCGTTTTAAACGCATGATCGCCAGACATGTATAAGTCATTTATGGGTTGGTTTATACCCAATGTATCTTTCGGTAAACAATATAATGGCATTTTATTTTTATCTCCTGTGAAACTTATTATTTTTTTTATAGAAATACTTTTACCTTGTTGGGTGGTAATGACATCTCCTTTTTTCAAATGTTCAATTGGAACAAAGCCATTCGGTGTATGGATCCTGGTGCCTTTCTTAAAACAAACTGATGGAGTTAAAGGTGGTGTTGGTGTTGGTTGTTCATAAACAATAAAGGGTTCATCGGTATCAGCACCTATTGAATAATAATGCCCCCCCGCATACATCATTTGTGTTACTGGATCATATCCTAAAGCAGAAACACCACCACCACCACCATTATCATTCCACGTGGGACTCTGCCAAACTGCGCTGGGATCGGACCATTGCTGTGTCGCGGGGTCTAGGTAAACAATAAAGGGTTCATAACTACCAGCACCGATGGAATTATAATTCCCCCCAGCATACATCATTTGTTTGGACGGATCATACCCTAAAGCATAAACATAACCACCACCAGCATCATCATTCCAAGTGGAACTGTGCCATACTGCGCTGGGATCGGACCATTGCTGTGTCGCGGGGTCTAGGTAAACAATAAAGGGTCGTATACTACCAGCAGCTATGGAAATATACTCCCCCCCCGCATACATCATTTGTGTCACTGGATCATACCCTAAAGCATAAACAAAACCACCACCATTATCTGTCCAAGTGGGACTCTGCCATACTGCGCTGGGATCGGACCATTGCTGTGTCGCGGGGTCTAGGTAAACAATAAAGGGTTCACTACTACCAGCACCGATGGAATTATAGTATCCCCCGGCATACATCATTTGTTTGGACGGATCATATTCTAAAGCATACACATAACCACCATTACCACCATTATCATTCCAATTGGGACTATGCCATACTGCGCTGGGATCGGACCATTGCTGTGTAACGGGGTCCAGGTAAACAATAAAAGGTTGCAAACTTTCAGCACCGATGGAATAATAATTCCCCCCCGCATACATCATTTGTTTGGACGCATCATATTCTAAAGCATAAACATAAGTATCACCACCACCATTATCATTCCAAGTGGGACTGTGCCATACTGCGCTGGGATCGGACCATTGCTGTGTAACGGGGTCCAGGTAAACAATAAAAGGTTGTGAACTACCAGCACCTATGGAATAATAACTCCCCCCCGCATACATCATTTGTTTAGACAGGTCATACCCTAAAGCATAAACACCACCACCACCACCACTATTATCTGTCCATGTGGAACTCTGCCATACTGCGCTGGGATCGGACCATTGGTGTGTAACGGGGTCCAGGTAAACAATAAAGGGTTTATCGGTATCAGCACCTATTGAATAATAACTCCCCCCAGCATACATCATTTGTTTGGACGGATCATACCCTAAAGCATAAACATAACCACCACCACCATTATCTGTCCAAGTGGAACTCTGCCATACTGCGCTGGGATCGGACCATTGATTCGCCATATAATATAATATTATATATTATATTATAATATAATATAATATAATATAATATAATATAATATAATATAATATAATATAATATAATAGGAAGGGGTCAGGGGAAACCTAGGTTTCCCCTCTAGAGATGCTTCTTAAACAAACACCCGTGCGGTATAATACTCGGCAACTCCGTTATTATACTCGGATTCTGAAAATCACAATTTGCAATCCATATCTTAATAATACAGAAATTCTTTTTGGGAGAAATAGTTATTCCATTAATATGTTTTCGCAACCCTTTATCTTCTGTTAAACTTTCACCAACTAAAATATATGATAGATTTTTCCAAACTGCTGCTACATTTTTATTACTAACTTTATAGGAAAAACAACCGCCTTTACAATTTTTAGGATCCTCCCACATCGGAAGAATACCTTTGCGCATCAGAAATAACATACAATTGCTAACCATTTTCTCTGGTAGTGTTTCGCAAATAGTAATTATTGCTTCCACGCTATCAAATGTAATTATTTGTTTATAACTTTTAACAGTCCAGTCCACATCATGGGGCAAATGCGCCCACAATGTCCAGTTATCATATAATTTGTGAATACTTGATTCGGTTTTAGTAGAAGAAATAGGTGCTTCCATTTTAGAAATGGAACTAGCCATTATATATACTATACTCATTTGTTTTTTATATCATTTATTATATATGTTAATATTCAATATTTTTATACATAATATTAACTCCTAACGAAACAAATTTTATAATTATTATTACACAATTCTACATAATGGTCATCTTTAATTTTCTGGACTTCAATCTCACTATCAATAAATGAAAATGTATAATCTTCCTCCTCTTTTAAACAAATATCATGAAATTTCTTCAAATAAAACTGAATAAAAGGGCGGTCAAATAATATATTAGAATTTATAAAGAAATTAGATTTGCCAGAATTAATGTCCAAGTCAATCTGGGTTGACACGTTTGAAATAACAATACTCATTCCTATAAATTTAACTGGACTAGGTGTATAGGAACACTTATGGGTAGTATTAAACTCTACTAGTTCTTCATAAGTATTAAACCGAATAACATCATAGTCAAACTTATTATTATTTAATGTATCATCCCCAACCTTTATAAATTGTAGTATAAAATCACATACGGGTATAGTTGCTTGAGCAACACATGCATCAGAATAAGACGATTTAACAACAATGCCATTATGAATAAAATGTACATTTTCTTTAGTAGAATTAATATGAAAATAATTATCTAGCAACACTTTACATTTTTTAATACAAAGATGAAATCTATTTTCAAGTAGTGTATAGACTTTTAATCCTTGCCATAAAACATATTGACGTATTTTATGGGTTATCGTCGGCATATACATGTTGCCTATATCATTTAATATCCACACTACTCCTGTAAGAGCAAAGCAATTATATATAAAATTAAATAGCATATTTTGTTGTTTATATGCTATTTAATAATAACTCCATTTTAAACCCATTTAATAAATGTTTTTTGTAGATGATTGTAGAGTTTCTACTTTATTGGGTAAAGTCTGTGATAATTCTCGTTGCGAGGGATAGTCTGTTGCAGTATATTTAAGTTTACCCGTAGAAGGTGAAAGTCCAAAGACAAACAACAACAAAGATGTTATAATGGTCATCATAATAAAGGGTATAAAAACAATAAACCACGAAATAATTCCTAAACCTCGATCACAAAGTATATTCAACATGATTGAAAATAGGATCATCACTATAAATTTCAAAAATGCCGTATTGTATAAGTTTTTGAATATATCAATAATAATTTGAGTTAATGAAAACCCGATGTATAATAACGCAGGGGCACATATTTGTTCCAGCATGAGTATATAATAACGCAACCTTTTAAAACAACCTTTTGGAAAAAGGTTGGACCAAAATCAAAGGTAATATTTTGGGTAATATTTTGGTCTCACAAGTTTGCCTTAATTTTGGTACAACCTTTTAAACTTGTTTCACGGCGAAAGGTTGGTTTAAAGCATAATAGGTTCTCCATCTTTAAAATAACCAATCTGTTTACCCACATCCTCCTCATCTGTTATTTCATAAATTAATCCATTGTTTTCATCATTGGTATACACATTGCCGAAATCTTCAATCTCTACCATGAAAACTTCTTCTTCTGCTGCTTCTTCTTCTGTTTGTATATTTGCCGAACGTTCTTGTGTGGGGATAGGTACATCATCGTCGGAGGATTCGTCGACTTCCTCAACTTCTTCTTCTTCGACTGCTGCTTCGCTTGCTTCTTCTTCGACTGCTGCTGCTTCGCTTGCTTCTTCTTCGACTGCTTCTTCTTCGACTGCTTCTTCTTCGACTGCTTCTTCTTCGACTGCTGCTGCTTCGCTTGCTTCTTCGACTGCTGCTGCTTCGCTTGCTTCTTCGACTGCTGCTGCTTCGCTTGCTTCTTCTGCTTCGCTTGCTTCTTCGACTGCTTCTTCCTCTTCGACTGCTTCTTCCTCTTCGACTGCTTCACTTGCTTCTTCCTCTTCTTCTACTTCGCTTGCTTCCTCTTCTGCTTCACTTGCTTCCTCTGCTTCGCTTGCTTCTGCTTCGCTTGCTTCCGTGCTTAATACTTCCTCTGCTGTTTCGCTTATCATTTGTATTTTATTTTCCTTCGCTACCAGATTAACGTCAAGATAAATTAACTTAACCTTGTCGTCAATATTATCTTCTACAGGGAGAGGTTTATTTTCTCTAACTTCCAGGCGTACTAAATCAATCTCTTTTTCTTTTTCTTTTTCTTTCAATTGTTGTTTCAATAGTTCATTTTCAACTAGCATTGATTTAAATTCTGGCATATTACGCATCATATCAACTATCGTTTGATAATTGGATTTTTCTTGTTCAATCTTAACCCACAATGGTTCTAAAGAACTTTTAATTGCTTGCAACACATTATTATTAATTGTATTAATAATAGTATTATAGTCAATTGTAGAATCCATTTTAATAACTCTCTATGTTAATAGTTATAAGTAATATTTGTTTAATATGGTTTAAAAAATACTATAATAAGTATTATATAAATAAATAATAATGGAAAATAATATTGTAGAGAAAACGAATGATGAGACGCGCGCCCAACAACATTTAAATAATTTAAAGGATATTGTCATGCGGCAAACTGACTATTCGGAAGAACAAGCATTAGAAAAGTTAAAAGAGCATAATAAAGATATTATGAGTATTGTTCGGGAATTTATGGGTGTCTCTACAAAAACAAAATACACTAAAAATAATAATAATACAACTTCGGTGAACCAACAAATATATGGTGAAATTAGAAACTTAATGGATACCGCAGCAGCATCGTATAAAGCAAAGAAGGAAGCAGAAGAACGTCATGAGCAACGCCGACAAATCTATATGGCACAAGCACGTAAAGAGTTGGAAAGACGTAAGACATTGGCAGCAGCAGATAGTAGTAATAATACTACATCAGATGTGACTACTACTGCGGATGTGACTACTACTGCGGATGTGACTACTACTGCGGATGTGACTACTACTGCGGATGTGGTAAATTTATAGATCAAAATTGAATAACATTTACGTAAAATGTTATTCAAAAAGTTTGCGTTGTTTTGGTCCAACCTTTTTTAAAGGTTGTTTGGTCCAACCTTTTTTAAAGGTTGTTTGGTCCAACCTTTTTTAAAGGTTGTTTGGTCCAACCTTTTTAACCTTGTTTCACGGCGAAAGGTTGGTTTTCAAATTAAACGTATCACTTAATATATCCGTTTTAGATTGCTTATTCTTACGTCGCAATTTAAATTTATTAGAGGACGGAATAGACTTGCCATTGTATATAAAATCATCATTGTCTTCGTGTAATTCCGGCAGCGTTCGTGACAAGGGTTTATCTACAACTAAAAGTAGACGTTCGTTTTTAAGAAGTTTACGATATTCTTGTATCGTCAAGTTCCCATAATATTTATTTAATGTATAAAATGGGTCTGGTGCCGGTTTAATATTTTTTTTATAATCATATATTTTACAATAAATATGATTGAGTAGATGATACCGCTCAAACCGGGTCGATGTATCTATAGATTCTTTAAATAAAAAAGCGGTGGCACATTCCGGACTACAAAAACACCCATAACAATAATAAGTATTATTTAATTCATGCTTGGGAATAAAAATAGACGGATTATCAAAATCACACGTACACCAAAAACACGCCGATTTTTTATCGGAAATATTATTTGTATGAAGTTGATAGGTTAATTCTTTTAACTTATCCCATATAATTTTTATATCATCTGTGGCTGTTGATGCTGATGTTTTCGCAGTAGTTGTACTTGTGTTTGCCGCATTGTATTGCGTTAATGCGTCGATCGTTTTATCACTTATGACTTGATAATTTAACTCTATATTTTTATTCTGTTCAAATTGAAATGCCTCTACTCCAATGTCTGTAACATTGGATAATAAATTATGTTGTATCAAATCTGCCTGATTACATTTTAAATGTAGAATAATATTAGGTTCATTAATCTGTACGTTATCTGTTAAATATGTATTTAATATAATTTTACCGCCTTTGGGTTTTCTGCCACGTTTTTTATGATGTGGGTCTGTTGGTGCTTCTGCTATTGCTTGTGCTGGCGCTTGTGCTTGTGCTTGTGTTTGTGCTTGTGCTTCTACTTGTGCTGGTGCTTGTGCTTGTGCTTCTGCTTCTGCTGGCGCTTGGACTGCTATCGCTGATGCTTCTGCTGGTGCTTCTACTTGTACTGGCGCTTGTTCTTCAGTTACTTCTTCTGTTTGTGCTGGTGCTTGGACTGGTGCTGGTGCTTCTACTTGTGTTGGCGCTTCTACTTGTACTGGCGTTTGTACTATCTTGGATTTGCGTCCACGTTTTTTAATAATTGTCTCACTCATATTTTATCTATATTAATTTATACAATTTAAATAGTTTTAATAAATGTTTAAAACACTTTTGACCATCCAAAAACTTTATATATTATTAGTAGTCACATAACATGCCCTACACAGCGGTACATAGTTATCCGATCCAATTATTTTTTGCGCGGTTTCACTGGTTAAACGATGACTGAAACTTGCCGGGTTTTTTTTGCACAAACTACAATACGAATGTAATTTTGTTACTTTATCACAAAAGGGTATCAGATCTAACCATTGACCAAAAGATTCCCGTTTAAAATCGCCGTCTAGTCCACAAATATAAACGGATTTATTATATTTTTCTACTGCGGTCTTGGTCCATTCCACAATATCTTTGAAAAACTGCCCTTCATTGATGAGGATGACTTGCGCCTCACTAAATTCTTTATCAGTGCTGAGAATATCGCGATGTAATATATTTGCCTGTTTACACGGAATCATTATTTTATCGTGAGACGATAGTTGCGTATTAGAATACCGAGTATCTTCGTCGTAATTAATAACCATTGTTTTAATTTCACAAAACGTAAATTGTTTGTAGAGATCCAGCAATTTTGACGTCTTGCCCGAATACATGGGTCCGATAATTAACTCCAAGTATCCTGTGCTAGTGTTAGCGTTAGTGTTAGCGTTAGTGTTAGTAGTAGACATTCTTTAAGGTTTATAATATAGTATATAATAATATTATTAAATCAATTTTAATAAAATAAACGATATTTTATACTATTATTAAAATTATGTTATTTTATTAAACATATAAAAGTTATTTTATGAATCATAATAATGAACATGAATACTATACCCTGGGTTGAAAAATATCGTCCGACTAATTTTAATGATATCGTACTCGATCCCTTGAATAAAAAAATAATGGATACCATAATAAATAATAATTATTTTCCAAATATGCTCTTGTATGGTCCTCCGGGTACGGGTAAAACTACCACCATTATAAATCTCATCAATATTTTCCAAGAGAAAAATAATCAAAAAAACAAAGGTCTGATGATTCACCTCAACGCCTCGGATGAACGTGGCATTGACATTATTCGCAACCAAATTAGTCAATTCGTCTACTCGCAGTCTTTATTTGCGAATGTGACTAAATTTGTCATCTTGGATGAGGTCGACTATATGACTAAAAATGCCCAACAAGCATTGAAATATCTACTGCAAAATTATAATAATAAAAATGTCCGATTTTGTCTCATCTGTAATTATATTAGTAGAATTGACGATTCATTACAGAATGAATTTATGCGATTGCGGTTTAATCAATTGCCAGATGTAGATATTATTCGGTTTTTAAGTGTCATTAGTCAGAAAGAAAATCTGTCCATTTCCAGAGATTCACTGACATCTATTCAACGACTCTATAAATCGGATATTCGCAGTATGATTAATTATATGCAGTCGAATCAACATAGCATGCAGGAACAAAAAGTGATTGATAATACTGTCTGGAATACGTTAACCGAAACCATTAAAAATTCGCGGATTGATGATTCCATTCGGATGATTCAAACCATCAGTTCTACTTATAATATTGAAATTAAAAATATTATCAAAGACTATTTAAATTTTATAATACGTCATCATCCCGAGTATGTGACCATTCCATTTCTAAAATTTGCCGAATTTATAATGCATCTCAAAGAATCAAATATTGTCTACATTACAAAATACACTATTATTTCTTTAAATGAATTATTAAAATTGAAATAGAATAACTTAAAGAAAAAACTGCAATAAAACAAACAATGTCGAAAGTTAAATCTTCTGTTATAAAATTAAATCTTTTAGATTTAGACTCGGAATGGAACAATTTTTGTGAAGACGATTTGGATTTGGATTTGGATTTGGATGACATAGACGATGCCATTGCAACAGATACAAATAATAGTATTTCTATAACTTCTGAAAAACCGAAATGTACAAACCTCTACATTTCTACCAAAACCAAAATTTGTTATTTAAATAAACCGATTGATCTGAAAAATGTATTTTGGCAAATACCTATTGTTCCTTATCATGTCCCGCAGGTGGGTGTGGTTAAAAAACAGATGAAATTTAATTCCACGTCGCATGAAGAATTGTCTTTTATTTTAAGTAAATTACCCGAGTATGACTATGTAGACAATTATATAATCAATCAGATTATAAATCCAGATGGTCGGATTAAGTTCAAGGACATTCGGAAAATTAGTATAGGATTAAGTAAAAAAGATATCACCAGTTATCGTTGTAAAAAAAAGAGCGCATTTTATAATTGTTTTGTAGTAATATTGCGATTATTACAAAACGATAAATTTAAAGAAATAAATGTAAAAGTCTTCAATACTGGGCAATTGGAAATCCCTGGGATTCAAGATGATGTCACGCTAGATAATGTATTGAAATTGCTGACTGGTATATTGGGACCTTTTACGGATGCGCCAGCAGTAGAGAAAAGCGTCCCTCTCAACTATCTAACCGATAGCAGTTCTACTGTTTTAATCAACTCTAATTTTAATTGCGGTTATTATATCAATCGGGATAATTTATATAATCTGCTCAAATACAAGTATAAAATTAGTTCGAATTATGACCCGTGTTCCTACCCGGGTATTCAATGTTCCTTCTATTATGATGTAAAATTACCAGAGCAAACCGGTATGATGCCAGTGGGTTTTATATGTAATAAAAAAATGAAAAAAATAAAGGATTCAACGTTAAACGTCGGCATCACATCTGTCTCGGTTATGATTTTTAGAACTGGCAGCATGCTGATTGTCGGAAAATGTACTGAAACTATATTATATGAAATTTACGGGTTTCTTTGTAAATTGTTTGAAACGGAATATACAACGATTGCTGACCGGCAATGCCTGGGTGCTGCCGGAGCTGCTGTTGCCAAAAAGAATAATAGTATTAAAACGATTCGTAAAATAAGGAAAAAGTCTATTTATTGTACTACCGAATAAATATATGTTTATGTTCTATACTATATTTTTTATTTTTTAAGTATTAATTAATAAATAAGTATTTAAAGATTTTTAAAATGTAATTATATAAATGTCTGTTAAAGAATCGGCGACCGCAGTTCAACAATATACATCGCCGGGCAATCAATGTCTGCAACATTGTGTTAAAATCGCTATTGTAGATGATAAGCCTATTATGTTGGATTATTGGGCAGAATCGCTAGAAAATAAAGTCTTGATTGGTGTTCGTGAAAATGGTGAAAAGTTATTGGTTAAAAGTGAAGATGAATATACGTCGCCAATTGAAAAGATTTACAAGATTGATAGTGAATATATTATCGTGACTGAAAATTCGCTTTACATTACCAGTGCGTCTATTGCTACAAAGCGTATTTCTTAAGCGCCAGTTGGCGCAATTCTTATGAAGAACCATCCGCGTAGTTCTTATGAAGAACCATCAGCGTAATTCATCGTCCATAGTCGCGCAGTTTCATCGTGCAAAGGTTTGTTTTTGCGCAATAATTCGGCAATTTCAGGCATTAAGGGATCATTTGGGTTGGGGTCATCCATCAATGAACAGATACTGAGCAATACTTTACTAATCGTCAATGCCGGACTCCACTCATTCTTTAAAATATCTAGACAGATTCCGCCATTGGCATTAATATTACAATGGTATATTTTAGTTTTAAAATATACTTTTGGTGATTTAAAGGGATAGTTTTCCGGAAAATCGATTCGCAAACTAAAAATCCCACCTTGATAGGGACTGCCATCGGGTCCGATAATGGTAGCGCACCATTGAAACATGTTGTCGTTGAGCGGACCCGCTGAGCAATTTGTGGGTGGATTATTGGATATTTCTTTCAATTCTGAATTGAGGCGTTTTAATGTACTCATTCTTTACGATTATACTATTATAAACAGATATCTTTATAATAGTTTAAGTTTTAATTATTTATTATTCGTCTACAACTTCTTCGTCTTTTTAGTCTTTCTTCCAGTATTTTTTTTAGTACGCAATTTCATCTGTTGCACCTGCGCTTGCAGTCGGGAAGGCATGTTTCCCCTACGGGGGCGCTGCCCCAAGAACTCCGTCCAAGGTTGCGATGGTCTATCTTTTAAATAGGGTTCTTGTTCACGCCACTGAATATGCTGTTTACAAAATTCAGTTTTATCAAAAGGGGTCCCACATGAACTGCCCCAGCGTGCCACCAGCGACATTTTCTTCGCCAATTCCGTATCGCATACGATGCCGTCGACCGCGCCGCGGGGTTGAAAAGGTTTTGGGCGACTCGGATCCGACATAAACGCCCGGTCATCCAATTCATAATGCCCACAGCAGGTGCGTGAACTCGGATTAATCTTATTTAAATAGACATCATGGTGGTCTGCCAATATTTCTTTGCCAATCGCAATATCCAGTTTACCTTTGTGTGTGTCCATCAGTTGGGTTAGACGGACGCGGCGCGCCCCTTGATGGCGACGTATATCAGAATAACCGGTATTTGAGCATTCCAAGTTGCGAATTTGCGGGTCTTCCGGGGCGTTATAACCGATAAAATACCCGTCGGTTTTAACTTCCACGTTGACATATTGTAGACCCAATTCAATGCGCATTATTTTATTCTTATGGATATCGCCAATCAACCACGAATTCGCATAGTCGCCGCCGTTATTAGTGGTCAATATTTTGGCGCATTCCTCTAAAGTAGTGGCGTATTGCATGGCGTGTCTGATCCGGCAACAGATCGGGTCTTTTAAAGCAAAGCGGTTGAACCCACCAATGGTCGTTTCGGTACAGATGAAACCGGTAGACGTGACATAAAAATCGGTCCCGCTGTGTATCCATCCGGGGCATGCCTGCATGAGAATCCGCGCCCCTTTTTTCCCGTGTATATCAATCATCACATTCATGTACTGCCCAGTCATAAAGTTGTCAAAAGAATTGTGTCCACAGACAATCTTGCCATCTTGGGTATAACTGCCAACCGCCATGAACCCCGTACAGCGATCGTTTTGCCCTTGCCCACCGCCTTCTCCATGCCCAGACGACGCGTGGGTTTCATCCTTAAACAAGTCCCCGTATTTTTCATTCAAATAAGAGTTGGTTTTAATGAGGGAGGGTAGAAATCCGATTAACGAATCAATGCTGACAAAACAATTCCACGTGATGATTTCCTCGATGGTTCGACCCGAACCCTGGGCGATGCCTACCATTTCATCGTAAATTTCCGGATAGTTGGTTTGTATTTGCGGACCATATAATTCACTGATGACCTCTACAAAAAAAGCACAACTATACCCATAACTATCCATAAAATCAAATTCCAACATTTTAAACACATCTTTTATTTCTGCTTTAAGTAGAGTGCCGTGGGCAACACCCATCTCGATCGGACTGCCTTGAATTGAAATATAGGTCCACCCATTCTTTTCATAACGTATGCCGTTTTTTTGTTTCATGGATGTATTCTTTCTATATATATACAACCTTTTAGAAAAACAACCTTTTAGAAAAAGGTTGAACCAAAAAGTTGTAAAAGATTGAACGTAAAATTTATAGAGAAGCAGAAGCAGAAGCACAAGCACAAGCAGAAGCAGAAGCACAAGCACAAGCACAAGCACAAGCACAAGCACAAGCAGAAGCAGGACAAGCAGGAGGTGGAAAGCAAACAAAAGGAAATAAACCAAAAAAGATTAGAAAGCCGAGAACGAAGAAAAATATTAAAAAAGTGGGTAATCAAATGTATATGAATTTTAGCCTATAAATACTAAAAAATTATTCTAATACATATATATAAATGAAAAATAAATTATATATAT
>Ga0114969_10003375_pt1 | contig 12896 bp, 12 predicted proteins | sample M_130807_MF_Meta_FD_87316 | JGI IMG/M metagenome (GOLD analysis project Ga0114969, IMG submission 87316) | Freshwater microbial communities from Lake Montjoie, Canada to study carbon cycling - M_130807_MF_MetaG | ecosystem: Environmental > Aquatic > Freshwater > Lake | place: Lake Montjoie...
TGGGGCGAGGTACAAACACATCTACATCAGGCTCTGGGATGTTCTGGCGTGATTACCGACGGATCCGTGCGCGACATTCCCCAAATGGCTGAAGGATTTTTTGTCCTGGCAGGATCAATCATGCCGTCGCATGTCTTTGCCGACATCGTAGACTATGACTGTCCAGTGACGGTGGCTGGTCTCCAGGTTGCGCCGGGTGACATCATCCACGCGGATTGCCATGGTGCCGTCGTCATTCCTAGAGCGGCGATCGGCTTGATCGCCGATGCATCGGCGCTTTTGGTTCGGCGCGAAAGCGTCATTCTTGATGCATGTAAGCGCCCGGGGTTTTCAACTGCTGATATCCGCGCCGCTTTCAAGCAGATGGAAGACATCAGCTAATCCCGGCTTTTCAGGCGTCAGCTGAATCTGACTTCAGGCTCTGCAATGCATTCGACAGTGCGCCCTGGAATACCCCGATATCGGTCCCGTAGCAGAGACAGCGGAAGCCCTTGGCGCGCCACTCCCGGGCCATCGCTACGTTGGTGGCAAGATACCCCGACGCTTTCTGGTATTTTTTGCAGGCTACAACCAGCTCGTCTACTGCTGCATGGAATTCGGGTCGGCTGAATTCCGCGGTGATTCCCATGGTGTTAGTAAGATCGTAGTGCCCCATCCAACCGACATCAATGCCGGGAACTGAAAGGATAGCATCGGCATTCGCTATTCCTGTCTCAGTCTCGATCAGCGCGATGACCAGAATTCGCTCATTCTCCTCACGCATGGCGGTTATGATATCGCCCCCGCGGTAGTCATCGTGACCCACGCCGAAGCCCAATCCGCGCGCACCCTCGGGACGATAACGGCACCAGCGCGCCAGGCTCTCCGCCTGTTCCCTGGATTCGATCATTGGCACCATGATGCCCATTGCGCCCGCATCAAGTACTGGTGCGATGATGTGATAGGCAAGCCCGGGTACGCGGACAAACGGAGCGATACCTGTTCCGCGCGCAAAGGCAATCTGCGCCTTCAGCATGTCGATGCCGACGGCACCGTGTTCCATGTCGAATATCACGAACTCCGCTCCGGCATTTGCGGCAATCTGGCAAAAGCCTGGCGTGAAGAACTCTGCGGCCATAATGCCATAGGTCGTGGCACCGGCTTTTAATCTGGCTCGCACAGTGTTTGGGCGCATTATCATCCTAAAATTTGGGAATGGCGACACCAAGGGACGTCGCTGACGCCACAATCTGCCCCCAGGTTTCTTCATCGACAGGAAGTCCGTCGGCCAGTCGCTCAGCATAAGTCTTCCGTTCGATTTCGCCGGGAAGCAAAACCGCTTCACCTGGATTTGCTGGTGGCGACGCCTTGGACCAACCGGCTAACCGAGACACATCTTCTGTAAAAGCTTCGGCGCTCCCGAAGGCGGCTGGATCGAAGACCATTGACAACATGTTATTGACGAGACGCTTGGCTGTTGGTGACTGCGGATTGCTGGCAAACCCGCCGGAGAGCGACCCGGCGAGAACTTCACAGAAAAACGAGAGGCCCGATCCCTTGTGGGCGCCAAAGGGCAGGATCGCACCTGGAGGATCAGCGTAAAAAGCTTGCGGATCGTCGGTAGGGCGACCCTGTCCATCAAGCAACATGCCGGCCGGGAGTTTTTTACCCTTGTTGCGGGCCACTTGGATTTTGCCTTCCGCGGTCGACGATGTTGCAATATCCAGAATATAGGGGCTTCCGCCCGCCCTGGGCACACCTGCTGCGATGGGATTTGCTGAGAAACGCCGGTCGCTGCCGCCATGGGGAGCAACCAGAATGCCATAGCCGGAGGTGTTGACAAAATGAATGGAGGCATACCCCCGCTTTGCGAGCAACTCCGGCCAAGCTCCTATGCGGCCGAGATGGCCTGAGTTGCGGATCGCCATAGCCGCCATTCCGTGGAGACGCGCCCGTTCGGCCGCAAGCTCCATCGCTTCTTTGCCTATCACTTGGCCGAAACCGAAATTGCCGTCAATCACGAGCAACGCGCCGCGATCCGTTACCACCCGAGCATGTTGGTTCGCCACCACTTCGCCCGCGCGCAGCCAACTGACATACTTCGAAATACGTATGAGGCCATGGGAGTCATGGCCCATGAGGCTCGCTTCGACAAGATGGGATGCAATGATTTCCGCCTCTGTTTCCTCGGATCCCGCAGCGGCGAATATTGCCACCACGAAGGGTTCCATCCTTGCTGCTTCAATCTTTCGCATCGCGTCGATCCGCTAAATTGAGGGCGTAGTCGATGGCCTCGATCATGCTCTGGGCCGAGGCGATATTCCTACCGGCAATGTCAAAAGCGGTTCCGTGATCTACGGATGTCCGGACAAACGGAAGACCCAGGGTGATGTTGACGCCCTGAAGCGCCATCCACTTTCCAGTAGCGGGATCGACATGGAAACCAAGAAGCTTGACGGGGATGTGGCCCTGATCGTGATACATAGCGATCACTGCATCAAACTCCTTCCCCAGCGCGCGCACAAAAATCGTATCACCGGAGATCGGGCCGCTCACGTCGATGCCGCGACTTCGAAAGGATAGAACCGTTGGCGCGATGATATTCGCATCTTCGATGCCAAACAATCCGCCTTCTCCAGCGTGGGGGTTGAGTGCAGCGACACCAATTCGGGGCTGAGCGATGCCGAGCCGTATCAGGGCTGCGACAGTAAGATCGATCACCCGGGAAATTCGGTGAGGGGTTACAAGTGACGTAACCTTACTCAGCGCTACATGAGTGGACACATGCGATACGCGGATACCGCCATGGGCGAGCATCATGCAACTGTCATCGCTGCCACTGAGCTTCGCCAGCATCTCGGTATGGCCTGAATAGGCGTGGCCTGCAAGATTGATAGCCTCCTTGGAGATCGGAGCGGTAACAATAGCCACAATTGCGCCGGACATTGCATCAGCGACGGCTCGCTCGATGGCAAGATAAGCGAGGTGGCCGGCTTCAGCACTCACGACGCCCACCGGGATTGCTCGCGTGGAACCAAAGATATCGATAACGGGTGCGCCGATGTCAACGCCGAGGGAGTTGGCTGCAGCTGCGAGCACGGGTGGGGCGCCGTAGATCACTGGCGCGAATGCGAGCGTGGTGTCGCGCTCGCGCATTGCAGCAAGAGCCTTTACAATGACTTCTGGCCCGATACCCGCAGGGTCGCCCATAGTAATGCCAATTCTTCGCGGCGTCATTCCGTCCACTTCGCTGCGTCAAGCAATGAACGTAGGAAGTCGCTGCGCCCAAATGCACCGGATTTCGAGACAATGAAAATCCCCGCCCAATGGCCGTCTCGGGGTATAGACACTGCTACACCGGGCGTCCATTCACCGACGACGGATAGCTCAGTCATTTGCATCGTTTGGGTCAGGCGGTAGAGCGTATCTCCGCCCGCAACGGTGACCAAATCCGGTAAAGGTAGTCCCTTCAGCTTCTCGAAAAAGAGATGGTGGAGATCGCAGGCGCGGCCTGAGTCCTCAATTTCCGGTGCAAGCTGCGCTAACGCAAGTCCCCGGCGATGTAGGTTAAAGTCGATATGCTTAATTGCCGCGACTACGTCTGACGCGGTCCGAATCATGGTGACGGCTTCTGGATGCAGAGTGCGAAAATAATCTACCTGCGCGAGTGTTTCGGGATGACGGCTTCCGACAATAGCAAGCCGGCGCAGGCCCTTTGGTCTGAACATCGCATCCTGGTTCTTGCTGAGCTCGCGCGCGAGACCGGCAGAGCCGCACCAAAGCACAGGCCCATCGAGTTGCGCGCGGGCCGAAACAATACGTTGGAGGTCGCCGTAGGACTCCGCGTCGCAGATGGCAACACCGCCTCCCTCAAGCTCGCCATGCCTGGCGACCAACCGTGTCCGGGCGCGCCCGTTTCCCAACTCCTCCGCGATGACACCCCCGGCGTGATTCCAGGCTCCCCTTGCGTCCACTGCAAATTGCCGGCCACCTTTAGTGATCCGGCCCTGTTGCGGGAAAGCCGGCGCAATGACAACGGTCCCAAACAGCTTGCTCTCGCAACAAGCGCGGAGCTCGGCAAAAGTGCAGCCCCGCATTAGGGAATCTATTTTCTTGAATGCGACGCGGCACGTGCCCAACTCGGGCAGTAGTGAAGTCATTTTATCCATTGCTGCATCTTGCGCCAAATCTCGTGATTCCATGTCGATGGCGAATTTCTCGCATTTTTTTGGCTTGGGTCCCAAACTCACGACGGTGACTGGAGAGCATCGCGTGGCAAACGGGGCTGCCGAATCGAGGGCGCCCGTCAAATCATCCGCAAGTACGCCCAACTCGGGCACCATCGGCGTTTCTCCTTCAATACACTGGTTCCGGAGCCCGAGGCCTCGCAGCTCTAAGACCGACGACGGAGCAGAATTGACAAGTATTGGTAGATATTGGAACACAATGGGCCAAGTCTGTCAACAAACGCAACCATCGAGTCATGTTGCTGATGGGTCGTTGCCACTATTGACGCGAAGCGCTAATAAGTGCGCCCTGCGGATTGGAGCAGAAAACCATGAACGCAGTACCATCAGTAATTGGAATGTTTGAGGCGATCTATGATTTCTGCTCAGCGCCGCGCTTTGATTCTCGAATATCTTCGACGCGAGGGTGCGGGGTCTATAACTAGGCTATCGGAGACAGTTGGCGTATCGGCCTCCACCATCCGCCGCGATCTCGAAGCCCTTACTCAGAGCGGGCACCTCGAACGGAGCCATGGCGGGGCAGTTCTGAAGGAGAGGCTACAAACCACCTTTGAGACGGCGCGTGAAATTGTTGTTCATGTCGCTCACGATGCGAAGATGAAGATAGGCGCGCGTGCGGCAACTCTGTTGGAGCCTGGCCAAAGCGTTATCTTTGATTCGAGTTCTACGGTGCTAGAGGCCGCGAAGGCGGCTGTCCGCAGAGATCTCAAATTGACGGCCTGCACGAACGATTTGGGAATTGCCAACGTGCTAGCTCGGGCGCCCGAGTTCCATCTCGTTGTGCTTGGTGGAACGATCCGTCAGGGATCCCCGACGATGGTTGGTGATCCCGGCCTTTCATTTTTGGATCGACTCCATGCCGACATCGCCTATATTGGCATCCACTCTCTGGCCGGAGGGCGGCTTTCGGAGACCTCCATCGATGTGGCTGCGATGAAGCGGCGTATGGTCGACAGCGCTGCCCATGTGGTCGTCCTTGCCGACTCTAGCAAGTTCAAGCACCCCGCATTCTGCGATGTCTGCGGCATTGCGGAGGTCCGCACCATCATTACCGACACTGGGATTGCCAGCGCCGATCACGACAAACTCAAGGATGCAGGAATTGAAGTCATCGTCGCTAAGTAGGAGCGGCGTTAGTGATTCTTCTTGACCTCGACGGTCTCGGCAGCAGTCCATAACCGTGCGGATTTGGGCATTGGCGGATAACCTTTGACGCGCGGGGTGGCGCCGTCGATATCGAGCAAAAACTTCTGACTGGGACTCGCACGGTGATAGAGATCATCGGTGAGGTTCGCGCGCTCATTGAATTGTTGAGGCAGGTTCCGCCGCCCGATTGCAAGATGTAACACCCTGCGTGGTGCACCGGTCTCGTTGCGCGTGCCGCCGTGCCAGATATGGCCATTGATGACGGCTACCGATCCGGCCTTTCCCGTAAGCTTGATTTCCTCAGGATGTGGGGCATAGGGATCGGTTGGCATGATCTTCTTGTCTTCGGGCGTCACCTCAATGTACTTGACCTCGGCCATGTTGACGTCCGGTACGTTGATCGGCACCCACTTGTGAGAGCCAGGCACAACGCGCGTCGGGCCATTGTCGAGTGTCATATCGTCGAGCATCACCATCGAGTTCACGACTCGCCAATCGGTTGGTGAAACCCGCGGCACATCGGAGTGCAGCAACTGTTGGCCTTGGCCCTTCAAGGGATTGCGGGCGTTAAGGGAATAAACGCGGATCTCGCCCAACAGGTAATGCGCGGCGGCAAGTGTTGGCGTACAGTTCAAACAGCGATCAAAAGCCGCAGACTTATTGAAGAGATTTGAGAGGCGCGGCGCGCCCGGCTCAATGTGAACCTCGTGGCCACCGTACTCGCCCTCAATGCCGCGCAACCGCTCAAATTCATCGCGCATTTCCTTTACTTCGGCAGGACTGAAGACGTTCTCCACGACGAAATAACCGTCGTCATCAAACTGCTTGCGCTGAGTTGCAGTCAGGTTGTCGGAAGAGATATCAAGTTTCGCCAATGCTTCCTGAGTGTTCATGTTCGCGCTCCGCCGGTCTATTTTGGTTCGTTTGATAAATGGAAAGTGCCTCAACGTCACCCAATGTGTCTCAATAGTTGCCATTAATTGCCAAGGAGGTCAACACGATGCCGCTACGGTGTCGCGACAGACTGTGGTCGAACGGCAGGTGTCGCCCGGACGCAATGCCTCACTTGGAAAGGTCGGCTGGTTCGGGGAATAGCGAATATGAGGGATCTCTAGGCACAACCGGCGACCTGACGTTAGGGCTGTCAATTTTGACTTTCGATCGTGCCGTCCAGAAAATTGCCAGTGTAGAGGTGGAGCCCCCGGGTTCCGCCGTGAACACCTCAACCTGATTGCCGCGCGGGGGATTAGCGAAAAGCCCAATTGCAAAAGGGATTCCCGGCGCTGTCGAGTCTACACCACAGTTGAGTTTGTTGTCCTTTCTTGCAGTAATTTAGCGGTGGGCTATGGCGTTGCGATCTCCAAACCACCGGGGCTGGCAGAAATCGAAGGGGGTGCCACCCACTGGTGCGATTCTGCCGGTCGGCGTCAGATGCAGCGCTCAAAGGCAATGGCGTTGATCTCATCGAGATTGGAAAGCGTCACCACCGTAAGGTCTGCCTAGGGTGATTCAGAAGTTGGACCCATAAAGCATACAACCGAGACACAAACAAACTCTTCCAAATTAATCCAAATTATGCCAGTTTTTATCTGAGCGGACATGTAGATCCGTCAAACACGGAGGAATTGACAATGACCTTGAAACTGAAGTTGCGCACAGCGCTATTGGCGTTCGGGGGATTTTACGCCGCTAGCCTTGGCGTGAATTTCGTAAACACGGCCGAAGCAGCTGGCTCGAAGCGCATCTGTGTCAGCTGGAGGCATTTCCAGGAAGAACGGTGGCGGATTGACGAAGCGGGCATCAAGTCCATACTTGAGCCCGCAGGCTATACCTATGTGAGCGCAGATGCCCAATCGGATCCACAGAAGCAATTGACCGACGTTGAGAGCCTACTGTCATCTAACTGCGATGCTGCGATAATCCTCGCCCAGGACTCTAAGGCGATTATGCCAGCGGTTGCCGAGGCGAAGGCCGCCGGCGTGCCGGTGATCGCTTACGACGTGCCAATCGACTCTACCGATGCCACTTTCATCTCCTTTGACAATGTTGCCGTTGGCCGGCTGATGGCCGAGGCGATGGTGAAAGTGAAGGACAATGGCAACTGGGTCAAAATCGACGGCGATGCCACCATGACCATCATCAATTTGTTCGGCGCCGGACAGATGCAGGTCATTCAGCCGTTGATCGACGCAGGCAAGATTAAGATCGTAGCCCAGCAGAACATCGAAAACTGGAAGCCCGACCTGGCCCAGGCAGCGATGGAGCAGATTCTTACCCAACAGAACAACAAAGTGGATGCGGTTCTGGCGATGAACGATGGCATGTCCACTGGCGTTGCGGCGGCACTTTCGGCTCAGAAAATGCTTGGCATTCCTTTGTCTGGGCAGGATGGCGACAAGACAGTGCTCAACCGAATTGCCAAAAAGCAGCAAACGGTGACGATCTGGAAGAACTCCTATCTTCTGGGGCAAGCTGCCGCTAAGGCGGCAATCGAAATGGCCGAGAGCAAGCCAGTTACGGGGGCCAAGCCGTTCAAGACCGAGTCCGGCCAGGAACAACCATCGCTGCTGCTCGATCCCATTGCCATAACCTACGACAACCTCAATTTGGTGGTTGATGCGAAGTGGATCAACAAGGAAGAGTTGTGCAACGGCGTAACCGAGAATCCACCGGCGCCCTGCAAATAACGGACGACGGCTGATGAACTTTCTTGCCGTCAAGTTTCGGTCAGTTTCTGACCGGATCGCCCGAGCAGCCGGACTCGATGTCCGGCTGCTCGGTATGTTGTTCATGATGGCCGTGATCTGGCTTACACTGGATGTGTTAACCGGGGGGCTGTTCATCACCCCCCGCAATATCTTCAATCTGTCGCTCCAAGTCTCAGTAGTCGGCATCATGACCTGTGGCATGGTGCTGGTCATCGTGTCGCGCCATATTGACCTGTCAGTGGGCTCACAGATCGGGTTCATCGGTGTGTTTGGTGCCCTGCTGCAGAACGCTTGGCTGCCAATCGACGGGAGCTCGACTTGGTGGATAACCTCTTTGGTCATGCTCGGCGCGGGAATTTTCATCGGTTTTGCGCAAGGGCTACTGGTCGCCTATGCGAGGATACCTTCTTTTGTCGTCACCCTTGGTGGATTGTTATTCCTTCGAAATGCGGCATTTTACATCAACAGCGGAGTGACGGTTGCTCCCTTGAATGAGACTTTTCAACTGCTCGGCGGCGGGCTGGATGGCACAATTGGTGTGTTCTGGAGTTGGGTGGTATGCGGTCTCGCTATCGCCGGGGCCGCCCTGGTTGTCTGGTGCAACCGCCGGCGTCGTTCCGTTCACAGCATGGCGCAAAAGCCTTTGGCGAGCGACGTACTGATGGTAGCGATCTGGGCAATTATCATCGGAGTCTTTACCGCCACGATGAACGGTTACAAGCAGCCCAAAACCGATATTGGTATGGGTATTCCTATTCCAGTCCTCATTCTCATCGGTGTCACCATCATAATGTCCGCGGTGGCGCGGAAGCATCGTTTCGGCCGCCATGTCTTCGCCATGGGCGGTAGTTCGGAAAGCGCGGACCTCGCGGGTATCGACACGCGCAGATTAACACTGTTGGTCTTCATGATGATGGGCCTTCTCTGCGGTCTCGGATCGATCGTGACCACCGCTAGGCTCAATGCTGGCGCTAGCGTCACTGGCACCATGACTGAGCTGACAGTGATAGCCGCGGCCGTGATCGGCGGCACCTCGCTCGCGGGGGGCATTGGCACCGTCTATGGTGGTATCGTTGGTGCACTCATCATGCAGAGTCTCGAGAGCGGGATGATCTTGATGGGTGTTCCGACACCGCTGCAACGGATGGTTCTAGCTCTCGTACTGATTATTGCAGTCTGGGTCGACACGGTCTACCGCAAGGCACGAAGAGCATGACGGCGCTTGTCGAACTACGAAACATCGTCAAGACCTTCGGCGGCGTGCATGCGGTCGAGAATGTTAGCATAGATCTGGCTGCAGGCGAGGTCTTAGGATTGCTCGGACACAACGGTGCGGGAAAGTCGACACTGGTAAAAATTCTCTCCGGCGTTTTTCCCGCCGACAGCGGCGACATCCGGATCAAGGGCCAATCCGTCACCATCCGCTCCACCCGGGACGCAAAGGCACTGGGCATCGAGACAATTTATCAGACGCTCGCTCTGTCGGAGAACCTCGACTGTGTTGCCAACCTGTTTCTCGGGCGTGAAATTGCCAGCTGGCACGGTTTCATGAACGATGAGGCGATGGAGAAAAAAGCCAACGCCACCCTAAACCGGCTCAGGCTGCGCCTGCCCTCTCTCTCCAAACTGGTCTCCAGCCTCTCCGGCGGCCAGCGGCAAGCTGTCGCGATCGCTCGCGCCATCCAGTTCAATGCACGCGTGCTTATCATGGACGAACCCACGGCGGCCCTCGGCCCTGAGGAGACCCAAAATGTCGCCACATTGATTGCCGAGCTCTCCAATCAGGGTATCGGTATCATTCTGATCAGCCACGACATTCACGATATTTTTGGACTAGCGAGCCGACTCGTTGTGATGAAAAATGGCCGGTTAGTGGGAACAGTTAATACTGGCGATGTTACAAAAGATGAGGTGCTGGCGATGATCATCGCGGGCAAAGTCCCCGAGGCGCGCCAAACTTGATCATCGATGCCCATATTCATCTCTGGCGACTCGGACGCGGTGACAATCTGGCCCTGACGCCGGAGATGGGGTTGATCTATCGTGACCTAGAGCCCCAAGACGTAAAGCCCAAGCTTGATGCCGCCGGAGTGAGCCTTGCTGTACTAGTGCAGGCGGCTGAGACTTTGGCTGAGGCCCTGTTCATAGTAGGTCTAGCACGGAAGTTTCCTTGGATTGCCGGCATCATTGCCTGGATCGACCCTGCATCACCGTCCGTCGACGAAGAAGCAGCGGCATTTGCCTGGCTGCCGCCAGTCAAGGGTGTGAGGCCAGTTCGCGGAGACAACCGCAGCATTGACTGGATGCTCGACCGTCAGCTCGAACGTGGATGGCACGCCATCGCCGCCAACGGGCTATCTCTGGATATTCTCGTGCAGAACTGGCGTGAAATTTCTCTGGCGGCGGCGCTCGCTCGGAAATATCCCGATCTCGTTGTCATTCTAGACCATTGTGGCAAACCTGATATCGTTGGCGGAGTGTTCGACCCTTGGGCGCAACATATTGACGAATTAGCTGCGCTGCCGAATGTCAGCTGCAAGCTCTCCGGATTGTTGAACTGCGCAATACCCGGTACGGCAGTTGCCGATATTGCCCCATACGCCGCCCATGTTCTGAATGCCTTTGGTCCTTCCCGGGTCATGTGGGCAAGTGACTGGCCGCCTCTCGAACTTGCCGCAAGCTATCCGGTTTGGATCGAAATCAGCCGAGAGCTATTGCAGCCGCTGTCGGCGCAGCACCGCAATGAGGTCTTGTCCGGAACGGCAACCCGTGTCTACCAATTGAACCAAAATTAATAAGGAATCCCACCATGGAAAAAAAGACACGTGTGGGCTTTATCGGTGTTGGGCTGATGGGGCATGGCGCTGCGAAGAACATCATGGAGCGCGGTGGTTACCCACTCACCATCCTTGGCCATCGCAATCGAGAACCCGTGGAGGACCTGATCCGTCGCGGTGCCTGCGAGGCGTCCGATCCAGCGGAGCTTGCAAAGGAGAGTGAGGTTGTCATTCTTTGTCTTCCGTCATCCAATGAGGTAGAGGCCATTATACATGGTAACGACGGCTTGTTGGCGGGCCTCAAACCTGGTTCGGTGCTGATCGATACGACCACTGCTGACCCTGCGGCGTCCCGACGGATTGGAACTGCCCTGGCTGCCAATGGCATCGAAATGCTTGATGCCGCCCTTGGCCGAACGCCGAAAGAAGCCGAGGCTGGTAAGCTCAGCACGTATGTTGGTGGCGACGTCGCGGTCCTGGCGCGCGTCCGCCCCATCATAGATACCTATGCCGACACCATCGTGCACTGCGGCGGTCTCGGAGCGGGCACTACCTGTAAATTGGTCAACAACTCCATTACCATTGGAATGGCCACTCTCTTTGCAGAGGGGTTTGCCACAGCTGCCAAGGTCGGGGCCAATCTCAACTCGCTCGCCGATGTCCTTTCAGCTGGCGGCGCCGATGGCAAAATGTGGCGCATGCTGGAACCTTGGATCCGGGCTGGTGACGACAGCTACCTGCGCGGACCGATCCGAATTGCTGCCAAAGATGTGCGCACCTATAGCCGGATGGCCGAGAATGCCGAAAGTGCCATTCCCGTCGCCCAGGCAGTGAACCAAACACTCCGGCTGGTGTTGAACCAGGGCCATGCCGACGTCTTCCTCCCAGCACTCCCGGGCATACTTGCGGCTCTCAATGGTACCGCAATCAAACGCGGCCAGCCTTGACGATCTCCGCAACCCGCTCGCCGATCACGTAGCAGGTGAGATTGGGGTTATGCATGATGGTGTCCGGGAAGATGCTTGAGTCAGCAATCATCAGGTTTTCATAGCCGTGTACTCTTAGGTCAGCATCGACCACGCTTGAGCGGGGATCGGATCCCATCCGACAGCTGCTTGACTGGTGATGGGCGGTCGTTAGCATACGGAGAAGATGGTCCTGCGGTCCGCCTCCAGTGGAGACAATCTCGGCATTATGCCGCTGAAATGGCTTGGTAGAGAGAAGCTCCCGCATGCCCTCGAATGCGTCCATAAAGTTGGCGATGTCGCTCTCGTTAGCGAGGTAGTTATGATCGATGACCGGTGCCACGCGCGGGTCGGTGGCGGCTATCTCGACACTACCCTCTGACTGCTGGCGGGTAAGAAACGTAAATAGGCCACACAGCCCATCTTCCTCGTCGGCTGGGAAAGAGTGGATCTGCCAAGACGGCTCTTGGCTACTTGCCGCAGCACCACGCCAAATGACCGGAAAGAGTCTGCCGGTCATTTCAGAGATGCCCTCAGCACGGAAGAACATTGCACATCCGGGATGATCGGTCAGGCGCTTGCCGGCAGGAAGGTCCGCGGCAACAGGAATACCGTGATGCCGGAGCAGGGCTGCCGGTCCAATACCGGAACGTTGCAGTATGGCAGGGGTGTTGTACACGCCAGCTGACACGATCACCCGGTTGGCCGTGGCACTGGCCACCCCGCCGGCCCCGAGCCAACTCACTCCCGTCGCCCGCCCACCCGACATCGTAATGCGGTCGACAAGGCAACCACCTCGGATCGTCAGGTTCGTACGTGGCCGTGCCGTGCGTAGATAGGTGTTGAGCGTACCCTGTTTAAACTCCTTGAACCTGTTGTGCGGCAAAGGTCCGAAAAGGCCAGCATCCTGTCCAGCAGCATTGAGATCTAGAGCCTGGGAAACACCCAAAGCTGCGCACGCTTCGGCAAAAACCCGGTTCACCGGCGCCCAGGCTGTTTCCTTGTAGCGTTGGATGACGACGGGACCATCACTGCCATGTTCAGGGCAACCGCCAAATTCGCGATCAGTTTCAA
>Ga0114969_10003376_pt1 | contig 12895 bp, 19 predicted proteins | sample M_130807_MF_Meta_FD_87316 | JGI IMG/M metagenome (GOLD analysis project Ga0114969, IMG submission 87316) | Freshwater microbial communities from Lake Montjoie, Canada to study carbon cycling - M_130807_MF_MetaG | ecosystem: Environmental > Aquatic > Freshwater > Lake | place: Lake Montjoie...
ACCATCTATGTTCGATAATGTACGTAATTCTCTTTTATTGGGAGGAGGATTAACAGGAGTAGGATTATTCGCCGCCGGAGGTTTAGGTTCACAGGCCGTAGGAGGTGCCACACAAGTCGCTACGGCAGCAGTGGTAGCAGAGGCAGCCAAAAAGATGTTTGAAGACGCACTGGCCGCATTAGGTAAGTTCACGGAAAACCCTGTAAATCTTGCTATTGTAGCAGGTGTTATAGGATTGGTTGTATTACGTTAAGACATTACCACTTTTGCGAACATTTCCATATATCGTACAAGTTTGTTTTTAACTTCGTCTTCCTTACCTTCCGGAATGGTTAATTTTTTCATTAGATCCAAAACGGCACTCTCTTGCTTTCCGGCCTTGACGATTGGTACAACAGCCGTAATAATGGTAGGAAGAACCATCTTTTCATCAAAACCATTTATATAAGCTTCAATACTTTCTTGCGGTTTATATGAGTGTACGTACTCCTTAAAATTCCTCGCCTTTTCGATAATAAAATCGATCTTGGTTTTGTCTTGTACTGGGCTTGTCTTTTCTTGTACGGGGCAACAATCAGGCATTCTATATTTATTGTGTAGATAATATTATAAACTTTCTACCCTACATATAAGTAGATGGAACACGAACCCGAAGGTGTTGATGAGGTAATACGACGTTTACCAAAGTTTTTTACAATATCGATTGCGTCAAAAAGAGGATCGGGCAAATCCGTTTTAGTGAGTGAAATTATGAGAGATCTATTGAAAAGGGAAGAACATAAGGTCGATATGTTTGTGGTAATGTCGGGTTCTGCCGGATTGAATGATGATTACACAGACATCGTACCAAAGAACTTAATTATGAATTTTAGTGAGGAAATGATGAATAGGATATGGGAACATCAGGCCGGTATAGAACCATCAAAAAGAGAACATATTTGTCTTGTTCTTGATGATTGTTTAGGAGATAAAGATGCTGTAAGAAATCCTACGATCCAAAAATGGTATAGTGTTTGTCGTCATATTTCGGCATCACTCATAGTAATTTCACAACACACAAGCGTTCTCCTAACACCTATCATTCGATCCAATAGCGATTTAATCATTTATTCGAAACTCAATAGACAGCAGTTAGAAACCCTGTGGACGAGTACCACTAATATATCGAAGAAGGATTTTATAAGGGTTAGTGAAACGTTAGGAGGTAAAGATTATAATATGATCGTAATAGATAATGTTATTTCGTCTACCGAGCCCGATGAATTTATAACAATTGTACGGGCGAAACCTCCGGCGAAGAAATAATGCTCTAAAAAATATTGTCCTATTTCTATTTATTTCAAAAATAAAATGTCCCTAATTAATATAAAAATGGCTTCAATCCCGAATGTCGCAGAGAGTGGCAACGTTGTTTCGCAGGGTGGAGGGTCGGCTGCCGACCGCTACTATAATTATATGTTGATGAAGGAGAAGCTTAAGAAGGGCGCGGCCGAACTCGATGAACGTGGCAAGGCCATCGTTGGATCTCTCAGCGAGAAAGAGGAAATCGAACAGCAAATCCTTCTCAAGCTTGTAGACATCAAGGAAAGTTCCCCCGAGTTCGCACAGGTAAGCGAGATCACCGGTACTACTGATAAGTTTGAGATGGCACGTGAACTCGCCTCTCTTGTGTACGATAAGACCCGTGCGGAACAGATCCTCGCCTTCTACACTCCTGATAGTAAGGCACTCCAAAAGCAGTTCTTCGACAGCCAAACCAAGTCTGCTAAAAATCGTGTATCCTCTCTTGCGGCAGGTCTTGTAAGTTCCGGTTCTGCGGAGAGTTTGGCGGCAGTCCTAACATCAAAGGTATTCGGCATCTAAATTCATTACAAATACTAACTAATTATGACCTATAAACATAGGCACAAATTAGTTTTTAATATTCTTTATAGTCCACTTTCCGCCACACGTTCCCATACATCTAATTCGATCGTATGTTCGGCCGGTGTTGAACCTATTACCGATCCTGATGGGTTCCGCCAGTGTATAGAAAGTTTATTTAAGGCACGTGGATTTAGGAGATGATCGGGATATGGAGGCATTCGAGTAGACGTTAAATCGGTGGGAAAACGCCAATATGAAGTACCGGAAGTGGTAATTCCGGTATTATCAAGTTCATCAATTTTCAGTAAATAACCTACTAAACTTGAAGACGCAAGATCGACGTACACGACCTGCGAAAGAGAATTAGAAAGGAAAACTACATAATCTTTCGTAGTACCTCCTGATGCTCTATCTCCCGACCAAATGAGAACACGATGTCTTTTCCAGTTCGCAGGCAGTTGTTCGGCTTTCCAAGTGGCGGCCATTCTATTATGTTTAATGTAAAGATTTTTTAACTCTTTAATAAATATAGATATGGAGGCAAAAGATCAGGAAGATATTAAAGTGGTTTTACACTTCTCACATATGTTTTCCAAGTTTGTTAAACCTCAAATGGAAGCCAAGTATGCCAAAGAGAATAACGGAGGAAAAATGGGATTTCACACAATAGACAAAGATGGTAAAGAAAAATTATTTGATGATATTATAATAGAAAATGGCACCTCGATTAAAGGAGAATATGGAACTAAATAGATGGTTAGTGGCCATTCCTCTTATCTATGCGACGTACACTACGATTACGTGTCCTTGTGATCCGTATTTACTTTCTTGCCATTTACCCCATTTCTACCTCTCCGTCGGGCTTCCTTTGGCCTATGTCTATTATATTAATTCTTAAAATATCATCTCAATATATAAGAAGATGTCGCAAACCATTCCGTTAGTTATAGGTCTTGCCGGAGCATATTACCTATTCCAGTCATCACAAAGTTTACCCGAAACGAGTGATCCTATTTCTGCTCCTCCTACCTCTACGGCACCAAAAAGTACTACGGGCGTCGAAACAAGTACATCTGCCCCGTTGGAAGAGGTCGTAAATGGAGGTTGTGAAGAGGGGTATATATTCAATAGTGAGGCGAACACGTGTGATCCATCACAGGAACTTTTAGATAAAGCGTGTGGAAAGAATTACAGATTTGATAAGACGAAAGACACCTGTGTACTCGCCGGTCAATTAGGTTGCCCGAAAGGATTAAATCGTGTCGCAAAACCTACTACCGAAAATCCTGATGGTTTCGATTGTATTGATCCTACCCAATATGTACGTGATGATAGTAAAGATGTATTAAAAACGGGTAATGCCAAGGCAGATATTGCCGTAAATGTGTTTACTAATATTGGTGCTGGACTTGTTATGGATTTTGGATTGGAAAAGGCAGGTAAACTTGTAAAGGATAATTTACTAACGTCGGCAGCAGATAAGGCAGCAAAAGAACTCGCAGAGAAGGCAGCAAAGGAGGCAGCAGAAAAGGCGGCAGCAGAGGCAGCAGAAAAGGCAGCAAAGGAGTTGGCCGAGAAAGTAGCAACAGAGGCAGCAGAGAAGGCAGCCAAGATTGCGGCAGGTAAATCTGCTCTTATCGCCAAACAGGCTACTAAAACTGCTATGATTGCTGGTAAGGCCGGAAAAGGAGCATCATTACTAACTAAAATTAAGGGTACACCATTCAGTTTTATTATTACGATCATAGCCACAATTCTATCTTCTGTACTTGATCTCGACCCCGATGGTTTTGAGGCGTGTAAGCCTGGCGAGTTCGATTATAGTACACTACCGGATTGGGCAAAAGTAATTATCGAGGCAGTGCCTTTCGTAGGCGATTTACTGATGTTGTTAGGCCCTGTAATGTGTATGGGTAAGGGCTGTAAAGATGATGAAGAGGAACAGAACGGCCTATGCTACAAGAAACCATTAGAAGGCTGGTGGTGCGATAGTTTCCTATGTTATGCCCAAGACAACGAATTAACGATCGATAGAGTTGGTTTCACAAATAACGGACAATTACACACAACTACACATATGACGAAAGATGTACGTAGTGATCTTGGTAGACCTCGTTTAGAGGTTGGAGTATGTCCGCCAGGCACACGAAAGGATAGTGCTGGGGCATTATGCTACCCTAATGTTCCTGATAATTGGAATATAGTATGGGGCGTTGCGTGGGAAGGCTGTGGTGAAGGTGAACGTGATGACGGGGCTTTCTGTGCGAAGGAAACCATTAATCCTTGTGGCGAAGGGCAGTGGGAGGTAGGACGTGATTGCTGGGGTAATAGAACGGACAATATTATAGATTGTTTTAATCACCCTGCTTCAGGCGGAGAGTGTAGACGATGGGGTGTAGAGCATTGTAGTTGGTCGCCTGGCACGTGTACGTCTTGGGGTAGAAATGAATGTACGTCTTGGGGAGCATTAGGTGAAACTTGTATATGGAATGCTGCGGCTTGTAATTCTTGGGGGCAGAACCTTTGTACGATGAATTATGCCGAGTGTGCGGATTGGGCACCGATCGTAGGCTGTGGTACAAGTGCGATAAATGTACCGGAATTAAAGACGACATTTGCGGCGAGAGGTTGGGGTTTTAGTTCACGGGCCAAGGGATCAAGGGCATTAGCAGGGACAGAAAAAGAGTTAGAATGTCCGCCCGGAATGGAAAAGATGGCAGGGTGGAATGAAACTTGCTACGACAAGAGTACTTGGCCGCCTGGCTACCAAATGCAGAGTGCCGGTTTAATTTCCCAAATCTGCCCACGTGTCCTCGATAGTTCACCGGCAAGACAGAAACAAGAATTTAATGACTTCGAAGATATTGGTGTTTCTTGCCAACGTGCCCGTTATAATCGTGGTGTTGGTACACCTGCTATTTCGATGTATATTAAGAAGAAGAAGGAACAACCGCCAAATCTACCTCCTCCACTCTGTAAGGATAAGGCAGATGTAATAAGTGATCCTGATAATTTACTATTGTGTATAAATGAAGGTTGTGCCGATGATGAGAAACCAAATGACGATTATTCATTATGTAATCAGGTATGTAGACCTCTCTATAACGATGAAGGTGAATTCTGTACTCGTCCGGCGAATATCAAAGATCCTATTACCGGCCAAATCTACGAAACGGCAGATAGCTACCAAAAGAGAGCACCACGTGAAATATCTTTCGGTGTATATTAGTAAATGTACGTCCCGTGTATTCTTCCCAAATACGAAACCCCGATCAAAACATCTACGGACAAGATTTTAAATATAGTGTCCTTTGGCGCCTACTATCATATGAAAAATATACAAATGATCGATAAATATAATAAAGATATGGACGTTTTCTACGAATGTGTACGTTCGGTAAAAATACCAAAAATTAAAATGTCCGGTCTATAATAAAGATGGCACGGACACCATTTAGTAGAGATCTTTACAATAAACATAATTCCCTTGGCATTAAAGTAGCATTAGAGATGTTAAATCAATATGGATACGAAACTATTGAAAATGGGGACATAGAACGTTATTGTGCTCGTGATTGTTTGGTTTCAAAGGACGGCCTCGATGTATCGATCGAAGTGGAGAGAAAGGCAGTATGGCATCGTAAAGATAATTGGGAGGGTTATTCGTCTGTACGTGTACCATATAGAAAGAGAAACTCCGGCGCAGATCTCTATATAATGATTAATGAACCTTCTACGTGTTTGTTAATTACGAAGATGAACGAAATTAAGAAATCTCCTACGATCAAGTATACGACACAACTACACAATATCCCCGAAGATTTCTTTTCGGCTCCTATTGATATTTTCGACGTAATGGTATTGGAAGATGGTAAATGGAATTTCAAAACAAATAAACACAACTATCTAAAACGAAATATTACAGGGACAATAGATACTTATTTTAGAAAAAAGATAGACGTATAATATCACCAAGTACTCAATAACACATCAGCACTAATATTAGTTATGATGTTTTATAATATCGTTGATTTATAATAGAATGCCTTATCTATTACGAATTAAACCTGCTCGTGATGGTAAACATAAATACACGGCGATTTTTAGAATGCCCGACAAGAAGGAGAAGGAAGTTAAATTCGGCGCAGCAGGAATGAGTGATTATACCAAGCACAAAGACCCGAAACGTATGGAGGCATATTTAGATAGGCATAGAACTACTGAAAATTGGAATGATCCTACATCGGCAGGTGCCCTATCACGTTGGATCTTATGGTCTTCCACGTCGATCGTAGGAGGTATACGAAATTACCGGAAACATTTTAATATGTAAATACAATAGTAAATGCCCTGTCCTTATGCTAATATATTAGGAGAGCCTGGCAAGGGCTTTCACGAAAAGAGGATATATGGAGTTGCGTTTAATGATCTAACTGGTACAATTGGTTTAGCAAGTATAACGTCATTTGTTTTCGATATAGATTTTTCAAAGTCATTAGTATATTGGTTTGTAGGCGGTGAAATTCTACATTACGCATTCGGGGTTGATACTCCTGTATTACGATCGATGGGAATTAAACCTTATTGCCAAGATACGCCTTAAAGTCGGCAAGTGTACGTTTACCCTCGTATTTCTCACCATTTCCATTTCCATCACGATAAATTATCGTCGGGTAGCCTTGTACGTCATATTCGGTATTCTGTTGTTGTTCTAACTTTCTAATAACAATACCATTTACATTCGTTCCTAATGCGTCCCAATCGGGCAACATAGTTTTACAATGCGGACACCAAGAGGCATAGTATAACGTAAATGATGGTTTCGTAAGATCTAATGATGGTGGTAAATTCATCACGTAGTATACGACGGCACCTGCGACTAAAATTCGGAGCATTCTTATACTTATTAGAGATCTTTAAATTCATCTATAAAATTGTTCGGTATGGTGCGAAGGTAGACGTAGTGGTAGGTAAGTATTCCACTGCCGAGTAGGACGAAGAAAATTCCGGTGTAGAAGAAATCGACGGAAGGCATGGCTTTATTCTATTAGTGTCTATTATTATTTCGCCGTCTTCTGTCCTTGTTTTATATTGTACGTAATAATCATTTAGTCCTGAATATTCTGCCGTAAGGTGAAATAGTACACCGGAAGCGAATAATTGAAGGTTTACGTTATTCGGGAACAATCTTTTAACGATTTTAAACATCATTATATTACCGATCCCGACACAGAATGCTTCTATGGCCAGTTGTTTATCAAAGGTCATTTCTATTATATTCGTACAAGAAATTCTACATAATATAATATAATAGAATGAGTACCGAACAGGATATAGAGTGGAACGATGGTTTCGAAATGGTACTTAAAAAGGAGGCAGAACAAGCAGAAAGTTTATTTTGGCTCCATAATAAGAGTTCACTTTTACAGGCAAGAAATAATGATTGGATCACAATTCCATCGATAATATTACAAACTATAACAGGTTTCTTATCTGCCACCGGTGGACTTGTACCACCTCTCGCATTAGGGGCTGTTTCAGTATTTACAGGTATACTTTCTACACTTGTATCTTATTATAGATTTTCGGCAAAGGCAGAAGGACATAGGGTAGTAAGTCAGTTATATATGAAGATCTACAAACATTTAGAAGTAGAACTTGCCCTACCTGTGGCACAACGTAGCGACCCTGATAAACTACTAAAAGATGTACGTGAAAAATTACAACGTATAGCAGAAGTAGCACCTGATGTCCCCGAAGTTGTTATTGAACTATACAAGAAGAAATTTAAGGACAATAAGACATCTCACCCGATCATAGCAAACGGAATTGATGCCATTAAGATTTATAAAGACGGCGTGGGGTTTCCGGCATCTCCTGTTAATTTCGGTGGAAAAAAAGTGTCCCTATCTATTATAAATGCCGACGGACGACCAAGTACAGAAAATGCTGGAACTATCGAAGGACAAGAGCATACGTCAAATAGCAGAGGAGATGAAAATTAGTAAGTCCGTAGTAGGATCTACATTAAAGAAACATAGACGTACAGATGACGAGGCAGTACCTACGTTGGTTGTAAATGAAATAATACCTAATATACAAGAAGAAACGATGATTAGTCAAAAGAAGGCCGACACATTTTTAGCGAGTATTAAACCATCTGTTAATGCTCCTCCTCCTAACCCGAAGGAAATAGCAAAACGTGATGCCGTTATAAATAGTTTCCTATCCGGATCACCGGCGGGTGTTGAGGTTAAACCAAAGAAGACACGGGCACCACGTAAACAGAGTGTTAATATTCCTACGATGTTCGATAGTATTGTAGGACATCACGAAAGTACAGAAAATAAGGCATCATTAATTTCACGTATTACCTTGAACGTAAACACATTCGAACCGATCTTAAAGGACTTTGTAAAGCCCAATAAGGAAACGTATTTGTCGAGTATGGGAAAGAAGACCGAACAGGAGTTAGAGATAATTTTAAAGACGTTGGAACATACCCGAAGTGTCTACAACATTTCTACGCAGTTAAGATCGTTCGTATATATGGGATCTTCGGCGATTGAGTATGGTACACAGAAGTTTATGAAGATGAAGACAGAAGGATTTGCTCAGGCCCTACAAATTCACGATCAGGAAATTAGAATGTGTCTTGCCGAGTATTGTATGGATAAAGTCGATACGTTCCAAAAGGTAAATAGACCCGAGGCCAAGTTGGCATCTATAATTGTACTAACTCTTTTGTCCGTTGACGCAAAGAATAGAATGTCTACGGCCTCATCTCCGGTAAACGTTCCGGTGGCGGCCGATGTAGCCCAAGAATATAAGGATCTTTAAAAAATATTACCTGTTAATTTCTATTTATTTGTAAAAAATAATATCGGTATTGAATATAAAAATGGACGCATCTTCTGTTGGTCGTGCTACAACTTCTGCTGCGATTTGGGCCGGTGTGGCGTATGGTCTTGCTATGGCAGCCGGTGTCGAGGTTTCTTTAACTGATCTTGCGTATGATGCGGCGATAATGGGAGGTTCAAGCCTCGGTGCTGATTTAGTACATAATGCTACTGGTATGTCCCCGACGGGCATTACTTCCGCTGTTGCGACTGGTGCGATGTATGCCGGTCTTTCAAAGGTCGTACGTGGTAGTAATGCGTATGCCGTGAATTTCGTGTCTGCGGCGGGTCTTGATATGCTTGTAGAGAAGTATTATGAGATGTATACGGCCTAAATTTACATACAACTAAAATTAAAAATACTAAATACGAGCTTACGATCTAAGCTAATATTTCGTATACAAAAGTATAAATGAAGGCTTTGATCCCTCAATTTTTAAATGAGTACAAGAACGTAGACGATTTCGATATGAATAAGGCTGTTAAACTTATTAAAGACGCCTATAAACCTGCGGAAAATTCATATCAAAAGGAATTGGAGAAACGATGGTATGAAACCTACGATTATTCAGTTTACGACGATAAATATTACTTTACCGATGTCTTCTATTGTTGGTGGAAATATAGTAGACAATATATCGACAGAATACACCGATCACCACTATATCAGGAACTAACGGAAAACGTACATTCTGTTTTAGATGTTGGTAATGGTATTGGTTATTCTACAAGACAATTAAAAACCATATTCCCTTCTTGTGAGGTGTACGGACTGAATATGAAAGATACGAACCAATATCTATTTAATCAAATGTACGGACTGGTTCACAACTATAAGATGATTTATGATCTTAACCAAGTACAACAGATCGATTTAATCTTTGCGAGTGAATTTTTAGAACACATAGATACACCTATCGATTATTTGAATAAACTTATGAATTTACGACCTAAATACATCATACTCGCCAACTCTTTTAATACAATTTCAGTAGGTCATTTTAATACCTATTTTGTTGATGGTAAACCCGTCGATCAGTCGAAAATTTCGAGAATGTGTAATAATCATATCAGGAAGACGTACACAAAACTAAATACTGGATTTTGGAACAATAAACCGAATGTTTGGAAACTAAACCCTCCGGTGTCGGCGTCGGCCCCAATTCCTCCGGCGGCGGATTTTTGAACGACAACCATTTAAAGATATTTTGTATAGACATAGTATAAAAGATGGTTGAGGTGTTCTTTAACGAGAAGTCCAAGAAAACGAAGGATAAGTCGAAGAAGTATAAGGTACTTACATTTCACGTCATAGAAAAGGACTGGGAACGTGTTTCTAAACTACTAAAACTGACTTGTAAACCAACCCGTCAAAAGAAGATCGATTTGATGAATGTTAAAGGTGTTCCTGTACGTAATATGTGTGAATATCAAAATGACGAAAACCCGATCGAAACTAACCCTTCTATTAAAATTATTTTTGGTGATGATAGTGATAGAGATTACTTTAACGAACTTCTAAAAATTAAAGTCCTTCCTACTACTCGTTCTGTGTGGTTTCCTGAACGTCCTACACATTCATTAGACGGAATGATGTATATTACTGATGATCCTGTAATTCCCAAATATCCCATTTACATTCTATCAAAAGGACGTAGTGAAACTCGGTATACATCTAAAACGTTGGAGGAAATGAAAGTACCTTATAAGATTGTGATTGAACCCCAAGAATACGAATTATACAATAAATATATATCAAAAGAAAAGATCCTACTACTTCCACAAGAATATTTGAATAAAAATCAAGGTGGTATACCGGCCAGAAATTTCATTTGGAAACATTCAGTCGATCAGGGACATTCGGCGCATTGGGTAATCGATGATAATATAGAAGGGTTTTTCCGGTGGAATAAAAATAAGAAATTACCTTTGAAAAGTGGTATTTGTTTTAAGATGATCGAAGATTATTACGATGGTTGTGAAAATGTCGGCCAGTGTGGAATTCAGTACACTTCTTTCTATCCTGAAATTTCACTAAAACGTCCTATGTTTATTTCGAATACTCGTATATATTCTTGTATTCTACAAAAGAACGATGTGGATTTGGAAGAGAGATGGAGAGGAAAATATAACGAAGATACAGATTTATCATTAAGATTATTGAAGAAGGGATATTCCACTTTACTATTTCAAAATTTCCTATGTGGAAAGAAAACTACACTTTCCGTAAAAGGAGGAAATCAAGAGATTTATAGTGGTGATGGACTACAAAAGAAATTAGATAGTTTGATCGAACAACACCCCGACGTAGTGAAAGGGACTTTTAAGTTCCAAAAGGTACACCATCAAGTAAACTACAAACCATTCGAAAATAATAAGATCGTATACAAGGACGTTAAGTTTCCAAAATATCCGGAAATTAAGATAGTCAAAAATACTAAAAATGAAATAACACAAGAGGAAGAGGAAGAGGAAGAAGAGTAATGTACGAAACAACAAAAATTAAATAAGGGACAAATAATCCTTTATTTAATTTATTTAAACGTCCATTCCAAAAAGGGATTTACACGATATTAGTATAGACATAGTATAACAAAAATGGAGTATAGATTTATTAATGGTAAAGTGGTTGAAAGGGTGATGACTGATGATGAAATTAGTTATGTTAAAACACCTAAAAAAGAAAATATTAAACAAAGAGATATTTTATATGATGAAAGGGACAAAAGTATAGAAAATTCATTAGTTAAATATGATATTCATAGAACAGATGAAGTAGGATACGATTTAGAAGAAGGTGATTTCGTGATCGATCAGTCCACATTATTAACGATGAAAATTATTAAGAAGATTAAGAAAGGTAAATATATCATTAACAGAATGGGAAAAGAAACTTTAATATGGTTGTGTGATAATAATGACGATTGTACGTGTGGTGGAACATTTCACGAAGACGTACCACAGGAAGATAATATGTTTCTCGAAATGGTATTAAAACAAAAGAATATTAAAAAAGAAGATGATTTAAACTTTTGGATCGGTGATACTTTGAATGAAATGAAAGAAGAAGGAAAATATAATAAAGAGGATTTTTTTAATATTGTTAATACCTATATCTATCTATTTGAAAAACACGGAGAATTGTTTGTGAAAAATGTGTTTCTATGGAATGATGAGGAGGTAGAGAAAATGGTTAATTTACTCGATACATATTTAGACGATATTTATAGTGATTTTTATGAAAAAAGTAAAATGAATAAAGTGGAATATAGAGATCATATTATAAAATGTTTAAAGAACTATACTAATAATTAATCCACTATAAACAACAAAATAAAAGTAGGACTAAAATTAGTTCTACATTTATTTTTTTATTGACGATCGAAAATTTACATCTGTTTCTTAAATCTTACTGATGGTTGAGTACACGACGTTTTCTTCATAAAACCCCATACATTACCGAACATATCCTTAAAAGGTTGTGATGTATCATCTTCCGTAGTACACTTTAACTCTTTATTACAAGTCAGTCCCATATCGATTTCATCACTATTACAGGTTTCCCATTTCAGTTCCTTCGCGGGTTCTGTTGTGGTTTTTGCTACTGATCCTACACCTACATTACCACTAAACCCAAAATCTAAAACTCCAAAGGCGGGCTGGACTGCCTGTATACCCCATACTGCGTTCGTAGCAGGAGGATCACACTTATAAATCGGTACATTCACTTTACCGAGTAAACCGAAATCTGTGAAATTATCGACGAAACGACAATTGGCAGCCATTTTTATATTTAAGGTTGAGAAAATATAACAATAACTAATATAAATGGATACGAAGACCATAGCACGTTATACCGGATTTACAATCGTGTACGGGACACATATTTATATGATTAATAATCTAATGCCGGAAGATATGAGGAAGCAACACGCGTATTTAAATTTACTTGGTGCTACACTTATACTTTATTCGATTTATTAGATATAAGGTTTAAAGATTTTTTGTATAGATATAATAAAGAGAATGGATACAACAACTCCGGCCCCCGCCCCTGCCACTATGAACCGCAAGACACGATACTACCATAATCATAAGGACGAGCCAGAGTTCCAGCAAAGAATGAAAGA
>Ga0114969_10003377_pt1 | contig 12889 bp, 12 predicted proteins | sample M_130807_MF_Meta_FD_87316 | JGI IMG/M metagenome (GOLD analysis project Ga0114969, IMG submission 87316) | Freshwater microbial communities from Lake Montjoie, Canada to study carbon cycling - M_130807_MF_MetaG | ecosystem: Environmental > Aquatic > Freshwater > Lake | place: Lake Montjoie...
CGCCGCGACGGCAGTGCCGCGGGTTTCTTCATCGCGGTGACAACGATGGACGGCAGGACCTTCGCAGTCGACCGCTTCAAGCAGCTGAACGGTTCCAGCGAAAACTGAAGTCAGTGCACCGTACGTCCGCGATATTCGACAACACGGTCGGGCAGTTCGTTGCGATCGTCGGTACGGCGCGGGAAATGCTGCGCCAGAAGCTCGCCCGTGCTGTGGATGGCGGCGGCGAGACCATCCGCCAAACGCCCCTGGCGTCCGCCCGAAGCAATTTTCTCAACCATGTGCTCCCACGTCGCCGGATCGACCTTGCTGTGAATGCCGGAATCGGCCAGCACCTCGATCCGCCGCGGCTTCATGCAGATGTAAAGAAGCACGCCGGTTCGCTCTGCCGTCAGATGAATGCCGTGGGCGGAGAAATGCAGCTCCGCGGAGGCGCGCGTAGCCTCGTCCGCAATGCTGGGCGGAATGAGGCGATAGCGCAATTGGGGTAGCGACAACACCGCGCCCGCCACAACAAAAGCAAAGCCCTGCAGTGTGAGGAGCTGCGTGATCGACAGCGTGGTCGCGTAAAGCAGCGGCCAGGGCAGCAGCAACGCAAACAGCGCAGCCCATAAAACCGGCACAAGCCGAAAAGCGTCGGCGTGCTCCGCGACGACGACGTAAATCTCGCCGGATGTGTTTGCCTCCGCCGCGCGGATGGCTTCGCTCAAACGCTTATGGTCTTCCTCGGAAAGCAGCGGGCCCGTTACCATCGGCCCGACGCTCCGCCGCCGCCGAACGAGCCGCCGCCGCCGGAAAATCCGCCGCCACCGCCGCCGCCCCAGCCGCCGCCGCGCCAACCGCCACCCATAGGCATCGGCACAATCCACGGCATCCCGCCGCGGCGGCCGTTAAGCCGGTTGCGGCTCGAACGGAACGCCAGGAACAGCCAGATGCCCACAATGAAGACCATCCACAGGAGGCCTTGCAGATCCTGAGGGCTGGCCGCGCCGCGGTCGCGGGCCACCGCGCGCTGCTGAAATTCCTTCGCATCGCCGCTCAGGACTTGGGTCAGATCGTCGACGCCGCGTTCGATGCCGCCAGGGTAATCGTTGGCGCGAAACCGCGGCAGAATGCCGTTCTCGATCACCAAGCGCGAAATCGCATCGGTCAGCGTGCCTTCAAGGCCATAGCCAACCTCAATGCGAACACGGTGTTCGTTCGGCGCAATAATCAGCAAGGCGCCGTTGTTCTTGCCCTTCTGCCCGATGCCCCAAGCGCGGCCGAGCCGAACACCAAAGTCCTCGATCTCGTAACCCTGCAGCGAGGCGAGCGTCACCACCACCAGCTGCGTGCCGGTCTTGGATTCCAACGCGGCGAGTTTGCGATCGACGTCGGCGCGCGTATTGGCATCCAGCACGCGTGCCTGATCGACCACGCGCCCCGTCAGCGCAGGAAATTGCGGTTCGGCAGCAATCGCCAAACCGCTCCACAACACGAAGGCGAAGAGGAACGAGAAAAACGCGCGCACGGGACCGCCTTTAGAACTTGACCGTAGGTGCGCTTTGATTCTGTTCCGTCGTCGTGAACGCCGCCATCGGTTTGGCGCCATACATGCCGGCCCACAATCGGCCCGGGAACGTACGCACTTCCGTGTTGAAGTCCTGCACCGCCGAGATGTAGTCGCGGCGCGCAACGGTGATGCGGTTCTCCGTCCCTTCCAGCTGCGACTGCAGCGCCAGGAAGTTCTGGTTCGATTTGAGATCGGGATACTGCTCGCTGATGGCAAGCAAGCGCCCCAGCGAACCGGAGAGTTGCGCTTGGGCTTCCTGAAAGCGGCGAATGGCTTCCGGGTCGGTGAGCTGATTGGCATTGACCTGAACCTGGGTCGCCTTCGCCCGTGCCTGGGTCACTTCGGTCAGTACCGTCTGCTCCTGCGTGGCGTAGCCTTTCACGGTGTTGACCAGATTGGGGATCAGATCGGCGCGCCGCTGATACTGGTTCTGCACCTCGCTCCAGGCGGCCTTGGCGGTTTCTTCCTTGGTGGGGATCGTGTTGATGCCGCAGCCGGTTAGCATGACGGCAATGGCAATCACCAACGCGGCGGCCCCGCTTCCTGCCGGGCTCGAGAGCCGGGGTAACCAACGCATAACGGTCTCCTTTCAAGGCGACTCAGAGCGACGTCTCGCTCGGTCCTGATCACAAAAGCTGGAGCCTAAGGTGGGGAGTGCAGGGCCCTGGGTCAACGCGCGATTTGCCAAAATGCTGCGGCGGAGCGGGGAAGGCCGATTACCGGCGTTTCGCGTTGCAGGCGAGGGCCTGGGCGGGTTAAACTCTTCGTGATCGGCTCCTAGCCAAAAGGGAGCCTCCTGGGAGGGAAATCACATGAAAAAACTATTGCTTGCGCTTGCCATGCTGCCGCTGACCGCTGGGATGGCTGCTGCCCAACAGGGCGATGCCGCCGCGGGTAAGACTCTATGGGCTGATGAGCTGCGCTGCAAAGATTGCCATGGTGGCGTGGCCGAAGGCGCTTTTGGGCCTGATCTGGCCGGCCGTGGTTTGAGCGCGGCGCAGGTTCGCCAGGCTATCCGCAAGCCGTGGGGCATCATGCCGATGTTCACGGATGTGCAGGTCAGCGATCAGGAAATCAACAATCTCACCGCTAACTTCGCCTCCATGCCGAAGCCGGCGCAGCCCGGCCCGTGGAAGACCGAAGTCCCGGCCAACGCACCCGCTGGCCAGCGCACGATGATCTCCGTTGGCTGCGGTCAGTGCCATGGCAACGTGCTGATCGGTCCGCGCGACGACATGGGCGCGGTCAATGCCGACATCAATTGGCTGAAGGACCTCGTTTATAACCACGTGGACGGCATCAAGCGCCATGCCCAGGCGGTTGGTACGGGCAACGGCCCGGCGCGTCCGCACATGGGCAATTTCAATCCCGACCGCGTGACGGAAGCGCAGCTCGCGCAGATTCTCGATTGGATCAAATCCGACGTCGGCTTCCGCGCGGCGATGCGCGGCCGTCTGACGAAGGGCCAGCCCGGCGATAAGGGCGTGACCTATACCTTGGACGTCCAAAATCTGGGCTTGGCCGGTAAGGGCTTGGGCGCGGAAGGCGTCACGGTTCGCTTGGTCATCCCGGAAGGCTCGCAGGTCGTGGCCGCGACGGGCGCCGGCTACAAGGGCGTCCGCAAGGATGACAAGGAGCAGGCGCAGGTTGCCGAGTGGAGCTGGCCGAAAGCCGGTCCGCGCGACAAGCAGAGCTACACCATCACGCTTTCCAAGGCCGGCACGCAGAAGGACAACCTTCGCGGCATGATCATGTGGGAGAAGCCGATGATCAAACCGGGCCCGACGGGCGACCAGATCGCCATTCCTGGGGCGCCGCTCTAAGCGGCTGCCGAATGGGGCAAGCAATCGGCCGGTTTCGTGTCAGCGAGACCGGCCGAATTGTTTTCGTGGTCCGCGAAGCCACGATATAGTCCCGCCACCTCGTTCAGGCCGGGAGGTTTGATGCTCAGTGCCGTTGGTAAAGCGATGGCGGCCGCCGCTGCCGGACTGTGCTGCGTTCTGACGCTCGCCTCCTCGGCCGCGGCTGATGCCGGCGCGACTCCAGATTTCTCCGGCGTTTGGGCCCGCAGCACCTTCGGCTGGGGTTTTCCCGAATCCGGTCCGGGACCGCTCAAAAATCTGCAGCGCCGCCCTAGCGGCATCAGCGATGCCCAGATGCTCGCCGGCGATTACAACAATCCGATTCTGAAGCCGAATGCCGCCGCCGTGGTGCGCCAGCATGCCGACGACTCGCGCGCCGGAATCGCCTATCCCGATCCGTCCAACCAATGCATTTCCATGGGCGTTCCTTACATCCTGCGCGCGAACGAAATGCAGATGGCCCAAAAGGCGGACATCGTCACAATCATGTATATGCAGGATCACCAGTTCCGCCGCATACGGATGAATGGAACGCATCCCAAGGATATCAAGCCGAGCTGGCACGGCGATTCCATCGGCCACTATGAGGGCGATACCTTGGTGATCGACACGGTTGGAATCAAAGTCGGGCCGATCTCGATGGTGGATCAATACGGCACGCCCCACAGCGACCAGCTGCATGTGATTGAGCGCTACACGCTGCTTCCCGACGAACAGGCCAAGGCGTTAAGCGCGAAGAACGACCGCGAATACGGCCGCGCCGATGGGCCGGCTGCCGACGGTGTGTTCGTCGATTACAGCTACAAAGGCAAAGGCCTGCACGTGGAGTTCACCGTGGAAGACCCGGTTATGTTCACGACACCCTGGAAGGGCACCGTCACCTATTTGCGTGCAGCCAACACCTGGGAAGAACGGGTGTGCGCTGAGAACACCTTCGAATATTATTCGCACGTTGCCATTCCGGTTTCGGACAGACCGGATTTTTGAAGGAGCCGACGCCGTGCCCGCATCATCGCATGGGTGGAAAAGCGCGCTCGCCGCAGGAGCCGCAGCGATAGCATTCCTGGCGGCGCCGTCCGCAAACGGCGCCGATACCATTCCCAATTTCGCGCCGTCCGCAGCAGTTGGCTGGCAATTGTCCGACGACGAATTCATACCGCCGCCCAGTGGACCGGGACCCATCGTTTCCGATCCGGCGCATCCTTACACCAGCTTCTACCGCTTCCCGACGAATCCGAATCCGACATTTCGCGTCGCCGATCTTTCCAATCCGATCCTGCTCCCCTCGACGCGTGAGGCGTTGCGCAAGGCCAACGAGAAATCATTGTCGGGCAAGTATGTCGGTCTTCCCAAAGAACGCTGCTGGCCTGTCGGTGTGCCGGCGTTCTCGTTGCTTCCCGCAACCCCTGTCTATTTTCTGCAGGGCGAAAAGGAAGTGACGATGATCTGGACGCAGGATCACCAGGTCCGCCACGTCTTTATGAACGTGCCGCATTCCGCCAAACCCAAACCGGCTTGGTTCGGCGAATCCATCGGTCATTACGAAGGCGATACGCTGGTGGTGGACACCATCGGCCTGAACGATCGCACCTTTGTCGATAATTATCTGACGCCGCACACGACACAGCTGCACGTCATTGAACGCTACCGCATGATCGACGGCGGTAAAACGCTGGAAGTGAACCTGCACGTCGAAGACCCCGGCGCCTTCACCACGCCCTGGAACGCCATTCAGCGCTACCGCCGCATGGAAAACGGCCCCATGCCCGAGACGGTTTGCGCGGAAAACAACGCCGACCATTTCAGCCAGGACCTAGAACCCGTCCCGATGGCTGCCCGCCTGGATTTTTGAAGAGGAAACCATGATGAATCGCGTGACGACATTCGCCGCTGCCGCATTGGCGGCCATGCTGATGGTAAGCGGAACGGCAACGACCTTTGCCGCCGAGCAGAAGAAGGAAGAGCTGAGCGAATCCTATCGCGGCAGCCAACGCGACAACGTCGCCTATCAGAAGATCGCGCCCTTCAAGATGTTCGACAATCTCTATTACGTGGGCCCCGGCTATGTGTCGGTGTGGCTCATCCCGACCTCGGCGGGCCTCATTCTGGTCGACGCGGCGCAAGAGCCCTATGTCGACCACATCCTCGACAGTATCAAGAAAGAGGGCTTCGATCCGAAGGACATCAAATACATCGTTCTGTCACACGGACATCTCGACCATTTTGGCGGCGCGGCGCGCATCCAGCAATTGTCGGGCGCAAAAGTGGCGGCGCTCGATGAAGACTGGAAGATGATGGAGCAGTTCGGCACCAAGCAGGGCAAGGGCGGGTGGATGGACACCGCACCCAAGCGCGACATGGTCGTGAAAGAAGGCGATGTTCTGACGCTGGGGAATACGTCGCTGAAAATCTACAAGCACCCGGGTCATACGCCAGGTTCGCTGTCGGCGGAATTCACCGTCTACGACAACGGCACGCCGCATAAGGCATTTCTGTTCGGCGGTCCGGGGCCGCGCAACGGCGCGACCGGCGGCGCGCAATTCGTCGAAAGCATGGATCGCATCTCGCAGATTCCGGGCATCGAAGTCGCCGTCAATGTGCACAGCTGGCTGACGTCCTACCCCTATCCGGGCGGCGGCATTCTGGAGCGCGAGATCAAATTGAAGGCCCGCAAACCGGGCGAGCCCAATCCTTTCGTCGATGCGGCCGCCTGGCAGCAGTGGCTGAAAATGGCGAAGGACGGTGCTGTGAAGAACCTGGAAGACGAAAAGCGCAAAGCCGCTGCGAAATAGGTCCTCTATCGGAAGCTGCGGAAACCTATTCGGCCGGAATTTCTAGGCGGTTGCGTTCGCTGCGGAACGGATAGGCGAGTTGGTTGACATAGGTGTGCGGCACCGGGTCGTCGATGCCGTACGCCTTTGTCCATTGGCCGAACGGCATATAGGCGGTGCCGAACAGAACGTCGAACAGCGCGATCTGTCCGGCGAAGTTCTTGTTCCACGCTTCCGGTTCGCGGCTGTGATGCCAATGGTGGAATTGCGGCGCGGCGATGAGCCAACGCAGCGGGCCCAAGCCGATGCGCACATTCGAATGCAGCAGTACCGAGTGCAGGAAATAGAGGGTCGCGTAGGTAGCAAGCGCCTCATTGGAGAAGCCCAGGACGATGCAGGGAACGAATGCCCCGCCCTTGGTCAGGATTTGATCGATAGGGTGGACCCGGCTCCCCGCAAGCCAATCCATATGCTCGATGCTGTGATGAACGGCATGAAAGCGCCATAGCCACGGAACCGTGTGAAAGGCGCGGTGCGCGATATAGAAAAAGAAGTCCGCCAGCACGACGATTTCGAGAACCTGCAGCCACTCGCTCTGCGCGCCGACCGCCGCTCGAACCGAGGCAGGCACAAGTGGATAGGTCAGGATCGGCAGAAGCAGCAGCGCCGTGCCGAAGCTGATGAACCAGCGATTGAAGACGAGATAGGCCGCGTCGTTGATCCAATCAGGGCGCAGCAATTTCTGTCCGCGCTTTTTGGGAAGCGCGCGTTCCAGTCCAATGAACAAGGGGGCTGCGAGAAGCGCGTCTCGAAGTCCCAAAAGCGGAATGAGCAGTCCCATGGTTCCGGCGCGTGTATCTGGCGGGCAACAGCCCGCGCCCAACCTAACGCCGGCGCGTTAACGCCTCGTGTGATGGCGCAGCCGAATTGGATACAGTTTTAATCAAATCCGAACGGAGTGATGGCCTGCTTAGCCCAGCATCTTGCTGACCATCTCGTAGAGATTGGCCGACAAGCCGGTGCCGGACGCAATGGCTTCCAATTCCGCCCGCATCAGACGCTGCCGCTCGGCGTCGTAGCGGCGCCAGGTTTCGAACGCCGCCGCCATGCGTGCCGCGGTTTGCGGGTTCAGCGAATCCAGCGTCTGCACGACTTCCCGTACCAGCCGGTACCCTGCGCCGCTGCGGTCGTGGAAGCGCAGCGGGTTGCCAATGGCAAAAGCGCCGATCAGCGCTCGCACGCGGTTGGGATTTTTCATGGAGAAGACGGGATGGTTCATCAGCGAGCGCACCTTCTCCATCGTGTCGGCGCGCGGCGACAAAGCCTGCATGCCCATCCATTTGTCGAGCACGAGCGGATCGTTGCGGAAGCGGTCGTGGAAATGCGCGAATGCCGCGTCGCGCCTGGGCGTGTCCATGCGCGCCAGAGCGGCCAACCCCGCGGTCATTTCCGTCATATTGGTGGCGATGCGGTAATGATTATCAGCCAGCTCTGCGGCCTTTTCATCGTCGGCCACGGTCAAGAAACGCAGCAGCGCGTTGCGCAGCGAACGCTGCCCGGCGGATACGGAATCGGGGCTGAATGCGCCCCGCGCTTCCAGTTTGCGGTACAGCGGCGCCATGGCTGCGCCGTGCGCGGCCGCCACATGCCGGATAAGCTCTTTACGCGCGGTATGAATGGCTTCCGGATTGATCGGCGTTACGCACAGCGCAAGCTCGCTTTCGCTCGGCGGCATCAGCATCAGCGCTGTAAAGGCGTAATCCTCCTCGGCGCGCGCCAAAACCCCGCCTATCGCCTCGATATAGATCGGATCGGGCTGCGGGCTGTTGCCGAGCTGAACTTCATGCACCATGCGCAGAAGAATCTCGGTCGAAAGCTGCTGGCCGGCTTCCCAGCGGTTGAACGCATCCGTGTCCTTGCTCATCAGAAAGGCGCGGGTCGCAGAATCGGTCTTTGTACGGATGTTAACGGGTGCGGAAAAACCGCGCGCCAGAGACAGCACCGGCTCTTCGTCCAATCCGGTAAAGACGAATCGCTGCTGCGCCGCCGTCAGCTCCAGAACCCGCTCCTCCGGTCCCGTGGCGTTCTCGCCTTCCAGGGTCAGAGGCAGCGGCGTACCGCTTTTTCTGCCGATCAGGCCGAGCGCCAGCGGAATCTGCATGGGCTTCTTTTCGGGCTGTCCCGGTGTCGGCGGCACGTTCTGGCGCAGATCCAGCGTGAAGGTTTTAAGCGCGGCGTCGTATGCGCCATCGGCATGAAGTTCGGGCGTACCGGCCTGCGAATACCACAAGCGGAACTGATCGAGGCTGCGCCTGGAAACTTCCTCAAAGCAGAGGACAAACTCTTCGACGGTCGCGGCCTCTCCGTCGTGGCGGTCGAAATATAGATCCATGCCTTTGCGGAAAACTTCCGCGCCGACGATGGTCTTCAACATGCCGATGACTTCGGAGCCTTTCTCGTACACCGTCGCCGTATAGAAATTGTCGATGGTGATATAGGACTGCGGCTGCACCGGATGGGCGAGGGGACCCGCGTCTTCCTGGAATTGGCGCAGGCGCAAATCCTTCACATCGGTGATACGGCGCACGGCGTGCGAGCGCATGTCACCGGCAAAGCCGGTTTCGCGGAAAACCGTCAGGCCCTCTTTCAGTGCAAGCTGAAACCAATCGCGGCAGGTGATGCGGTCGCCCGTCCAATTGTGAAAGTACTCATGGCCGACCACCGACTCGATACGCGCGTAGTCGTCGTCCGTCGCGGTTTCGGGGCTCGCCAACAGCACCTTATCGTTGAAGATGTTGAGGCCCTTGTTTTCCATCGCGCCGAAATTGAACGCCGACACGGCCACGATCATGAAGATGTCCAGATCGTATTCGCGGCCATAAGCCTCTTCGTCCCAGCGCATGGAACGCTTGAGCGAGTCCATCGCGTAGGTGGCGCGCCCCTCATTGCCGTGCTCCACATAGACACGCAGGTCGATGTCTCGCCCCGAAAGCGTCGTATAAGTATCCCTGATATGCCCGAGATCGCCCGCCACCAGTGCGAACAGATAGGACGGCTTGGGAAACGGATCGCGCCACACGGCGTAATGTTTGCCGCCCGGAAGATCGCCGGATTCAACCAGATTGCCGTTGGACAGCAGAACCGGCGCGGCTTGTTTGTCACCCTCAACCCGGGTCTCGAATTTGGCGAGATTGTCAGGCCGGTCGAGGAAATAGGTGATCGACCGAAATCCTTCCGGCTCGCACTGGGTGCAATAAATGCCGTTGGATATATACAGCCCTTCGAGCGCGGTGTTCTCGGCGGGCGCGATCTCGGTCACCACCTCAAGCGTGAACCGCTCCGGCGGCGCAAAGATCGTCAACTTCTCGGCATCGGCGACATAGGCCGAACTTCCCAGCGCCGTTCCGTCGATGGCGACGGAAACGAGTTTCAACCGGTTCCCATCCAAAACCAATGCTTCCGGCGCAACCGCGCGGCGTTCCACCTTCATGGTCGCGGTGACCCGCGTGGCCTTTCCCTCCAGCACAAAATCCAGCGTGACTTCAGGAATGCGGTACGGAGGGGGCGCGTAATCCCTAAGGTGTATAGCGCGCGGTTCGGTAGTTTTCATTTGAGTCCGGAGTTAAGGGGCGTGCGGCAGATATAACGCGGAATGGCGCTTGTGTAACGCCGCCGCCTGCCGGCCGTTTCGCGCTATTTTGTGCCGGCGCTCCTGAGGCGTGCGGCCCGGGCTGCGGTCTGTGGATGCGTTCCAAGCCAGTTGGCTGGGCATCCGGCTTTGCCGCACAATTTTGTGTCCAGGCGCTCCAATAGGTCGGCCATACGGGCAGTGTTCCCTCCGAGTTGCCGAACCGTCATGGCCGCATCGTCGTCGGCCTGCTGCTCCAGGCCGCGTGAATAGGCCGCCTGAATCAGCACGCCCGGCAGGATCGCCGCCATTTGGCTGATCTGTGAAATATCGCCCGTGACGACTGCGATTGCCGCCGGCACGAGCGCTGCCTGATAAACGGCCTGCAGCGAATGGGCATGGTCCACATGCGCAATTTCATGCGCGAAAACGCCTATCGCTTCGTCGTCCGCTTTCACGAAGGGCCAAAGCTGGTCGGTCATGACGATGGTCCCATCGGGAAGCGCCAGCGCGTTGGGACCCAAACTGGCCGCGGAACGCAGGAGCAATTTGTATTGTCCGGAGCCGCTTCTGCCGTGCCCGGCTGCCCGTGCGAACAGGGCCTCCGCCCTTAGCCGGTCAGGGCTCGGGAGCGCCGATGGTTTCAGAACGGTCCTGTCCAATGTCGCAAGGGTCTGTTCGGAAAGGGTGGCAGCAAAGGACGGGGGAGTCTCCTGCGCCAACCAAAGCGCAATCCCCGGTATCCCGTAGACCACGAAGGCAAACATGGCGGCGGCAGCAAAGAGCACCGAAACGGCTGCCCATTGCCATGATCGTTCCAAGTGGTGCGCCGAAACTCCTTTGCGCTTACCCATTAGCAGGCAATCGGCGGCGTCGCTGTCTTCCGTTTCGAAGCAGCCCGCATCCATGAAGGTAAAGCGGCGCCGCAGAGTCCCCAGCCGTGGCGATATTTCCACAAGCTCCAGCGCAACATGGGCGAGCACCGTCCCGCTTTCATCCTCGACCCGCAGGATGTCGCCGTCCGCAACGGCGCGCGCGGCGACAAAACGCGTGGTGCCCGGAAAGAAGTAACGCCCTGCGACAGCCTCGCTCATAAGCCGATATCGTAATCGAAGAAGCCGGCGATTTCCTCGCCGATCGCACCCTGTGTGGCGAAGGTTTCCGAGGTGAATTCATCGAGATTGGAAGCCGCAAGCAGGCTCAGATGATCGGCCATGTAATGGGCAGCGCGCACCCGCGCCCAGGGATAGAACAACCCGAACGTTATCAGGATCAGAAAGACGTTAGACGTCATGATCCACACCAGACTGCCCGGCTCGATTTCGGATTGGAGCGTGTGACGATTGTCGAGCGCAGTGTTTTCCAGAGCCAGTACGAGGCCTGCAGCCCTCACGTAATTCACGATGATGAGCCATCCAGGCATGATTATAAGGATAGCAATCATCCCGACGAATGAGACACCAGCTCCAAAACCGCCGGCAGAATCGGCAAACGGACTTAGCAGCAGAAGGAATGCCAAGGTTCCGACAACCAATCCCAAAAACAGCAGCAGCGCCAGCAAGTAGACTTTGTAGATGCTCCATCCTGGGAAGACTGTCGCAAACCGCTTCCCGCCAAACGCGTGATTGTTGATGTAATAATAATCCTGCGCGCGATGGGCCAGCGGCATAAGTCCGCCGAGCGTGAGCGCGCCTGCGAGCGGCCAGGCGATATAGGCTTGGAACGCGCCGCCATACGTGCCGCTGAAATTGAAGCGCACATTGCGGTAGCTCGTGTTGCGCGCGTTAAAGCGGCGGCTGGAAACGATGAGCCAGGGAATGGCGGCGCCCAGCAGAATCATGGCCGGCAGCAATGCGTAGGGCGAGATGCGCAGAAGGAGATTGTAAACGCCGAACAGAGCGAGCGCGATAATGCGTCCGATCAAAATCCGCACCGGAGAGGCGTGATAGTCGAAGCCATGCCCGGCGACGAACGTGTTGCCGTAGAAATAACGCCGTGTACGGACCTTTGCCCAGGCGCTGTAGATTCCGAGCGTGACCAAGGACAGCGCGATATTGACGATCCAGATGCGGAAGAATTCGCCACCGCTGCCGCGAAACTCGAAATGATGCAGCTGTTTGTCACCGGCCGGTGAGAGCGGCCGCACTACTATGTCGTCCATCGATTGGAGCCCCCGCTCTGTCGAGGTGAGTATTCGTGCTGCGCCTTGCGTTGTAAATCGTACGGCCTAAGTAGGCTGGCCATCGCAACCAATCGCCAGGGTTAAACCCTCCCTCGCGTGTCCTCGATGCTGTTATCGAGGTAGCTGACGATCTTGCCGCACGATCCGGCAAGTTCAATGAGAGACTCGGGAATAGGTTCTGTGCGCGCCCATTCGGCGATTTTCCGGACCAGTGACACGAGTTTTGGCGCGGCAGCAATCATGCGCGCCTGCTTTTCAATCCGATCCGGCGACACTGCGTATTCCGCGCCCGGTACGCGCCAGCCGCCCCATTCCGCCTCGTCCGTAATGACGACCGGGTGCGTGCCCGGATGCGGATGGTGCGCCGTTTCCGTGGCGGACTGCCATTTGTTGGCTGCGCGCGCCACGCGCCAATGCTCGGCATCGTCACTGCCCTGCGGCTCCGATGCTTCGGCGCGCAATTCGTCCGCCGAAAATTCACGTCCCAGGCCGACATCATAAAAAATGCGCAGCGGCTCTTTCAGCCCCTTGGTCCAATGCGGAACCACGCGTTCGACGAGCGCCCACGTTCCGACCGGACGCACATAGACTCGTTGGTTCTTGTGAAACTGTGCGTGCGCCATTGAGCTCTCCCCTCAGACCTCAGGCGCGAGTCTTAGGTCCTAGCGGCTAAGCTTTGGTGAAGTCGCCACGCTCAGTTGAGCTTCGGTGGCAAGGTTTCGTTAAGCTTTTGCCGGGACGGGAGCCTGTCAGCCCGCGTCGCTCAAGCGTTCGCGGCCCAGCGGATCGGGGTGGAGCAAGCGGCCCGATAGGGCGCCCAGCCAATCCAAGCCCGCCGCCAGCCGCACGTTTTCGCCGATGATGATAATCGCGGGCGTATCCGCGACGGCCGCC
>Ga0114969_10003379_pt1 | contig 12888 bp, 18 predicted proteins | sample M_130807_MF_Meta_FD_87316 | JGI IMG/M metagenome (GOLD analysis project Ga0114969, IMG submission 87316) | Freshwater microbial communities from Lake Montjoie, Canada to study carbon cycling - M_130807_MF_MetaG | ecosystem: Environmental > Aquatic > Freshwater > Lake | place: Lake Montjoie...
AGCATCAAACTGATTCTGTGATATATCATCACGACAAAATGAATCCACATACTTCTCAAATGAAGTTAAGGTGAAAGCTAATAACTGATCCGCCCTCTCTTGAGAAATCTCTGGATCACTTAACTGTACCTTCTTACCATTTTCATAAAATGTATTCCCATAACCAATAGTCGGAACACCAGCAGAACATAGATAAGGTTTTAACTTTAAACCCTCAAACTTTTTGATTAACTCAATTCCCCTCTTACTAATCTTTGTTACCTTCATGATATAATACCTTTTTTGGATTATATATAAAAAAAAAGGATTCAAATCGAATCCCCCTGTAATGTTGATAAGTGACTTATAATAGTTTCACGAATAATATCCACTAACTCCTCAACAGTAAAACCATCTACCTTCTTATGATAGTTATTACATCCAACTCTGATTTCATCAATACATCCCCTCTTCCCACTATGTCCAAAATGTAAATCCCAAAGTAAACCACTAGCATATGGACTACCATCAGGCTTGGATTTTCCATTCTTCTCCAAAACTAACTCACATCCCGATCCAGAACCAAATGTAATATAAGTCAAATCTGATGATAACTCACGAAGTATCGCTACATTCTGATACCACCTCTGACCAGCATTCCCTGCCTCATTCTGTTTCTTACCCTCAATAGAAGCAAATATCTGACCCCTAAACTTCCAAATACCCCCATCTGGCTCACAAGAACCAATACCACCAGGAATTTCTTCTTTAGTCAGTTTCTTTATATACTCCAAAGTTGGATATGAATCCTTTAACTCCTCATATACCATATGTGAAGCAATCTTTACATTCTTATCCATATCCTTAGACATAGAATCATATGCAGTTGTTCCTGGTTGAATACCTCCTTGCTTCTTTACTTGTCCTTCAATCATAATACAAATATACTAATAAAATTTGATAATGTTGATTTTTTTGAAGATTTTGTTAGTTCAGATGGTCAGCCTAACGAAACCGTAAAAAACCGATAAATACTTTATGTTAAACGGCTCCGTCAAAATGACTCGAAACTGTCTGACCTGTCAGAAACAATTCAACATCTACCGAACCTACTACATCCACAAAGAACCCAAGCTCTACTGTTCATATACCTGTAAGAATCAGAAGTATTCACTCAATCATTCTTACTTCAACCCACCACTCACACAAGACAAATTAATCACACTGGGTCAGATGGTTGCAACCAGTTTCATTCAGAATGACCACACCATTATAGTGAGGTCAGATGAACAAACCTTACAAGATATTCAGAGCAAACTGAATAGTAACTATCCTGTCAGTAAGTCTGATAACAACAAACTAAAGTTAAAGATTTCATCTAGTCAGATGGTATCAGATTTATCCAATTATGGTATAGTACATAATCCTCTTTTCCAGGAATATCCCCCATATGACATACTCCAAGGACTCTTACAGACTGATTGTTATAAAACAAAAGATGGAGTTCAGATGTTCCGAACTCCATCATCTAAGCTAGCTTTGGAGGTGTGTTATAAGGTAGGTGGTGAGATCATCACAGAGACGTTTAAAGATGTCCCCAAGGGTGTATTGGGTTGTGAGTTTGTGGTGGTTTGGTGATATTATAAATAGTTTGACTCATGGTACATACTCTTTTCATTAGCTGAGACACTACTCATTTCCACTCTACCAAAAGAAACTAATAGTTTTTTATTTTTTACATCATAGGCTGCCGAAAATATAATTTTTCCGAGTTCTTTTAAAGCTTGGATTTCATTTTTAGGTAGTTTGAAATCTCCCATAAAGATATTATTATTTAAAACATCCAGATATTGTTTTTGATAGGATGTGTATGACTTACCACCTGTTTTCCAATCATTGTGTTTATTTATATCTACTTTGAAAATGGTTCCGATTGTATATTCTTTATCAAGGGTTCCATTATTGATAATATCATTAATAATTGAGTTGTTAAGAGATTTTAATATGTTGATATTTCTCAAAGATGCCTGTCCTTTTGCAGCTCTGGATGATAAAGAGTTGTGTATAAAGGTATTTAAAGAAACATCAAATTCAATAGGTGGTGAAAAACATTTAATGTGTAACCCATTTTGTCCTTTTATATTTTTGGATTTGTCCGGTACTTTGTTCAAACTGAATCCACTATCAACCCAATCTCTATATTTTTTTGCCGCATCATAGTCACAGCATATTTCAATTTCATCATTCTTGAAATACCCACAACACCTACCTAGTAAGGACTGTGCAGTTGTATCTACTTTACTTTCCGAGGTATCGTGAACCATTACTATATTATCAGTAAATACCCTTTTACCAGCTCTGAGTAGTCCTTTTAGGAAAATAATTTGCTTTGAATTTGTGGGCTGAGATAATATATCGTTTATACCTTGATTATCAAGAATGGTCGATTTAGAATATCGGTCATAGTTTATTGGCTCAGGTATAATATTCGGGTTTACTTTCGTATCGTTAAGTCTTTCTAATACACGGTTTTGTTGTTTTTGTGTGCATCTGACTAAAATATAACCAGGTTTAGGCAGTTTAATAATTCTATTTATAAAATTATCAACAGAACCATTGTCACCTAAATCATAGGAACGTTGAACTTTATTATTATCAAACATTTGAGTTATACCATAATAACCATTAGCATTTTTAAGAGGTATAATCTTTTTCTTAAAATTTGAAATACTACAGTTCAAAAATTCAGCCATAGGAGTTGCTGAAATAGAAACAACATATTGATTATTCTTCTCTAGTTCCGATGAGTCACCATTAGGATTTATCTTTAGAATCTTTCTAAGGAACTTATCTAAAATTTGATTTTTATCAGAACCATAATGACTCTCATCGATTAATATCAAACTATTTTTCTTCATTCTATCAATAACTTGTTTATCAGTTGGTAACCAGGTACTCTCTTCCTTACTCAAAAACTTCCTCATCTCAGCATTGTGTAATACATTCTTTTGTAGAGACCTACCAGTAAAACCTTTTATGTCCTCTACAAATTGATTTATAAGCTCCTTCTCATTCATACCAGTAAGTAAAAAAACATTTATAGACTTATCAAAAACATCAATACCTAATTTGGATACTAAGGATTGGTTTCTTTGAATAATATAAGGCACTGAAAAAAAGGTACCAGATTTACCTGATTGCATTTCAGCAAATAATAAACACCATCTTACGGACTTTGTATAGAAATTATAAATGATATCCTTAGCAGTGTCTATTTGATTATTAAAAACATAGCATTCAGAATTGGTATCATTTGTGTGCCTAACATCAACAATACAATCATCAAATAAGGACCTCACTCTGTCCTCATAAATGGTAATCAGATTATTTTCTTCTATTTCCATGTAAATATATTTTTTTTAAATTATATACATGTAAATATATTTTGTTTTGATGTTGAAATATTTTAAATCACCATAAGTTTCTGAATAATCTGATCAATATCATCTTTAGATTGCCATCCGATTACATCATCATATTCAGATAATCTAATCCAATCTTTTGAATCATTATGCCAGGCACCTACTTCAAATGATTCTATACCATCTCCATATAGTCCTGATCCACCTACAACGGATAGGGTTATATTATTATCAAGGATAAGTTTTGCTTGTACTGCACCATTCATCCCATTTGGGTGGTCAGTGAATGTTAGATCGTTAAATGTTTTCATATTTTTATTAGTTTTCATAAGATTTTACTGATGGAAGATTACTATGTTCACAATACAACTCTTCTCTTTTCTTTTCCAATTTTTTCATTATGTAAAGGTATTTAATATTTTTTATAATTCTAGTTTATTTTTTTAATTGTCCAATTCTCTTGAAATTCATCATGTAACCATTTCCAAGCTTGTTTAGGTTCACTTGGAATGATGATTTTGTATTTATGAAACACATTAGTACTTCCTCTTGTAATTGGGTTGTCTTGATTTACTTGTTCGTAATCGTTAGTAATATAAACCTCCTCACAAGTTGGATTTTTAACAAACCATGTTAAGAACTCATCATCGATAGCTTGTACACCATTTTTGATTAAGTCTTGGTCTGTTGTTAGGATGATTTTAAAATCAACTTCATTTTCAACATAATCCTTTCCTGCAACATTAATTGTATTAGTGTCTGTTTCAAAAATTGAATCTCCTTCTTTAATTTCTTCTGAATTAGTGATGTAGATGTTTTGAGGTGTAAAATGATTTTGTTCTTGGTCAATATTTATACTGATAAAGTATTTACCAAAATCATCTTTAAATAACCTACTTGGATTTTCAGTTGGGATTAAATGGATATTTTTCATAGTCCACAAAGATAACACAATAATCTAATATAAAAAATTATTTTAAATATTTGTTTTTTTCAAAAAAATCAACTACCTTTGTACTGGTTCAAATTTTTAGTCGGTTCTTATATTATGGTGGGGACAAAACCCAAGGTGTATCGCCGGCAGGTTGCCCTTTTTTATATAAAAAAATGGGGCGAATTACCTTCGATTAACCTTCCATTTTCTCTGGCTTCTGTCATAGTGTTTCAATGACATAACAAAGATACGGAATTTTTTTGGGAAGTCCTAATAATATATAAAAAATAATTAGTCTATATATTCCCTATTTTTTTACTATGAATACAAATTTTAATTCTTTTTTCTTTGAATTCAATTCATCCTCAAATGTTGGATAACTAAATGATGGATTTCTTTTTTTGTATTCTAAATAATCAACATATGTTTTCATTGGTCCTTTATCAGTAAAAATACCATATTTTTTAATTATTTTATTTAATTCTTCTAACTTTTCTTCTTGTGTGAGTTTTTTCTTTTCAATGATTTTCATTTCATTGAATTGTCCGAAACTTTGTAAGTGTCCTTTACCTTTCATCTTTGCTTATTAGTTTTTAGTATATATTAAAAGAAAACCTAAATTTAATTATCTTTGTAAAATGGAATATGAGAAGAATAAAATACAGGAATTAGAGGGAGAGATTTTTGAGATGGAATCTATTCTTAGGGACAATAGAGATAAGGAGAGAATTTATCAAGAGATATTATCTGATATCAATAGTTCCATTATTAATTTATTTAAGAGAGAAGAAGAGAATATCCGATTTAATTTTGGGGAAGAGATTGATTATCGTCAGTGTCTGATTGGAATTAAAGAATATTTGGATAATATTAAATCTGTATACAAGGGAAAGATTAATTTTTAATTTAGTTATAAAATCAAAAAAACCAATTATTTATTTTAATATATACTTATAGTTATTTAGTTAGAAAAGTAGCATCAGCACAAATAAGTCCACTGGCATAGATAAGTCTGAGTAATGTGAAAAGTAAAATAGAATAACTTGGGAGGCAATAGGAGGTTTAGGATAGTTGGTTTGTTTAAGGCGACATCGGATTGTGTTATCTGAGTAACGCTTTAAAACCAAAATAGAAGGTTCTGGGAGGTTTTAATAGTTAAATGATAGTGAGTGTGGTTTAAATGATTTGAGTTGATTGTGAGTTGATTGTGGAAGTCTGGTGAGGTTTTATGAAGATGGGTTGAAAATGATTGGTTTTAAATGAGTGGCAATAGGTTGAAAATGGTTGGCTTAATTAGATATGTGAAACGCCTGTTATGGGTTTCTTTGAGTGGGTCTGAGTGAGTTTAAATAGAAGGCAATTTTTAAAACACCACTAATTTCTTTTAAAAAGATATTTATTGTTGGTGAGATTTTCTATTGCCTAAATACATAACCTTTTATTCAATTCCAATATAATAAATATGATTAAGTTTTTTCTACCTATTCTATTATTACTCAGTTCTTGTAAGGCATTGAACTTAAAATGCACTAATCTTTCTACCAATGTTAAAGTAGATAACCAATGGAGTCACCTTGATGATTGGAAACCCATGGATATAGATGTAAAATTATACAGTCCAATCTTTAGGGGGACTATACCATCTAAATTAGTTATTAAAGGTGAAAAAAGACTTGTTTATAAGTTTGGGAAGTTACTTAAAAACGATACCACCGATAATGGTGAAGAATACCTAAGCTTTCAGGTTAAGGACAATAAAGGAGTAAAATGTTTGGCTACTTTCATAGGTAAAGGAGATTCAGTTTACTTTATTATAAACTATGAAGATATTAACTATTGTTATAATTTAATAGAGAGGAAGTAATTATATCGAATAAGTTTAATATATAAACTTATTATGAAATACTTAAAATTATACGAAGAATTTAGATTAATAGTTGAGGAAAAAAAAGAAATTCATGAGGTAATTTCTTATCCTGGTATTAAATCAAATGATAATTTACCACCACTATTATTAATTCCTGGTGGAGGGGGTAATCCTAAAGTTGACTATACTATTCTTGCTCCTTTATTGTCTGATAGTTTTAACTTATTTACTTTCTATTATGATGAAAGTAAGAGTGGAAATGCTAAAGACGTATGTTCTGATATAGCTAAACAACTAGAAAATAAATTAGGTGATAAATTATCTAAATTAAATGTTTTAGGGTTTTCTATGGGAACCAGTTTTGGTTTTTGGATATTAAAAACATTAGGTGATAAATTTAAGGGTAAGTTTATATGTGTTGATGCGGCAGCTCCTCAAGCGGATTCTGCTGATAGATATGTTCATAATACACTAAAACATAACACACCTAGAAGATATCAATGTATTGTATTTCCATTTTATGAGGCTGATAAAAAAACTGGCAAATTTCCTCTAAAGGAAGGCGAAGAAGCCAATGAAAATCAAGCTCTAATCTTTGGTTATTCTTTTTCAAAAGAAATAGAATCTAAAATAGAAAAAAATGATCGAGATTTTAATCTTGAGGATTGTAAAATAGGTGACTTTGAATTTAGAGGACAGGTTGAATATGAAAATTGGAGAAAGTCTAAATCATTGGTGGTTGAGTTTATTGATGAGCCTGGTAAAACAGGTAAGGGAAAACATTATCCATCAAAGTTGAATCCATCTGGAATATGGATTAAAGGTAAAAAATTTGAATTAACTGATGACTTTAAAAACATTACTGATGATGTTGGTCTTATCAAAGGTATAATGGAATTAAATAACATAGAAGATGCTAATAGTGTTTGGGTTGTGCAGGATAAGTTGGATGAAGAAAATGGGGTATTTTATTGTGATCCCAAATGTGATTGGAAAGGTCATGTAGATTTTTTAACAAAACAAGCTAAAGGATTAGTAGGTACTATTATGAGAAATCCTGAAGACCCAGAAACTTTGGATAAAAGTATTGGTGTTCTTATTATAAAAGCTGGGAAAACAAAAGATGGTAATTTAACTCAAGATAAAGCTGAGAAAGATAAAAACGAATTTCCCAATGAAAACACAAAAGTTAAAATCTTAAATGGTGTTGAACATTTTAATGTTTGTCAAAATGGAGCACCACATATTGCTCAAATAGCAAAGGAATTTTTTAAATAGGTGCGATTAACAAACTTCCCAAGCTTGTAAAATAACCCTCTTAGTCTTTAATATATCTTCATGGTTTCCAATAACCACACCATTAGATATAGTGAAAGCATGTCCACTAACCATAACCATATAAGTTCCTTTAGGATATTTCTTAAGAAACTGAAAAGTAGTCATATTTCTCATTCTAGACCCTTCCTGGTACATCATAGAGTTTTTGGTCGTACCATTACCCAAACGACGTAAAGTCTTACCAAAGAGGTTTGTGGAGTGACTAGACATATTATTCATAATAGTTACGAATCTACCAGTTCCTTTCCTTGGTTTACGATTAAACTTAGTAGATACAAACTGGTGGGCTTCATCATAGGTTACTTTGAAGGCTGAAGCAAAAGATCTAACTACACAATCATTGGTTTCTGCTTTAGCGATTTTTGAATCACTATAACCAATGATCCAGGAAGAGGAGGAGGTTTTAATCATAAGACAAAGGTCGGGAAAAAATAGTTAAGAAACAAGTTGTTTTTCTAAAATTTTTTCATTACCTTTGTTCTGGTTCAAAAAATAAGTCGGTTTCAAAATGTGGTGGGGATTCAACCCAAGGTGAATCGCCGGCAGATTGTCCTTTTTTTATAAAAAAATAAGCGTGTTACCTTCGATTGACCTTCCATTATAAAAGTAATTTATATATCATTATATATTATATTCTTATATCCCAATGGGGTATATTTATTTTGGATTAGTCACTCTGTTTCTTAAACATCTTTTCCAACTCTTCCTTTGACTCCCATTTATAATCTTTATTAATATATCTTTTATAGGCGCAATCTGACGGCCAGCAATCACATATTAAACATTCCCCATTATGATCAAAATCACAAGGTTTACTTGTCATCTGTATAATCTTATCCAGATTATGTATCTCACTGAATTTTTCTAACCATTCAGAGTATTCAATTGGTTCATTGTCTTTTAACCAATTTTTATATTGTGTTTCAAGTGTTGCCATTAATTTTTTACCAATTATATTTTTTCAAATTTAACCTATTTTATCATAAATGGATGGACTACTCGGTAATAGTTTTCTTAACAATGAGAAAAAACTTTGATATTCTTTAATTTGTTCATTCTTTTGTTTAAGTTCATTTTCCAAATGAATCATATGTTCGTATGCTAAAAACCATTCACTCACTTTGCCATTTTCATCAAGTGAACAAATATGTTTTTTTAATTCATCATATTTATCAGAAATTGCTTTCTGTCTGTTTGCTGCTGCGTGGTCAAAGTAAGCCATATTATTTTTATTATTTATAAGAATGGTTTTTTATTTTGTTTCCAAAATCTCTTTTTCAGACCACAAAAATAAAAAAGGTTTGGAATTAATCCAAACCTTTTTTTAAGATATTTTATTATATTTTATTTTAAACTAATTTCAAATAATCTACTGATATTCCCAGTTCCAGTAGTTGTCAAAACAAATTTTTTCCCAGTTACATTTATAACCTTATTAAACTTTACATTAGCAACATATCCTAAAGGAATATTAACTCCATCAACACTTAATGTTAATGTTTGATTAGGACTTCCATTTTGATATCCACTACTCATATAAACTTGAGTTCTTGTGATTGGTTGTGTAAAAGTCCAAGTTAATGTAGTAGATCCTGTTGTTAAAAATCTTGTTAATTCATTACCATCAACAGCTTTAGCAGTATCAGCTCTTGTATATCCAGTATAAGGAGTTCCAGAAATACTAAAAGAATTTGTGGTGGTTGGTGGTGGTGGTGGAGTTGATGTATAATCTGGTAAGTTAGAATAATATAATGACCTATGAAGTACAGGTAAAACTACTGGGTGTAATTTATATTCTAGTGTGTTATATATGTGGCAATAACTATTCAATCCACCAGCCATTCTTTTTGTTGTGTTAGAACAAGTGGTAGGAGTAGGTGAGCAAGTAATTTCTGCAGAATAGCAACTATCAAGACGACCCAATCGATTACCTAACTTATCAAACCAAGCACAGCAGTTTTGAGTGTGTGATATACCTAAATTATGAAGTAGCTCATGTGTGAAGCAATAAACAGGATATGTATAAAACTCACCATCTCCAGGTATCGCGGTTCCGAATCCACAGACAGCATATCTGGCAGTTGTTACGTTTTCACGACTGATATAGGCTATACCACCGAAATTCTTACCAGATATAAACACATTAAATGTGTCTTTCTTTAGTGGATTAGCATTACCCCAATTACTTAACACACTCATTGCATCAGGATAGGCAGCATAGGGGTCTGGTGTTGTCCATTTTTTAACCTTTACTAGGTTTATTTTAGGACCTGCTATTCTTTGTAGTATTTGAGAGGATGAGTTACATAATCTTTGTAGGTTAGCATCTGCATTAGACCCCCATGCATTTGTTAGGGAATAGTCTAACTCAATATAAACATTTAAAACTTTAGTTGACTTGTAGGCAGGATTCCAAAAGTCAGGTTCTGCTTGTACTTTAGATAAATATCGAGGATGTTCCTCGTGTACTTCAACTTCATCATTACCTAAGTCTGGTGGTGGTGTGAATGGTTTTTCTGTTATTTGTTGTTTGTTACAACCCACTGATGCTACGATCAGTAAAAGGCATAGTAGTATTTTACTTTTCATTGGTTTTTAAGAATTTTTTTTAGTTGTTTTTACAACACAGGCCTGTGTATGTAACTTTATATTACACTATATATAAATTCTTAAAAACTTATATTTTACTCTTTTTCAAACTCTTTTTTAAGTTTTAGATAACTTTCATATCTACGTTCTTTCATATATTTAGATTCTTTTTCTTTTTGTTGAATTCTTTTCTGATGTTCTTCATCGGTTTCCTCAACCATTCTCATAACTTTAGCACCCCAATAACCATCCCAAGAGTTATTCTCGGAATAGTGTCCTTCAACCCATCCTATATCGATTACATCATCATCCTCAAATGGTATGTTTTTAATGTCCGACCAGGTAAATGGTTTCTCTTTCTGGTCACTAAATATTGTTTTTTGTATTTTTATTTTTTCCATATTTTTTTAATTATAACAAAAGTAAGAAAAATGGTTTAAAAAAAATATATATATGTAATAGAAAAAAAAATTTAATTATGAAACATATTAGAAAATTTAACGAATCTATGGAAGAAGAAGAATTCCAACCTGAGGAAACTCGTATGGAAGATGTGCCTAGATTCACTTTAAAGCAATTAGAAGGAGCTTTTATTTCTGCAAGAAAAGTCATGGATGAAAAGAGTCAAGTTCCATTTAGTAAGATGGTATCAGATGCTGGTTTAGAAGCTCGTTTTGTGGATTTTAAGAACTGGTTTTTTTCTGAACTTGGTTCATCTAATACAGATATAACTCCTAATAATTATCAGTTCAGAGACCAAGATAAGACATTTAACTATAGTGATTTTAGATAATTCAATTTTATAAGAGGTATTTGAAAACCCCACCAGAATTTGGTGGGGTTTTTTATTTTTTACTAGTTATAACACCATCCTTCAAGTAAAGAGACTTCCCCTTCTTTAAAACAATCTTAATAGTCCCATCATCTAAGATTTTAGTCTTAGCTCTTTTACATAGGTCTGGATTATCTTGAATATATGCTTGTGCCATTTCCATATCTGTATAGGTCTTCTTAGGTTCACCAGATAGAAAGTGTCTCATAGTGGTTCCTATGATTAACCAGATGGATAAGAAGATAATAGTTCTGTTCATAAGGAGTTTATGGATTGGAAATCTTTTTCTTATTAGGAATAGTAGGGTGATTGATATAATGATTATCCACATAGTATTATTATTTTAACCTTCCAACATATACTGAGATATACCTCTCCACTTCCTTGGGAACTCTTTCCTTATCTTACTAACCATTATAAGACTTCTCAAGTTTACACTATCATTATCCTTATTGGTTCTAAGGAAGTCTAGTGCATCTTGTTTAACTTTCATATCTAAGTCAGGTAGAATCTGTGGAAGGACATGAACCATTCTCTGAATCTTTTCATCACCAGTCATAGATAAGTCAACTGAGAGTGATCTTGAAAGGATTGCATCATCCATATCTGATTTATCCTTATTAGATATAAAGATGATTCTACCAGTGAAATCAAACTGATTAGGATATTCATCAGACTTACCAAGTTTAGCCATCCAAGAGATTGTACGCTTATCATAGGAGTCTAAAGCAGATTTAAGAATATTGAGTGATGTTTTATCCTCTAATACTGAGTCACAATCATCAAATACGATTAACTTACCATTATGGTCATATAGGGTGTTATAAAGACCTCTGGCGGTTGAGTAACCTTTGAATACTACATAGTTATCAGATTCAATTAAACCGTTCTCTTGAATGGTTTTAATGATGGTATGGGACTTACCATTACCTGGACCGCCTGTAACGACGAGTGAAGGCATGATACGTCTGGTGACGAGGGTGGTGAGATCTTGTAGGATGTCGAAACGTTTGTTAATGGATATCTTCATAAGTGAATACAAAGGTAAGGAAAATGGATGGGAAAAACAAATATATATGAAATAGAAAATAGATATTATTATATGAAACATTTAAAGGGATTTTTAAATTATATTATCGAATCGGTGGATTACCCAAAGGATTTAGAAGATTCACCGACTGGTAATTTATGGGGTCTTAAACTAAATGGTAATAAATTTGATATATCTGATGTTGATGATAGTAAACAATATGTTTATAAATACAACCACAATGGAAAAGATTTATTTTATTATAATGATAATACATTTGACGGTGGAACAAGTAAAGCTCGAATACTTGCTGTGCTTGGTTCTGATATAAATAATGCTCGTAGATTCACAGGAAAACGAATCAAAATTCAATTCTTGGAAAGACGACATCGGTCCATTTGGATAGGACCTGAAATGTATTATAAGGAAGAAGGTTGTCACATAAAACTCGACCAAAACCCAGACATAATTGAAGTTTAATCAAAGTAGATGAAAAGGATAAAAAAGTTTCGCAATTTTACAAGAACCATAAATGAGGTTAGTGTAGATAATACTTATTTAGATCAGGTTGAGATTAGTAAAGATGGTGGAACTGGTCCATTTGCACAAGCTCCAAGGACTAAGGGAAAGACTTGGGGATTAGAGTTTGAAAAGAATAGTGGTTTTGGAAACTACATTGTTGTGTTTCCAAATTATTTAGTAAAGCAAATAATAGAACTAGTAGAAGAAAAAAGAGGAAATAGAATTGATACAGATATATTAGAGGGTATAGAGATAGAAACCGAAGGTGAATCTGGTTTCAATAGAACTCATTTTCCTGGTGGAATTGATGGTGAACTCAGAGGGATTGGATTAGGTTATATAATATATGAGGAATTTATAAAGTTTCTAGGTTAT
>Ga0114969_10003381_pt1 | contig 12886 bp, 14 predicted proteins | sample M_130807_MF_Meta_FD_87316 | JGI IMG/M metagenome (GOLD analysis project Ga0114969, IMG submission 87316) | Freshwater microbial communities from Lake Montjoie, Canada to study carbon cycling - M_130807_MF_MetaG | ecosystem: Environmental > Aquatic > Freshwater > Lake | place: Lake Montjoie...
AAATAGCAGATAAATTCTTTCCATCTTCTAATGAAAAAGTATGTAATTTTTGGAATTCTTGTAATAATAAAAAATTATTTCCCTTTGTTTTTGGTCCTGCTGATGCTTTTACTAAAGATTTCATAGACATTTTAATAGTTTCTTCTGTAATTAGTGGTATTTCTTGATTACTATGATACTTTTCTAATACCCATAATCGTAATAAAAAATACGATTTTGTAGTAATATAATTAGTTCTTAAAACAGCATCATTAATTATTGCTAAAGTTTTTGTATCTGTATCTGATTTAAGTATCTTTTGAATAGGAACTTTTAGACACTGATATTTATCAGGAGGTTCTTCTTTTCTATTCATCCTATATATTTACTAAAGATAATATCTTTAAGTAAATATACGCATATCTTTTATTATTCCTAAATTATTTATAACATTCTACTTTTTCACCTTTTGCATTATATACCCAGATTTCACATAAATACCCTGCTTTTTTTACAGCATTTTGTTTTAATATTATAGTTTCCGTATCACAATTAAATGTATAATCACTTTTAACCTCTATACATTTGTTTTGGATTGGAATATATAAATCTACATAATATCTATGTTCTTTTTTATCTAATCCATTGTACCATATTTCAGGAACATTAGAACAACCATTTAAAATGTCTTCTTCTAAAACACCGCCTTGAAATAATTCATCTAAGGCATAATTTTCATAGCCTTGTATTTTAATTATATTTCCAGATGGTAAAATATAATCTTTTAATCTACAAGAACTTTTAAATGCTTTTTCTAATATTTGGGAATTTTGAATTGGATGTTCTACTCCATGATTTTTCAAACATGTTTTTATTTTCTGTTGTTTTATTTCATCATTTTGCGACGGATTTTTTACACCAAATTTATCTATATTTGTTTTTTCAATTTGTTCTTTAATTTTGATGTTTTGCATTGGATGTTCTACTCCATGATTTTTCAAACATGTTTTTATTTTCTGTTGTTTTATTTCATCATTTTGTGATGGATTTTCTACACCAAATTTGTCGGTAATTGTTGTAATATATTGTTCTCTATTATTGAAATTTTTATCGCCATATTTAATAAATTTTGTATCATTTCCTTTATTTCTAATATCAATTGATTGTAATGAAAACTCAACACCATATTTTTCTAAGTTAGTATTTTTACCTTTTTCTCTAAAAGTTTTTACCTGTAAAGTATGGCTAACACCATATTTTTGTTCACATGTTTTTATAACTCTTTCTTTTCTGATTTCTTTTGCACAAATATTACAACCAAAATTTTGTATTTTTGTTAAACAACGGAAATTCTTTTCAAAAACTCCACTACATCCTTCACTTTTACATTTTCCTCTAATAATACTATCTCTTGTTATTTTGTCTTTACTATAATCAATTTCTAATTCTATGTTATTATCTTTACAAAATTGTTGTAAATATTCATAATTATATTGTTGTTTTATCATTCTTTACTCTATATTGACGTTATAATTTTATATCAATTTTATGTTTATCTTTTTCCTCTTTTTCTTTTATGCTTTCTTGTTTTCTTTAATTTTTTATTTTTGCGGTTTCGTGTTTTTTTCCACCTCTCTTCGCAACAAAGTTTGCGGCACCAAATGTTGATTGTTGTAATTGTGGGTATTCAGAACCAGACGGTCTTAAAGACTGAACACCCCAGCCATTTTCACCATCACCAAAAGCAGTTGGAAATTGTTCATTATTCATAGGTCGCCCATTTTCATCAAATGCTTGCCTCCCATTTGCCATTTGAACATAATCATAATAATGCAATGGAACACTCGCAGCAGCTGGTGGGTCGTCTGTATAAACTAATGGGTTTGAATCCATACCAACGGCACCCATCTGTCTATCAGTTGCGTTGTATGGATAATTAGAAAAACGCATATAATAATCAAGTCCCGAATGATACGCATTATCTTCAATAAGCATTTGTCCACTATAATTAATAAAACCTAAAAATGTTCCTAAAGGCACTAATGTATTTCTATTAGGATTTTGTGGAACATCGGCAACCGGCATATAATAATATTTTGTAGAATTAGCATTATCAATAAAAAACTGACGACGTGCATCAACTCCATCACCACCTATAACTCGCTTTGGTACTCTTTTCAAAACACTCATTATTATATTATAATCAGATAAAAATTACACAATTGTATCATCTTTAACATCCTGTTTCAATTTATCTTTCTTCTTCAGGTAATAAGTGCGTCTATATTCCTTTAATTTTTCTGGATTTTCTTCTTTTAATTTTTGTAAATAATTAGCTCCAAGTTCCATTACTTTTTCCTTATTTTTTTCATAATATCGTTTATGATTATCACCATTAGTATATTTCTTTAATCGTTCTTCCAATTCTATATTCTTTTTTTTCAATTCTTCGTTTTCTTTCTTTATAATATCAATTTCTTCCATGTTGATATTATATGTTATATAATTTTTAAATATTTTTATATATATTTATTATGAACCCACAACATACAGAAGATTATAAACAGACTGCTGTAAAATATTATTTAGAACATAATGAAGATATGCGTAATACTTGCGAGATATTCAATTGTAAATTCCAATCATTAGCAAGATGGGTAGAAAAATATAAACAGAATGGAAATATCCATAGAAAAACACGCAAAAATCATAACCTAAAAATAACACCTGAAATTGAAAAGTTCGTAAAAGAATATGTTCGTAAATATTCAACAACTACTTTATGGGAACTTTCTAAATTAGTAAATGATAAATTTAAAATTCATTTAACAGATAGTAGCATTTATAATATTTTACATAAATATAAACTTACCAGAAAAAGATTACGAAGTAAATATTATCCTGAAAAACGAGAAGGACAAGAAGCAATTGACCTGAAAACCTTTTATGAAAAATTAAATACTTATGATTATAAGCGAACTATTTGTTTAGATGAAACTTCTATATATTTGAATATGAAACCTTCTTATGGTCGTAGTAGAAGTGGAACACGAGTGATAAAGAAAACAAATAAATATCCATTTAAGCGGTATAATATGTTATGTGCTATTTGTGCTGATAAAGTAGTTGGCTGGAAATTATACAAAGACATAACAGGTGGATTAAAAACACAAAACATATTAGAATTTTATGATGAATTTATCAAGGATAATTATAAGAATTATTTAATTATAATGGATAATGCTGTAATACATAAATCTAAAATGATAAGAGAAAGAATAGAAAGTAATAACAATCATTTATTATATTCGGTCCCATATCATCCTGAAACCAACGCAATTGAGGAGTTCTTTAGTCAGTTGAAACATTATATAAAAAATGAAAGTCCAAATACTTATGAAGATATAGATACAACAATAAAGGATATATTAGCAAATAAAATTAAAAAAGAACATTTAATAAATTACTTGAAACATAGTTATAAAATATATAAGTCATAACTGCGTTTTGTCTCATTTTTCTTTTCGGTCGGTGTAATGTAATTCTATCACTATAAGGTTCAATATTTTTTTTACATATATCTAATGTATTTGGATTACATTCAAAAGCATAAATTTTTGAATTAGGAAATGTATTATAAAATTCAATACTCTGAACACAATCACGGGAACCAATATCAAATATTATAAAATTTTCATTTTTGTTTTTAATATGTTTTATAAAATTTTCAATCATATTATATATTATTTATTATTTATATTATTTATATATATATATATATATATATATTAAACTTATACAAAACGGCATTTACACCTTTGCACATTTAATCGGCGTTTACCCGAAGGGAGAGAAAAGATGTAAAAATATCAAAATCACAAAATATTACTTTCAAATGAATATGTTGATTTTGATAAGCTATACAACTGACTAATTTCTTCTTGTTGTTGACGAATTATCATATATTTATAGGCATTTTAAATAAAAAATGGTGTAAAAGTCGACTATAAGCAAATCAAATCAAAAATGTGGCCTTGTAAAATTGAACTTGTTCATATCTTTTCAATAAAATATAAACAATAATCCTCTAATATATAAGTAAATTTAATAAAATGACCGAACAACTATCATTTGAACAACAGCACGCCTTTGCGAAATATCGTCTTGGGCATAATCTCTTTATAACTGGTTCTGGTGGAACCGGTAAATCATATCTAATAAAAACTATAAAAAAAGACCTTGAGTCGCGCGGAATCAAACATGCGGTTTGTGCATTAACTGGATGTGCGGCCGTTCTCTTGAATTGCTACGCCAAAACCATTCATTCATGGAGCGGCATCGGACTCGGTGTCGGCACAAAGGAAGAAATTGTCGACAAGGCAATCAGAAACAAACGCGCAACAACAAATTGGAAAACAACACAAGTCTTAATTGTGGATGAAATCAGTATGATGTCGCTGAAAGTATTTGAAGCCATCGAACAAATCGCCAAATGCGCCAAGCGTCAGTATCTCCGTCCTTTTGGTGGAATGCAAGTTATTTTCATCGGTGATTTCTACCAATTACCGCCAGTAAAAGACACTCAATTCTGCTTTGAATCTGCTCTATGGTCAGACACGTTTAATCCTGAAAACCATATTCATTTGAAAACCCTTTATCGACAGACCGATCCAGAATACATTCGCATTTTGACTGAAGTCCGTGATGGGGTTTTAACCGAGGAATCATTAGCGGCTTTAACGGTTCGATTAAATACCAAATATGACCCAGCTAAGAACAATGGAATTGTCCCAACCAAATTATTCCCTAGAAACGCTGATGCTGACCGCATCAATCAGACTATGTATGCAAAATTGGTAGAAACAGAAGAAAAATACGAATTGAAGACGGTTAATAATCTCCGAATGTTCAATGAAACCAGTTTACCGATTCCTATTGATATAATGACTAAATGTATAGAATTGAAGGACGAAGAAGTTGAACAACAGATGAAGCTCTTTTGTGAAAATAGTAATTTGACGCAAACATTATCGCTTAAGAAAGGCGCAATTGTGATGTGCCTGGCGAATTTGGACACAGACGCAGGAATATGTAATGGCTCACAAGGTATAGTAGTAGATTTTGTATCAAACACACAAAATATGAAATGTCCGGTTGTGAAGTTCTTGAATGGTGTAGTCATGATGATACAGCCGCGCGTGTATCAACATGGAGATTATCCAAAATTTGGTGTCGTCCAACTCCCTCTGCGATTAGCGTGGGCTTTTACTATCCACAAATCACAAGGAGTCACCCTGGATATTGCCGAAATTGATATTGGGTCAAGTATTTTCGAGTTTGGACAGACTTATGTGGCGCTATCGCGCATTCGCTCGCTGAACGGTCTTTATTTGAGTAGTTTCAATCCACGCAAAATTAAAACAAACCCCACAGTTTCAGCGTTTTATAAAACAATTCCCGAAATAACCGAAGAAATAGCACAAAAAACGAAGGAAACACTTGATATATTTGAGGGTGCGTCGTCAACAGCAAGTACATTATCAAAACCACAGGGAGGAGGTGGTCTTAAAGTTGTTCTACTTTAAATTTTGTAAAGGCATACGCATAGTTTTGTTTTTTATGAGTCGAATTTTCTTAGATACACAACGCCCCTTTGAATTTCGTTCTTTGTCCTCCGAACAAACTTTGACGCATCGCCCTTTAATACCACGTTCTTTTCCTGGCGGGCAAACCTTTACACATTTTTGAGTAACAGGATTGAATTCTTTTCCTGGTGGACAAACAACTATTTCATTCTTTTGGAGAGATATATCCAAGGTCTTATCAACTGTTTTGTTGGTTGTTATAAATAAAGTTGGACTTTTTGTTTTACTGGTAATTGACCCTTTTACTATTTTGTGATCTACAAATCGAACATTTAAGTCATCTAAAACACCAATTTTTTGTAAAACATCCTCATATTTAACCAAAATAACATCCATGTTTTCCAATCGCGCCTCAATATTGAAATCAAATAATTGGCGACAAAATAGATGAATTTCAGTATAATAGTCCCTTGATAACAATCCACGTTTAAAAAATTCATTCGCCACCATATTCAATGTGAATCCTAAAGCATATGTATCCATTGTATTAATTGATTTTTTTAAAAGTTCATCATATCTATCTTTATAGGCAAAAATAGAATTCACGGTTGATGAAATCATAGCCATTTTATCGGTATTTGTTAGAGGACTCAATAAATTATTCATAAACATAAATGTATTACTAAACCCTCTTGATTTATCCTTTATTTTTGCTATATCGGCTTTTTTTGAAGACGGTATCCCGAGTGTTCTTATTGTCGAAGATGATTTTGACTTTGAAAAAATGTTTTGTAAAAAATTTATAACTCTGTCGACATCGGCCTGGGTATGTAAATTAGCATAACTAAGAAATCCACCATCTCTTAAAAACCCATGCTCTAGAGGGTAAGACCAATGAATATTTGTTTTCATTACCCCTAATTTGATACTTGATATAACATTACTAATATTGTCCATAAGACCAAAATCAATGAATTTGAACGACTTGGTTTTTAAATCAAAAACAATATTTGATGGTTTAACATCAAAATGTATTATATCATTTTCATTGAATAGTTTTATTGCAAGGAACAAATTGTGAAAATTCAATAAAAAATGATTAACCGCAAGTTGTTCGGAATCAAACAACGCTGAATATTTGTCGAATCCACCCTTTTCAAAGAAATCATCTAAATCCATTCCGCCGTCTTTTGAAATTAGCAGCCGATAATCATCAATATTTGCATTATCAAACAAATCACAGTTGTCTGGGTTTACAGTTGTTAAAATTTCCTTTTTGTTTGGAACACATACTTCTGGTTTGCCTAAGAAAAATTGTTTTTTTTTATCTATTTTGTCTATTTTATCATATTCATTTAATTCAATTAAAGAATGACGGTCCAACATTAATTTTGATATTTTGTTTTTATACCAAGCGGCATTCTTATGGACGGCACATTTATGCGGTGGGCGATATACACAGCCATATGAACCTACTCCAATTGCGGTTCTCATAAATAATATATATATTACACATATTATTTATAAATTTTGATTATTCGACATTGTTTGAACTGGTGTTCAAAACATTTATATATTTGTTAAACAACTTTCTTTTTAATTTGATATTATCATATCCAAATAATTCATTCAACTCGGTTGTTTTATGCTCAAAATCATCAAACGCATCGTTGCTGGTGAGTCCAGACAAATAAAACATTGTGACGTTTACATTGTGAAACTGTACGTTCAATGCTACAAACAAATAATTGTAAAGATCAAAAACATTGCTATATTTGAGCATATAATTGATATATTTATCTCGCCTATTGCACTTTCGAGACCCATATAGACAAAACGCACTCTCGTCTTTATCAAACACAATAAAGGCTCGCATATCCGTCTTTAATTTACTTCCATCAATCTTTTCCTCAATGTACAAAACAGGCTGGTCGTCGTAATAAATAGTTGATTCGTCCATATAATCCATATTTAATATATAGTTATAAAGGTTGTTATTTTTTAAATTGTTTTATTAACTTTGTTTGTTTCGGCATATGTGCATGTAATATATATTTTAGCAAATTAGGATTTAAAGCATTTTTATTTTATTTTACATAATATATTATTTAGCAAATGAGTTCAATCGCACAAGTACCTACCTCTACATCTACGCAAGTTGCTTCACAAACGCAAGTCTCAGCACAAGCACCAGCTTTTAGATTTCCCGACGCAATTACATTCCAAAATGCTGCTAAGATTGCTATTTCCGAAGATAAGCCAATTATGATGGATTACTGGACGTCATCTATTGATAAGACCGCCATTATTGGTGTTCGCGAGAATAAGGAGAAGCTTTTAGTAAAAAGCGAAGAGGAATATACTAGTCCAATTCAGAAGATTTTCAAGACTGGAACCAGCGACTACATTATTATGACCGAAAACTCTATTTATTTAGTCGATACAGGCATTCCTACAAAGCGAATTATGTAAATACCGTAAAATTGAAATAATACTATATCTATCAATGTAAGTAAAATATAGTATTATTAAAAATGAGTGAAAGTGAAAGTGATACAGAAGGCAGTTTTGATACAGACATAGATTCTGATTTTGACGATGAATATGATTTTGATACGGAAAATATAGCGCATACAGAAAGAATATGTGATGACGATTATTTTGATGCGCTCCATATTAACAAAAAATGGTATATTGGTCTGGCTTTACAACAGAAGAGTCATTATCTATATCTAATCCATATTTCGCCGACCAATTATTTTAAATATCCGCACGATATTACACGGAGATATCTAAGACGTTATTCGTGTATAGAATTACCCAAAGAAGCAACAGTCGAAATAATGGAGATGGTAATTGTGAATAAGACTATGGGTGGGGAGACATTTCCAGTAAAACGCGTGGTTTTAAAAACACACTGGATACGACTTATACAACGGTGTTGGCGGAATGCGCTGAAACGTCGCAGAGAAATGATTACGTGTTGGGCTTCATCGCGCAATCGCAGACACGCCGAATTGACTGGACGCAATTTGCCCGAATATCAGCGTTTACCCGGGCTTCGCGGGTGTGTAAAAAACAAATAAGACATTTACACAATATAATTTACACACTAATGTTTTTTAATTGAGAGAAATACCCAGTCGTGACGGTGATGCGGCGCTTTCTATCCTTCTTTTTATCCATAACTACAATCTCGCTATTCTCATCGTCTACAATAACAATTGGAGACACAGGTTCTCCCTCAATAAATATATCGAAATATTCATCATGTAGCATCTTTTTCACAAAGTCATAAACAAATCGCAGCACTTTCTCGCTACAGTTGCCCACAATAATACAACTTCCCGTCTGGAAAATGACGAATGTGATTTTAATGTATTTATGTGTTTCTTGTAATTCGTCCATTTTTAAACAATGGTCCTCTTGTTTTATAACCCCGTGTTGTCTTTCCGTATCAAATCCAATCTCGCGGTTAAAATAAAACTTACAATTAATACCTGGATATTTACACGAATCATACAGAGTGTCGATCTTGTATTTTCGCTTGATTATATTATGGAGTTTCTCGCGGTTTATATTGAATCCGCAATGGAAATTGGAGTTAATGAGAACATTGTCGTTATCACTCGTGTTTTCAAGAAATTCGATGGGCGTTTCGAAAAACGGCGCCAAAATACGTATCAAATATTCAGACACGCGGACCAAAAGTGCCTGATTATTAATTCCAGGGATTTCCAGTTTACCGGTGTTGAACACCTTCACGTGTATTTCTTGAAATCGCCCCGATTCATTGCGAAACCGAATTGTTATTGCGAAACAATTAAACATTGCGCCGCCCTTTTCTTTGCCTCTACAATTCATCACGTTTTTTGTTGAAATACCAACTGTGACTTTTGATTCGCGCTTGAATTTGTGCTTAGTTGAATTGGGGTTGTCCGTTTGTTTCATAACCTTCTCATTGAAATACGGATATTGTTGGAGCCGTCTGGTTGTTTCTTCGCATTCATCTTTCGAAAAACACGCAACCTTCATCTGCTTTTTTATAATGCCTTCAACCGGTTTCCAGTAATCCACAATCGGTATTTCCCAAAATATTCTGGAAACATCAATATTGGATTGGTTTAAACGTATCTGTTTTGTTTGCGTTGAAATATAGAGGTCTTTACATTCTGGAACTTCTTTTGAACTAGTTGTGGATGCCTTTGCTTTTTTTGGTTCTGATGGTTCCGATACTACTTCGCTTGATACAATATTGGAATTGTTCATTGATGCGAGGAATTTTGCCCATTCATTATCTAGTTCAGTCATTTTGCTATTATGTTATTGGATATTTTATTTATATAGTTTTGTAAAACATATAAAGCGTATACGTCGTTTTCAATTTTATGTAAACCATATAAAGAAACACACCCTTATAGTGTAAATGACTGAAGCAATCCCTTTTACAGAAAAATACCGCCCCAATAATTTTGATGATATTGTTATGGAAAATTTGAATGAGGAGTTTTTCATAACGATGCTGAAACAAAAATATTTCCCCAATTTGTTGTTATATGGCCCTCCAGGCACGGGTAAGACCACAACAATCATAAATCTTATTAATGAGTACCAGAAATCGGTGAATAATATAAACAAGTGTTTGGTGATACATTTGAATGCGTCGGATGAACGCGGGATTGATATTATTCGCAACCAGATAAACCAGTTTGTAAAGACAAATAATTTATTTGAAGAAGGGTTCAAGTTTGTTGTATTGGATGAGGTAGATTATATGACGAAAAATGCACAACAAGCACTCAAATATTTGATACAAAGTTGCGGCAAAAACGTCAAATTCTTTCTGATTTGTAATTATATCAGTAAGATTGACCAGTCTCTGCAGCACGAATTTATTTGCGTGCGATTTAATAAATTGCCGATTCAAAATATTAATACGCTTTTGAAGAGCATTTGCGAAAAGGAAAATATCCAGATTAGCAACAGGAGCATTGATGTTATTCAGACGCTATATAAATCGGATATCCGAAGTATGATTAATTTCATACAGTTAAATCAGAATCTATTATTGGAAAAGGACAATATTATAAGCAGCGAAGTATGGGACACTTTTATACATTTATTTTCGAGCAAAAAGGATGAGCGCGATAAACACACGGATGTTAAGAAGTTTATGAATATGATAAGTATCAACTACAATATTGATAAGAAACAAATTATCAATGAATTCTATAATTATTTGATTTTAAAACACAATGATATTATTGTGCCGAGTATAATTAATAATATTGAAAAGATGATCCATAATTATGATTGCGATATTGATATTTTGGTCGACTATTTCATTTTGGACAACATCAGCAGTTTCAGTTAAGTATGTGAAATAATGATAATATTTTTGTTATTATGTTATTACTATATAATTTATACCGTAGTCAACGTTTTCTTGTCTTTATCCACATCATTGTATTGGATTTTGCCTCTAAGATAGGCCGAATAAAACACATTGCGTTCGGTGTTGACTGTAGCATACACATCCGCAATCTTCTGTATCATAAACAACACAGATGTAATAAAGGTGGTGGTAGTCTGGTCATCCAAGTAGTATTTATACACGACAAATCCCGACAAAATTGTGTTTACTACAAAACAAGTGAGTGCTAAATATCCAGTTCGACAATACAGCTTATCGTAGAAAAGGATGGTTTCGCGCTTGTTATCAGGAAGAGTCACAAGCAAGTTTCCAACACTCTGGTTGTCGCACGGCTCCTTCGGATTTACATCCATATATGCAATCAGTTTGCGTTCTCTGCCCGACTCGGCGTAATACATAAATACAAATGCTGCAAGGGTCAAACAGTTCATTGTGAAACCGACATTGTATAGAGGATCCACGCCTGTTTGGGCATTCTCCTCAAATGAGCATACGTGGTCATCGCATAATTGGGGGACAAATAGAATCAACATTGATGCCGCCAAGACACGGTATAGTTCAAGTAAAACAGTGGCGGTCATACCCATTTTTTGTTGGAAATCTTGGTCCTCTAAGATAGAGGTATTGGGTTCTGCTTTAATATGATCAAGGTCGATTGTTATTTCGGTGGACATTATATAATATATTGATACTATATTTTATGCAGACAAATAACAGTTGCGACATAGAGGTTTGTAGTTTTCGCTTCCAATGACTACCTGGTTGGATTCCTCGGTGATGCGTTTGGAGAAAATTGCGGGGGTTCCATTCTTACAAAACGCACACAGTGCCGATAGTTTTTCTACTTTGTCGCAAATTGGTATTAGACTGAGGATGTCGCCGAATTTCTCCCGTCTAAAATCACCGTCCAAACCACTTATAAACACATGTTTGTTCATAGTGTCTACCATATCACGCACAGCAGGCACTAAATCAGAAAAGAACTGACCTTCGTTTATAAGCACAACGTCGGATTCCTCAACGGATTTCCATAAATCAAGGTCCATTATAAGTCCGGAAAATACACAGGGGATTTCTATGCGATCGTGCGACGACAACATGGTGGTTGAGTAGCGTTTATCCTCGGAATAATTAATTACCAAGACTTTTTTGCCTATATATGTGTAGGCCTTGTATTTCTCAATTAGCCACGTGGTTTTTCCTGAGAACATTGGCCCAATCGCCATCTCTAAATACCCGGATTTTTTTTGAAATGATGAGAACGACGACATTATATTCTACAATATAATTTTGTAATTATATTTTTTACTAAATATAATTATAAGGTAAATAAATTATAAGGTAAATACCATTTTATAAGTATAAGTATACAATGGGATTAGCTTCTGCTATTATTATCGGATATACAGCTCCAATAGCCATGTATTTTTCTATAGTTGTGTATAAAGGAATCCGTGACCGCATATGTTGGAAATCTAACGTCCGGTAGACCCAAATCCACCAGTTCCTCTTACCGTCTCTTCACCCAGTTCCTCAATAGAATGGACCAGTTCTACGTAAATAGGCATCAATGATGGGGCACATATTTGAGCGATACGGTCATATTGCTCGACTACAAATCCATGAGAATCCGAATCAAACATTCCAATAATATTGCCTCTATATCCGGAATCAATAATTCCAGTACTGTTTGCTAGACGCAAAGGAGTCTTGGAGACGCTTGACCTCGGGTGTAAATAATACCCAGTGTTATAAACCGTGTTAAAACGCTCTCTTATAGTTGCCGAGCATTTAATTCCAAAATCAAATTTATTACAAGCAGGACTTGATGACGTTTCTTGTCCTGGCGGTGCATATCTTTCATTCACAATTCGATTTGCATCACACA